>Ga0247844_1005612_pt1 | contig 15859 bp, 20 predicted proteins | sample LaCtaG_FD_192421 | JGI IMG/M metagenome (GOLD analysis project Ga0247844, IMG submission 192421) | Freshwater microbial communities from meromictic Lake La Cruz, Castile-La Mancha, Spain - LaCruzMarch201714.5m_1 | ecosystem: Environmental > Aquatic > Freshwater > Lake | place: Spain: Castile-La... | reverse complement strand
AAAGCTAAGCTAAGGTTTGCCCCGGCTAGGACTCGAACCTAGGACCAACCCCGACTGGGTCGGGGCTGCTCTGAGGTTCAAAGCTAAGCTAAGGTTTGCCCCGGCTAGGACTCGAACCTAGGACCAAGTGATTAAGAGTCACCTGCTCTACCAACTGAGCTACCGAGGCGTAAGGGGGGAAACATATCGGAAATGGGGCGCACCTGCAACGCTGGCGGGGGAGATGAATTCAGAATTGAGGCTGGGTGATAAAAAGGGGAAGATCCGTTGATGAGCTTTTGGGATGATTTTCGCAAGTTTGCCATTCGCGGAAATGCCTTGGATTTAACGGTGGGGGTGGTGGTAGGGGGAGCGTTTGGAAAAATTGTGACCTCATTGGTCAATGATATTGTCCTGCCTCCGGTTGGGTTGCTCTTGGGAAAAGTTGATTTCTCGAATCTATTTTTTGCGCTTGGTGCCGGCACCTATTCCACTTTGGCGGAGGCAAAAAAAGCGGGCGTCCCGGTTTTGTCTTATGGGGCTTTTCTGAGCTCGATTCTGGATTTTGTGATTGTGGCGTTTTGCATCTTTTTGGCCGTGCGCTGGTTGGAGCGATTCCGCCTTCTGCCGTCGGTCATGCTGGGGGATGCTCCGCTGACCCGGAGCGAAAAACTTCTGGAAGAGATCCGGGATGAGTTACGCGGCAAATCATCCCGAGGTTAAAAAGATGGACCCAAGCGAACGAATGGAGGGCGCTGGGATCCAGATTGGGGGAAGCGTGGGATTGGAGCAGGACGGAGTCATTCGGGCGGTGGTGAAGGGGGATGTGAGGTCGACCTGTAAGCTAGTGATTTCGAAAGGTTCGGTGGTGACGGGGGTGGTGCAAGCGCGGGATATTCGATTGGAAGGTGAGGTAGAGGGTGGGGTAGAGGGACTTGGGCAAGTTTGGTTAGTGGCAGGTTCTCGTTTGCGTTCCCGATGTGTGGCGGCGGCTTTGCGAATTGAGGCGGGAGCTGACTTTTCGGGGGAGATTCGGGTGGGGGAGTAAGAAGTGGCGGCTCTGGTATCCAAGATTGAGGTGCACTGTCCGGAGTGTGGACATGCCCAGATGGAGTCGGAAAACTTTTTATCGACGGTGTGTCGGAGTTGCAGTTTTTATTTTAAGTCATCCTTGGCCTCAGGGGGTGCGAAGAGGAGGGCGAAAAGGGCGACGATTCAAAAGAGGGAGTTGACCTGTGCGGATTGCGGGGCGGTGCAGATGGTGGCGGAGGAGGCGCAATCCTCCAGTTGCATCGAGTGTGGTCGGCATTTGGAATTGGGCCACCGGGAGATCGCGGGGGAGCATCTGGGAAATCTCAGCTTGGAAGGCGAGTTGTTGATTGGCCCGAAAGGGAACTTCGGTGGGGCGAAAGGGCGTGCGGCCAGGATTGTGTTGCAGGGAAGAGCGAGCGGTTTTCTGGAGGGGGCGGAGTGGTTGCGGGTGGAGGGGCAGAGCAAAATCCGTGCTGGGGCGAAAGGAGGGCAACTGGTGATTCAGGAAGGGGCAAGTTTAGAGGCGGGTGATCTTCTTCAGTTTGACTCAGGTGAGGTCCTGGGAGAGTTGCGCTGCGGAACAGCCCGCTTTGCGGGGGCTTTGCGGGTCGGCCCCAAGGGAAAAATTGTGGCCGAGAAAATATTTTTTGGAGATCTAACGGTGGAGAGGGGCGGGCGAGTGGCTTGTCTGGGGGAGGCTCACCCACGGATGAGCGAAAGAGAGAGTGAAGCGAGTCGTTCGGAGGGAGAGACGGGGATCGGAGCGACGACCGATTAGCGCGATTTGGGCGTGGCGGTGAGACGACGGAAAACGGGTGCGAATTCGGGGGCGGAGGCTTTTCCTTCAATGGGATCGGAGCGACCGCGGAAGATGGCGTCCTCGGCCAAGATGAATTTGGCGGTTTGAACATCACCAAAAAGCTCCGCTTTGCCACAAACCTCAATGGATTCGGTGGCCGCGATGTTGCCCTGAACTTTTCCACGGATGATGACTTTGGCGGCTTGAATTTCGGCCTTAATAATGGCTTCGGGTCCGATGGTCAGGGTGCCTTGGGATATGATTTCGCCTTCAAAGGTGCCGTTAAACTCTAGGGTGCCGTCGAAGGCGAGGGTGCCTTTGATCTCCACTTGGTCGGTGATCATGGCTGTGCGAGGGGAAGAGGAGTCGATGCGGGAGACATTTTCTTTTTGGGTTTCAGGGTAGCTGAAGGTTGCATCGAGTGTCTCGCCTTTGCGACCATTATTGCGGTTAAACATAATATAGATAAATACGGAAAAAGTAGGGATGTGGCAAGTGTTTTTTCATGAATCGGTCCGCGTTCTTGACACTGCTTATCCCCTTATCCCAAGCTGGTTTGTATGATTCACCATTTGAAATTGATCCACTTAAAGCCTGGATTGCCAGCCCAGAGAGTGGAGGAGGTGATGGTGGAGAGTCGCATACGGATTTTGAAAATTCAGGATGTTTTGAGTTTGGCGTGTGGCAAAAAAATCCCTGGAAAAGAGGAGACACCCCACGACCTTTTTCTGGCCTTGGAATTTGAGAATAGTTTGAAGCGAACGGCCGCTTTTGATCATCCCCTCTACCAGCAGTTTGAAGCGCAGGTGTTGAAGCCGAATGCCCAAAAGATCGAAGTGTTGGAATTCGAGATGGATCCTGGAAAAGACGTTCGTTTTTCATAGAAAAGGTATGGGGAGCTGATCCGCGATGAAGAAGCGGGCGGTGGTGGGGGTGGGAGTGGCCGGTTTCCCGGAAAAAGCGGCGGGAAACAGCTGGGCATTTTTGCAGTGGGGCTTGGGATTGCGGGAGCTGGGTTGGGAGGTGTGGCTGGTGGAGTCACTTCAGGCGAAGGAGCTGAAAAATTCGAGGGGTGAGAAGGTAAGTTTGCCTGAAAGTGTCAATTTGGCTCACTGGGATCGGACCCTGCGGGAGATTGGATGGGATGAGCGGGCGACTTTATTAGCGGAGGGGGAAAAGGTGGAGGAGAGAGGGTTGAGAGATTTTGCGAAGGGAGCGGATCTCTTTTTAAATTTATCGGGCCATTTCAAAAGGCCTGATCTGGTGGAGAGTGTGGCCAGCCGAGTCTATGTGGATCTGGATCCTGCTTTTACCCAGATCTGGGCGAAGGTGTACCAAAGTCCGATGAACTTTGCCGGGCATAACGCTTTTTGGAGTGTGGGGTTGGGGATGGGTCGCGGGGCCGTGGTCCCAGATACAGGGCATGATTGGAAAGCGGTCTTGCCCCCCGTGTGTCGGCCGTACTGGACGCAGGAGGCCGCGGGGTCGAGTGCAGGTAAGGCGGCGGATTTGGGTCGGGATCGCTGGACGACGGTGGCGCACTGGTATGGCTACGCCGCGGTGGAGTGGGAGGGCAGGTCGTACAGCAACAAAGCGCCTGAGTTTGCCAAATTGCTGGAGTGGCCGAAAAAATCCGAGCTACGTCCGAAGGTGGTGACGGATTTAGGGCGGGGAGAGGAGCGGGATTTATTTGAAAAGGCAGGTTGGGAATTTCTCGATCCAGCCCCCGTCTGTTCGGATTGGCGGGAATACCGGAGTTTTCTCGCGGCCAGTCGGGGAGAGTTTTCCCCGGCGAAGGGAGGATACGTTACGGCCCAGACGGGTTGGTTTAGCGATCGGAGTGTATTGTATCTGTCGTTAGGTCGGCCGGTGTTGTTGCAAGATACGGGCTGGTCGAAGTGGTTGCCGGAAGGAGAGGGGCTGGTGGCTTTTCGTTCGTTGGAGGAGGCGGTGGAAAAAGCCCAAGAGATAGAGAAAAATTACGGGGCACATGCCCGAGGGGCAGAGACGGTGGCGAGGGAGCATTTGGATGCGAGGCAATCGATCCCGCGGGCACTGGCCTTGCTTTGAGCGGAGGGCAAGGGGTCGCGCGCTGGCTTAGGAGCTGGGGGTGAGATTGAGCAGGGCGAGGGCGGGATTCTCGACAAACTTTTTGATCGCGATGAGGAAGGTAACGGCCTCTTTGCCGTCGATCAGGCGGTGATCGTAGGAGAGGGCGAGGTTCATCATCGGCCGAATTTCCACCTGATCCCCCACGGCGACCGGGCGTTGCTGGATGGCATGAAGACCGAGGATGGCGGATTGGGGTGGATTGAGGATGGGAGTGGAGAGAACGGATCCGTAGACGCCACCATTCGAGATGGTGAAGACGCCACCGAGTAGGTCGGGGAGAGAGAGTTTTCCGTCGCGCGCCCGGGCGGCGACCGCACCCAGAGCCTTTTCGAGACCAGCAAGGTCGAGCTGATCGCAATCGCGCAGCACGGGAACGACGAGGCCCTTCTCGGTGCCAACGGCCACCCCGATATCGAAGTAGTGTTGGGACACGATTTCGTCTCCCTCAATTCGAGCATTGAGGGCGGGCACCGTTTTGAGGGCGTGGACGGCGGCCTGGAGAAAGAAGCTCATGAACCCCAGCTTGACGCCGTGCTGGGCTTGAAACGTGGACTGAACTTCGGTGCGAAGGGCGATGAGGTTGGAAAGGTCAGCCTCGTTGAAGGTGGTGAGAATCGCGGCGGTGTGTTGGGCGCTGACGAGGCGATCGGCGATTTTTCGGCGGAGAGGGGACATTTTTTTGCGGGTTTCGCGGTCGGACCGGGGAGAGTTGGAAGAAATCACGGCGGTGTCTGCTTCGGTGTGCACCAGAGTGGGAGTAGGAGAGGGAGTCGGAAAAGATTCCCGAACGGGAGTTTTCGAGGGGGGAGGGGTTGTGGCCGTGTCCCTTTTGGGCGGCTCGGCTGGGGTAGACTTGCGAGAGGGAGCTTTGCCAGGGTGAAGTTGGCCGACAGTTTGGCCGACTTTGACTTCGGTACCTTCCGGAACGAGGATTTCGAGAGTTCCATCCGTTTCGGCAAAGACTTCCGAGGTTACTTTATCGGTTTCGATCTCAAAGAGAGCCTCGCCAGAGGAGACAACTTCACCGTCTTTCTTCTTCCAGCTGCCGAGGACTCCAGAGGTGATTGATTCTCCGACAGAGGGGACCCGGATAGGGAGAGAGGTGGTGGCGGTGCTCATTTTTTCTTTTTCCTTGGGGTTTCAGGTTTCGATTTTTTGGAGGGAGTGGGGACAGGGGCAAAGGCTTCTTGGACGAGCTGATTTTGTTCCATGTTATGGATGATGAGAGAACCGGTCGCGGGAGAGGAGGAGGAATCCCGACCCACATACCGGATTGGCTTTGGCAAAAGGGCGGAGAGGCGAAGGGCGAGGTGAGACCAAGCGCCCATATTTTCCGACTCCTCTTGGCACCAGATGATTTCGGCATCGGGGGAGTGGCGGGAAAGTAAATCCGTTAGTTTTTGGGTGTGGAGGGGATAAATCTGCTCGAGGCGAAGAATGGCGGTGTCGGTGATTTGATGCTGCTTTTGATAATCTTGCAGGTCGTAGAAAACTTTGCCGGAGCAGAGGATGACCCGACGGGCTCCTTTGGGGACGGCGGGATCGGGAAGAATTTCTTGGAAGGCGCCGCGGGTCAGATCGGCAACGGGGCTGGTGGCGCGCGAGTCCCGCAAGAGTCCTTTGGGGGTGAGAACGATGAGGGGCTTGATGATCTTTCGAAGGGCTTGGCGGCGGACGAGGTGAAAGTAGTTGGCCGGGGTGGTGGGGTAGGTGACGGCCATATTGTCCTCGGCGCAAAGTTGGAGGAATCGCTCGAGGCGGGCGCTGGAGTGTTCGGGCCCTTGGCCGTGGTAGCCGTGGGGGAGAAGAAGGGTAAGGCGGGAGGTGGTGCCCCATTTGGATTCGGAGGAGGTGATGTATTGATCGATCTGGGTTTGCGCGCCGTTGGCGAAATCACCGAATTGGGCTTCCCAGATGACGAGCATATCGGGGCAGTCCAAGGAGTATCCGTAATCGAACCCGAGAACCGCGGCTTCGGAGAGGGGGGAGTTATAGACGCAGAAGGAGGCTTGGTTTTTGGAGAGATTTTTTAGCGGAATGTAGCGGGCGCGGGTTCGGAGGTCGTAGACGGCGGAGTGGCGGTGGCTGAAGGTGCCGCGGCGGCTGTCTTGGCCGGAGAGCCGAATGGGGGTGCCCGCGGTGAGAAGAGAGGCGAAAGCGAGATGTTCGGCGCAGCCCCAATCGAGCAGGGTTTCGCCCGCGGCCATGGCGCGACGGGTGTCGAGGACTTTGCGGATCTTACTGTTGATCTGGTAATCGGCAGGAATGGTGGAGATGGCGACGCCAAGTTCGGCAATTTTCTTGGCGGGGACCGCGGTAGGAACTTCGTCGAGCAGGGCGGGGCAGGAGAGGGGAGGCTTGAGCCGGGGTTGAATTTTGCTGACGACCTGGCGGGATTCCTGCAGCGCTTCTTCCGAGACGGTGTTGATCTGGGAGCGGATCTTTTCGATTTCTTCCTCCGTGATCAGACCTGCATCCAGCAGTCGCCGAGCGAGAAGCCGGCTGACGGGCGGGTGAGCATCGATTTCGGAGTACAAAGTGGGTTGAGTGAAGTTCGGCTCGTCGCCTTCGTTGTGCCCGTGTCGGCGGTAGCAGACGATATCGAGAATGATGTCCTCATGGAACTTTTGGCGAAATTCGAGAGCCAGTTGGATGATGGCGGCGGCAGCCAAGGGATCGTCTCCGTTGACGTGAAAAATGGGTAGCCCGAGGGATTTTCCCGGGGCGGTGCAGTAGCGAGTGGAGCGGGAGTCGGTCGGGAGCGTGGTGAAGGCGATCTGATTATTGACGATGATATGAATGGTCCCGCCGGTGCGATATCCTTCGAGGCGGGAGAGGTTAAGGGTTTCGGCGACGATTCCTTGCCCGATGAAGGCGCCATCGCCGTGAATGAGGACAGGAACCACTTTTTCGCGTTTGGCGGTGTCGTCCCGGAGGCGTTGGCGGGCGCGGGCCTTGCCCTCGACGACAGGGTTGACCGCTTCGAGATGGCTCGGGTTGGGGGCGAGAGAGAGACGGATTTTTTTACCGGTCGAAGTGGAGACTTCGTTTTCGTAGCCAAGATGATATTTGACGTCGCCATCGCCGAGGACGGTTTCCGGGACATAGTTTTCATGGAATTCGGTAAAGAGTTTTCGACGAGATTTTCCGAGAGTGTTCACGAGAACGTTGAGGCGACCGCGGTGGGCCATGCCGATGACGACCTCCTCCACGCCGGAGGTGGGGCAGGCCTCGATCAAGGTATCGAGAACGGCGATGAGGGTTTCGCCGCCTTCCAGCGAAAATCTTTTTTGGCCGACGTAGCGGGTGTGGAGGAATCGTTCGAGGGATTCGGCCGCGATAATCTTTTCGAGGATGCGGCGTTGTTGGGCGGGGGAGAAAGAGGGTTGATTGCGGCTCCGCTCCATCTTGTCGCGAAGCCAGCGGCGGATGGCAAAGTTCATGATGTGCATGAACTCGACCCCGATGTGTTCGCAGTAGGTTTGTTTGAGGAAAGAGATGATTTCGCGCAAGGTGCGGGGGCCGCCGCCGCCGAGGGTGCCGGAATCGAAGATGGAATCCAGGTCGGCCTCGGTGAAGCGGAAAGTGGAGAGGGAGAGATCGGAGTTTTCCTCTGGGGTCAGGCCGAGGGGATCGAGGTGGGCGAGGGTGTGTCCGAGGGCGCGGTAGGCGAAGAGGAGGTTGTAGATGCGGGCTTGAGGAAGAACGTTACCAAAATCGGAGGATGGCCCGCCGTTGGTTGAGGGCGGGGCGGGGCGAGTGGGAGGGCGCAGTTGGCACCCGAGTTCGAATCCCTCGAAGAAGGCCTGCCAAGTGGGTTCCACGCTGGAGGGGTCGCTTTTCCAAGCTTCGTGCAGCTCTTCGAGGAAAGCGGTGTTGCCAGGATGGCCGAGGCGACCGAGAGCAGGAGAGGGGGAGGAGGATGTGCGATTCGGGTTGAGCCGATCCAGCGCAGCGAGGGCGGGATCACTTCCTGACAAAGGAGACGTTGGGGAAGCCATACGTGTTATGTTTCCATAAAATCAGGGGTTGGGCGAGTTTGGATTCGAAAATTATTATTTGCTTTAAACCCATGATGAATAGGGGAATGGATTTGGCTTTTCGTCAGTAATTTTGAAAAAAATGAGTGTGGGCTTTGCGTTTTGCGGGGTTGGGGCAAAATGGGGATATGAGAGGCGAGCAGAGGAATGTGTTAGGGGGGGAACTCAAGCCGTGTTCGCTGGATCCGATGACTGGATTTACGCGGTCGGGGAGTTGTGAGGGTCATGAAGCGGATCGCGGGTGTCATGCGGTTTGCGCGCAGATGACGGAGGAGTTTTTGCAATTTAGTCGGCAGGCAGGGAACGATCTGTCGACCCCGCGACCGGAGTATCACTTTCCGGGGTTAAAAGAGGGGGATCGTTGGTGTTTATGTGCGTCCCGATGGGAGGAGGCGCGTTTAGCGGGTAAAGCGCCCTTGGTGGTTTTGGAGTCGACCCACGAGTTGGCCTTGGGTCAGACAAAGTTGAAAGATTTGCGAAAACACGCTTTGGATGTGGCGGGGTAGGCTATTGAAGTTTTGATTTCGAATGATTCATTTCGGATGGGGGTAAGGGCGGGGAGTCTTGTTTGAAGAGGAAATTGGGGCAAGGTTTATCCTGCAATGTCGTATGCATCTTCGAGTGAGTGGGTCGAGCAGTTGGAGCGGGAGGGGGAACTACTCCGAATCCGCGAGCCTTCCGGTGTCGAGTTGGTCATCGCGGCGGCGGCGGATCAGGAGTCGAAATCGGGTGGCGGGGGCAAAGCTCTTTTTTTTGAAAGACCGATCGGGGCGGACGGGCGGGAGTACGCCTTTCCAGTTTTGATCAATGGATATGGATCGGCCCGAAGGATGGCGATGGCCTTGGGTCGGAGCGGGGTGGAGGAGATTGGCGATGAGGTGGGAGCGTTGGTGAAGGCAAAACCTCCAGCGGGACTTTCCGAGGCGTGGGATCTTTTGAAGAGGGGATTGGAGCTGCGTCATGCGCGACCCGTGTCGGTCGGTCGGGGAGCGTGTCAGGAGGTGGTGCATCGAGTGGAGGACGGGGGAGAGGGTTTGGGTCAGATTCCCGTTTTAAAAACTTGGCCGAAGGATGGGGGTCCTTTTTTGACCTTACCGCAAGTGATCACGGAGGATCCTGAGACGCAGGAGAGGAATGTGGGCATGTATCGGATTCAGGTGCTGGGGCCGTGGGAGGCGGCTTTGCATTGGCAACTGCACAAAGTCGGGGCGCGGCATGGAAAAAAGTATCGGGAGATGGGGAAGCCGATGCCCGTGGCGGTGGCTTTGGGAGGAGATCCAGCGAATGCTTTTGCGGCGACGGCCCCATTGCCCGATGGGATTGACGAATATATGTTCGCCGGATTTTTGAGGAAGAAGTCGGTCGGTTTTGTCCCGGCGGTGAGTCAGCCAATTCGGGTTCCGGCGGATGCGGATTTTGTCATCGAGGGAACGGTGGATCCGGTTGGGGAGCCGGTGAATGAGGGGCCGTTTGGGGATCACACCGGTTTTTACACGCCGATGGATCGGTATCCTCGCCTACGCGTGACGGCGATCACCCATCGAAAAAAGGCAATCTACCCCGCGACCGTGGTGGGAAAACCTCCGATGGAGGATTTTTGGTTGGGCTCGGCCAGCGTGAGGATTTTGTTGCCGGTGCTCAAAATGAACTTTCCGGAGCTGGTGGATTTGGCGCTTCCGGCCGAGGGGGTGTTTCACAACATGGCGTTTGTCAGCTTAAAGAAGCAGTACCCGTATCAGGCCTTCAAATTGATGCACGGGTTGTGGGGTGCGGGGCAGATGATGTTTACGAAAATCATCGTGGCGGTCGATGCCGAGGTGAATGTGCACCATACGAGCGATGTCCTTTTTTATCTCGGGGCCAATGTGGATCCAGAAAGGGATATGATTTTTATCAAGAGCCCATGTGACAGCTTGGATCATGCGACGAGCCAGCCGAATGTGGGAAGCCATGTGGGAATCGACGCGACCCGAAAGTTGGCTGGGGAGGGGTACGGAAGAAATTGGCCGGAGGAGTGTCGCACGACACCGGAAGCGAGTGCGCGGGCCCGAGAGTTACTGGCGGCCGCCCGACGAATGGGATGATCCAGTCGTTTGGTGATCGAGAGACGGAACAGTTGTTTCGCAATGAAACGAGCCGCCGATATGGATCGTTCGCCCGCTTGGCTCTTCGAAAATTGATCCAGTTGAATCAGGCTCGACAGCTAAGAGATCTGGCCGTTCCTCCGGGGAATCGTTTGGAGGGATTGCAGGGGAAGCGGAAAGGGGAATACTCCATCCGAATCAATCGACAGTGGAGATTGGTTTTTCGGTGGGGGTCATTCGGGCCTGAGCAGGTTCAGGTGGAAGACTACCATTGACGCGGTGCTATAACGCTATACGTTATAGTGATGAACCCACCGATCACGCCAGGTGAAATCCTTTTCGAGGAGTATTTGAAGCCTATGGGAATCTCGCAAAATGCGATGGCACGGGCCATTGGGGTTCCACCCAGGGCAATCAACGAAATTGTCCTAGGCAAGCGGGCGATTAGTGCAGTGATGTCGATCCGCTTTGGTCAATTCTTCAGCCAGTCTGAGAATTTCTGGCATGGGCTTCAAGTGGAGTGCGATTTTCGGGCATTGGCAAAAAAACGGGCGAAGATCATTTCGAAGATTCGGCCCGCCACGCAACTTTTGGCAGCCTAAGACAAGATGAAGCTCGTGGTAGCGGTGACAGGGGCGAGCGGCTCGATTTATGCGCAGCGTTTACTGGATGAGATTGCGAAAGCTCGGCAAGTCAAGGAGTGTCATGTGGTTTTGAGTGAGCATGCGGCGGAGGTGGCGGCAACGGAGTTGGGGGCCCGGGGCTTGCAAATTCCGAAGGGGATGAAGGTGCATGGGGACAAGACCATGCAGGTGCCGTTTGCGAGTGGGTCGGCCAAGTTCGAGGCGATGGCGATTATCCCCTGTTCGATGGGGACATTGGGGCGAATTGCGCACGGGTATAGTAACGGCACGATTGCGAGAACGGCGGATGTGTTTTTAAAGGAGAAGAGGAAGCTGATCCTGGTGCCGCGGGAAACCCCTTGGAATTTATTGCAGGCGCGAAACGTGGTCAGTCTGATGGAAGCGGGGGCGGTGATGCTTCCGGCGATTCCCTCTTTTTATGGCAGGCCGAAAACGGTGCAGGACGTGGCGGATACGGTGGTGGCGAGGGTGTTGGATCACCTGGGATTGCCGAACGATTTGGTCAAGCGTTGGAAGAGTGGGGGGAGCGAAAAAGAGTAAGCTTGGGATTGGAACTCCGGCGGGAGCGGGATAGGGTTTGCGGATGTCCTTTGCCGCTGTGGAAAAAGTTGCGGGAGTGCCCGTGGTGTTGCGTCCTCGAAGCGAGGCGCCAGGTGTCTCGGTCGGGCTTTTTTATCCCGCAGGATCGCGCTGGGAGAATGAGGCCGAACATGGGGCGGCCCACTTTGTCGAACATCTCCTTTTCAAAGGAACCAAGAAAAAATCGTGCAAAGAGTTGAGTCGAGAAGTGGAGGGGCGGGGCGGTGACCTGAACGCGTTTACGGGGGAGGAGACGTTGTGTCTGCATGGGCGAGTGCCGGCGGGTCATGGGCCGCGTCTGGTTTCGTTGCTGGCGGAAATGGCCTTGGAGTCGACTTTTCCGGCGGACGAGGTCGAGCGGGAGCGGGGAGTGATCACGGAGGAGATTCGGATGATGGAGGATCAACCGTCGATGGTGGCGGGGGAGGCGTTGAATGCTCTTTTGTGGCCGAATCAAGCGGTGGGACGTCCGATTGCGGGCACGATTGCGTCGGTGGGTGGCATTTCCCGGGCGGGACTGATGGGCTACTGGCAAAGGCGGATTCAAAAAGTGCAACCGATTTTGGTCGTGGCCGGGGGGATATCGGCCCAAGAGACTTTGGCGACGGCCAAAAAAGTTTTAGGAAAGTCCGGTCGTGGAACCGAGGCGGTGCCGGAACCTGCCCGACGGGTGGTTGGGAAAACGATGAGGGTGACGGCGGTGGCCAAACCGGTTCAGCAGGTAAATATGGCGATGGGAATGTACGCTTTCGGCCGATTGGATCCGCGGCGGCATGCCTTGCGCATGTTGAGTGTGATTTTAGGAGAGGCGATGAGTTCACGTCTCTTCCAGCGTTTGCGGGAGGAGCAGGGATTAGTCTATTCGGTTTCGAGTGGGACCCATATGCAGAGGGATGACGGGGTGTTTTACATTTCGGCCGGTTTGGAGCCGGGAAATTTGGGGAAGGCGTTGGGGTTGATTGCGGAAGAGTTGCGCTCTTTGGCTGCCAAGGGTCCAGGGACGGCGGAGTTAAAAAGAGCCAAAGATTACGCGACGGGTCAGTTTGCCTTGGGCTTGGAGGGGACGAGCCAGCAGATGTTTTGGATGGGGGATGCGATGTTGACCCGAGGACGGGTGGTGGAGCCGAAAGAGGCGATCGAAAAGATGGCCTCGGTGAAGGCGAAGGCGGTGCAAGCGGTGGCGCGGGAGTTATATCAACCCGGTAAGATTTGCGTTTCGGCGGCGGGGCCGGAGATGAGTGAAGCCAAAGTGCAATCGGCGGCTCTTCCTTTGGGAGGGGGATAAGTATCGAACCGATGGCGGCGGTGGTGAGGGGGGATTTTGGCCCAGGCATTGTCTATTTGGGGGATGAGCCAGAATTGGTTCTTTCGGGAACGGCTGGTGACACGGGGCGCTTGGGGGAGGAACTGGCGGTTCGGCGGCGGAAGAGGGCCGGTTGGGATCAGCCGCATCCTCCTGGGGCGGCGATGGGTGGGTTTGATTTCGAGGGGAATTGGCACTTCTCGTTTTTTTCGAAACTTGAGGCGCGCCCGCTGAGTGATCTTTGGCCGGAGGGGGAGGGGCATTTCCAGGCCTCGGAGGAGAGTTGGAGTTGTCGGACGGGCGCGACGGAGTATGCCGAGATGGTTCGAGAGGCGCAGGAGGAGATTCGTGCGGGTGAGATTTATCAGGTGAATGTGGCACGTTTTTTGCATCGGGAAGTGGAAGGGCTAGATCCGTGGGAATTCTTTCGATGGTTGTGGAGAGTGGGGCAGGCCCCGCGCAGTTTTTATTATCGGATGGGGGAGAAGGTGTTGGCGGGGGCATCGATGGAGCTCTTTTTGGGGATGGAGGGAGATCGGGTGATCACGCAGCCGATCAAGGGGACGCGACCCCGGGGGGAGAGCCGGGAGGGGGACGAGCGAGCGGCTTTGGAATTGGGAACGGATCCGAAGGAGGTGGCCGAGCTGATTATGATTACGGATCTTTTGCGAAATGATTTGGGGGCGATCTGTCGGTTTGGCTCGGTCGAGGTAAGGGATCTGGTGCGGAGTCGAAGTTACTCCCATGTGCATCATCTCTACTCCACGATTGAGGGCCGATTACGGCCGGAGTTGGGCATGGTGGAGGCCGTGCGAGAGTGCTTGCCCGGTGGGTCGGTGACGGGGGCGCCGAAGCGGCGAGCGGTGGAGATTTTGCAAACGTTGGAAGCGGAGCCACGGGGATTTTATACGGGGGCGGTGGGTTATTTTGGGTATGACGGCACGGCTCGTTTTGCCATGGGAATTCGGATGGCGGAGATGGAGGGAGAGCAGGTGCGTTGTGGAGTGGGAAGTGGGATTACGGCGGGTTCGGATCCGGAGGCGGAGTATGCCGAGACCATGGCCAAGGCGAGGGTGATGGTGGAGGCGATGGCGGCGTACGAGGCGTCGCGACGTGTGCGGGCGTGAACGTCGCGCAAATTCCAATTTCGGATGCGGGGTTTCGGCATGGGGTCGGAGTGTTTGAAACTGTCCAAGTCCAAGGTGGAATCGCGCGGTGGCGAGAGTGGCATTTGGAATCCATTTACGCGTCGGCCAAAGCCTTGGGATTGAAAGTGGAGGATAAAGAATTATTGCAGGTGCCGAAGGGAGATGGTTTGTGGAGATGGTTTGTGACGGAGACGGGAACGCGGAGTTGGTGGAGTGAGGGATCGGAAGTAGTGCCGCGGGCGTATGATTTGGATTTGGCGGAGACGGGAGTGTGGTCGACTTCTTGGGAGGCGAGGTACAAAACGTTGAGTTATCTGAGTCGGATTCAAGCAAGGAGGGAGGCGGGAGCGGCAGAGCAGGAGCGAGTCCTATTGAATGAGAGAGGAGAGATTGCTTCGGCCGCGATGGCGAATCTTTTTTGGGTCAAAGGGGGCAAGTTGAGGACGCCGGCGCAGGAGTGTGGCTGTCGGGCGGGAACGGTGAGGCGATGGGTTTTGGAGCGGAGCGGGCAGAAAGTGGAGGAGGGAGGATGGAAAAAGGAGGAGCTAGATGGAGCGGAGGAGATTTTTTTGACGAATGCGCGGATTGGAATCGTGCCTGTCCGATCTTGGGGCGGGAGGATTTTACCGAGTGTGCTCGGAAAAGAATTCATGGGTGAATGGATGATTTGACATCATTTCATGTGATGCCATAGCATCAATAAATGCGAACAACGATCAATCTGGATGGGGATGTTTTGGATCGAGCGAAAGTTTTGGCGGAGCGGATGGGGAAGTCTTTTCGGTTTGTGGTCAACGAGGCGATGAGGTCGGGGCTGCAATCCTTAGGTAAATCTGGGGAGGGGAAGAGATTTCGGACTCAGCCACGAGAGATGGGGTTACGGGAGGGGGTGAGTTTGGACAACATTGGGGAATTATTGGAGCGGTTGGAGGAGGGGGAGAAGCGAAGATGATTTTGGTGGATGCGAATCTGCCCCTTTACGCGGAGGATTGTTCGAGTCGATTTCATCACCCAGCCAAAGATTGGTGGGATGAGCAACTTTCGGGTTCGGATCCAGTGGGCTTAGCTTGGTCGACATTGACCGCTTTTCTGCGTTTAGCGACGAGTGATCGAATTTTCCGAAATCCACTGACGATTCGGGAGGCATCGGATCGGGTGGGTAGTTGGCTACGGCAGCCGTGCGTCCGGATTCTTTCCCCCACCAGTCGACACTGGGAAACTTTTTCGAGAATGTTACAGGAGGGGCAGGCCAAGGGGGCCTTAGTATCCGATGCACATCTGGCGGCCTTGGCGGTGGAGTATGGGGCGGAGATTCAGACGGCCGATGCCGATTTTTCCCGCTTTCCGGGAATTCGGTTTCGGAATCCTTTGCAGGATTGAGGCGGGACCGGGGGTGGCGTAGAGTGTCTGGACGATGCGCTGGACTCAGACTCTTCTCACGACGCTGCGGGAGGCTCCGGCCGAGGCGGAGATTGCCAGCCATCAACTCCTTCTGCGGGCGGGGTTGGCGAGGAAGTTGACTAGTGGGCTGTATACATTTTTGCCGCTCGGATTGAGGGCGTTGCGCAAGGTGGAGAAAATCGTGCGGGAGGAGATGGATCGAGCGGGTGGGTTGGAGATTTTGATGCCGGCGTTGCAACCCCCCGAATTGTGGGAGAAGAGTGGTCGGATCACGGCGGCGGCGGATGTTTTATTTCAGGTGAAGGATCATCAGGACCGGCGCTGGATTCTGGGGCCGACGCATGAGGAGGTGGTGACGGCGTTGGTAGCGGGGGAGGTGCAAAGTTACCGGCAACTGCCGCGGACTTTGTATCAGATTCAGACCAAGTATCGGGATGAGATTCGGCCGAGGTTCGGGCTGATGCGGGCGCGAGAATTTATTATGAAGGATGCGTATAGCTTTGATGCAGACGAGGAGTCGGCGAAGAAAAGTTATGAGGCGATGACGCAGGCGTACCGAAAAATCTTTGAGAGGGTGGGATTGGCCGCGTTACAGGTGGAAGCGGACACCGGGGTGATGGGGGGGGCGAGTTCGCATGAGTTTTGTGTGGTGGCGGTGATCGGGGAGGGTGAGGTGGTAACGGAGGAAGGGGGGAGTTACGCGGCCGCGATTGAGAAAGCAGTGGGGAGGCCGGTGGC
>Ga0247844_1005609_pt1 | contig 15866 bp, 16 predicted proteins | sample LaCtaG_FD_192421 | JGI IMG/M metagenome (GOLD analysis project Ga0247844, IMG submission 192421) | Freshwater microbial communities from meromictic Lake La Cruz, Castile-La Mancha, Spain - LaCruzMarch201714.5m_1 | ecosystem: Environmental > Aquatic > Freshwater > Lake | place: Spain: Castile-La... | reverse complement strand
CCCACTTCTTCAATGGCCTTTTTAAGGGCTTCTGCAGCATCTTTAGCGATGCCTTCTTTAACGGGTGTTGGAGCAGCTTCCACCAAAGTTTTGGCTTCAGACAGGCCAAGGCCAGTGGCCTCACGCACAGCCTTCAACACTTTGATCTTGGCAGCCGGATCAAAGCCATCAAGGATGACATCGAATTCGGTTTTTTCTTCAACAGCTTCAGCAGCGGCTGCAGGTGCAGCCATCATCACGGCGCCAGCAGATGCGGCGGCGGATACGCCAAAGGCCTCTTCGATTTGCTTTACCAGCTCGGAAGCTTCAAGCAAGGAAAGGGTCTTTAACGACTCAAGGATTTGGTCGGTTTTGGTAGACATGGTTAGGAGAGCAACAGAACGGGTGATCGGCGGATCTCAGCTGCCTTCGCCATCGGCGTGCTGCTTGAGCGCCCGGGCAAGGCCGGAAGGCACCTCGTTTATGCCCACTGCCACTTGGGTGGCAACGGCATTGATAGCCCCTGCAATCTGCGCAATAAGCACCTCTTTGGAGGGCAAATCGCCGATTGCTTTTATGTCTGCCAAGGAGAGCAAACGGCCTTCGTAAAGGCCACCCTTCAATTCAGACTTTTTGCGGTCTTTTTGAAAAGACTGCACAGCTTTTACAGCACCACCAACATCGCCTTTTACAAGAACGAATGCGTTGGTACCGATTAGCAGGGGTTCGAGATGAGACCAAGTGCTGTCGCCATCGATGGCACGGCGCATCAAGGTGTTTTTAGTTACCTTGCAAACGCTGTTTGCTGCAGCTAAACGACCACGAAGATCGCTTAATTCCTTGATGGAAAGACCGCAATAATCAAGCACTAAAGCCATTTCCGACTCACCAAGTAACTGCTTGAGTTCCTCGACGATCTGTTGCTTGTCCTCCAGCGTGCGGCCCATAGGTTGGAACGGATCAGGGGGAACAAGCTGGGCGTTGCATACCGTTGAGAGGAAGCAACACCGATCTGCACCCTGAAGGGGGAAACCGCTGAGCAAACCTCGGCAGGGCTTATGGAATCCCGAAAGAAACCACCTGCTGTCTTCGGTTGCGGCAGGAACCAGGGAAACCCCCAATAACCACTCGCTAGGCGCAAAGCCCTATTCCGGAAAACCGGAATATATAAACTTAGCAGACCCGTTGCAGTTCACTCTTCAAATTCAAGGCCTTGCAGCGCAGATACATCAACCTCTACCGATGGGCCCATGGTGGAAGTGATATACAAACTTTTCCAGTAGCGGCCCTTAGCGCCACTGGGTTTATTGCGATCAACAGTTTCTTGAACCGCCTTCAGATTTTTCAGTAGATCTTCAGGGCTAAAGCTGGCTTTACCAAATTGCACGTGCACGATGCCACTGCGATCAGCCCGAAATTCGAGCTTACCCGCTTTGAATTCAGCGATGGCACCGGCTAAATCAGTGGTAACCGTGCCGGTTTTAGGGTTTGGCATTAAACCCCTAGGGCCAAGCACCCGGCCTAATTTCGCCACTTTTGGCATCATGTCTGGGCTGGCGATTAAGAGATCGAAATCCATTGCACCGGCGGCAATGGTGTCCACCAGTTCTTCATCACCCACCAGATGAGCGCCGGCAGCTTTTGCTTCAGCTACCTTTTCGCCCCGTGTAATCACTGCAATACGAATATTGCGACCGGTGCCTTTTGGTAAAGCAACAGTGGTGCGAAGTTGTTGATCGGTGTATTTGGGATCAATCCCGAGGCGCACATGGGCCTCAAGGGTTTCATCAAATTTTGCGGTGGCGTTGCTTTTTACTAAAGCCACAGCCTCCAGCGGGGCATAGCTACGGGGCTCGATAGCAGCCGCTGCAGCGCGAAGGCGTTTTGGAAGAGGTTTCATGGATTTTGCGGGGTATTAACGAAGGAAAACCTTCTCCCCCAACGAGGGTGAATGGATTAAAAACGAACTCAATCGTTTACAGCAACGCCCATATTGCGGGCGGTGCCGGCGATGATCCGCATGGCGGATTCAACGCTGCTGCAATTGAGATCAGGCAACTTTGTAGTGGCGATCTCTTGGAGTTGGGCCTTGGTGATTGAACCAACGCTGCCTTTAGAAGATTGAGGCGCTCCCTTTTCGATGCCAGCAGCTTTGCTGATTAACACCGAAGCAGGTGGCGTTTTTGTAATGAAGGTAAAACTGCGATCTTCATAGACCGAAATTTCCACCGGAATTACATACCCAACCTTATCCAGGGTGCGGGCGTTGTACTCCTTGCAGAAGGCCATGATATTTACCCCGTGCTGTCCGAGGGCAGGACCCACGGGCGGAGCAGGGTTGGCCTTGCCAGCCTGAAGGGCCAGCTTGATTATGGCAGTGACTTTTTTAGCCATCGGCTACTACACGCGGAACAATGCTGCGGTGCACCTTCGACGGTGCTGTGGCAGTGGAAATCCACTACCGATGGCCGCCCCCCGCAGCGGGGCGGCCCGGAGATCAGCTGTCTTTACTGATCTGGCTGAACTCAAGCTCAACAGGGGTTTCCCTGCCAAAGATTGAAAGCAAGGCCTTCAATTTGCTGCGATCACCAGAAATTTCGATCACTTCGCCTTGGAAATCCTTGAACGGGCCGGCAGTAACAGTAATCCGATCCCCTTCGCTTAGATCCACCTTCACCACGGGTTTCTTGCCTTGGGCCCGCTTAAAGATCCTATTTACCTCGGTGAGGCTGAGGGGGCGTGGTTTGATCCTGCCCCTAGAGCGGCCAGTGGTGCGGCGCTCCTCATGGCCAACAAAGTTGATCACGTTTGGTGTGCTGCGCACCGCTTGTTCAGTGTCTTCATCCATCACCATGCGAATCAACACATAGCCAGGAAAAACCTTTTCTTCAGTGCTCTGCCTAGAGCCATCTTTTTTAATTTTTATCGCTGGTGTTTGAGGTATTTCGATTTCAAGAATGCGATTCGAAACCCCCAAGGTGAGGGCCCGCTGCTCGAGGGTGGCTTTTACCTTTTTTTCGCAACTGGAGGCCACCTGCACCGCATACCAACGGGCTACTGCAGGGCGAGCTTCCGCCTCAACCGGCTCAGCAACAGGATCAGGCTCTGATTGATCAGTTAGCTCTGGCAGATCAGTTAGTTCTGGCAGATCAGTGAGCTCAGCGGTTTCGGTGAGTTCAGATAAAGGTGCAGTCAACGGAAGAGCAGCTGAGACAGCCAATGAAAGAAACGATCTAACGAAGCGATTGCGGCAGCTGAAATAGTCACCATTAATAAAACAGCAACTGATTCGCTGATGAGTTGCTGGCGGCTAGGCCACACCACTCGGCGCAATTCAGCAAAGGTGGATTGAATCCAACCGCCAGGGCCGGATCCCTCGGGGCTGGGGGGCTGGCTTGAAACCACAATCCTCCAACGCGCGGTGTACCCGCAAAAATCCACCCTACATAATGGAGCGGAAGCTTGGCTGATCTTCAGTCATTTCCACCAGCACCCCCCGGGCTGCACTGAATTGTTCCTCCAGCAGCGCCGTAGCTAGGGGATTTTCCAATTTGCGCCGCAATAAACGCCTCAAAGGGCGGGCCCCATATTCAGGGTCGTAGCTTTCTCTGGCAAGCCAGGCCACCACCGCTTCCTCCACCTGCAACTCCAAACCCTGCTCCAGCAATAGCGTTTGCAACTCCTTCAACTGCAAACGCACGATTGGTTCGAGATCTTCCGGCTGCAAGGGGCGGAAGCGAATTAGTTCATCGATGCGGTTTAGGAATTCGGGCCTGAAATGGGCTGCCAGGCTTTTATCCACCTCTGCATCAAGGGCATCGCTATTGCCATCACGGGCATGGCTGAGGATTGCCCTGCTTGCCAAATTGCTGGTCATCACCACCACGGTGTGGCGGAAATCAACGCTGCGGCCCTGGGAATCGCTCAACCTGCCGTCGTCTAACACCTGCAGCAGCAGGTTGAACACATCGGGATGGGCCTTCTCCACTTCATCCAGCAACACCACCGCATAGGGCCGTTGCCGCACCGCTTCTGTGAGTTGGCCGCCCTCCTCATAACCCACATATCCCGGCGGTGCACCGATTAAGCGAGCCACCGCATTGCGCTCCATAAATTCACTCATATCGAGCCGCACTAGGGCATCTTCCTGATCAAATAAACAAGCGGCCAAGGTGCGGGCTAATTCGGTTTTACCAACACCTGTGGGGCCCATAAATAAGAAGGAACCCACCGGCCGGCGCGGATCCTTCATCCCCGCCCTGGCGCGCCTGATCGCCGCCGCCACTGCTGCTACCGCATCGGGCTGCCCCAATACCTTTTCGCTTAGCCGCAGTTCCAGCTCTAACAATTTTTGCCGCTCACCAGCCAATAAACGCTGAATCGGGATACCGGTGCTGCGGGCCACCAGATCAGCGATATCACCTTCCTGCACCTGATCGCGCAGCAAGCGGCCCCCCTGCTGGATCACTTGCTCTAATGCCTGGCGGCGCCTTTGCACGTCGTGCTCCAGCTCCACCTGCAGCCGGGCCATCTCCTCCCAATTTGTAAGCCGTTCTGCTTCATTTATGCCATGGCGCAAATCTTCTTCTCGCTGCTGCAATTGGCGTAATTCCTGCAGCTGTTCCCGTTCCTGCTGCCATTGATCCTGCAAACTTTCGAGCCGATCTAAAGCTTCACTGCGGCGTTGCTGCTGCTGCGCTCGCTCTGCTGCGGGGGCCTGCTCCGCCGCCAACAAGGCCCGCTCCACCCGCCGCAGTTCCGCCTCCGCCTGTTCCACTAGAGCGGGTTTAGAGGTGGCTTCCATTTTTAATTCCGCTGCCGCTTCATCGATCAAATCGATTGCTTTATCCGGCAAACAACGATCGCTGATGTAGCGATCTGCCAGGCGCACTGCCGCCTCTAGGGCCCCATCGCTAAGGCTCACGCCATGGTGCAATTCGTAGCGCTCACGCACCCCACGCAAAATCTCAAGCGATACCTCAAGCGTTGGCTCTTTGATTACCAATTGCTGAAAACGCCGATTAAGCACCGGATCTTTTTCCAAAGTGCGGCGATATTCCTCAATCGTGGTGGCACCAATACAACGCAATTCACCGCGAGCTAACGCAGGTTTCAGCACACTGCCTGCATCAGCGCCAGAACGATCGTTGTTAACGAGGGTGTGCAGTTCATCGATAAATAACACCACCCCTTCAGCACCTTCATCGGCGGCTGCGATGTCGTTTAACACCAGCCGCAGCCTCTCTTCAAATTGACCTCGATATTTAGCGCCGGCGATCAAGGCACCAAGATCCAAAGAGATCAAACGCCGCCCTTTAAGGGAATCCGGCACCTCACCTGCCACGATTCGCTGCGCCAACAATTCAGCGATAGCGGTTTTACCTACCCCCGGTTCACCAATTAACACCGGGTTGTTTTTACTGCGGCGCGAAAGCACCTGAATCAAGCGACGAATTTCAGCATCGCGGCCAATTACCGGATCCAATTCACCATTACGAGCTAAGGCAGTGAGATCGCGGCCGAATTGATCTAAAGCTGATTGTTCTGGCGCAAGGTTTTCTGGAGACAGTTGCTCGGGCGCTAATTGTTTAGTTGAAAAATCATCTTGTTTGGTTGAAAAATCATCAGTGGCTGCATTGGCTTGGTTTTGCTGATCTTGAGCCGGCCTTGCCGCTGCCGCCCTCGAACTACTCCCCAGCAAAGTTGCGCCAAGGCGCGCTTCTGTTTGCAACACCTTCCAGAGGTGAGCGGCATCAATGCTGCTAGCGCCTACCCGTTCACGTTCAGCGTCAGCGCGATCAAGCAACAATTCAAGGGCATCCCCCACATAAAGAGTGTTGCTGCTGCGGGTGGGCTGTTGGGCGCAGAAATCATCAAGGCCATCAAGCAGCTGAGCTTGGTTAATGCCAAAAGGAGCGATTAATTCAAGGCAGCGGGGTTCCTGCAGCAACGCCTGCAACAAATGTTCCACATCCAGTTCGCCATGGCGCCAACGGCGGGCTTGATCCTGAGCTGCCAGCAGCAAATCCCAAGCCAGATCCGTGAAGCGTTCCGGAGCGGTGGTGAGGCTAAAAGAAGCTTCTGGAGCGCGCATTAAATCAGATTTTCTGCTGGATCAATTCGATCTTGTAGCCATCGGGATCTTCCACAAAAGCGATCACGGTGGTGCCGTGTTTCATGGGCCCTGGCTCCCGCACTATTTTGCCCCCCTGGGCGCGGATCATTTCGCAAGTTGCAGCGATGTCTTCCACGCCAAGGGCAATATGGCCATAACCAGCCCCAATTTCGTAGCTGCTGATATCCCAGTTATGGGTGAGTTCCAACACAGTTTCTGCGCTCTCGAGCCCGTAACCAACAAAAGCCAAAGTAAAGCGGCCGCTGGGATAATCCTTGCGCCGCAACAGATTCATCCCTAAAACTTCGGTATAAAAGCGGATCGAGCGATCTAATTCGCCCACCCGCAACATCATGTGTAGTAAACGCATTTTGTTATGTGCCAGTGGTTGCGGTCATTGTGGCGCTCGAATCTGCATAATGACCCCGCTTAGCAAGAACTTTGTGTTCGATTCTCTAGACCTTGTAATCGACACGGTGGTGGCACGGGAAGTGCTTGATTCCCGCGGCACTCCAACTGTTGAGGCTGAAGTTTTATTGGAAGGTGGCGCCAGCGGCCGGGCAATGGTGCCAAGCGGTGCCAGCACCGGCGCCCATGAAGCCCATGAATTACGCGATGGCGACCGTTCGCGTTATTTCGGTAAAGGCGTAAGCCAAGCCGTTACCAATGTGGAAGAACGGATCGCCCCTGCCCTATGCGGCCTAATGGCCCTTGATCAAGGGGCCGTTGATGCTGCGATGGCTGAACTTGATGGCAGCGACAACAAATCTTCCCTTGGCGCCAATGCGGTATTGGCCGTGAGCCTGGCCGTGGCTCGGGCTGCAGCAAACGGGGTGGGGTTACCCCTTTACCGCTACCTAGGGGGGCCCTCCGCCACCCTGCTGCCGGTGCCATTGATGAATGTGATCAATGGTGGTGCCCATGCCACCAATAACTTGGATTTTCAAGAGTTCATGGTGGTGCCCCATGGGGCAGATAGCTTCCGGGAAGCCCTGCGTATGGGCGCCGAAGTATTCCATACCTTGAAGGGCTTATTACATGATCAGGGCCTATCAACCTCAGTGGGTGATGAGGGAGGATTTGCACCAAATCTAGAAAATAATGATGCGGCGGCTGCACTTTTAATGCAGGCAATTGAGAAGGCTGGTTATAAACCAGGCGATCAAATTTCCCTTGCCCTTGATGTGGCAAGCACCGAATTTTTTAGCAACGGTAGATATAGCTTTGGCGGCAGTAGCTACAGCAGCGCTGAGATGGTTGATCAACTCGCTCAGCTGGTAAGCCGCTATCCAATCGTTTCAGTTGAAGATGGCATCGCTGAAGATGATTGGGATGGCTGGAAATTACTTACCGATCGCCTCGGTAGCAATGTGCAACTAGTGGGGGATGATCTATTTGTTACCAATAGTTCCCGTTTGCAGCGCGGTATCGATCTTGGTATTGCCAATTCAATCCTGATCAAAGTGAATCAAATCGGTTCACTCACCGAAACATTGCAAGCGATCGATCTTGCAAATCGCGCCGGCTATACCAGCGTAATTAGCCATCGCAGTGGTGAAACAGAAGACACCACCATCGCTGATCTAGCGGTGGCAACAAAGGCAGGCCAGATCAAAACCGGCTCATTAAGCCGCTCGGAACGGATTGCTAAATACAACCAACTCCTGCGTATTGAAGATGAATTAGGTGGCCAGGCCAGCTACGCCGGCCGCGAAGGTAGAGGCCCACGAGGCAAGCGCTAATTAATAAATAAGGGTTTAGCTAAGGCGATCAAGCCTTAGCTCCCTATTCAATCTTCCCTGTAGCCGCCACCAGCCAAATGCCGCCGGCAAGGTGCCTAAACCTGGCAGCAAGGCAAATCCAGGGCGGCTGCCGGCAGCCAATACCGCAGCTGCAATAGCTAGCGCCCCTAGCAATACACACTGACCATTCAACTGCTGACTAATCGCCAGCCGGCGCAATAGCCGATCGCTTTCGCCCGCCCGCACCTGCAGCTGCAAATCGCCTTGCTCGAGCCGCGCTAAACCTTCATCAAGGCGTTTCGGCAAACCCAAAGCGCGGCTGCTGGCCTTAGCGGCCTGACGCGAAAGGTCGTTAAACAATTCAGAGGGGCCAGATCCACTAGATGTCATTAACGGCAGCAGATAGGGCTTGGCAATCGATACCAAACTAAAGCCAGGATCAAGGCTGCGGCCAACCCCTTCAAAAGTAGATAGGGCCCGCAACACGAAGATCAACTCCACCGGTAAGCGAAACGGTTGCCCATAAACCAGGTCGTAGAGATCACCTGAAATTCGCTGCAAGATCTCTCCACTAAATGGTGGGGTGAGCGCTTCTTCAAGCATCACCCGCACCAAACGCCTTACCGGGCCGGTATCGATGCCAGCTTCTATTACCCCTGCAGTTTGTAATTCCTGCACCAATGCGCCGGCATCTCGCAATGCAGCGGCCCGCACCATTGCCCCTAAACGGCGCCGCAATCGAGGCGATATTTGGCCCATCATGCCGAAGTCGTAATAGATCAAGCCGCCATCGGCAGCTACCGCCAAGTTGCCTGGATGGGGATCAGCATGAAAAAAGCCAAATCGCACCAGCTGCTGCAAATAACTGGTGGCACCAAGTTCTGCTACTGCTTTTGGATCGATGCCTTGAGCTACTAATTGATCGCGATCGGTGATCTTGATGCCGGGCAAGTAATCGAGGCAAAGCACCCGCTGGCTTGATAACTCCCACACCACCGCTGGAATTCGAATCGCGGGATCATCAAGAAATTGCTGCCGAAAACGGGCTGCATGTTCCGCCTCAATGCGGAAATCAAGCTCGCGCAACAACACCCGCTGGCATTCCCGCGCCATCGCCACCCAATCCCTACCGCGGCCCCAGCTGGGATGGCGTTGCAATAAAGCTGCCACCTGGCCCATCACCACTAAATCAAGGCGAAATAAAAACTCCAAACCGGGCCGCTGCACCTTCAGCACCACATCACGGCCACTGCGCAGGCGGGCCCGATGCACTTGGGCGAGGCTGGCGGATCCCAATGGTTCAGGGTCTATTTCAATAATTTCCTGGCAGCGGGGGCCCAATTCCTGCTCAAGCCGCTGTTCCACCTGGCTAAAAGCAAAAGCGGGTACGCGATCTTGCAATCGCGCTAATTCCTGCACCCAAGCTGCAGGTAATAAATCAGGCCGTGCCGATAACAATTGCCCCAGCTTGATAAAAGCCGCCCCCAGCCCTAAAAGTGCCTCAACCAGCCAGCGAGCCAGCTGCGCTTGACGCTGCAATACGCGCGCTTCTGTTCTGCCGCCTGGGTAGCAAAAGCTCTGGCCATCCCACCAAAGGCGGGCCAGCAAAAGCAACACCACGCGCCAGATCCGCAGGGAACGCCAAAAACTGCGGATTGCCAACATCAAGCCATACCCTCGAGCTCACGGCTGAAGGCCGCCACCTGTTTACGTAAACCGTCTACCTGCTCCTGCAGGCCGGAATCAGCAGTTACAGCTGTTTCTTGGCTCTGATATGGGTTGCCATCAAGGCGCTGGGCTTCATCTTGCACCTCTTCCCAGAAAAGCTGCAGATCAGTGCGCAATTTTTGCGGGGCATCTTGGGCTAGAAGGCTTAGCTGCGCTACTGCATCAATGGCACTACTGCTAGCTCTTGCCGCTAGCCGGTTTAAAGCAGCCTGTAAAAGCGTATCGGGGGTGCTCATTGCCCGGGTATTGGCGGAGCTTCAACTGTGCCAGATCCTGAAGGAGTTGGAGGCTCTGGGGGAATGGCCGGTTCAGCAAAGAGATCAACCCGGTCCAACCCATATCGCATCCTCAAAGCTTCTAAGCCCGTGCCAGGAAAACTTTTCACTTCAAATCTTTCACCAAGCCGCACCAAATTTGCAAAACGACCATCCAAAAGACGCATGGTGATCGCAAAAGCCAAACCGAAGCTAAAACCCAAAAACAAAGGCGCTATCGGGTTCCATGGGTTCGGCCGTTTAGGAGTTGCCATCTACAGGTTGCAATTCAACTGTTGGGATCGCTAATCGCAACAGGATCGGTGCCAAGAAGGTGGTGCCGATCACCATTATCAAAATTGCAGCCTCCAGTGAAGGTGTAAGCAAGCCGGCAGTGGTACCTAAACCAAGAAATATCAAACCCACTTCTCCCCGGGGCATCATCCCTAAGCCCACCACTAAACGGTTTGTGGGTATAGCGCTGATAAAGGTCCAACCCGAGGCCAATTTGCCCAACACCGCCACAGCAAATAAAAATGCTGCCACCACTAAACCGGCCCGGTTTGCTGGATTGCTTGGATCCAGCACCGAGAGATCCATGGCAGTGCCGATCAACACAAAAAAGATCGTGGCAAATAAAGAAACTAATGGTTTTAGTGTTTCTTGAATTTCCTTGGTGTGGCTCGAACGGCTAAGGATCAAGCCAGCGGCAAAAGCACCTAAAGCTGCTTCTAAACCGATTGCTGTAGCAGCAAAACAACACAAACAAAGCACTAAAAAGGAAGCCACCACTATTTCGCCTGGGGCTTTGAGGCGATCTACAACAAAGTCGAAGGGGCGGGCGGCAGTGCGGCTTAAAGCAATGGCTGCCACCACAAACACCACCGCAGCGGTAACCAATTGCAGGATCGGGCCCATGCTCAAGCCACCATCACTGGCAAGGGCTACCACCACTGCCAGCACCACGATGCCAATGATGTCGTCTAGCACTGCAGCACCAATCACGATCTGCCCTTCCCGTGATCGCAACATGCCCAGTTCACCAAAAACACTGGCGGTAATACCGATGCTGGTGGCTGTCATCGATGCGCCAGCAAATACCGCCGGCACAAGATCCACATGAAATAACGCCATTAGGCCAGCCGTGCCTAGGGCAAACGGCAGGATTACCCCAGCAAATGCAACGCTGCTGGCCTGCATACCCACAGCAATCAGTTCATCTAATTCGCTTTCCAAACCGGTAAGAAAAAGAAGCGAATAAAGGCCAATGCTTGCTACCGCTTGCAGAAAGGGGTAGGTGCTGTTTGAAATCTGATCTATTTGCGCAGCGCTCACCTCCCCTAGTTGGCCGGTGAGATTTAGCAACCATGGGGCTGTGGATATGCCACTTTCTGGTGGCACCACCAAATGCAAGCCCGAAACACCGATTAGAACGCCAGCCAGCAATTCGCCAAGAATGGTGGGCAACTGCAAACGCACCATCAGCTCCCCCAGCAGCCTTGCGGCCACGAGGATCAACAAGAAACGACCCGCCACCACAAGGGTTGTGGCCTCCACCACAGCATGGGTATTAGAGAACAGCAGTATCACTGAGGCTTGGTTTTTGCAGTGCCCCAAGTATCCGATAAAGGGGCAATAAAAAACGGCTTTGGCCACTCTTAACTGTTCTTTTCGTTGCCATCGCTACGGTCGAGGTAGGAACTTGTTTAACCATGAGCCAGCAACCCACGGAATTCAGCATGCCCACCCCGAGCAGCTATGCCGATCCGCAACGTAGTGGCCTATCTGCAGGGGATTTATTCGCAGGTATTACCGAGCATTTGTTTTTTACCCTGGGCAAGCTTGCAAGCAATGCCAGCCCTCACGATCTCTACATGGCCTTGAGCTATGCGGTGCGGGATCGATTAATGACCCGCTTTTTGGCAGGCAAGGAGGCTTTAGCAAGCAATCCAAGCAAAACCGTGGCCTACCTATCAGCAGAATTCCTGATCGGTCCGCAACTGGGCAACAACCTTGTGATGCTCGGGATTGAAAACGAGGCAGCAGAAGCAATTGCCCGTTTTAACCAAAGCGATATTGCCAAAATCCTTGAAGTAGAAGAAGAACCGGGCCTTGGCAACGGCGGCCTTGGCCGATTGGCTGCCTGCTACGTGGAATCACTGGCCAGCCTTGAAGTGCCTGCAGTGGGTTATGGCATCCGTTATGAATTCGGTATTTTCGATCAATTAATCCGTGATGGCTGGCAGGTAGAAATCACCGATAAATGGCTTAAAGGTGGCTGGCCTTGGGAATTAACCCATCCAGACCAAGCCGTATTTGTGGGATTCGGTGGTCGCACTGAAGGTTATACAAATGAGCAGGGGCAATACCGGGCCCGTTGGATTCCAGCGGAACATGCGATTGGCGTTCCCCACGATGTGCCAGTGCTGGGATACAAAGTAAATACATGCGATCGCCTGCGCTTGTGGCGCGCTACTGCAAGTGAATCGTTTGATTTCTATGCATTCAATATTGGTGATTACTACGGAGCAGTAGAAGAAAAAGTGGGTTCTGAAACCCTTTCAAAAGTGCTTTATCCCAATGATGGCACCGATGAAGGCAGACGCTTACGCCTCAAACAACAGCATTTCTTTGTTAGCTGCAGCCTGCAAGACATGTTGCGTAATTTAGAAAATCGCGGCATTCCCGCCACCGAATTCCCGCAGCATTGGGCAGTGCAATTAAACGACACCCACCCTGCAATCGCAGTGGCGGAACTGATGCGGCTTCTTCTCGATGATAAAAATCTTGAATGGGATGTGGCCTGGGATATCACCAGCCGTTCCTTGGCATACACAAACCACACACTCTTACCAGAAGCGCTTGAGAAATGGGGCTTGCATCTATTTGCAAGCTTGCTGCCAAGGCATTTGGAGCTTATTTATGAAATCAACCGCCGCTTCCTCCAAGAGGTGCGTTTAAAATATCCGGATGATAACAACATCCTGCGTAAATTATCAATCATTGATGAAGATGGCCAAAAAGCTGTGCGAATGGCGCATTTGGCAACAGTGGGTGCCCATCACGTAAATGGTGTGGCACGGCTGCACTCAGATCTAGTTAAGAGCAGCCTGATGCCTGAATTTGCTGCGCTGTGGCCCGAAAAATTCATGAACGTTACCAATGGCGTAACACCAAGGCGCTGGATGGCCCTATGCAACCCACCCCTACGCAAACTGCTAAATGATGCAATTGGCGATGGCTGGCTGCATAACTTAGATGAATTAAAGCAGTTAGAGCGCTATCAACATGATGATGGCTTCCTGCAAAACTGGGAGAACACTAAGCTGGGCGTAAAACGCACATTAGCTAATTACATTCATAACCACACAGGTGTATTAGTTGATCCCGCCTCCCTATTTGATGTGCAGGTAAAAAGGATCCACGAATATAAACGTCAACACCTAAATGCTTTACAGGTAATTGCTCAATATCTACGCATTAAGAATGGTCTAGGTGAAGGGATTGCACCACGCACAGTGTTATTTGGCGGTAAGGCAGCTCCCGGCTATTACATGGCTAAGTTAATCATTCGATTTATTAATGGCATTGCTGAAACCATCAATTCAGATCCTGATATGGATGGTCGTTTGCGGGTTGTATTTTTACCGGATTACAATGTAAAACTAGGGGAAAGGGTATATCCCGCCTCTGATCTATCCGAGCAGATTTCCACTGCAGGTAAAGAGGCTTCAGGCACTGGCAATATGAAATTTGCTATGAACGGTGCGTTAACGATTGGCACCCTTGATGGTGCCAATGTAGAAATCCGCGAACAGGTGGGAGAAGACAACTTCTTCTTATTTGGCCGCACCACACCAGAGATAGAGGAACTGGGCAGACAAGGTTACCGCCCATGGGAAGTTCTTGAAACATTACCTGAATTACAGCAGGTAATAAATGTGATTGAGCAGGGGCATTTTAGCAATGGAGATACAGAACTTTTCCGCCCCCTAATCGATAACCTACGCGGACAAGATCCCTTCTTCTTATTTGCAGATTTTGCATCCTATATGGAAAGTCAAAATCAGGTGAGCGATGCTTGGGCAGATCGCCAACGCTGGAATCGCATGAGCCTATTAAATACAGCCAGAATGGGTTACTTCTCCTCTGATCGCTCAATCAAAGAATATTGCCAACATATTTGGAAAGCAGAAGCCTTTCCTGTAAAGATCAATCCAATAGTTAGCAATACAACTGAAGCCTGATTAATTCAAATCAGGGCTTTGATGCAATAAACGATTTAAACGCAAGCGATCTGCATTGAGGGGATCAGGGGCTAGCTCACCGGCTAGCTCCTGAAACTTTTGCTCCACCGCTTCTGGTACGCGCACGTCAAATATTCTTTCCATCAACACTTCAATTGAAAAAAGATGGGCATTCACATTTTCAAGATCAGCTAGGGCTTGTTGCAGGCTTTCATCTTCTGGCGCTGTTTCAACATCTGCTTGCTGCTCTGGCGGCTTTTGTAAATCCTCCAGCACCCTGCCGGCAAGTGTGCGAAAAGCTTGGAGAGCAGCCCAATTCAACTCTTGCTGCTGTTTAAGGCTTGGATTTTCGCGTATCAGCCGATCGTGTTCCCGGTAAAACCGCAGACAATCAGGGCATTGGCAGGGCTCTTCAGGCACCATGCTCCCTTCCTCACCAGATCTCATCATGCCATCAGGCGGCTAGTAGCCCATCGTCGTCTTCATATTCTGCCTCGAATGTGCCCGCTGCAATCGGAAGTGGGATTTCAATTGAGCTCACCACCTGGATTGCATCCTGGAGCCGCATGGCATCAGCAAACCATCCCATCGCTTGTTCAACATCGCCACGACGCTCAGCATCAGTGGCTTGATCTTCATGGGCTTCTGCCAGGAGTGCTAACCAGCAAAGGCTGCGGGCTTGCACTACAGATAGATCCAATTCAGCGGGCGAATTTCCGGCGATACGTTCACTTTCCTGCTGTACCAGCAAACGTAAACGCAAATCATGGAGCTGAGTCATGACTCTTTGTTAGCCGCCCCTACGCTAGCGGCAGCGGCCAGATTGCAACATACCACCACCTGTAGAGCTGGCCATGCTGAAAATCCACCTAGGCTCTACGGGGCTGACGAAGCAATTGCAGCCCAGAAACCACTAGCACCAAAGTAAGAATACCTAGCAAAATTGAATAATAGGGTTGCAAATTAATCGGCCCAAATTTTCCTGCGTGGATCTTTAACAACCAAAAAGCATCAATGCCCCGCTCTAGCAAAAGGCTATAGATCGAACCGCTGGCGGCTGTAATCAATAGCGGTATTGCAGCTATCGGAACTAAAAAACGATGCAAATTGCGCGGTTTCATTCTTTGCGCAACTCCTGATGCAGGTGGGATTCGTTACCGCAAGGCATCCAAGCACCGTTGTTTTGGTGGGTGCCTTTGCAGCCGAGTTCGAGGGCCCGTTTTTCAGCTTCTGCCTGGGTTTTGTAGATACCTTTGGCATGAGCCAGCAGCGGAGCAGGGGCAAAAAGTGGGGCGGGCGCAATAATTAGCACCAAAAGGATCGCAATGAAGTTCATAAATAAATTAAAAAGTGGTTAAAGTGAAAATAGTTTGTCGAATTGGTAATACTCAGGCTTATTTAAGCCGTCATGTTGCAACATGCCGCGCAACTCAACTATCTCGAAGCTTTGGCTAATAATAATTTCACGAGCTAAACGTTTTACTGTTGAATTATTAGATTTTTTTAAAGCGTCGTGGGCCATTTGCAGCGCGCCGCCATGGTGCTGGAGCATGCCTTCAAGGAACCAACTCACACGGTTTGATCGCGTAGGCGTATTTGCCATCATCCTCATAGCTTCAATATGGGCAGCGCTCATGCGGGTGAGTGCTTTCAATGAATTGGGATCGCCACCATTGGCGAGCATTACGGGATAAACAGGCGCTTCTGGAAACCAAGCCTTGCGCCACTGCCCCATCGCCTTGATTTCTTGGGCCTGATCTCTCCAGATTGTTTTTGCAAGGGCTCCAACCCCAGGTACACC
>Ga0247844_1005602_pt1 | contig 15876 bp, 14 predicted proteins | sample LaCtaG_FD_192421 | JGI IMG/M metagenome (GOLD analysis project Ga0247844, IMG submission 192421) | Freshwater microbial communities from meromictic Lake La Cruz, Castile-La Mancha, Spain - LaCruzMarch201714.5m_1 | ecosystem: Environmental > Aquatic > Freshwater > Lake | place: Spain: Castile-La... | reverse complement strand
ATGGTATAATTGCTTCTTCACACCAAATAAGGAGGCAGATATGCAGAGATTAACTTCAGCTTCAGCCGCCGCTTTTACCCCTTTTACTATCAACTAGTTCGCTACACGCAAGGCCGCCAAACCAGGCCTTAACACCTTCAAGGCTCAACCACTCAAGCAGGCATCTAATGCCTACTCGCACCTTTTTTCACGCTCAAATTGAGATTCTCATTGACTTTTGAGCCCTTTTTTCCTTTACCCATATAGAGGGGCAAAAAGCCCCAAGAAACGGAGCACCACATGAAGGTAAAAGCAGTACTAGATGTAGACATGGTTGCCATAGAGGCAGCTGACAAAATCACTCTGATGCTGGATTTAACAGCGCCAGAGAATGTAAAGCAAACAACTCGTCCTGGCCAAGCTGTGCAGGTAGTACTAGATCGAAGCGGATCAATGCACGGTGCGCCATTAGATGCAGCTAAAGGATCCCTCCTTAAGTTAATTGATCGCCTGGCCCCTCAGGATTCATTTGGCTTAGTTGGCTTTGATGACAACGCCCTGGTGATCGCACCAACTAGAAAGATGGCAGATCACGATAAGCCATCACTTCGTAAAGTGATTCGCGAAATACCATCTGGTGGTTCAACAGATATCAGCGCTGGTTACCTACTTGGTCTACGCGAGGTAAACCGGGTAGCTGCAAGTGGTGGATCAACTCTGCTTCTTGTCTCAGATGGCCATGCAAATGCCGGTGAGCAAGATCCAAAGTTCTTTAAAGAGGTTGCAACAAAATCTGCAACTGAAAGAGTAACCACTGCAACTATCGGACTTGGCAATGGTTATGATGAAAAAATCTTAGAAGCACTCGCTCAAGGTGGCGGTGGTGCTCATAGATTTGCTGGCACCATTGATGAAGCAGTCGGAGCTATTGCTGCTGAAGTAAATGATCTACTTGATAAATCAGTAGTTAATGCAGTACTTCGAGTCACACCAACACATGCAGCAGCTGGTGTGCCACAAATTGAAGTGATCCAACGTCTTCCATATTGGATGGATGGGGATTCTTATGTTCTTCAATTGGGAGATCTTTATAGCGGTGAAAACCGTCGCTTCGTAGTTGATATCCAAGTACCAGAGATCGCATCCCTTGGTCTTTGCAAGATTGCAGATATCACTATTGAGTACTTAGATCTTGCCCAGCGTCAAGAAATTTCTGTAACTATGCCGGTCAATGTAAATGTTGTCCCAGGTGATGTTGCAGCAGGTCGCATTAGCGATCCAATTGTTCGAGCTGAGCGGTTGATACTTGAAGCCCAAACTGCCAAGTCGTTAGCAGTTGAGGAGCTTCGTAGCGGAAAAACCAAAGAGGCCTCTGGCCGTCTAAAGGGAGTTGCGTCCTCCCTTCGCCGCCATGCCTCTTTGATCCCGGCAACTGATGAGAAAAGTGCTGAATCACTTGCACTAATTAAAGCTGAAGCGGATGAGATAGATGCTTTAGCTCAAACAGCTGAGTTTGAGGATATCTCTTACTCAACAAAGCGGATGACTGAGTCTTACTCAAGGTCAACTCGTTCAAGAAAACCACGTCCAACATCTCAGGTTGATCCTTCGATTGATCCTGACCAAACCAAGTAATAACTAACAGAAATAAGAGAGGAATAAAAATGTCTCAATATCCAATATCTCTGTACTCAGAGATTGCGCCAAATCTATTTATGGGAGGCACAGCTGATGAAGATGTAATTCATCAAGCTGTCCCATACAACAAAGCTCGGACAGATCTACCTTTTGATGCCATCATCACAATGTATGCCTGGGCAAATCCAGCTGATTGGAAGGTTCAGGAGTTTCGTTACGGAATCTATGACTCTGCCATATCTGAGATTGATCTTGATCGACTAAAGCAAGCGGTGGAGTTTGGTTATAACCGCTGGCTATCAGGTGATCGATTACTAGTCAGATGCCAAGCTGGCCTAAACCGTAGTGGTTTAGTAACAGCTTTAATCATGATGAGCACCGGACTTGATGCTGAAACAGCAATTGAGCAGATCCGTAAAAACCGCGGTGATATGGCGCTCTTCAATAATAATTACGTAGAGTGGTTAATGACCAAGGGCGCTTCGTTCTTAGCTCCCTCATCTCTTCAAGAGATTGCCTAAGTAATAAATATGTGGCTCTTTACAACTACCGGCTTCATCAGCATCGTTGAACATGATGCTGATCATTTAGCAGTTCGTGCCAGGGATATTTTATCCCTTTCACCCCTGGTACAGAGCTATAACGTGGAGATCCGCAGTACCCCCACTGCGGATTATCCATACCGTATCTTTTTATCAAAAGATCAATTTAAAAACTATCTCCATAACCAAGCTGGTTTAATCAACTATAAAAACTTCAAATCAGAGGTAGCCATTACTCGCAGTAAGGCATTTGCAAATACCTTACTTAAAGTCTGGTCTGCAATGCATGGAGTAGAAGATAAGCAAGCAAGGAGTAATAATGAAGCTAGATAAGGTAGAAGATCTTCTAGAAGATATCTTAGGTGTCCCTGATACAGCTGTTGCAGAAGCAGCAGGCTGGCTTGAAATTACTAAATTATTTGCCGCTGCAGTTAAAACAGCTGATGATATTTTAATAATTGATGCTCAATCTGATCGGTATGAGGATGGTCATCCATATATCCAAATCTGCTATGAAGATGATGGTGCAATGACAATCGAGGCAGTCAGCAGTAGGTTTCTAACACCTGGACTATCTCCTGATGCTCATCACACCTTATTGGAACTAGGTTGGCAGCTCACAGATGATGAGGGCTCACCAAACTACTTTCAATTCCTACACGCTGAGGATGCAGCGCCAGAGGTTTTAGCACAGCTTTTTGCCAAAACTTTCCGTGATGTTTACGGGCTTCGCTCTTCCGATTCATTTGATATATCACCACAATTAGTCATGGATAAAATCAAAAAGTCTAAAATAAACAAGAGTTCGAGAGGAACTTATGAGAACTAAAAAGATAATTACTTCTGCAGTTACAGCCTTGCTTGCTTTAATTGCCACCCCAGCATCTGCAGATTGGGCAATAGATAATGATGCAGCTGCCACTATGTCCAGAATGCAATCTGAGGATTTACTACAAATCAGAGCTAATGGTTACTTTGCAATTACGCTAGATGCAATTACATCAACTCCTCAAATGTCTGGGCTTACCGAAAAGCCAAGTGCTAAAGCTAAGTATGCAGTTATTATTGATGGCGTTGTAGATAAAATCGTAACTTGGGATGGATATTCACCCAATAGAGTTATAGATAATTATGGAATCATCGTAAAGCTGCCCGCAAATGCTGGTGTTAAGTATGTGGATGCCAAGGGCATAACCAGACTTAAGCCAATCACCCAAGGTGCGATCGTTTCAGTTTATGTTGCACCTGAAGTGAAAGTTACTCCAAGTTATGGCATTACTGAGATTTCAACAATTGCACTTGCCCTTGAACCTGAAATGGCTGCGGTAGCGCAAGATAACGCACCGGTTGTTACTACTCAGGTAATAAATCCAAACCAATCTGTCTCGATGACTATTGAGGTTCCTGGCGTTAGCAATATTCCAGCAACATCATCGGTATCTGTTCAAACGATCACAGATGGTAGATCAGTAACTTCAATAGGCCTGGCACCAGGACAAAGCACGGTAACTGTTAATGAGCTACCAGCTGATCAAAACGTCACAGTGGTTACAGTTATTCGAGATAATTTAACAAATACTGAGACAGTGATTTCTAATCCAGTAGTAGCAACAGTTGCTTCAGATGCACCAGCGCCAGTAGCTGCCAGAAGTGAATCACAAGATAGGGCGAGCATCTCTGCCCCATCTGTCTCCTCTCGCGTTGTTGATGCTTCAGGACACCTATCTGTTGCAATCTCAGTACCTGCTATTCCAAACTTCAACTCAGATCAAACCCGAGTCAGTCTTTATGTTGTTGATAATAGATCAGGTTCAACTACTGCAATTGGCACAGATGGCACAGCACAAACTCTTAATGTGGGTTCACTTGGAGTAGGTCGTGATTACACCGTCAAGGTTGTAGTTCGTGATCTTGCTACCGGTAATGAAACCATAATCAGCGGTGAAGGTATATCTAAGTAAAACTCAAAATAGTTTACCTGGGGAGTAGTAAATATGCTCCCTAGGTTTTAGCAGACAAATGAAAGGAAAACCTTGAAAATAAGTAGCGGTTATCAACCTGAGCAATTAATTAATTTTGTGAAAAATAAAATTGAATTTATGAGTCCGCCTACAGAGTGTGGAGTTCTATCAGGATCCACGCCAGTGGTTTCATTTGGAGATTTTACAAAATCTAGGGTTGCAACAATTGGAATCAATCCTAGTTTGGCAGAATTTTCTGATAAGTCTAAAAATGCTACCTGCAATGGACTTTTTCCTGCGGATAAAAAGAGATTAACTGATCTTGAAACAGTTGGAATCTTGTCAACTGATCCATTGGATGATGACACTGCTCAGTATGATTTAGGCGAAAAAGGAGCTGAGCAAATTTGGGCGGGATGTCGTGATTATTTCCTTTCTCCAAACGCATATTGGAAGTGGTTTGGTGATCTTGAAGTGGTTTTGGAACCACTTTCTGTCAGTTATAAGGACTCAACAGCTTGCCATCTTGACTTAAGTCCATGGGCTACTGATCCAGTTTTTAGTGAGCTTACACAGACTCAGCAAAAGAATTTGTTATTGGGTGAGGCAGACTTCTTAAGGTGGCAAATTGCAAAGTCACCAATAGAGTTATTACTCCTTAATGGAGCGCAAACTAAAGAATCAGTGTTTTCTTTAAGTGACTTTCATTTTGGCACTGTTACAGAATTTTCATATACCTCCGGTGGTGCAAGTCGAACCTCTGAATTTTTCAGCGGCTGGGGACCTTCAGGCGTACAAATCCGTGGTTGGACCGTCAACTTACAGGCTTTGCAGGTTACAAATGATGAAAAGCAGGGTGTATTTGAACAATTGAGAAATTTTCTTTCATGATGAATCTAGTAAATGAATCAATCAGATATTAAGCTTTATCAATGTGCTATTGGTGGGTTAATCAAAACCAAACATATAGAGTTTCGGGCACTGAGCGGAATAGAAATTCTCACCAATTGTCACCAAGCGATGGCAGGTATAACTATGAGTAACCAAAACATCCAAATTCGAACAATCCCGCCAAGCGATACAGCCAACAACCAAGATGTATTTCTGTGGGCTATTTACGTTTTGGGTGGCGCAGATCGTGATATAGATGTCGAAGATATTTATTTGAAATGCTTTGAAATGGCCCCTGCCCGACTTGGATGGCGGACACAGCCCCAATTACCAGATTACAAGAAAACTTCGAAAGCGCTTCAATCCGTAGAGGCATCTACGCATGTTGGATTAATTCATAGACCTCACCAGTATTCGCGCCGCTTAACTATTGAGGGAATAAGGTGGATTGAAGCTTATAAAGAGATTTTGGAACGAGTGTATTCAAAACAAACAGTTGCTGCTTCAGCAAACACAAATATGTATGAACGAACTCGGCAATCGATTAAAGAAAGTGGTTCTTGGCAATTATTTCAGAGTGATCCGACTTTGCTAGATATAGCTGATTTGGCCGCTCTTCTTAGATGCACTGCAACCAGCCCTCAAGAAACTTGGAGATCTAGAATTCTTGATCTCAAACGCGCAGCAGAAGTCTTAGACGACAAGGAACTAGCCGAATTTGCAAGAGTTGTCGATTTCAAGGTGATTAAAGGAGATAAAAGCAATGACCGATAAAGATCAAGGAAAATTGGTTTATACCCCTCGAGGATTCTTGCAAGATGCCCAAGATGCGATGCGAGGTGACATCTTACGAGCACTTATTGAACTGATTACTAATGCGGATGATGCATACAATGGAAAAGGCGGAGAGATTTTTATTCACGTTATGCAAGCTGAGGGACCCTTTGAATGGAAAATTTCAGTTCATGATAAAGCAGGCGGATTATCCGCTGAAGGGCTAAAGAAAGCATTTTCAAATCTTGGCGATGAAAATCTAAAATTTGCGGCAGATCAAGGCACTCGTGGACTCTTTGGCAGAGGCGCAAAAGATGTAGCAGTGTTTGGTAAGGCACGATTCCATTCCATCCATGCAGGCAAATACTCAGAATTGCAGATTCTTCCAAAGGAATCAAAATGGGAAAGAAATGCGATTGACATTCCGCCTGCGGGCATACATTTAAGTGAGCTCAGATTAAAGAATGGCGAAACAGGATTAACAGCAGAGCTCTATATTTCAAAGGAATACAAAATTCCATCCCCCTCAGATCTAATCGAAAAATTGGAGTCTCACGTCCAATTGCGTGATTTAATTAATCGAAATTCTGTAGTGATTTCGGATTCTCGTTCAAAAGCAGAAAAAAAGTTAACAGGGTTGGAGCCATCAGGAGAAAAAATTCTCGAAATTGAGTTTCCTGTACCTGGTTACAAGATGAATGCCAAATTGGAAGTCTTCAAATTCTCTGAGAAACAAACGGGAAACTTATCACCCTATTCGAAGCAGGGCTTAGTAATTTCTGGTCGAGGAGCAGCATATGAGAATGGATTCCTCATGTTGGATGGAAGACCTGAATCTGGTTGGTTCAGCGGCAGGTTAGATGCACCTGAGATTCATGACTTGGCGCGCGCAATAGATAAAGATGTAGATCCTGACCCTAAAAATCCAACACGAGTGGTTAGTAGACAACGTGATGGCTTAGTTCGAAACCATCCTTTTTACCGGGCACTTGCCGGTGCGGTTAGCGGTCATTTAAAACCAATTTTTGATGAGGCTGCGGATGAAGAGGGTGCAAACAAAAAAGAAGGTCAAGCGCTTCGAAAACGCCTTGATGCATTAGAACAGGCTCTAGGAAAAGCCCTTCAAGATTTACTAGATGAAACCGATCTTGGAGATATTCCCACTGAGAATAATCCAGACGAAGATTCTCAAGACTTACAGTTTATTCCTCCTAGAAAAATAGTTGCTGTGGGCGATACTCCTAGTTTGACCATTCGCGCCCCAAAGAATCTTGATGTCTCTCAAATTCTGTTTACTCTAAGTCAAAGCAAGAAAGTAATTTCTCTAAAAAATCATGATCCATCAAAGTTGATTTGGAATGAACATCCTAGGTTGCCAGTTAAGCAGACTGCTATACAAGTTTTTGGAGAGGATGTCGGATTAGCATCTATCAATGCAGTTATTGGAGAATTTAACGCAAATTGTGAAATAATTGGAGCAAAGATACTTCCTGCTGTGGAAGTTATTCCAGACCAAATTTCCTTCCAAAATAGAAAAGCCACGATTGCCCCTACGCGAAAACGTAAACTATTGGTAACTGCACCAATCGAATTTGTAGGAGAAATTGTTGAATTAAGCTCAGATAACGGATATGTATCTGTTAATTCTCGAGTTAAGTTATCGGCAAGTGCAACAGGGATGATTGCACAATCAGTAGTAATTGCCTCTGCTGGCTCCGAATTAGGAACTTCTACCATCACTGCATCGCTAGCCGGAAAAGTAGATACTTGTGAAGTTCAAGTTATCGAACCAGGGCAAAGTAAGTATCCCAAGATTCACACCGAAGTTGTTGGAAATGAGAATCCACCTCGCCGGGTGGATATGAGAGAAGATGATGGGCGCCTCTTTGTCAAAATATATGGTCGACACACTTCTCTTCAGCGAGTATTCGGTAAGCACTTGGGTGCTGAGCAAGGATTTATAAATGATCAATCACCTGAGGCTCACGCTACTATCGGTGAAATAGTTGCTCAACAGCTTGCTATTTATGCGGTTGAACGAGAAGCAGCAAAGCATCCTGAGAGATTTACCGACACTTCAAGCGCATTTGCAAGGCAGCAAGAATTTATTCCTCGATTTATTCAGCTTCTGCAGATCATTTTGTTGGAAACGGAGTGAGTGCAACGATAGGAGACTTTATTGATTCTCCACTTGGAAACCGCTACCTAATTCCTTGGCAATGGTTAACAGCAAATTCGAAGAAAACCATGGAAATACTTTTCCAATTCGCATTTGACGAGGAGCAAGATTTCTCCAGGGGATTCGCTATACATCACCTGCGGTTCATAGATTTAGCTGATGTGAAAGCAATAAAATACCTTGATTACAAATACGTGCAACTAGCAATTGAAGAGATCCAGAAATTAGTTTTAAATAAGAATTACCCTGAACTCCCCGCAATTGATGATTCTGAAAAATTTGTTGGCACTATTTACATTAATAAAATTGAAATTTATGATGACTTAATCCGCAAAGCTTCGAACCTCGAAGATCTTGCGGAAGCAATATTAGACCGACTCGATGCAGAGTTTCCAATGTCTGAGCGTGACAAAGCAGTAGTTTCTGCACGCGCAACTTGGTTCACGTCAAATCCACAAACTTTAGATTCAATAGGTAGAAATTATGGACTGACTAGGGAGCGAATTCGTCAAATCACAAAAAAGTACGAAAATCCAAACATCCAAATTACTGGAGACCTACGCTTTGCAAAATCACTAAGCGATGTAGCTTTGGCTTCTAATTCTCTGGAAGATTTTAAAGAAACTTGCGCGATTCAATCTCTTACACGTGAAGAATACCTGGATATAGATCAGTGCAAAGGGATTATGGAACTTTTGTCGGATTCGACCGAATGGAACGGCCTTAGGAGTCAACTCTTGAATTGGGATGCGCAGGCAGCCTTGGACGATGTTGCGATCGGGAAGATTTCTAAATACCGAAGCAAAATGGGATTTATAGATGCAACTTATGCGGCAAAAGATATGGAATTAACCTTAGAAAAAACTCTTGAAATTATTAATGACAAATATTCTCGATCAGTCATGAGTGATACATTAGTTTTGGCAAGAACAGAAAAATTAGTTTCTACATTTGAATCTTCAGTTTATAAACAACTATTGGTGCTAGAAAGTTTGCCTGCAAACGAAATTCTTGTGGGAGTGCGTCGATTTGCTTCAATGCGAAATGATGCAATGTCAGGTTTGGAAAGCAACTACATTGATATTATTCATTCGTTATGTGGAAGGCCACCAACATTAGAGAACTTTAAAAAGACACAACTATATCAAACTGAGTTAAGTGAATCTGACCTTTGGCTAATTGAGATTTTTAATTCATCACCAAATGGACTTTTGCATCGCGTTGAGATCACTAAATATGGAATCGAATCTAGGATTAATCTTGGAAGTATTACTGCATATTGTGGCTCAAGTTCCTTTATCCGTCCTCACGCCAATGGTGTGTATTCATTGATTGGCAAAAATCCAAGCAATCAACAAGTTTCTACTCATGCCGAGTTAGCTCTTGCTCAAGATACTGCGGTGGATTTTCAAATCGAATTTCAAGGGAGTAATGTTTTGTTCACTCTTAAACCAAACTTGAATACATATGCATCTGGAGTTATTTTACCCAGCAGGGAAATTAAAGACATTTTTAGGGATTCAATTTTTACTCCTAGTTGTATTTGTGGATCAATGGATAGTAAGCAATTGATCAGACTAAGCAAGGAAGGTTTTTGGATGGGATTTCAAAGCATCTTTACTCACGCACTTCAAAATCATGACTTTACAACCAATTCCAGGTTCAATTTATTATTTGATTTTGACCTCAAAACCGTGATCCTAGATCCTAAAAATTAGAGTATCTTGATCTGAGGATCCAGAAGATCTAAACTCGAGCAAGGATTTCGACGGATGGAGAATTTGTGGCACTTACGGCCGAAGACCGATTTAAAGCGGAATCCTTAAACATAACGGAACTCTTTCAGACTGCTACATATGAAGTTCCGGCCTTTCAACGAGATTACTCATGGACTAAAGAGCAATGCGAAGATTTGTGGGGCGATATAGAGAACTTAGTAGAAGATCAGGTAAAAGCGCATTTCATAGGACCCATGGTTGTCATTCGCCATGGCGAAAAGAATCAGAAGAATTATCTCGTTATTGACGGGCAACAACGCCTTACAACTATTCAGATGATGATCTCCTTATTACGTGATCATTGGGTACAGCTTGATCCAGGAAAACGTCACACCCCAGCAGGCCCGAAACCGTATGAGGACACTTGCCAATCACTTCTAGTTTCTGGACCTCCTGCGTATGCAAAAACGTTTGTACCTAATTGGCACATTAGAGATACTTTTTTTGACTACGTACAGCGGGAGATTTCAGACGAAAAACGCAAAAATATTGTTCGAATTTCAGATGTTCCCTCACAAGATATGGACTATGCGGAAGAGTTATTCAAGGCATACATATTCTTTCGAGGAAAGATAGGTGTTCTGAGTAAGGATCAGACTGAAAAATTTGAAGAAATACTTTTAAATGACGTATTAATCTTGCGCATTGATGCGGTTGAAATAGATAATGCATTTATTCTATTTGATACACTAAATAATAGAGGACTAGATCTGACTCAAGGTGACTTAGTAAAAAACTTAATATTTCAGTCTATGAAAGAGCCGGCTACGGCTAATCTCTCAGCCGCATTAGTAAAGATATTGGCCGATTGGGATAACATCGCTGAAAAAGTTACTTATAAGAAGCTAGATTCGTTTTTGAGATATTTCTTAATTCTAAAGTTGCAAAAAAAGATTCAGAAAGAAACCATTAGCAAAGAAATTGAGAAACAATATGGAACGTCAGTAAAAATCAAACAGTTTATTCAGGAGTTATCTGACTACTCTGATCTTTATGCTTTGATCGAAAGAACGGAATCTTTTCAAGGACAGTACAAGATTCAACTAAATTCACTTTTTGATGATCTAAGTGACCTAAATCAAGCAACTCAGGCAGTATTCCTATTAGCTGCTTTAAAGCGATTTGCTAGTTGGGAAACAAAAGAGCATTACCAAAAATTGGCCCAGGTTTGCAGGGCAGCTGAAGTACTTTCTTTCAGATGGCTAATTACAGGAAAGAATGCCCAGGATCTTGAGAATATATGGCGCGAAGCTGCAATCAAGCTATTGGATAGCACAAAAGAAGACCAAGAAGTATTAGATGAAGCCCTTGCTCATCTGAAACAGAGTTTACCTGCAGATCAAGAATTTAAGACTGAACTTGCGGGTCGCTCCCTTAAGTCTAGTAAGTTTGTTCGATACATACTAAGAAAAATTGAAAACTCTAGAATAGATAATGAAGTGTGGGTACTTGCTGGTCCAGATAAACTTGATGTGGAGCATATTGCACCAAAAACCCCTGACGATTCCCATGACTGGAGAAGAATTATGGCGGGAGAATCGAGCTATCGGTCTATTATTTATCGCTTAGGAAATCAAACTCTATTAACCAAGTCTCTCAATCGAAGTGCAAAGAATACGGAATTTAAAGATAAAAAGGTGCAATATGAAGAAAATACAGGCCACCTGACGGAATTAACGAAAGATTTATTGAAGTCAGTAACTTGGAATCAAGCAGCTGTGGTCAAGAGATCGGAATCCTTAGCAAAAGAAGCTGCAGCGCTATGGAATTGGACTGCTCTCGAAAGAGACTTAAGAGTTACCACGCCACGACCTACCGAGCGAGGTAAGCGTGCTGTTAAAAAGGTGAGAAAGAAAAAATCTTCCCGCAGAGTGAGAAAGAAATCAACTCGTAAGAAAGTATAAAGTTTTCTTAGGCAGTACTTTACTAGAACAAATGATTCGAAGACTAAGAGTTAGCAAACCAATGGGTCTAAACACTACCTAAATGTCGTTTCACACATACCTAAATGCATAAAATTGACATTTGGAAGCCTAGGAGAAATTCACTGTTAATATTCGGTTGCTATACAAGTCAGGAATAATCACTTAGAGTAACCACCTACCCCTCTAGGAGATTACTCTTGGTTAACTTTCATTTATTATCCCGAGTAGATCTTTCATCGACCTCTGATCTAAAAGAGGTCAAAAGACTCTCAGATGCAGTGCTTGAAATCCTCAATAAAAAATCTGTTGTTAAGGCCATTGACGATGCCCATGTTTTTGGTGCATCGAGCCATTCGATCCAAAAAGCTATCCTTTCGGAGATGCTAGAGCTTGGGTTTACTTCAGAGAAAAAATTACTTTTCAGTGAGTACAAAGTTGCAGGGCTACGCCCTGATTACTACAAGCCGCTATCTAAAGGTGGCATTTTGTTTGAGGTAGAGCGGGGTAAGACTATTGCCAACAATATGGATCTGTTGGACATTTGGAAAACTCATATCTGCAAGGAAGCAAATCATCTATTTCTCTTGGTACCAAACATCAGAGTTTCTAAAAACCAAAATGAAGCCAAAATCTTCCCTTCTGTTAAGAACAGAATTGAGACATTTTTCAACGAGCAAATTTCAGCAATTGATGTCGATAGCGTGCACTTGTTTGGATACTAGTTTTTAAAGCACTAGAAACCCAATAATAGCATTTCAATTTCACCACCCCTTCCAAGTCCCAATATGTTTCTCCCACTTCATTTGTAGATCTTTAGTACCGCCGTAATTTCTAAAGTTGATGATCTCAACCTCATATCCGCATTTGCAATGCGCCATACAAACAAGTACCCCCTCAACCTCTGGATAGGTAAGAGAGAATTGATGTTTTCCATGTGATATTCCGGTAAGGATTATTGAACCCATTTTTAACCTCCTGCTTCATCTGATGGTGTTTTTCATCATCAGCTGGTCTTCCTTCAGAACCACCGTGCGCAGTTAGGCGCGGTTGGTACTAAGCAAGCTAAAGGGCTTAACGCTTAGTTCTTGACCTTCTCAAATTATAACTCACCAAGGTCTAGATTAAATAGAAATTGTCAGTCCCATGAACTAGTTTTGTTCCATGAGTAAGAACAACTTGAAATTGGCCGGACTATTCGCTGGCGTGGGAGGCATTGAACTTGGTTTTCAAAATGCTGGTTTCAAACCAGTTTTTGCAAACGAAATAGATAAGAGAGCCAGTGAAACTTACATACTCAACCATAATCAAAAAATGTTAACTAAGGACATAAATGAGCTAAATAGTTCAGAAATGCCGGCAATTAATGTGCTTACTGGTGGATTTCCTTGCCAAGCATTTTCGGTAGCTGGCTATCGTAAGGGTTTTAAAGATCCGCGTGGCAATGTTTTTTGGGAGATCATACGATTGCTGGATCAAAAAAAACCAGAAGTGGTATTTCTTGAAAATGTAAAGAATTTGACTTCACACGATCGCGGAAAAACTTTCAGAATAATTCTTGAATCATTAAATGAGATTGGCTATTTCGTAAAGTTCGCTGTTCTTAATGCCAATGAATATGGGGGAGTACCACAAAATAGAGAAAGAATTTACATTGTAGGTTTTCGAACAAAGAAATACTACAATAATTTTAGTTTTCCAGGACCGTTAAGAGATAAACCAAGGCTAAAAGATTTTATTGATTTCGATAAAAAAGTTTCTGATGATTTCTACTATGAGGATAAATACATGGCCAAAGAATTGAGAAAATCTATAACCAGAACTGACACAGTTTATCAATGGAGAAGGCATTATGTCAGGGAGAATAAAAGTGGCTTATGTCCAACATTAACCGCAAATATGGGAACAGGCGGTCATAATGTTCCACTAATTCTGTCTAAGTTTGGCATTCGAAAACTTACTCCACGCGAATGCTTTAATCTAATGGGATTTCCAAAAAGCTTTAAACTGCCTAAAGGTCTAGCAAACAGTCATTTATACAAACAAGCTGGTAATGCAGTAGTTGTAGGTGTAATTGAGAGAATTGCAACAAATATTCTTGCGTCATTGGAGAATAAACCAATGCCGAGTGTAAATTTAGATCAAGAACTAACTCTCATATAGTTTTCACTTGCGCCTCACTTTTCTTTTGACTAAAATAATATAATGCGATCTACGTGGCCAACTCCGTCAGAATTAACAGTAGAATTACTGAAAGTTTTGAAAAAGTTTGAAGGAAGAGCAACTGTTGATCAAATCGATCTTGAAGTTAGAAATAACCTAAACTTAAATGAAGAGTTGTCGAAAATTATGCGATCTGAAAATAGGAGCGAACTTCAATACAGATTGGCTTGGACAAGAACTAAGGCTAAACAGAAAGGTCTGGTAACGAGGACAGCGCCTGGCATATGGGAAATTACCGAAAAGGGTCGATTAGATTAATTATTAAATTCGATTTTGAATTTGTTTAAGCATTACCACTGTGTCCTTTACTTCACCCCGCGTTATAAGTTGGTCTAGTTTTCTACGTGAAATCCACCAGTCACTTTTGTTTTTTACTTTCGATCCTTGCAAACCAGCTAGCATGTTGTTTACATTAAAGAATATAACTTCACCTTTCTTAAATTCCAGCCGCCCAAAGAATTCATTTTCTAAAATTGTGTTTTCAAGAAATGATAAGTATTGTCTTGATTTACTTGCACTTTTTATTAACTGTGCACTTCCTTCAATGTGAAATTTCCCATATTGGTAATTCTCTCCATTTATACCCAATGCTGTAATAGTTTTCTTTCCCTCAAAAATTCTGTCAAGTTTTAAACCTTTCCAAAGGCGCCCATCTGACCTAAAAACTTGCTTGGCTTCTGTAAAATTTAGTTCAGGAATGATATCGCCCTGTTTAAACTCATGACCAAATTTGTATAAATCAGATATGGATAATACGTAATGAATTTTGCATTTCAGATCTTGTAAATTTGAGAACTGGTTGAATTGCACATTTGAAGTTCCTAAATATGAATTTAGAAAAGAACCTAAAAAATCCTGTTGCTTCCTATTATTTAAATCTTCGAAGTAGATTTGTCCAAAAATTAAATATATTTCACTTGTACTAATCTTTGGATTTTTCAGAATCGCGTTCAATTGATCGCTATGAATGCCTAGCCAATTATCATTTTCTGAAATTTTCTTTATTTCAATATATAGATTTGGTTCCCTAGTTTTACTGTTTTCTACTACCGAAACGATGTCCGGAATAGTTTTTATTCCTACTTCATAATTTGAGTAAATCTGATTATCAACTTTACAGATTTTTTGTTCATATAAGCTGATTAATTTTGCTATTCCAATTTCATTTAATTTGCCTGGACCAAATGCATCAATCTCGCCACCTAGCCCACGTGGTCCAGATCCAGTTCTTCCCATTGCCTGTTTAGTGATATCCAAGTGGTAATCTCTACAAAACTTAATTACTTCGCTTACATCTTCAGTACTAAATTCGTAAATACATTGGTTATTCATATTTGGGTAGTTTAAGGCACTATTTCATGAATTGGTATGTCCCTGAATGAGTATGTAGCAAAAAACCAAATTATCAAGCTTGATTTTTGTTCAGGTACAGTGTTGAACTCTCTACAATCATAAAAATATTATTGAACCTACCTTTACCCAAACCACCCTAATTCAACGCAATTATCGCCAGCGCCGATGAGGTCGCTGCAATTCCTAACCAATTAGCAATAGATGGTTTTTGCTTCATGAGCTTTATGGCAATTAAGGCAGATAGGGCAGGGGCCGAAGCCATAAAGACACCAACCTTGCTTAACTCTAAGTTTGTAATGGCAATCATGAAAAATAGATTTGCCAGCATCTCACATGAGCCAGAAAGTAGCGCGTACTTCTTCCAACCACTTGTTGTGGTTTTTTGGTCCCTCTTAGGTGAAAAAACTATTGAAACAAGTAATACACCAATTCTTGCGCCAAAGAGGGCGGCAATAATTTGGGATTCATCAATCTCTGTCATTAATACTGAAAAGCCAGTGAAGCAACATGCTGCAGCTGTTGTTAGTCCAAATACTTTTAATGTGGCCTTTTGGTGGCTTGCTGATGTGCGAGAGGCTAGAAATAAACCAAGAGCGCCAAGAGCTGTTGCAATTGGAAAGGTCCAAGAGATTGATT
>Ga0247844_1005599_pt1 | contig 15881 bp, 13 predicted proteins | sample LaCtaG_FD_192421 | JGI IMG/M metagenome (GOLD analysis project Ga0247844, IMG submission 192421) | Freshwater microbial communities from meromictic Lake La Cruz, Castile-La Mancha, Spain - LaCruzMarch201714.5m_1 | ecosystem: Environmental > Aquatic > Freshwater > Lake | place: Spain: Castile-La... | reverse complement strand
CAGTTCAAAACTGGGCAAAGTGCTTTTTGTATCATTCGTTCTGTCATTGATACGCTCCTCAAAAGGAAACTTGAGGTATTACCGTACCTTACTCAATTCATCAAATTACAACCTGGGTAGTAACAATAAAAAAATGAGCAAAATTTCTGAGTAAAAATAATATCAATAGGTTACTGCACCGACCATTTCATCAAATCAGTGAGCGTTACTCTGCCTTCATAAATTGCTTTTCCAACAATCACGCCAAATAGATTCATTTCGGCTAATTTTTCAATATCGCCCAAATTACTTACGCCGCCGCTGGCAATAATATGTAACTCCGGACATTGGTCCTGCAAATTCTTGTATAAATCAAAGGAAGGGCCTTGTAATAATCCATCTTTGGCAACGTCGGTACTGATTACGTATTGAGCTCCTTTGTCCACCCATTTTTGGACAAAATCATAGACCCATAATTCAGTCCCTTCTTCCCAGCCACTGACTGCTACGCGTTCGTTGCGAGCGTCTGCACCTAAGATAATTTTGTCACCACCGTAATTGGCAAGCCAATTCTCAAATAAATCAGGGTTTTTAACCGCAATGCTTCCGCCCGTTACCTGTTTAGCACCTGATTCAAATACGACGCGTAAATCATCATCGGACTGTACACCTCCGCCAAAATCAACGTGAAGCTGGGTTTGATTGGTAATTCTTTCCAACACTTTCCAATTGATTACTTTCTTGGCTTTAGCCCCGTCTAAATCTACCAAATGCAGACGGGTGAGGCCAACGTCTTCAAATTGTTTGGCTACTTCGAGCGGATTTTCGTTATAAACTGTTTTTTGCCGATAATCGCCTTGGGTGAGGCGTACACATTTGCCTTCGATGAGGTCTATTGCGGGGATGATATGGAACATGGAGTTAGTTAATAGTCCACCGTGAAAAGACAATAGTGGATTTTGTGGGTGAGTTTTGGCCGTAAAATTAAGTAGTACGAATGGGTTTAACAATTCTTCTTTACATACTGACTACCTTTACGGGAACTTTTCAAATTCAAAAAATCATTAGCCGTTAGTCTGTATTCGTTCCTATTATATTACAGACTATGAATTGCTGACCGCAGAATAAAATGTTATACCCGCAAGATATAGAACAAAAATTAGGTTTTGACCGAATTCGTGAACAATTAAGGGAATTGTGCCTTAGTTTATTGGGCCAAGCGTTTGTGCAGAAGATTCGCTTTTCGGAAAACTTTGCCGTGATTGATAAACTTACCCGCCAAACTGCCGAAATGAAGGCGATTTTGGAAGAAACTGCCGGGGAGTTTCCTGCTCAAAATTATTTGGATGTTACTTCGGCCCTCGAAAAAATACGAATTGAGGGAATGTTGCTCTCGTTGGATGAATTCTTCGATTTGAAACTGTCACTGCGCACCATTCGACAAATCTTAAAATTTTTAGATGATCAGGAAGAAGGGCGGTTTCCGTTCCTGCGTGAATTGGCGGGTAATATAAAGGTAGAAAAATCGGTAAGTGATGCCATTGACCGTATCATTGATGACCGTGGGCAAATCCGAGATAATGCTTCTCCTGAATTGGCCGATATTCGCCGTCGATTGGTATCTGAGGCGGCAGGCGTACGCAAGAAACTGGATTCTATCCTCAAACATGCCAAAAACAGCGGTTGGGTAAGCGAAGATGTTTCGTTTACGGTTCGGAACGGGCGCATGGTGATTCCGATTTCTGCCGAACATAAACGCAAACTCAAAGGATTTGTACACGACGAATCGGCTACGGGGCAGACGCTTTTTATGGAACCGGCCGATGTACTGGATGCTAATAATGAGATTCGGGAATTGGAGTATGCTGAACGTCGCGAAATCAACCGAATACTGATACAATTGGCCAATCAAATTCGTCCTTATTTAGCTGATTTGCAAAGAGCTTATCAGTTTTTGGGAATGGTGGACTTTATTCGTGCCAAGGCAAAATTGGCCTCACTTCTGGGGGCAGTCAATCCTAAATTTATTAATCAGCCTCTGATAGATTGGAGAATTGCCCGACATCCCATTCTGTATCTGTCTTTTCAAAAACAAGGTAGGAAAGTAGTTCCGCTCTGTATTGAACTTCAACAGAATCAGCGGATTTTGGTCGTTTCGGGTCCTAATGCCGGTGGGAAATCGGTTGCTTTAAAAACAATCGGATTGGTACAATATATGTATCAGTGCGGTTTGTTGGTGCCGATGCGGGAAGATTCGACGGTGGGGCTTTTTCAAAATCTATTTATTGATATAGGTGATGAACAGAGTCTTGATAATGACCTCAGTACGTACAGCAGTCACCTAACCAACATGAAGTACTTTCTGAATTTTTCTCAGAAAAAAACCCTGTTTTTGATTGACGAGTTTGGAACTGGGACAGAGCCAAGCTTGGGGGCCGCGATTGCAGAGGCAATTTTGGAAGATCTCACCAAATCGGGGGCGTATGGAGTGATTAATACGCACTATACAAACCTTAAAACCTACGCGGATAAAACTCAAGGGCTTATTAATGGCGCGATGCGTTATGACGGGGAACATTTAGAGCCGCTTTATGAACTTGAAATCGGGAAACCCGGAAGCTCGTTTGCCTTTGAGATTGCGTCAAAAATTGGGTTGCCAAAGGCTGTAGTGGAGCGGGCCAAGGGGAAATTGGGCACGCAACAGGTGAATTTTGAGAAATTGCTAAAAGAGTTGGATATTGAGAAAAAGGTTTTTTCGGAAAAGAACCTGGAGATTGGGATTAAAGAGCGCAAACTGGCTCAGCAACTGGCCGAAACGACGGCTCTGCAACAGCGATTGGATAATGACCAAAAGAAAATCCTGAACGAAGCCAAGCAGAAAGCCAAACAACTGCTGGCCGATACCAATCAACGAATTGAAAGCACGATTCGGGAAATCAAAGAAAAGAAAGCCGAACGGGAACCTACGAAGCAAATACGGCAGGAATTGGAGCAGTTTGAACAAAAAGAACTGAAAATTCAGCCTTTGCAGGAACCCGAGCGCGAAGAGTTTTTGCCTGAAGTGGGGGAAATTACCATAGGAAGTTTTGTGAGAATCAAAGGCCAACCGACAATAGGGGAGGTGTTGGCACTGAAAGGAAAAGATGCCGAAATCAGGATTGGCGATTTGAAATCGAATATAAAACTGAATAGGCTCGAAAAAGTATCTAAAAAAGCGTTCAAAGAAGCGACGGGAGAAAAGAATGTGACACCGAGATTAGGCGGAATTGACATCAATGAAAAGATGATGAATTTCAGCTTTAATTTAGATATTCGGGGGAAACGTGGGGAAGAAGCCATGATTGATTTGGACGATTTTATGAATAATGCCATCATGCTTGGTTATGATGAGCTCCGGGTTATTCACGGGAAAGGAGATGGGATTTTGCGCCAATTGGTTAGAAATCACCTTAAGTCGTTTAAGCAAGTAGGAAAAATGCAGGACGAAAACCCGGACCGTGGGGGTGCTGGTGTAACCATAGTGAAGATGAAGTAGCAATGTTAATCTTTATCGCATAGATGTCAGGACCGATTGGCGTATTTGATTCGGGGTATGGAGGGCTTACAATTCTGCGAGAATTGGTAAAGGAACTGCCTCAATACGATTACCTTTATTTGGGCGATAATGCCCGCGCCCCTTACGGAACGCGCTCGTTTGATACAGTTTATCATTACACGCTGGAGTGCGTAAAGCATTTGTTTTCTAAAGGGTGTCATTTAGTGATTTTGGCCTGTAACACAGCTTCTGCCAAGGCATTACGAAATATTCAGCAGTTGGATTTGCCTCATATTGCTCCCGAAAGGCGTGTTTTGGGCGTAATTCGACCGACGACGGAAGTAGTCGGAACATTTACGAAATCTCAACACATTGGCATTTTTGCCACGGTAGGAACGGTAGCTTCCGAATCCTATTTGGTAGAGATTGAAAAGTTTTTTCCAAACGTAAACGTCTATCAGGAGGCTTGCCCTATGTGGGTCCCACTGATAGAAAATGGAGAATTTGACAGTGACGGTGCGGATTATTTTGTCAAAAAACACATAGAACACCTATTGGAACAGTCGCCGAAAATTGATGCAATTTTGTTGGGCTGTACGCATTATCCGCTGTTAATCAAGAAAATAAGGCAATTTCTGCCTACGCATATTCGAATTATTAATCAGGCAGAAATTGTAGCTCATAGCCTATCGGATTATTTGCAACGCCACCCTGAAATAGAAGCTCAATGCAGTAAAAACGGCCAACGTACCTTCTATACTACCGATTCAACCGAAGCGTTTGACCGCCAATCGAAGGTATTTTTTGGGGAAGAAGTAAGGAGTGTACATCAGGATTTGGGGAAATGAAGAGGGACTTTCATAATTATGAAATTTAAACTATTATGTTTTGTTGGATTTTTACTGATGCGTGTTTCCGCACCTGCTCAGAATAATTATGTACGCGAGATGTACCAAAAGCTATCCTTGACCTTTGGCGAGGCAAGAAATCCGCCGGAATTGATAATAGTACAGGGAAAGAGCGATTTGATTGCGGGATATTTTACCTCGCCAAGTCCTACCATCAAATTAGATCAAGAGATTATTGACATTTGTCGCAGTTTTGGCAAGGATTCTACCAATGCCTTGGCCGTAATTTTGAGCCATGAGTTAGCGCACTTCTATCGGCGGCATGATTGGTGCGGGGAATTTGCCTTTGCAGTGCGGGGTACAGCACTCAGTCAAAACCTCAAAAATGCTTCTACTACCAACCGTTCGGCTTTTGAGTCGCAAGCGGATGTGGACGGGCTGTTTAATGCCTGTTTGAGTGGTTATCGCCCTTTTGGTGCGTACCCAAAACTCCTCGCCAAAATTTATGATGTCTATAAACGACCCGATAAAATACCCAACTATCCCACCAAAAAAGAGCGAATCGAATCAGCCAAAGCTGCCGAACAGCAAGCCACAGAAGGCTACGCGGTATTTTTAACCGCCAACACATGGTTGCAATTAAGTAATTATGAGGTAGCTACGCAACATTTCGATTGGCTATTGAAAAAATTTCCGAGTCGTGAAATTTTCAATAACGCTGGCGTAGCGCAACTTTTGCAGGCACTTTCACTCAAAGCCCGTCACGAAGTGCCGTTCATTTATCCGGTAGAATTAGACAGTCGTAGTCGTTTATTTACTCCCAATACCCGTAGTGGCTTGGAAGACAACGACCGAAAAATTGAAGTACTGCTTAAAACGGCTCAACGAAATTTTGAGGAAGCCCTCCGCAAAGACCCCGATTACACCCCTGCTTGTGTGAATTTGGCTTGTGTATTTGATTTATTAGGCAATTATGAAGCGGCCATCGGAAAAATAAACGAACTCAAAAGTCAGCGATCGTTATCGTCCAATGCCCTCACGATTCGGGCGATTGCTTACTTGCACAATGAACAAATGGAAAAAGCCAACCGCGATTTTGCCGAAGCCCAACGCCTCAGTGGTTTTGGGACAACGCACAACTTTGCCTTGGCACAAAAAGGATTGGCGTTTGTTCAGAATGCCTCAGAAGTAGTAGAATGGCTCGAAAAAAATACGCCAACGCAATCTTTTGTTTCTACAAAACCACCTTTAGGGACTTTCAAAGCTATTTCGGCAACTCCAACCATCAAACTTGCCCTTAATCCTACTACTACACTGAGCGGTATCCTTACAACCGGTGAGTTGTCTTTAGAGTCTAAATCAAATGCTAAAGTACTTAAAATCAGCAAAATACTCTCTATCGAAGCATTGACCGTTGGTAGTTCCAAAGCCAATGTCAAAGAAGTGCTGGGACTCCCCATCAAAGAAAACCCGACGTATTGGCTGTACGACGGGTTGATTGTAAATTTTGACGGGGACGCAGGGAGTGAGTTGTTGCAGTATCAACTAAAAGAATAACTATCGTAGCCCCGACAAATCCAGCGTTCCTTCTACGTAGCCTTTGTAAACAATTTGCTCTAAATTTTCGAGTACCATCGTACAAATAAACATATTGCCTTGCGGCTTTTTGATAATGAATAATTGTACCGTACCCGTGCCGCGCTTTTTATCGTAGGAATTGATATAACTCCATTTGAAATGACACTTGATATACGGAAAAGCATCTTGCGTTTCTTTTCCATTCTCCCATTCCGTGTTGTAGGTACGTCCGTAGCTTTGTTCGTCGGTTGTTCCTGCTACGTTGGCAAAGTAAATTTCACCGTTGGTGGTTTGGTAGAGGGTTAGAAATTGTTTGCGGTCAACGTAGTACTCGGTGATGTCTTGCCCCTCCAAGCGGGCATCTAAGATGACCAAACGACAGAAGGTTTTTTGTTTTTGGGCTATGCTCGCCGTACCCAAAAGGCACAGTAGTAGCACCAACGCGCGGAGTGCGTGTTTTGATTTCATTTTTTTGCTTACTTTAGGGTGATTTTAAAAGAAGAAGTAGGGTTAAAAATCAGCTTCGAGCGCGGCCAATGCGGGTTCTTGACCGCCATAAATCACTGACATGATGGCCGTAAGACAGCTGTCGAAGGTGTTTTGGCTGACGTGAAAGAGTTGGTGAAAGGTAGGTTTTAAGTACTCGGTGGTATGGCAAATATGGGTTACTTTGAGGGCAATTTCTCCGTCGGAATAATCCATGATTAAGCTGCCGAGGTTCATGGCGTAGTTGAGGCGGGTGAGGAGTTCAGCTACGCGGGCTTGTTTGACAATAGGCGCGTTGACGGGTGATATACATCGCATCTGAAATTGGTGGCGGTCTTCCTCTACGACGATGATGACGCGCCAATTGGCATTTTCGCCAGCGACGCCCATTTTGATGACTTGGCCGCTTTGGGTAGCTTCAAACTTCATTTTACACTCTTGAAGGTAAGCGATGATTTCTGATGAAAGGCTCGATTGTATTTTGGGGCTGAACAACATAACTGTAGGATTTTAAAGGTTTTTGTATCGTTTTACAGCCATTTATTGCAGAATATGAAAAAGGTAACCGTAGGGATTCTGTTTTTTTGAATAATTATGAGAATTTTATTTAATCTATTGATTTTTAGCATTTTGTGTTTTTGTGCGAAAGCCCAAGTAGGTACGACCCCCTTTAACTTAGATGCTATATATAAGCATGTTAATTCCCTTAAAACCCAAAATGAACAGTTGGACTATGCTAATGAGGTTCTAAAAAGGACTGAAAAGGAGAAGACGATTTATTCAATAGAGTACTATCGTGTCTTGAAGCTATGGATTGATGTCCAAAATCAGAATGGCCTTAATACATTAAATGATTTGGAAAAAAAACTTAAAATTTCAGACAAATTATTTAGTGAAAAATCTACAGAAAGCGCGATAAATAAATTTGCTATTGTTTCTTTGAAATTGTCCCTTAGACCAGCTAACCCTAACAATAAAGAGTTTGATGCCCTATTGGCAATTTTAAATGAATGTGCTAAAATTTTTGAAGATACTTCCAAAACTGACCCAAGTTTTATAGAATGGCTCGCCAATATTTACGACACGACTGCTGAACTCTACAATAGGTCTAACGATAACATAAAAGAGTTATATTTTTTAAACAAATCTATTGAACTTCTTGAAAAGCATAATAAAATCCAATCCCAACTTTATGTAGGAGATGTGATTGCTATCTCTCAAAACTTTCAAAAGCCTAATGAAGCTCTTGCTTTTCTCCAAAAAAAACTCGAGTTAATTTCAAAGACGATTGGAATAGAATCAGAAAATAGCTTAAAAATTTTAAAGGCTAAAATTGAGATTTATAGCCGTATAGATGTCCCTGAAATAAATGCTGAGGAGATAATTAAAGCATCTAAAATTACTACTAAATTATATGGTGAATCCAGTAAAGAATATGCCGATTTTATACATTATTATCAAATACCTATCCATAAAAAGCTGAATTTTCATTCAGGTTGGGAGGAAGATTTAAATTCTGTTGGTCATTTGTACCTCCAAAATCGGAATAAAGTTTCTTATATTGACTGGGTCAATTGGAATTATAGTAGGGCCAGAATGTATCAAGTATCTAAAAGAATTGACAAACAATATGCTTCTTTAAAAACGGCATTATGGCTATTTGAAGACAATGCTGATAATTTTGAACAAGGCCATATTAAAGTGGAAATTTACATTGAATTAGGAAAATATTTTAGACGTATAGACTTAGATTCTTGTAAGTATTACTATAAAAAAGCGGCTGAATATGAAGAAAAAATGGCGCAATATGGCTTCTCAGCTGAAAATATTTACCTTTATGCTGACCTTCTTATGAGCATCGGAGAATTAGCACAGGCCGAAAAATATTATCAAAAGCAAATTGATATTTTAAAAAACAGGAATGAAGAAAAGTCATTAATATATATAAGAACTTTATCCGGGCTTGGTGAGCTGTATTATCAACAAGGTAAAAAGGAAGAAGGATTAAAATTAATGAAGCCTTTTCTTGATTATGAGGAAAAGCATCTCCACTATCCAAGGATAAGAATGTCCCCTTTTATCTCTTATGCTTTTTATATGGAAAGAGAAGGTAAGTATGAAGAAGCTAATAGGTATTATTTAGTTCATTATGAAAGAGTTCTTCATTCTTTGAAGAATTCTGTAGCGTCAAGTTACGGTAAATTCTCGCACTTTGAATCATGGTATGATTTAAATAAACAGGTATTGAGACGAGTAGCTATCCGCCAAAAAAATAATTGCCTACCGCTTGGTTTGTCAAACGTCTTATTTAGTAAAAATCTTTACTTTGATCACGAGGAAATGGTTTTCTTTAATTTAAAAGAATCGGGTGCCGTAAATGGAGATTATGTTAAATATATGAATTTAAACCGTGAAATAGAAAAGTTATATCAGGTTTCTAATTTATCAAAAATACAAAATAATGAGTTAGACTCCTTATTGCTTTTGAGTGATTTTATTAAATCACAGATAGAAGGAAGATTAATTACAAATGGAAACCAAATCAAAATAATTGCTAATGAAGAAGTTACTAATATTTTAAAGAATGAAGAAGCTTTTATAAAAGTAATACTGTTTAATCCGGATTCAGTGATTTACAGGGCAAGATATGCCTTTGAGGTAATTACATCGGAGACTAAGAAAGAATCATGTATTCTTTTTCAAACTCCCGAGTTTAATGATAAGATGTACATTGACTTATGGAAACCTATTGAAAATGCTATCAAAGACAAAAAACGCATCTATATTTCCCCTGACGGCATCTACAATACCATCAATATCGGTGCCATCGTCCAACCCAACGGACGGTTGTTAATGGAAGATTATGACATCAGGATAGTGACCTCCGCGAGAGATTTGATAGAACAGAAAGAGAAGAAAAACTACGAGAATACGGCGGTGTTGGTGGGCAATCCTACTTTCAATCTCGCTGCTCCTAAACAAACTGCCTTGGCGGCCAATTATACCCGTTCTTATACCGAAACCCCACTTTTTGCGTGGCCTACGCTCACGCGAGGGAGCATTGCCCCCCTGCCCAATACCAAAGCTGAGGTAGAAAACATTGGTAAAATACTGCAAGCCAAAGGCTTCAAAACCCAAACATTACTGGGCGATCAAGCCTTGGAGGAAGCAGTGAAGGCGGTGAAAAGTCCGCGTATTTTGCACATTGCTACCCACGGCTTTTTTGAGGCGGATGTCACCAAAAAAGATTCATTGCAAGCCGATGATTTTATAGGTATCCAACGCGCCAAAGCTGCCGAAAACCCACTGCTGCGCTCAGGGCTGCTGCTGGCAGGAGCTGAAAACTACCTCAAAACCAAAAAACTCAGCAACGACCACGAAAACGGCATCCTCACGGCCTACGAAGCGATGAACTTAGATTTAGAAAATACGGAATTGGTCGTGTTAAGTGCTTGTGAAACAGGCTTGGGTGAAATTAAAAATGGGGAGGGGGTGTATGGTTTGCAGCGTGCATTGCGCATTGCGGGTGCGCAGTCGGTATTGATGAGTTTGGCCAAAGTGCCTGATGCTCCTACCAAAATTCTGATGGAAGCTTTTTACGAAAATTGGCTCACTAAAGGCATGAACAAGCACGAAGCCCTCAAACAAGCCCAACTCACCGTCAGAAAAATGCCGCAATATGCTGCCCCCGTCAACTGGGCTGCCTTTGTCTTGGTGGAGTAGGGTTTATATTTTCCACGGCATTCCCTCAATTTCCTTATCTTCTTTACCATTGATTGCCTCAATCAGTTGAAAAACCGTTGTAGAAGATTCTTCAATGGCGGGGCTTTGGTGAGTGTGTTGTTTGAAAATATTTTAGGCTCGGGTTATGGCGTTGACTTGGCGTGATTTGCCGTTTTTTGGGTCTGTGACCAACATCGACTCAAAGAAATCTTTGCTCACTTTTTTACTTCCGCTTCCGTCATAAAAAAGTTTATGTGGTGTAAGATATTGATTAATTTTGGGGTCATAAAGTGTTCTGTCCATTGCGCCGCCTTGATGGTCTTCAAAATGCAGTATAAGCCAATACTCAAAAGATTGATTAGAGTAGGCCACCCGCCCAAAATGCTGTATAGCGAGTCGGACGGCTTCATTGAAGCGTTCGTTGGGAAAGCTGTCTTTGTCAAACATACACCATACTTCAAAACCTGCGTACTTAGGTTCAGCGGCCAATTCTATAGCTTTTTCAACCAATGAAATGGTGTTGTAACCCGTTCCAATAGGTACAACCTTCACATTGGGCAGTCTAAATTGCCGAAAATAAGACACCTCAGTATTTAGTCCTTCGGAAACAATCAAAAACTGCCTAAAAAGAGGCCTTATTGGCGCGTCGCGCTCCAAGACAGGGGCCTCATTTCGTTTGGCCCGTTTGGCAGAGCGTAACTTTTCTTTGTGCGCCTGTCGTACCTGATGTTCTTTGGCTTGCTTACTCATTGTACGGCGGCGGTCAGTGCTTCTTCAAAGTCTTCCAAATAGGGTACAGCTCCGTATTTGCCGTTGACGTAGTTTTTCTCAAAATTGTCCTCTTTGCGTACCTGATCCGTTTTGAAATCAGCCAACGAATACACTGACGACGCTCCGTAGCGGTCTTTTTGCACAAACCAAATTTGGTCACGGCGCAAGAATCCACTACTTAACAAGTTGATGTCATGGGTATTAAAAATCAATTGCGCATTGTGCGGATTGGTTTTGGGAGACTGAAACAATTCCACAATTTTAGCGACTAAATTGGGGTGAAGTTTAGATTCCAGTTCATCTACGACGAGCGTATCGCCCGATTGCAAAGTTTCAATAATGGGGCCCGAAAGGGCAAAATATTTCTGGGTCCCCGACGATTCTTCCTCCATTTCAAACTCCGCCGTGCCTACCTGGTTGCCGTTAACATCATATTTATGGTGTAGGGTTTTCATGCCACCTAAGATATGTCCGTCGTTTTCTCTCATTTTCTGAATGAGTAGTTCTTTCAAACGGCCTGGCATGGCATCTGGTAAATCAGATTCCTGCTCTATCTTGAGAATTTTTACATCATTTATTCCTAAATCAGCAGCATTCAAAAAGTCTAAAATGACATTTTTGCCATCATTATTCATTACCCTTCCTATGGTAAAACCTTCGTACCCTTCTTCTTGCAAGCCTGAAATGACGTTGAACTTAGACAGCCAATCAAATATTCGTAAGGCCAAAGGGTCGTTGAATTGAGCTGCCACCGAAAGGAGTAGAGCATTCTGTCGAACCATGCCGTCTTTAACCAACCTTGCTCCAATCCGAAACAATTTCGAGTGAACAGCTTCAAAGTTTTGTTCATCCCGAAAAAATAGTTCAATCTCTTTGGTTTTTGGGCGATGAAAGAGCCACTCCGAAACCACTTTTTCCTGCGTTACTTCAAATCCGTAGCGAAACAATTCGCCTTCGTGCAGAAAGATAATTTCAAACTCGGAAGGGCTTTGTTCCGACGCAGGATTCAATCGGAACGGAACGATAGAGATTTTGTCTTTAGACTGCATATCTGCTGAAGATCGTAGCATAAAATGTCGCATAAAACTCATGGCATCCATGAGTTTGCTTTTTCCTGCGGCATTTGCCCCGTAAAAAACAGCCGATTTTACTACCTTCAGCTGAAATTGAGGAATTTCAACGAGATTGTTTTCGAGGTCTTTGTCATAGCGGGAAGCCAAAAAATTCAATTTGGCTTTGTCCCGAAATGATTTATAATTTTTGACAGAAAATTGAATTATCATAACAATAAATCTATTATTTACAAAAATAACGCAAAAAATAGATTTATTGTTATACTGTCATTCAAAATCAATTTTTTTTAGCTCCTGAATTACTACAGGGTCGGACTCAGATTTCAGTCTTTTCAAATACTTGTTTTCAATCAGTTTATAAAATCGGTTGTTTATTTTTAGGTATAGGGTATCATTATAACTAATTACTGATTGAATTTTAGGGAGTTGATTGGCTTGCAGAGTGAGTTTACCTTCCGACAACTTGTAGGAGATGATTCCTTTGTCCAGTGATTTATCCTTTATAAAGTCGCCTTGTAATTTTTTCTTTTGGTCGTTGCCAAAACCTAAAGACTGACTTTCTTTAATATCAAAAGTGAATGACTGAGGTGCTATTGGATTTTCGGTAGGTTTTGTTTGTGGGGAATTGTCTTTTTTAGGCGTTTTTGGTTCGTCCAATTTTGGAACAACCGCTTGTTCGCTTGCGTGATATGGGTTTAATGGAGCAAGATTCAATCTATAAACTGCAAACCCTATTCCCAAAACCACACAGGCAGCAGCGGCGTATTGCCACCAACGAAACATTGGTTTAATAATAGTTTCTTTTTTCTCAACTATCTCGTGCTCCGTTTGTTGAAGCATTGCTTTGAGTTCTTGACGTTTGGCTTGCCGAAACGCCGCTTCTATATCTTTTTCAAAATCTTCCATATTGTTAGGCATTTACCATTTTTTTGAGCCGTTCTTGGCATTTATATTTTTGCGCTTTGGCATTGTCGGCATTGGTGTAGCCAAAATGCGCCGCTATTTCTTCCATGTTTTTCTTCTCATAAAAAAATAATAGTAATAGTTCTTTGCAATTTCCGCCAGCGGCTTCCATTTGTTGGAGTGCAGCGGTGATTTTATTGATACGTGATTGGCGTTCGTCTTCGTATTCATCAAACCAATCGGTAAGGTTATTCAGGTACTCAAACGTTTCAGGGTCTTTTACAAAAACTTCTTTGTTGTCGCGCAGGTGCGTAAGCCACTGATTCCGACAAATTGAGTTTAGATACGTTTGGATGCTGCTTTTGAGCTCAAAATCCTTATTTCTTACTTTCTCATAAAATACGATCACGGCATCCTGAAATAAATCTGCTGCCTTCTCAGTATCTGCCCCGTTGTTAATCATAAAATTGATGCAATAGTCACGGCACTTTCGATAAACGATATTCAATGCCTGGTCCTCGCCTCCACGAAGCCGATTTACGATACTGCTGTCGTCGGTGGCAGATAGATTCAGAACTTTAGTCATTGATTGATAGCAAATAAGGTAATAGGTAACCACAAAATAAATATTTTTTTCAATCGAAGGGTTACTTTTTTCTCAGCAGGCTATAAATGGGTGTAAAACGAAAACTACAAACTTAAACAATAAAGCAGCTGGAATTTTTAGACACCCTCAAAAACAAACTTTCGAGCACAGAAAACAATGATCACTTACCAGAATTCCCAAATGAATTACCCAACTTAACTGAGACAAAGAAGCAGGTAGTCAAGGTTAACCTGCGTGACTACGGTTTCAAGAAAGCGGGTCACCATGAAGCCGATGCCAAAGCACTCGAAAACTTATTCAACCAGATTTTGAACGGCTATATTATCGATGAAAATGCCAATGAAGAACGCCAACTCAAGGAACAACAACGGATTGATGCTCAAATTGGAGAGATTGACCAGCAAGCCGAAAACTTACAAATGGAGATTCGTAAAGTCAACGAAACCGATATTCCAAAAATCCAGAACACCATTGATTTCTTGGATGATGAAGTGAACAACATTAAATTGGAGGTAATCAATCATTCCCAAAATCCGAATCACCTCAACAAATTTAATCTCAATTTATACTGGTTGGTTTTTATCCCTGCAACGATTTTCCTCTATTTGTTTTACGTTTCGGCGGTTTACTCGGGATTTTTTCGGGATGTCGTAAATGATGAGGTACAGCAGGCAGGGAGCAACGGTATTGCATCGGTGTTAGCTGCTATTTTTGCCAAAAAAGCCTTTACAGAATTCAACTTACACTGGTTTGCGCCGATTATCTTTTTTGTATTTGGGATTGTGCTGCACGTAGCCTATGAACCCGGTAAATGGCAAGTCATTAAGATGCTTGGTACTTTACTTTTCATCTTATTAGCTGATGCGTTGTTGGCTTATTTTGTCGAAAACAAAAGTCATGAGGTAAAAGTAATGATGGGACTTGACGAGCCTAACTATCACTTTTATACAAGCGCGGTCTTTTACATGGTTCTGGTGATGGGTTACTGTACTTGTTTGGGATGGAGTGTGATTTTGCATCAAATCAAAGAAGAATACGGTAAAAAAGATGTGGAGAAAATTGCTAAGATGAAAATAGAAATCTGTAAAGAAAAACGCTTGGCCTTAGTGAATCAAGTACAAGATTTAAAAGCATTACTGATTTCCCACGAGGGTGGTATCAATAAGTTGAGAAAAGAGATTGAGCGCTTGAAAAAATTGCGTGAGCAAATTGCCCTAAGTATGTCTGACCTTGAACAGCGCATCACTAACTTTTATGACGGGTGGCTCATCTATCTCAATAAAGTGAACGATAATACTTACCTCAAAAATGAGTGCGATACTATTTTACGCAAGTTTTATCAGCAGCATATTTACAAAAACAATGTGAGTCTGAATGAAGTAAACGCTTAATTTCTAACTTTTTAAACTTATACTAAATCCATATTACTATGTCGTATTTGTCAAATAAGGGAAACAGGTTAATGCGATGACTTTATCCTGTTCTTCAAATAGGTCTTCGACAATCTTTTGAATCCGTTTCTGTGCCTGTTCTAAGGTCTCAAAAACTCTGTTTTTTAGTTGTTTTCTTACCTCCTTGAAAAAGCGTTCCACAGGGTTAAGCTCTGGGCAGGCTGCTGGTAGCCTCTCAAAAACAAGCTTTTCTTTATCAAATAGTTCTGCTTTGTGAGCCCTTGCCCCATCGGCAATAAAAAGGGCTTTTTCAGGTATATCCGTTTGTCCCATACACTCTTGAATTTTGCCTATAAACCAAGCAAAGCGTTCACTGTCAAGCTTGGGCAAAAATGCCCCAAATCCTTTTCCTGTAAAAGGGCAAAGCGTTAGGTAAAGCGGGGTCGCCCGTGCGATAGGTGTTTTCGTAGCCAATTTTGATGGGGGCTACTGGTCTATGACCCATCGGAGCCCATTTTCGGCTCAATTCAGTACGGGTGCCAGCTCGAAGCTCATCATGGAAGAATATAGCCTCATCGGCATAGTCAAGTCTGAATCCGCTAAATTTTTTTTAAAAGCCTGCACTGCCCCGGGCTGTTGGCGGACATTGACAGGACGACCCGTTTTTAGCTTTATATTCAACCGATTACACAAATCGCTTATCCCACTGATGGTATACTCAACACCTAAATTATTTGATAAATAAGCTTGAATATCAGCCAGCGTTTGAGCTTGGTCATCCAACAAAAATTGCCGTAAGTGACTGATTTGAATACTGCTTAATTTGCCCCAGTAGCCCCAAGCCGGCTTTTTCAATAAGCCCCCAAGACCTTCCTGCTGATAAACTCGCCAAAGACGTTGAGCTTGACGCTCTGAGAGGCCAATGACTTTACCCGCAGCAGCTTGAGTACCTGCCTCTGCCGTTTTTAAGAGTCGGATAAAGCGCAC
>Ga0247844_1005595_pt1 | contig 15886 bp, 16 predicted proteins | sample LaCtaG_FD_192421 | JGI IMG/M metagenome (GOLD analysis project Ga0247844, IMG submission 192421) | Freshwater microbial communities from meromictic Lake La Cruz, Castile-La Mancha, Spain - LaCruzMarch201714.5m_1 | ecosystem: Environmental > Aquatic > Freshwater > Lake | place: Spain: Castile-La... | reverse complement strand
TCTCAGCCTCGCCGAGAGGGCCTAAAATGGAGCCTTCGGAGTTCGGTCGCTTGATTTTGATTTCACGGAGTGCTTCGTTCCACTCGGCGTGGGCGAGTTGGATTTGGGTGCGGGCGTCGGCGCGGCGGGCGGGTGTAACAGAAAGGTTGAAAAGTTGTGGAAAGGCGGCGAGGACGGCTTGCGGAGTGAGGTTGCCTGAGGCGTAGAGGTCGTAGAGTTTGCGATACTCGCCGGAAATATTGTAACTACTTGCGAGATGCAGCCCGGCTTTACCGAGGCGAAGGCCGGCACGCAGGAGGCAGACATCGGCAAAATCGACTTTGGTGTCGAGAAGCGAGGTCTCCGAGGAGGTGAGCGTGAGGGTGAAGTTGCCGTCCGTGATTTTATCGAGGCTCGCCAGAGCCTCGTCAATCAGAGCGAATTTGGAATTCAGGTAGGTCAGGTGGGCGTCGGTGCTCACACTGGCGGGCGGCTGGATTATACCTGCGAACCCTATCGGGAAGGAGTATTCAACTGCATAAATGCTGGGGTTTACGATGGTGGCATTGAGACTTGTGAATTGCTGCTTAAACGAGTCTGTGTGCGCTTCGCGGGCGAGGAGTGTGGCCGCGTAGAAGAAATTCAGCGCGGCGTCATTCGGCATCGTCTGCAATCCAGTCTTGAAGGCTTGGTGAGCGGTTTCAAGCGCTTCAGGGGTCTGCTGCGCAAGGGCAGTGCGGCCTGTTTGGAGGCTGGTCTGAGCGCGTGCGAATGGCGATGCCGCGAGAGCCAGAACCAAGATGAGGAGTGAGGCACGAAACGGATATTTCTTTTTCATACAATGCAGGGATTGGGCGGTGTCGAGAGGGGGCTTCGAAGTGGTCTATGGGAAAATTTTTACGCTGTCGTCGGAGCGGCCTCGGATGCGGAAGACTTGGCCAGCCAAGTTTCCACGGAGACGCAGAACGGCACGCGGAGCGGTTACTTTATCACTGATTGTCTGCTGGGCAAGGAATTTTTCGAAGAAGATTTTCCCTTGAGAGGCATCGATCCGTGCCGAATCAGCTTTGAGGAAGGGAGTCTGAGAGGGCATTTCACTCACTTCAAATCCGCGAATGGAGATCTCCGACCACGCGGGATTGGCATTGAAAAAAGTATCCAAAGCGGCTGCCGATGTGGCGAGGTCGACAGACTGCGGCAGAAGGATGGCCATGTCTTCGATGACAAGCTGCGGCATGGGGCCGATGCGGAAAAGGCCGAGTTTTTTTGACTCGAGGTGCACACGCCCGCAAACGATCTGGATCAATTGCGAGCTATCCGAGGAGACTTGGAGCGGGATCGTGAGACCTTTGATCTCGAAGTCGCGATCGATGCGCGTGCCCATGAAATCAGGCTGCGCGCCGTGTGCAGCGACGGAGAGGAGGAGTGAAAGGAGGAGCGGCCTAACCATGGGGGACACGGTGTGCACAGAAAGAGGGTGGAGGGAAGGGAAAAATGGAGGGGGCGGACTGGTTTGGATTTTTTGACAGAATTGAGAAAATTTCAGAATGATAGGGAGAAGGATTGGCTGGGGACAGGTGATTGCGCCGGAGTCGTTGTCCATCGGCGGTCGCAGACCGCCGCTACAGAAAAAAAGGCACCGGGCTTGTAGCCACGGTGCCATTCGAAAAGAGCGATAAGAAGACTCAGATTCGCTTGAGAAGTCGGGTGATAGAAGTCCTCGGCTGGGGAAGGGATGAATACCGGTCTGGGGATGTTTTTTTAAGTGCGACAAGCATTTCAAGTGCAACAGCGGCGGCGACCGCAGCCGCGCGGTTCAGGAGTGTGAAATCCTGCTCTGCAAGCAGAGCTGGATGTGGCCGAAGCGGTCCGCAGGCCAGCCGATTTGTGGCAGCAAAATAATCTTCCCAGGAGGCATTTTGGGGATCGAGCCAAGCCGATGCCACGAAGTCGACTTCTTGCTCGGAAGCAGCAAGCCAATCCTGGAGGTTTTTTGACATGATTTCGCGCAATGCCGGATTTTCGCGCTCGGCTTGCACTGCATGTTCCTGGCCCATGATGGATGCTGCATGATTGCGATAGGAAACGAGCGTTTCCGGGGATCCAACGGCTTTTCCGTGGCGCAGGAGGCGCGACCAGAGGTCGTAGTCCTCGCAGGCTTTGCAGTTTCGATATCCTCCGAGGTCTTCTCGAACAAGATACAGGGGAAAAACGGCCGAGGTGTGCGGAATGGGGTTTCGGAAGCAGAAATCCCAGCGCAGGCCGGAGTCTTCGAGAGGTGGCCGCAGCCTTCCACGCCACAGCCCGTGAGCATCGATGAGGCGGGCTTGCGAATAGACAAGAACCGTGTCGGGATTTTCCGAAAGGAGACGGGCCTGCTTTGCCAAGCGGTCTCTTCGAGAGCGGTCGTCGGCGTCTTGGCGGGCGATCCATTTTCCTCGTGCCTCCTGCAGGCCGGCATTCAAGGCGGCCACGAGGCCCTGATTGGCAGGAAGGCGTAAGAGGCGAAGCCGTGGATCGGAAAATTTCTCCACGCATTCCGAAGTGCCGTCCGTCGATCCATCATCCACCACGAGCAACTCAAAATCACGGAAGGTCTGCGCGAGGATGTCTCGAATGGCGGCACCAATATGTGCCTTCGCGTTAAACGCCGGGAGCAGGACGCTGAAGAATGGATTTACCATGAATGTGTCAGTGGCGCATCAGGTTTCTGAAAACCTGCTCGTGCCTGTTCAGCCAATTTTTCACATCGAATATTGCCACGGCGTGGGCGCGCGCGGCAGCAGACATCTCCGAGTGGCGGGACATCACGGCTTCCACCGCATCCGCCAAATGCACGAGATCTCCGGCGATATCACTCGTCCAGCTGGAGGGAACGGGCGCCAGGACTCCACACGCCTTGGAAACAAGCTCCGGCATGCCGCCACTGTGCGTTCCGACAACGGGCAACCCGCATGCCATCGCCTCGATCGGAACAGTGGGACATGGGTCGTTGTATTTCGTATGCAGGAGCACATGGGCTTGGCGGTAGATGTCCGGCGCCTCGCCTTGGGTGAACGGCGGCAAAATTTCGACATGTTCGGCAATGCCATCCAACTCGCAGCGAACATCCGCTTCCGCACCGGGCCAACGGAATTCACCGGCGATCAGAAGCCGCGCCTTGCGTCCCCGCGCGAGAAGAAGTCTGAAAGTATCGATCACAGATTTCGTGCGATACAGGGAGTGACTAGTCCCGGCGGCAAGGATGCGCCAGACTCCGTGATCGAGCCGAGCTGGCGAGGGGCTGAACAATTCCAGATCGACGGGATTGAAGAGAACCTCGGACGGAGTGGCTAGCTTTCCAAGATAACGCTCCGCACTGAGGCGGGAGAATTGGCTTTGATCGAAAATGAAATCCGCCTGCTGCCTGAGTCGCGCCATGCGGCGGTTGAACCAAGGATAAAAGTCCCCGCACCACGCGGGATAGCCGACTCCATTTTGATTCCATACGAGCGGGATTCCCATGCTCTTTGCCTTGGCCACGAGGATTTCCGCATGAGGCGGCAGGGCACTGCTCACCAAATACACAAGGTTGAAATCCTGATACTGCTCGGGAAAGCGCTGTTTGAGCGGGATCAATTTGATTTCGCCTCCGATCGGCAAGCGCATCTCGGAACGCGGGGCTGCGAGGCCGTAATTCAATACCGGGCTGGCATTCCGACTACGCTGAATCGACTCGCAGCGCCTTTTTGCTCCGATGCGGGCGGGAAGATTTTTAACCCGACTGGCGAAATCGAGGGCAAAGTAAAAGCACTCGCTGAATGGCGAGGTGCGCTCTGGTCTGGGAATCAAGGCCATGGCAGGGATTTTCCCAGCATCTGGCTGAGGTGCTCGTTGTGCGGACGATAGAATTCGCGCAAGAGCTGCAGGGCTTCTTGCGGCGGTTGCTCCTTGGAATCACCATCCCGCGCATGCGGCCACGAATCGGAAACATGAGGTCTCAATCCAAGAAAGGAATAAACCTGATTGGCAGTCTCCGAGGGGCTGGAAAAAAAATCTTCTGCAAAAAGAACGCGCGTGTTGTTTTTTGAAAACGACTTCTCCCAAACCGCGAGAAGCTGCGCATACATACCGCAACGAACATAGCGCACGGGATTGAAGGAATTTCTCGAGGCGGATTCCACCAAAGGCTGCAAATCGGGATTGGAGAGCCACTGCACCGCTTTGTGGATGGAGGCGGTAAAATCCGCGCGTTCATGGCCGGACTTAACAAACATGCGGTATTCCGACCAAGCACGCTCCACCGGATCGCGCAGAAGGAAAAGGAGTTTGGCATTCGGCACAATGGCGGCGGCATTTGCTGGGGCATCCGGATGAAAGAAATACTCCACACTCCCATCACCACAAAGAAAACGGCCGAGGCCCAAGGGTTGATTCATCCGCGAGCGGAGCATGCTTGTGGGGTAGTGGATGAAATTCGTGGGCTCCTTGCACAAACCCCGCCGGGTCTCGGGATGGAGCATGATCAAATCAAAAAGCGAGGAGGTGCCGCACTTCGGCGCGCCTGGAATCAAAAAATCCGGCAGGCGGCGGAGCGGCGCCGTGGTGAGACGCCAGATTTTTGAGGCTTCGCGTTGGATATCGGTATGGCTCATGAAATAGGCCCCATCGACGAGCGAATGCGGTCTCCAATTTTTTTGCCGACAGCTTCCCAAGTGAACGACTCCTCCACCATCCTTCGACCCGCCTTGCCCATCTCTGCCGCGAGGTCAGGATCATCCAGAAGCCGCAAGATTCCCTCAGCAAATGAATCCGTGTTGCAGGGATCCACCAAAAGACCTGTCACCCCACCTTGAACTCGCTCGGCACCAGCACCATGCGGGGTTGAAATCACAGGCAGCCCGTGCGCTGCGGCATCCAGCGCCACCATGCTCGCCCGCTCGATCCGGCTCGGCACGCAAAGTAGTCCCGCCTCTTGAAAAATTTGCGCCATTTGCTCGCGATCCACACGACCAAAAAACCGAACCCCCTCGCCTCTTAAGTCGGGGCGCGCGCCCACAATCCAGAGTTCGGCATCTGGACGCCGCAGCCTTACTTTTGCAAAGGCATTCCACAACTCGGGCCCGCCTTTTGTTTCCCACTCGACACCCACAAACAAGATCACCGGATTTGTTTTAGAACGATCAGTCTGGTCTCGAGGTATATCGATATTGATACCGGTAGAAACCGTGAGGGCCTTTGCGCGCGGTATGCCGTAGTCCTCCACCAAGGAATCCTCACAGAATTTGCTCAGAGAAAAAATAGTTGCCGCCTTCCGGTAGAGCTTGCGTTCAGAGGCTTCCCAACCTTTCCCCGCTCTCGCAGGCGTGCCTCCTCCGGGCTGTCGCCTGTGAGCAGCGCGTGTGTGGTCGGTATAAATGAAAAACGGAACCTCTGAATGCGAGGCGTCGAACATTCCTTGGGTTTGGAAAACAAAAGCCGTTTCGGATGGAGGAATGTTTTGACGAATCCAGCGCTGAATCAACTCCCATGCCCGCACATGGCGAAAAACGAAATCCCAAGGACTATGCCGTCCCCTGACGAATGCGGGCAACTCGCTCAGGCTGGAATACAATCTCAACCAGAGCGACTCCATCCGGTAATGCGACAAGACATCCCGGGCCACATCGATGACCTGAAGATCGCAGGAGGGAAATTGCGCGCGTAAAATCGCCTCCACTCTGGAATTCACCAGGGAAAAAGAGCCGTATTTTGCGAAGACAATCTGCTTGGTCATTTCGACAAAAGTTCCAGCATCTCGCGCGAGTGCATTTTTGCAACCACCGATGAAGCGTAATGACTCCGCACCACATCGAGTGACGCGCGACTCCGGTCCTCAAAATCGACATCACCCATCGCCTCTGCGAAGGCATCGAGCCAATCGGCATCGGAGGCACAAATCGTCACTGCTTTCGGATGGTCGGCAATCTCTGCCACATCCAAATAACTCGACTGGGGACTGGCTATGGCGGGAAGCCCCGCAGCCATGCCCAGAGTGATTTTCCACTCTGTGTGGGATTGATTGTAGGGATTAGCGAGTTGCCGTGGGGATATGATCACCCCTCCGCTGCTGTAAAGCGCCAGCAGGGAGGGAACATCCCGAAAACGGTGAATGGTTACCTGCAAATCCGCCAGCAACTCGCGCAACCGGTTTCCTTGGCCTTCTGGAAGCCGATCCAAGGCGGATGGCAAATCTCCGGTGACAAGGTGCAGATGGATCTTGTTAGAAAAAGTGCGCAGCGGTTTTTCGATTTCCAACAAATCTCCCAGCTTGGATGCCATTCCGCTCCACCACATTTGAAGACGCCCGCTGCGGACGGGTTTTTGCGATGCTTGGCCTCCGATCCAACGATCGGGTATGTTGTCGGGAACCCAACTCGTGCGGGAATTCCAAGCCGAGCAAATCCCAGCCAGATGCCGCGAGGAGGCTACGACTTTGTCGGCGCTTGTGGTCATGCGAATTGCCGCCTGTCGCTGGGCCTCCGAAGGCAGGATTTCCTGTGGGAGAGAGTCATTTCCACGAAGTGTGTAGTAATCCACATTGGCTTCGAACACGCACACGACCCCCGAGGCCTTGAGGCTTTCCAAGAGGCGGTCGCACCCCATTTCCATGGACTTCAAAAAAACCACCGCATCGTATTTGCGCCAAGGTTTGAAAAGTTCATATCCGATTTCAGAGCCTTGGTTCACATGATTTGCGATCCAGGCAAAGCGCATGAAATGCATCGGTGACCCCTTGTCTGGCCAACCAGTCAACATATGGTGCGGTCGCATGCCGCGCCTCATTGCATGCCACTCCGGAATGCGGCTATTGATAATGAATCCGACTCTTTTCAATGCGGGTGGCGCTCCCTTGGGAAAAAAGGAGTAGTCAATTTTTCAACCCTATCGCCCCGGCCATAGCGTTGTTCCTTCGAGTCCACCACAGGTCTACCGAGGAGTTTATCGCGGAACTGCAGAATCGTTTTGGTGATGCTGCGGTTGTGGATATCCATGATGTTTTTGCGGGGGCTCAAGACGGGTGACTCCTTGGAAGATCGCGGTATGAAACAAAGGTGCAAGCAGCGGAGATCGGCCTCTTCCCACGAAACAGACTCGTGCAAGTTCCGCCGCAATTTTTCATGGAAGCCATTCTTAAAAACAACACGCCCACCATGCAGTCGTTCCAGACAGGGACCGTGCCAGGCCTCGATCGCGGAAAAGTTGTAGAGCTTAGTCATGCTGCGGCAAGGCGGGGCAAGGTGACCTTCCGCAATTCCGCGAGCGAGATCGAGTCGACGCACATTCAGCACATTTCCGAAGATACACCAATCATGATCAAATTCTCCGGATTCGAGTCTTTTGCGAAAACGGGTAAGCCCGACGGGATCATAAATCTCGTCGCCATCCACCCCAAACAACCAAGTATTCGTCCCGGCCAAACCCGCAATCAAATCGTGGCTCTCACGCGGATGAGAAGCATGATGAACCCTGAGTTTCTGCGGATTTTGTTCGCGGAGTTTTTCGAGTATCGGAATGGTTTCATCAGTTGACCCGTTATCCACCGCAATAAACTCGTCACAGAAACCCAGCACATTCCTTACTGCGGCTTCAACAAAGCCCTCCTCGTTGCGAACCAGAAGTAAGCCCACGATCTTCATGCGCGTTGCGCTGGGAAGAGTGTTTCGATCCCGCCAACGAGTTCCGGACGGTTTTTGATTGATGCATAAAAGAGGTAGTCTCCATTGAGCGCACCCTTCTTCATGATACCACTCCAAAAGCAGGGATAGGCTCCAAGGCGTGGATGCCAGAGTCCTGCAATTCGGTTTTTGAATTTTTCTGCACTCAGACCGATCGGCCTTAATGCCATAGTGGCTGCACGCAAGATAGTTCGAGTGTATAAATCTCTCAAATCATGCAATTTTTTAGCTTCCTTTGTAGCCGACTGCCAGCCATCGACTCTCCAACATGATGCCAGCAAATCCCTGCTCAAACCACTTTCTGCGGCGGAACTCCCGATTCGCTCAAAAGCCCAAGGATTTTGTTGCGGAACAGGCAGTTTTTCCATCAGATGGAACAGGATTTCGTGCAGTTTCTTGAGGTTCCACAGAGCGGGGTGAAGGGCTAATTTCCAAGGCTCATCAACACTCAACTTTTCAAATCTATAGTTTTCACATTCCTCAAAAAAACCCTTGCGCTTCAAAACAGGCCCGGGCCCCACGGCAAGGCAGAGAGTCGCATCCTTCTCGAGCATCATGCGGGGCATGCTATTGGTTAAAAATTCCCCATTGCATTCGGCAATCGGCGCGTGGTCGTCCAAAATAACAAACGCCATGTCATAACCGCGTTGTAAAAGCTCCTCACAGGCACTGGCGGTGACGCGCATCCAATTCGCCGGGTCGTCCCGCAAGGGGAGACATCGAGAATCAGCCTCCGCACCGGATATGAAAACCTGCGGATGACCGCTCCAAAATCTGGCCATTTGCCCAACGGTCCAGAGGGCCAACCCCATGTAGCGCGGCGCCGTTGAAATGAGAATGGGTGGAGGTTTATTCAATTTCCAAACCCCACCAGCATGCGACACACATCAGCGTAATCCATAGCCATCCGATCACCGGAAGGCATGTTCTGCAAAACTTTATGTCGAAACTCCGGCAATCTTTGGGCCACTTCTTTTATGGTCTCCAAAGGGTCTTCATGGTATCCAAGACCGTATTTCCTCCCGGCCTCGACGATACCACCACCATCTTCGTGATAAACCAGCGGCAAGCCACATTGCGCGCCTTCCACATGGTGCATCCCACAAGGCTCCCAGCGCGAAGCGGTCAGATATAGATGGCACTCGCGCAGTTTGTCGGCGAGTGGACGCCCTGTCATGGGACCAAAAAGTTCCGCCGAGCGCCATTGGATCGTCTTCGGCCAGCGCCCAATGACGCGTAGAACAAACCCGGGCAATTTGCCATCCGCAATCATGTGATCGACTGATTCATAGATATCAAAACCCTTTAAGGGATTGTCAGACCAATGGTGGGTCACGATCCGCACCGGTTCGCCTCTTTCGGGAAGCCTCGAACCAAAAGGATGATAAATTCCGGCGTCAGCTCCATTGTAAATGCAAGAATGAGGACGGGATAAATCGAACCACTTCGCGGCAAAATAATCCCGCAACCACTCGGCAATAAAAACCGTGTAGTCCGCCAGTTCGCTGGTTTGTCTTAACAACTCATCAATATCATTCGTTGCCTTGCGCTGGTCACATTCATTGATGCGATGCAAGATTGGTGTCGTCGGGTTTGCCTTGCGAAAGCTCCTCAATTCCTCTAGTCCAAATTTTTTCTTCGGATGATCCATCCGAGGATCGATCACAAAAACCAAATCCGGGGTTGGCTTGAGCGAATACTGCACACGCCACCCCCGGCGCCGCATCAGAGCCTCGAGTTGCCAAACGAAGGGGCTCGCCCCGCCCCACGGCGAGCGGGTGGGAGCCATGCTAATAGCGATCGTTGGTTTTTTAATTTTATTGAATCCAAACATATTAACGAATTGTATCCACCCTTCGACGAATCCGAATCACTTCCACGGCCATCCTCAAGCCATCACGCACCAATTGGACTTTGCTTCCCGGGATGTCACTCCAATCAACCGGAAACTCGATCGTATGAAAACCGAATTTTTGAAGAAGCAGGCATAATTCGACATCAAACGCAAAGCCTGGCGTCTTCATATAGGGTGCGATTTGAGTGAACGCCTCACGCCGCAAGAGCTTGAAGCCACATTGGGTATCGTAAGCCGAAGTTTTTCCGAGATTTGAAACGATCGTGGCAAAAATCCGGCCTGAAAAATGGCGTTTCAGCGAGCGTTGCACATTGCGGCCAAGCATTTTGACCCTGTTGGCGAAAAGCGCGTCCCATTCGGCCCCCTCCTTGGAATAAAAGAAATTCGCGCCGCGCACAATCTCCTCGACGCCAACAGCTCCGTCGGCATCCACAAAACCAAGGTTTCGGGTTTGGCTCGCAGCCAGCCATCCCCTTAGAACAGCCCCGCCCTTCCCGGTATTCCGCTCATGGAAGAGGGCATCCCTCAACTGCGCTCCACCTGAGCCCACATCCCTTTGCACCCCATGGATTAAATCGCTCAGTTTCCTACGCTCATCAGGGGCTGATCCATCATCCGAGACGATGATCTCGAAATACTCGGGAAGGATCTTGGCGAGCTTGGGAAGAAATACCTCAAGACGCTCCGTGTCATTAAAATGCGGGATAACAAGAGTGGTTGTTCTTTCTTGATTGTTCATTTTCCGGCCACACGGTTCAACATCTCGGAAGCGGCGCTTTCGATCACCTTTGAAATTCTTTGGGCAAAACCCGACGCCGTCCAAGCATGAGCCAACAAACTCTCTCGAGCACGGTTTTTTTTATCGCTTTGAAGCGATTTTTTTATGGCGCGAGCCATGGCATCTCCATCTCCAGGCGCAACCAATTCCACATCGATCTGATCCCGAACCACGCCGGCGCCCCACCACCCAGCCGTTTTTGTGTGAACGACCGGAGCTCCGCACATCATTGCTTGCATCGCGACGCTTTGACCGGAAGGTTGAATGCATTCTTCCAGAGGAACAACAACGCAGGCCGCTTTCTGATAGAGCGCCCGCAATTCCTCATCCGTGACAGGCGCCTCTTTCCAATCCCCACGCCGCCATTCTACATTCGAGGGAAGAATGCGAGGCTGTTCCCTTCGGGTTATGACCGTGAAGCGGATTTCAGGCAAAAATTTCGCCGCCTCCAGAAGAGTCAAAAAATCCCGTCGACTGTCATTGCCAACAGCCAGCACACCTTCGCGCTGGATGCCATTCTCCGGCAAGGTCCAAAAACTATCATCCACCCCAAACCACCCCACGGAAACCAATCCGCTCGCCAAAGCAAAACGCCGCTCGATCTCTGGCAATTCGGCGTCGGCAAAAAGCACAGGCTGGAACTTCTTGAGAAGACTCGCGACGAAGCGACGCCGAATTTCCGATGCGATCGGGTAATTCACCGCTCCGCAAAGAATTCCCACGAGCGGCTTCTGCATCATGCCCAGTGACTTCCAAAATGCCAGCCCAAATGAAATCTCCGTGGCCGTCGCCACCACCACATCGGCGCCCCGTAGCCTCGGCAACACCCGCCGACAGCGCGCGATCCAATCCGCACTAGTCCTTGGCGGTAGCCACTTTGCAAAAACCCTACTAACCAGCGCAGTAACCCGGTCTGCCGGAGCATAATCCAAATCAATGCACTCCACCTCATAGCCCTCCAGAGCCCCCAGTTCCCTCGCCCCATAAAAAAAATCGGACGGCCCGTCCGATCCCCTCCCCTCGCGTCCGCCGCTGTAGACAAAAGCAATTCTCGCCATCACGAATGACCGTTGCCGAAATTCAAAGCAGAAAGAAAGAATTCCTCCCGCATCATTTCGATCTCCGATCCCTTTTCCAAAAATGGAGCCAAGTCCCGGTGGATCGCCTTCCAGTCCGCCAGTTTCACCACCTCGCAAACCATATCCCGCCAATTTCCCGCATCATCGCACCACTGGGACGGCTGTTGGTTCAATGCGTTTTGCAAGAATGACACATTGGGCTCCATCTTCCTGCCCAAATACCAAAGCAGATCATACCAATCCCGGCCCTTGGTGTAGGACCTCGCCAAAACCGCATGCAACTTCCCGGCCATCAAGGACGGCAAATCATGAAGACCCACAGCCAACATGGCGGGATTCGAAACCACTTGAATCTCAAACCCCGCGCCAGGCGGCGGGTTCAGGTCGATTTCCATTTTGATCCCCACCTTTTGCGAAGCCATCGGCGACGCCCCAATTTCCTTCAACAAACCCGGAAACCGCACCCAAATCGACCGAACCGCCCCATGGGATTTGCCCGAAAACACCTCCGCATCCCCAAAGCCGCGTGACCCGAGATAGCGCCCCAATTCCTCCGGAAACTTCTCCAAAAAAACCACATCACCGGGTCTCCGTGCGCTGAAATCCAAGTCCTCGGAAAACCGCCCCAGCCCATGCATCAACCGCAAACAAGTCCCCCCAAGAAAAGCCACCTCCCGAAACGCTTCGACCGTGTGCATCGCCGCCAGAATCTCCCATTGCAAAGACTCCCGAAGCAAATTCGCCGCATGCGCCCCGCTACTCCGCGCCGACTCGACAATTTGCCGCCTCATGCCCACAACCCCTCTCCGGATTCCCGGCACCATTCCAGAAAAGCTCCCCAAGCCCGATCCAACCTCGGCGAGCGAAACCCCTCCACAGATTCCTCGAGCAAATTCCCGCTCAAGCCCCCGACTTCCTGATACCTCATCTCCCGGTGCCGTGCGACCGACCATTCTCCACCCGCCAGATACCACTCGTCGCAAAGCGCCTTTTCAGGCACAGCCACCAATACAGGCAAGCCACCCCAATCCACCCGCTCATAGCCCGAAAATTTTTTCACCTGCCGGTAGCTGAACCGACCAAATTCATTCTCCCAAAGTTTCCGGCGAGGCGACACCTCACACACACTCGTGTATTCCCACACCACCTCGGGAATCATACCGTAATGCCCCAGTGCCCAGATCCCAGAAAGATAACTCGGCGTAACAATTTCATTCGCCAACCCCGGCAAAGCTATCCCGGCTTTGGGAAACGCATATAGCCCCTTTCGAATCTTCACCAACTTCCCCGACTCACACCAACGCGACACCTGCACAGCCAGATATCCCTCGTCAATCTCAGGAAATCGCTGCCGCAAAAATGAGGTGAAAAAATATGGGAACTCAACTGTATTTTGAAAAATCTCAAATTTCACACGCTCTAATTATCATAAAAGATAATTTACGCAAGTAATAATTGCATCTAACTGTCGCAATGTGACAGTTTGAAGCAATAAAAACCATTCGAGAATTGATGAAGATTCAAAACCAAATTTTCAACCACGAATAACTTTCACGAATTGCGCACTGCCACGCGGTAGCTGTGGCGGCGTCTCTACGAGGGCCGGGAGGGCATCCAATTTGGCAGCCATAGACAGCCGCCACAAACCGCTCGGCAGCGAAGGTTTTATTCGTGTTCATTCGGAAATTCGTGGTTCAAGGACATTCGGGGAGTAAAGGCCCATGTGTTTTCCCGGCGGATCAGGATTTCTGATTTTGGCAAACCGTGCTCTCAAAAAAATTTTTGCTGTCCATGATTTTGCCTTTAAAAAAGGCCCGCTTCATTCACTTGACGCCAAGCCTGTAGGATATTCCGGCAGATATTTTTCCTATCATAAAGGCACCCCACCCGATTGCCTTAATAAAAAAGCCAACTATCCTTCCTGGCGCACTGATCATTTGAAAATGCTTGGACCTTAACTCGCCAAGTTGCGTGAAAAACACACGGGGACTGTGACTGGAGTTTAGAAATGAGTTTCCCTCCAAAAGCGCACCGCCCTCGTGTTACTTCAAACCAAATTGATGCTCATATTTTTGAGCTAATACGACTTAATAACTCCTCTCCCTCCGGAAGTCTCCTGACGATACTTTGAAAATGGGGATTTAATTTGCCCTTGGCCATGACGCCGCTAAAAACCATCGGATAGGGCCCATTTGAAAAAACACGGTCAAAATTTAATAATTGAAAGACTCTTTTACGAAGATTCTGAGTGCGAATCAGAGGCATGAGCCCGAGCATCCGCATATAAAAAAACCGCTCCAGAGCAGAAAGAGTTTTTCTTGGCCAAGACATCTTCTTGAGCGCCATACTCTCAGCGCACACTTGGAAGCACTCGGAGATATGTCTGACTAGGTTCGGACTCGTCGAGCGAGCCGATATTCTTTCAAACTGCCATGCGGACGCCTCTGGCCCGATATTGCCTAATACTTCCTCACAGCATTTCAATAGCACATCCAACTTCCAGAGTCCTGGATGCAGATTATATCTGGGGTCTCGCTCAGCAGCAAGATGCTTGAGGTGAAAAAACTCCTTTCCCAAGACCGGAGATTTCGAAGGGTGTCGGCGATTGTCCCAGCCCATAAGGGAAATATGGGATGCAGGCAGAGAATCCAAGAGGCTCGGCAATGTCTGGTTGAGATGGACGGAATGGCATTTTGCCACCGGCAACTGCTCCTCCAAAATTACATAAGCCATCGCAAAACCCTGACTACGAGCCTCTATTGCGCCCCGCTGCAGCATTTGCGTCCAACACAGACGGCCCTCCGCCGTTGTATCCTCCGGCAAAGCTTCTGCCACGATGACGGGGGGATGATCTGGCCAATATTTTTTAAGACAATTCAGCAGAATCGGTAAGAGCCATGAATAACGCGGCGCCACTGGAATCAGGACACACAAATGAGCTCGGTTCATTAGTAAACGAACAGATTTTTCTCAAATGCTATTCAATTCAATCCACCTCGAACTCCAGAGTCCTAGAACGTATGCCACTAGATTAAAAGTTCTAAAACTCATATCCCAGGAGGTCAATCTCTCTTTTATAGACAGTTGCGACGACTTTTCTTTGTGAATCTGTGTAAACATCTCTGTAGGATCGTCGATCAGTCCGAAACTGAGAGTTTATATTAAACCCTAAATCCCCGTTAAAAGGAATGCCCAACGTCTCACAAATCCCTGAAAAATCATTAAGAAGGCTTTCATATCGTAAAATACTATCAACAAGAATTTTTCCGTCAGGACCACAGTAGCGATCAAAATCACTGCAAAGATTGTGGTTGCAGGATAAGAATTGATCAAAGCTCTTATCGGGTAAATTAGGGTTGTGGTTTTTCATATGATAAAAAGACAATGTTTTATCCCAAGGATTCCTCTCAATACAAAATTTATAATATGATTGCCAAGTTTTTTTAGGTAGTCTTGCCTGCACCATACAAGCACTCATATGTGACTTGTATTTATTAAAATGCATAAGATCAGAAAGAATTTGAAAACGCATCTTCCAATTAGCAGCTAAAATAAAGTCCGTATACGGATTCCAGAGCCCATTCGTGTTTTGGCCATTGATTTCACCGGTATTTGTGAAAACATCTAGTTTGCCACAATATTGATTAAGACAGGCTTCAAGACTTGAACCTGCTACTTTTCGATTTTTTATAAATATGAATTTATATTTATGGTTTATTATCATATTTTAATTATTTTTAAAAAAAGTTTTTGCCTTAAAACCCCTCATTATGCTGATTATTTTTTTATGCAAAGCTTCGAGAAGTTTAATTCTAATTATTGCGATGACACAAAGAGCATAGGTTGTATTAATTATTTCTGAAGAGCATAACTTAAAATATAATTTGCTTGTTTTTAATTTTGATATTGGAATCTTCTTGTAGGAATAAAAGGTGAGCAGTCCAGCAAAGAAACCATCTATCAGATTTACCTCATCGGAAGAGAGTTCAGTCATCCATCGCTCCGAAGTAACAGGATCAACACCTGCAGGCTTTGTTCGCTCATTGAATCTTGAAGTGTTAGATCCTGCATATTTTCCAAATACAGTAGGCTGAATTAGGATTTCAGAATAGGAAATATCTAGGAATTTCGCGATACCACGCATCGTGTTCTCTGTATCTGATACTAAGTCTTCAAAACGGACAATATAGTATTGCGCATTGCCGATACATCGCATGTTTGAGAGACCATACCTCATGGATTGATGGATTGTCTCAAGCTCCCGCCTCAAAGAATATTCACGATTTTTCAAAGACTGTTTTCTTTTTTGTGCGGCAATAATCGCCCCTGGGTGTCGAACGATATGCAAGAACTTGGCTCTAGGATAAAGCCGGAAGAGCCTGTAGGCGTCCTCAATGTTGTTTGTGGATTTCTCAACCCATTTTCTCGGAAGTTGAGTAATACTCGCAGGCATGGAGAGTTCGTGGAAACTTTGCGCAAGAATATCAAGAATTTGCTT
>Ga0247844_1005592_pt1 | contig 15893 bp, 16 predicted proteins | sample LaCtaG_FD_192421 | JGI IMG/M metagenome (GOLD analysis project Ga0247844, IMG submission 192421) | Freshwater microbial communities from meromictic Lake La Cruz, Castile-La Mancha, Spain - LaCruzMarch201714.5m_1 | ecosystem: Environmental > Aquatic > Freshwater > Lake | place: Spain: Castile-La... | reverse complement strand
TTTATTTAAGAACTTTTAAAATAAAAAAACTATATTATATATAGATTATTCTTAAAATACTTTTTTTATTTTAAAAGTTCTTAAATTTTATTGTTAATACTAAATATTATATCTTTATATATACTTATCTATTCTTTTCATAGATTTTCAAAAATAATTATTATATACTGGAACTGGTATAAATACTGGTATTATTACATATTGTATTAATGATTGTATTATATAAATATATATAAAGATATAAATATATATACATATAATAGAATGAACTCTACAAAATCAAATAATAAATGTGAGCATGGTAAAAGAAAATCCCAATGTATTGAATGCTGTGGCAGTTCTATATGTGAGCATCATAAACAAAAATATAGTTGTAAAGAATGTAAAGGTAGTAGTATATGTGAACATAATAAAAGAAAGCAATATTGTAAAGAATGTAAAGGTAGTAGTATATGTGAACATAATAAAAGAAAATGGGATTGTAAAGAATGTGGTGGTAGTAATTTTTGTATTCATAATATACGAAAAGAGCAATGTGTTCAATGTAAAGGTAGTAGTATATGTGAACATAATAAAAGAAAATCTCAATGTAAAGAATGTAATTTAAAACTTTATCTAATAAATTTACAAAGAATTCATATATTGAGATGTTTTAAAAATTCTACTTTGAATAAACTAAATCCAGCAATAGAATATTTAGGTTGTTCTATTGATTTTTTTATTCAATATTTTCAAAAAAAGATTAACTATTTTAATGAATATATAGCAACTAATGAAATAATGAATTTTGATAATATACATATTGACCATATTAAACCAGTAAGTCTTTTTAATTTAGATGATGAAGATGAGTTTTTAGATTGTTGTCATTATACTAATTTACAGCCTTTATTAATAAGAGATAATTTAGAAAAATCTAATAAATGGACTGATGATAATAATATTTTTTGGAAAGAAAATATAAAAGGTAAAGAATATTATGAAATATATATTTAAATTTATTTAAAGAATATTTATTGTATAAATATATATAATGAATAGATTAATGAAAATGACAGAACTTGATAAATATAATGTATATGGATTATATCAAATTTGTTCATTTAATAGGGATCATTTACATGGGTATTCAAGAATGTTAAGAAATGAAATTATTGATTTAATTGAAAATGTATTTTATGAAAAAAAAATTATTAACATACCACCATATGTTTTAAACAATAAAGATTATTTAAAAAAAGTATATAAACTTATATAAACATTATAAATATATATACATAATATAGATAATATAGATAATATAGATAATGGATGAACTACCAATTTATCGTTTTAAAAAAGATGCACCAGATTATCAAGAAAAAAGACATAAACATCTTATTGAACTTACCAAAAATAGGTACAAAAATGACGAAATTTTTAGAAATAAAATAAAAGAAAATGCCAAAAAGAAATATGAAAGACTTAAAGAGGCATTACAATTTTTTGAAAGTTCAAACAAAGAATAAAAAAAAATGATTTTGTTTTTGATATAAAGATTAAGTATATATATTTATACATAATAATTATCTCCATATAATATAGAATGAGTATTAACCCAGGCTTTTGTGACAATGAAGCATGTATGTGTGAAGATTTAACTGGTTATTCATTAATGAGATTAAAAAATAAATTTGTTGGTGATGAACAAGATGCTTTTTATTGCAGTAATTGCTATCCTATTTATGAAAAAAAACAAGAAGATGATATTAAATTCTTTTTAACTGATTGTAATTCAAGACCCCAAGATGTCCTTAAACATGAATATATCAATAATTATAATATTAATTATAATACTAATAATACTAATATTAATTATAATACAAGTAATACAAGTAATATTACTAATAATTATATTCAACAAGCACCAATAGTAGAAACACCAAAAAGAGAACCAACATTAAGTCAGATCTCAAAAGAAATTAAAGATTTACAACAAAGATTAAAAGAAGCAGAAGAAATTGAAAAATCTCAAGAAGATAAAAGAGAAGCATCAATAAGATTAAGAGATGAAGCAGAAGAAGCAAGACTTAAAAAGAAACAAGATAAAATTAAATTAGAAGAGGCTGAAAATAAAAAGAATAATGAAAAATTAAGATTAAAACGAGAAGAAGAACAAAAGAGAATTGAAGAAGTTTATGACACTGAAATATTAGAACCTGAATTAATTGAATTGGTCGGAGATAATAAAATTAGAAGTTGTATGTGTATTAAATGTGAAGTCATTAAAGCATTTCCTTATGAATTCTTAAATTCAAAAGGTAAATTATGTGCATCTGGTAATGTATGTGCTGAATGTATGAGACACAGAACAGAAATTACTAAAAATTGTATGGATAAAGGTATGGTTTTATGTGAATGTGGTCTAGAATTTTATAATCCTAATAGAGATGATAGAAATAGACAATTACATGAAAGATTATTATGTCATAAAACAAGAATGATGAAAAAATCAAAAAAGGTAGATTTAGATGTTATTTCTAGAAAAAAATTAGAACTTTTAGTAAAAGAAAACTTAAATGAAAATGGTACTGCTAAAATTCCTAATTATACAAGAATATCAAAACCTGATTTAATTAAAGAATTAAAAAAGATTGAAAATTTAAAAATACCTGAAAATTTTATTTAAAAACCTTATCACAACTTATTTTTATACTTAAATTAATACCAAATTTATCATTTTATTTTACTTTAAACGATTTTATTTAAGAACTTTTAAAATAAAAAAAGTATATTATATATAATTTAATCTCAAAATAGTTTTTTTATTTTAAAAGTTCTAAAATATTTTCGTTAATACTAAATAATATATAAAAATAAAATAAATACTAATAATATAAATGAATAAATATAAAAGATATTATGAAAAGAATAAATCTTCTTATAAAGAATATTATATAAATAATAAAGAACAAAAAAGAGAATATCAAAATCAATATTATGAAAAGAATAAATCTTCTTATAAAGAATATTATATAAATAATAAAGAACAAAAAATAGAATATCAAAATCAATATTATATCATTAACAAAAAAGAAAAAGATAATAAAGCCATTTGTTATATTAATGATAGTATTTTTACTATATCTTTTAATTAAAAACTCCTCTAATATTAAAATAACAAATGGCTTTATTATCTTTTACATCATCATTCTTATTTATATAAACCAATTTTTTTATCTTCATTAATTCTTCTTTTTTCTCCGAGATTTTAACTAAATTTTCTAAATAAGCCAAAGTTATTTGTTTTTGTTCTTTTGGTTCTTTTTGTTCTTTTGGTTCTTTTTGTTCTTTTGGTTCTTTTTGTTCTTTTTGTTTTTTCATTTCTACTATTATAATAGAGATTATATGAATAGTATCCATCCATCAACTCAATTCTGCGGGGCAACTGGCAATTTTCCAATTTATGATTTTATCGATAATACCTCTAATGTTTTACAATATAATAGTAGTAATTTTACTTTTATTACCTCTAATAAATTAAATGATTATATCTATAATACTTCTAATAATTTAAATGATTATATCTATAATGTTTCTAATGAGATATCACCTGTACTATTCGACTTACGTGACTTTCAACACAGCAGAAGCGATAAGATTATTTATAAAGATTATGATAATAATAATAATGTTGTTATTGTAGAAACTGATAGCAACGCTGAGGTATTATTTAAAAACTTTAATGGTGATGTTAAAACTAAAATAGATAAAAATGGTGATATATATGTTTATCATGGATTAGAAATATTACCGGCTGGATACTCAGCAGGATGGTGGGGGGTAGAAAATAGAATAGCAGAAGCAATAACACTTACTCAGGGTTTGAGATTTGATGTTACAAATTTACAAGCAGATGGTTTATTAATATGGAGCGCGATAGGAACGGCACAGACAACGGCAGATTTAGGAGTTACTAATGCAGCAGCGGCACAAGCGACGGCAAATACAGCATTATTTAACGCAGCAGCGGCTCAATTAACTGCAAATACAGCACTAGCAAACGCAGCAGCAGCAGATGGTGTAGCAACAGGAGCATTAGGACTCGCAACAACAGCACAAGCAACAGCAACAGAAGCAGTAGGAACAACATTAGTAATAAATGGAATATTACCTTATCTTATTAGTAGTAATATTTTAACTAATGTAAATATTTTTTTAATATCATCAAATAATTTATCAGACCAAAAATATATAAACAGTAATTCTATAACTGATATTACATCATTTTATATATCATCAAATAATATATCAGACCAAAAATATATTAATAGTAATTCAATAACTGATATTACATCATTTTATATATCATCAAATAATATATCAGACCAAAAATATATTAATAGTAATTCAATAACTGATATTACATCATTTTATATATCATCAAATAATTTATCAGACCAAAAATATATTAATAGTAATTCAATAACTGATATTTTATCAACATATATATCAAATAAAGGAGGAGTTATTGGAGGAAAATTTGAATTTATTGATGGAAAAATTACTATTGGATTACCCAAAGATGCTACAACAATATCAAACGAAGTTGATACATATACATTAAATCCAAATTCTCAATTAGATATAATAAGTGATGCTTATTTTGCTGGTAATGTTGGTTTTGGTGTGACGAATCCATCTTATAAATTACATTTTGGAAATCCTTTTAATGGTCCTACTAATAGTTATCAGTTATCAATAGATAATGACAATGCTCCTAGAACTGGTTATAGAATAGCAAATATATATAATGGACAGCAAAATGCAGCATTAAAATTTATTAATGATATTAATAATGCTGGTGGTAGTGCATGTACATTTTGGACAAGGAACCCCGTAGATAACACATATACTACAAGATTAACAATTAATGCAGCAGGAGAAGCAACATTTGAACAAGAGGTAATATCGGTAAAATCATTTACATGTGGGGCAAATTATTTTTTTAATGGTAATTTAAATGGTAAAGTAGAATATAAAAATATATCAAATAATCCAACATCAACAAAGAGATTTAAAATAGAAAGTAATAGATTTCTTTATGATGCTTATACACAATGTTATTATTATGATTTTGAATTAAATAGACATATGTTTGATAATATGATAAATGTCGGAACAGTAGCATATCCTATCCTAGCACGATCACGAGTTTTTAAAGTAATATCAATGAATTGCTTTGATTTTGTTCATTTAGATTCTATAAATAATACATCTGGAAACTCTCCTATTGGTTTTTCAGAAGAAATAACGGTTTATCAGACTAATATAGATCCTTCAATTAATATAACTGACGCTGGTGCAAGTCCCGTAGAAAGTCAGGCATTTAATAATTATGTAATATTAGGAAAGAAGAAAGATATTAATATTGGTTATTGGAATTTTTGGACAACTAATTACGGTTATATGAGATATCTAACCAAACAACCATTAGATTTATATTTTACTCTTACTCAAATTTGGTAATAATCTAATTTTTAATATTATATAATATTAAAGAAATGTCATCTGAATATATAATAGACGATACAGTGCAAGGTGGAGCAACAGGAGAGGAGCTATATGCAATGATAAATGAGAGAAGGAGTTTAATAGGAGATGTACCTGAATATTATGATTTAATTACATCTAATATAATAACCGATGTATTAATACCTTATGATACAAAATCATTAAGAAATACAGCATTATCATCATATTTACCTTTAACTGGTGGGACTATTACAAATACAGTTAATATAACAGGTGGAACATTAAATTTTGGAACAAGAACAAGTGATTATTTAATTAAATTATTTGGTGATACCTATGGTATTGGTATTAATGCATCGACAGTAAGATATAATAGTGAAATTCATCATAAATTCTACGCTGGTTCTACTAATACACTCAGTATAGATGGAAGTGGTAATTTATCAACTGCTGGTGAAATCTATGTGGGTTCAGCAACAGGATCTAGTAGAATTTTTTTAGGAGGTGGTTGTGCTGGTGATGGGGCTTATGATCATTCTGTTATTGAAACAAGATTATATTCAGGAAGTGAAAATTCAGAGATGCTTTTATTTAAAGGTAATGATATTGCTGGACCTTCTGGACCTGATAGAATTAGATTAAGAGCTGGAGCAATAGCATTTGATACATATTCAGGTGCCACAAATAATAGAACAAGTGAAAATATAAGAATGTATATAAAAGAAAATGGGAATATAGGTATTGATACAACAGATCCTCAATATAAATTAGATGTAAATGGAACTGCTAATGCTACTACATTACAGCAAGGTGGTGTTGCTGTATTTACATCAATAGCAAATTTATATCTTAATAGCAACCAATTATCTTCACAAAAATTCATTAATAGTAATTCAATCGATTTAAATTATATTAAAAAATATCCAAATAATTCAATTAATGTTAATACTATATACTCATCTGGTGAAATAAGATCATCATCATCTTTATCAGTTGTTAATGGTTCAGCATGGGATCACTTAAAAATATGGCATGATGGAGCAGCTGCTTATTTTGATGCTGGTGGTTCTGAGAATGGAATTATTTTTAGAATTGATAATACTTCTGTTGGTTATCCTGCTTCTTCATATCCTCAGAAAATGCGATTATATGCTAATGGAAATTTAGAAATAACAGGACAATTTATAACATATTCATCAGGAAATGGGTATATGACTTTAAATCAAGGTAATTCAACAGTTACAGGTTATTTAGAATTTAAAAATGCTTCTGGGACACGAATGGGATATATTGGAAATGTGGCTAGTGGTGGATATATTCAACTTCAAAGTGAAAGCACCTGCGTAGGTTATTCAATGAATGGGAATTTAACAGTCGCTGGAACTGCTAATATTACAGGTGTTTTAACTGCGAATTCAATTGTTAGTAGTGGATTAGTAAATACTTATTTTACAAGTAATCAATTATCTTCACAAAATTTTATTAATAGTAATTCAATAGATTTAAATTATATTAAAAAATATGTAAATAATTCAATTGATGTAAATACTATTGCTATAACTGGTGGAAATGCTACTTATGATCTTGGTAATGTGGATGCTACAAATAAAACAAATACATATATATCTTTTAAAGCAGCTGGAAGTGGTAGTGATTGGTGCTACATAAGACAAATAGGAGGTAATGAAGCATATAAACTCGCTTTAGACTTCTGTGATGATGGAACTGATGCTCGATTTTGTATAAGGAATAATAAATCTACTGATAATCCTGATACTATTACCGAGGTTTTTACTGTTGATAATGGAAATGTAACAGCAACAGGAACAATAAATGGTGCTACTTTACAACAAAATGGTGTTGGTGTATCTACATTAATTACAAATGCATTATCAGGGTATGATACAATAGCATTAAGAAATACAGCATTATCATCATATTTACCTTTAACTGGTGGTAATGTTAGTGATACTATTACTGTTAATGCTACAAATTGTGGTAAAGTAACTTTAAATTCTGGTGGTAGTACTGCTGGTATATGTGGTTATGTTGGTTTTTTTAATAACGCAGGAAGTCGTCGTGGTTATATTGGTTGGGTAGGGGCAAATACTAATTATTTATCTTTGGAAACTGAAAATGGAACCTTAGGATATGAGGTATCAGGCCATTTAATAGTGGATGGTACGCTTTATGCAAATACCATTAATAGTACAGGATTAACTACTCTTTTAAATGCTAAGGAAAGTATATTATCTTTTAGTAGTCCCTTAACACGAGTTGGAAATACAATCTCATTAGATGCAAATTTATCAGGTTTAACAAGTAATCAACTTGCAAGCCAACAATTCATTAATAGTAATTCAATTGATTTAAATTATATTAAGAAAACAGCAGGTGGTTTTATTGGAATAGGAACAACTCCAAATTATACATTAGATGCTTATGGTACTAATAATTTTATTGGAAGATGTAAAATCGATGGGGGAGGACACGATGCTAATAAAGTAGATGTATTTGGTATTGGTCGTGGTGATGGATCAACAAAAGAATTTACAGGAATTAAATGTAATGTTACTTTGGGTTCTACTGTCGGTGAAACTTATAGCAATCATACTCATATCAATTTTTTTACATGGGGAAACAGTATTGCAGGTAGTAGAGAAGTGGCAAGAATTACATCAAGAGGAAGATTGGGAATTGGTAGCACTTTACCAGTATATGAAATAGATACAGCAGGATCTATAAGAGCAACTAGTCAGGTTCATGCTTATGCTGGAAGTGGTAATGGTTATATTAATATGACAAATGGAGGAACAGGGGCATGTGGTTATTTAGGAATTTATAATCCAAGTGGTACTCGATGTTGTTATGTTGGTGCTATGGCAAATGCTAATACATATATGCCAATAGTTGCTGAAAGTCCATGTATAGGCTTTGATATTAGTGGAAAATTAAAAATATATGGTAATTTAATTAATGATTATTTATTTAATAATAATGGAAATAATCACGGAAATTTAACAGATTTTAATAATGCTACTTCATTAGGCTACAATTTTATTCAAGGAACAACAAACGGTCCATCTGTCAATTCTAGTACTCAATATTATAGTTGGAATATGGGCTTAGGTATAAATTATGCTTTTACATCATATGGATGCCAGTTTGCTATTGGTCGAAATGTTGCTACTCCTTATTTATGTGTTAGATATAATGAAAATAACTCATGGGGTGGATGGAATAAAATTAGTGCTGGTCTGGCTGATAACTTAACAGGAACTCCAAATATAACAGTAGGTACTATTAGTGCTGGTGCTACTACTTTAAGTTCTACTTTAAGTGTTGCTGGTACTACTACATGTTCATCAACTTTAACAACAGCAGGAGAAATACAAACAACTGGTACAAATGTAATAAATTTTGGTTATAATGTCAGTAAAACCGATTCAGCTACTGGAAGAATTGGTTATGGAACTTATGAGGCTAATGCTTTATGTATAGTTGGAGGATCTACAAGTGGATCAAGAAAAGTAACAATTTGGGACTATGTTCAGATAAACGGATTATTAACAATCTCAGGATCCTTTACAATGCCAAATGGGTCGTGGTTTTATGGTGGTAATAATGTATGTAAAAGAAATGGTGTATATTTATATGGTGTTTATGGTGGTGGTTATTATTATAATACAATTGATTATTCAACTTATGTAACATCAGAAGCAGGTACTGAATTTTGTTTTAGAATAACATCTTTAAATGTGGATACAAATATACCTGACGCATGCCTCCAATGTTATCATGTATGGATAAGAAATAATAATGGAGCAAGAACATCATGGGCAACGGTATTAGGGCAAACAACAGGATGTGGAATACAAATAGGAACAAATAATACCAATCTTGCTTTAACATACCCAAATAATACAGCAGGTAGTGGATTAAAACATATAATATTTGAAAATATATCATGGGCATCATCATAAATTTTCTATTGTATTATTAGAACATGGGAGATATATTAAAAGAAGCAGAAGTTGCTGATGATGAATTTAAATTATTAATAGATAATTCAGTAAAAAATACAAGAAAAGAAGAACGAAATAAATTACTATCAGAAACTGATAAATATATGTTACCAGATTTTAATATAACTACTGAAAATAAAACAAAAATAATAAATTACCGGCAAAATCTCAGGAATTTTAATTATAATGATTTATTATTAAATTTCCCTGAATTCCCCATTTTTACTTTCTAAAAAAACAACAAGTAGTGGTATCATAAATGCATTTAAATGTATGTCGAATTAAATCTAAAAATGCTATACAATTAATCTTCTTACAATCTTCTTCCATATCATCAATATCTTCTTCTATTTCTTTTATTTCTTTTTCCATTATCTATTTATTTATAAATATTTAAATATATTATCTATTCCTAAAAATAGAATAATGGACGATATTAGTATAATACAGGATCAAAGCACTTTAGAAAATACCATTAATACCCAAATCACTGAGAAAAAAGAGGATATGAAAAAAATGCCTACTTATGGTTTTTTTGGTTTAAAAGAACCCAAAAAGAAACCTTATAATGTTCTTATCAATAACAATAAAAAGCAAAGAAGCATTAATCCCAACATTAAATTAACTGATGAACATAAAATGAGAATATTTAAAACTAAAATAGAACCTAAATTACTACAAAAATTAACAGTAAATGAGGATGGTGATATTGTATCTCAAATTAAAAAGGCTTTTGGTCTCGATAAAGATAAAAAGGATGAAAACCCCAATGAAATTAATACAAATACTGGATTATTTGATGTAATAAATACAAATATCCCAAATGCTGGTGATGAAGTACAAGCAAAAATAAATAATTTAACTGAAGCATTTAGAGCATATCAAACAGCTCCTGTAATAGGAGAACAGGAACCAGAAGATATTATGAATTTTTATGACAAAAAAATGGAAGATTTAAATTTACATGAAAATGACATTATTGAAATTTATAAACAACATGGGATGACAGACCAACAAGCAGAAGAAGCTTATGCTGATGAAGTATATAGTGCTTTTAATCAATATCAGTATCTCTCTGATAAATTTGATGATTTATCATTAGTTTATGAAAGAAGAAAACAAGAAAAAATCGTGGAGAAAAAACAACAAATGACAAGAGATTTATTTAAAGCATTTAATTTAAGACCATCTGATTTAGATAAGCCTATAAATGTTGATGAATATCAAAAGTATGAAGGTTTTAATTTAGATGTTTTTGGTGATAAAGGTAATGAAATAGTACCTCAGTTTCAAGAACAAGAACAACAAGGAGATATTAATAAAGATATTCAACAACCCATAGATACGGGATTAATGAAATTCTATAATGATGCTGAAATTGAAAAAAGATTACAAGAAAGAAGAACAGCTGGATTAAGTATTAAGGCAAGAGCACAAGCAATTAAAGTTAGAAATCAATACCAAGAAGTATTAACAAATGCTAATTTACCAAATCAATATGTATATGGTACTAAAAAAGAAAAAGCGAAAGCAAGAGACCAATCTATGAGAAGTAATTTTGTAATGAATGAAGATGCTACTAAATTAGAAGAATTACCCCCAGAATATAGATATAATTTAAATATAGGTAAAAGAGTACCTGCTGATACAAATATAAATTTAGAAAGATATGTAAATGAGGGTAAAGTCGGTGCACCATTTCTACCTAAAACAATTGAAGCAAAAGGACAAGCAATTAAAAGATTATATCATAAAACAACAACTAAAGTAGAAAAAGCAAAACAAGAATTAGTAGAAAGAAGAAAAACTGCTAAATTTACTACAACTGAATATGATGAAATTTTAAAGAAAAAACGTGGAGATCTTTTTCCATAATAAAATTTTATTTTCTTATTATACAATTAGAATATAACAAATGACAGATTTATCAAATGGTTTTCCTTCCAATCTCGCTTTTAAATTAAAACAGCTTTCTTCTTTTACTAAATCAATTGTGAAATGTGTTCCTGATCGTCCTGATGTTGCTATGGGAGAAACTACGCGCATTAAACTCCCATCCCAAGGTCTTATCGATTTTAGAACTATTTCAATCTATGCTGATGCCTCTGCAGTATCAGGCCATGCTTCTTATACTGCTCATTTTCCTCGTTATTGGTCTTCTTTAATCTCTCAAATGACTTTAACGGCTAATGGAGTACAAATCGCTAATATTAATGAATACGGCCTCTTATATAATTTACTTCATGATATGGAGGCCTCATCTATTGATATGCAATCAAAAAGAGCAATAGAAAGATATGATCCTTCTGTACAATACACCTCAACTACTATAAATGGTAACACTCCAATAGTAGCTTCTCGTAATTGTTCAAGTGCTACTGCTGATGATACTAATGAAAAATTAGTAATTAATAATTTCTGTGGTGTATTAGGATCACTTTCAACCCCATGCTTAGATCTCGGTTTAACTGGTGATGTATATTTAGATATACGCTGGAATAATGCATCAGTTCTCTGGGCGTCATCAGATGATGGTGCACAAACTTTAACTGGTGCCAGTTGGAACTTAAAAAATGTTCGTTTAACATGCTCGCGTATTAATTTCGGTAATTCTGATTATTATGATTTAATAGGCCAAAAATTAGATGCTGGTGAACCTCTTCTCGTAGGATTTTATGATTATTTTCATTCACGTGGTACCTCAGTAAATAAAGGTGCATCTATACAAATGAACTTTAACTTTAATACAAATTCATTAGATCAATGTATATTTACCTGCCAACATTCTGACTGGGCTACTTTTAAAAATTTAATCTTACCAAAATCAACTGAACAAACTCTCGCAGATGTAAAAACTTTCGATGAAGTTAGAGCATCACCAGTAACATATACTGGTACAGCTGGAACTGCTTCATTAAACGATGTTGCTTTTAATAATTCTTATTACTTTAAACGGGCTGGTAATGATTTAACTTATGGTCAATGGACTATAAATTCAGTTAATATATCACCATATCCTCGCCCATTAGAAGAAATATTTAATGAATGTCTTACGGCTATTGGTAATGTAAGTGATGATAAAACCGTATCAGGATTACACGCAGGAATTACTAATTTATACGCATGGGCTAAATGCTATTTCTGTGATATATTATCATTAGAAAATATCTCAGGTGATGGTGAATTCTGGAGATCTGGTCTCGACTCTCGATCAAGCACGATAAATATCGCTTATAATGCTACTTTTAACACGACTAACCAACAATCAATAAGCCCTATTATCTTTGTTCGTTCTACCAAAATCTTATCAATTGGAACTGGACGATTACTATCTATTATCTAGAAGCGATCCCACTTTTCTAATTTATTTTCTTTATAATAAATTAGAAAAATGACAACTAATTTATTAGAAACCACAGAAGAGTTTAATGAATTATTATTTTATACTAGTAAAAATGATTATTTAAATTTATTACAACCTATGATACCTGCATTAACTAATATCCAAGAATATAAAGGAATTCGTGATGGACTTATTATGAGAACTGCTGAATTTAATTTAAATGGAAAACGCTTTGATCCTATATATAATCCTGTTGTTTTAGCAGAATCAAGACCTGAATATGGATATTATGCTCGTGTTGATACTACTTTAAATAAAGCAATGGATAATACATTAAATGATGTTGCTGGTACATTAATAAGAAATAAAGATTTACCATTTAACCAAAATGCCCAAGTAAGTAAAAATGATGAAGTTATCGGCAGAATATTATAATATTTGTATATATTAAGATAATGGAAAAAACAGGAAGTGTTAAATTAACTGATGAACAAAAACATAAATTATATTTAGAGAAAAAAAGAGAATATTATCACAATAATAGAGAGAAAGAAAGTGAAAGAAAAAAACAAGCAAAATTAAAAAAGAAAGAAGTGCCAGAGGCGAGCGCGAGCGCAGTTAAAGTGGAGGAACCAAAAGAGGTAATGCCAAAGGCGAGCGCAAGCGCAGAAGAAGTAAAAGAAGTGCCAGAGGCGAGCGTAAGCGCAGTAAAAGAAGAAGTACAAGAAGAAGTAAAAGTAGAAAAACCACCTCCTCCACCCCCTAAAAAAGCAGTTGAAAAAGTAGTTGAACCACCACCTAAAAAAACAGTACCATTAAAATCACCTCCTATTAATATACCTCCTCCACAAAAATTAGAGAAACCTAAAAGATATATATCAGACGATGAAGAAAAAATACTACAGCAGTATAATCAGGAATTATTAAGAAGAAGATATATACAACAAGCTAAACAACGATTAATGAATGATGTATTTAGTTATTAATCTTATATTAGAATAGTAGAATAATGATAGAAGAAATACCATTAACATCATTTAATAAAAATCCTAGTAATGTAGAATTAAATTATCCCAATTGTTCGTGTGGCTCATGTCCCCAGATGTTTTTTAATCTTTTATCCGTTGCCTCACGAGGCGCCGGCAAAACATATAATATTATTAAATTGATGCTTCATTATAATGATAATAAATTAATAGATTTAGATGGAGTAGAACACCCGTTAAGAGTTATATTAATAAGTCCAACAGTGGATGCTAATCAAGCGTTTAAACAAATAAAAGCACTAGCAGAAGAAGATATTCATAAAGAATATAGTGATGAATTATTAACATCAATTATTGAAGATATTAAAATTAAAAAAGAAGAATCCGAAAAATATCAGGAATATAAAAAAGCTTATATAAAAGCATCTAAAATTGATGAGGATAAAATTGATAGATATTTTGAAAAGAATAAGGAGGATTATATGTTATTAAGTACCAATGATTTTAATCATTATGATGAAATACAACCTCAACCAACTTATAAAACATATCCTGTTAATATGATTATCCTCGACGATTTATTAAATACTAATGCTTTTACAACTAAAAAGAAATCTGCTTTAACATCTGCATTAATTAAGAATAGACATTTAAAAATATGCTTTTGTATTCTAGTACAAAATCTCCGCTCAGTCCCCAAAGCAGTCCGTTTAAATTGTAGCGTATTTTTTATAGGAAAATTCGCAAATAAAAAAATAATATTAGATGATATTTACGAAGAATGTTCAAATATATTAACAGAAGAAGAATTTGAAGAAGTATATAATAAAGCAACAGAAGAGCGCTATGGTTCTCTTATTATAGATTGTAGTGGGAAAGAAAAGAAATTTTATAAAGGGCTGGATTTCCAACTATTGCTTACAAATAAAAACATTGAAAATAATAATATTGATAAATAGTAAGAATGGCCAATACAGAATTATACCCAAGTACATTCACAGATGAAGATAAAATTAAATTTGATATTTTAGTTCTACAATCCAAGCAGTTATACCCTCAATTATCAAATGATGACTGGGTAATAAAACTCGCTGTAATTCAACATATTCAAAAGGAAAGAGGCAGGTACATGGATATCTCGCCTGATGCTATTAAGAAAATACAAGAAATGTACCAAAATTTACCTAATTTATACATAACTCCTAATGAACTAGAAGAGAATTCTATTATCGTAGAATAGAAGCGAGCCCGCTTCATCAGCAGCAATAAAAATGGTTCAAATGATGGTCGTAAGGGGGCCACCCTTTTTTATTTTTATATGTTTTATATAGTAGAAATGAAATATTATAAACCTAATAATATTACTGTACTTACTTTAAATTCTTCTTATAATTGTAAAAGGTCGAATTCTATTACACTAGTACGAGGAACAACTTATGGAACAGGATATACTGACCCTACAACTGTTGTTATAACTCCTGCTTATGGTGACAATGGTTATGGTACAAGTGCTACTGTTGTTGTATCAGGAGGATATGCTATCGCTTCTATAACAATGGTTAGTAATGGAAATGGATATAATACTTTACCAACTATAACATTAGTAGATGGAAATACTCATGGAACTATTACTGGTTATTCCGGATTAGTTGGAGGAACTGGATATACTACTGCACCAAATATTACTTTTACGGGTGGTGGTTATACTAAAATAGCCACTGCTACATGTACTGTCAATGGTGGTGTCGTTAATTCTATTACTATCACAGATGCTGGCGAGGGTTATACAACTCTACCAACTATTGGTTTTACGCCTACAAATGGTGGAAGTGGAGCATCAGCAACAGCACTATCAAAATTATTAGCACCAATTATACCTTCTTTTGCAAGAACTTATGAATATAATTTTGATATACCTGATATTGTATTAAATGATTTAGGTAAATTATCATTATTAAATGTAGTAGCAACTGGATACACGGCAGCAACCCCTTATACCATAAGAGTTAAAAATATACTTTTCAA
>Ga0247844_1005591_pt1 | contig 15894 bp, 12 predicted proteins | sample LaCtaG_FD_192421 | JGI IMG/M metagenome (GOLD analysis project Ga0247844, IMG submission 192421) | Freshwater microbial communities from meromictic Lake La Cruz, Castile-La Mancha, Spain - LaCruzMarch201714.5m_1 | ecosystem: Environmental > Aquatic > Freshwater > Lake | place: Spain: Castile-La... | reverse complement strand
CCGCTGCCGCTCCTCCCCGCCATCCAGGTCCTCACCGACCGCGAGCGCCTCACCCTGCACCAACTCGCCAAGCCCGCCTGGGCCGGCGCGATCGGCCGCGACCGTCACGGCCTCTGGGCCGAATTCACCCTCACCCCCCCGGCGGCGGAGCCGGCCCCCCAGCGCCGCCGCTGGTGGTCGCGCAAGTCTGCCCCGCCGGCAGGCCCGCAACCGGCCCCGGCGCCGGTCATCCAACGCCTGCGCTGGATCCCCCCCGGGCGCTTCCTGATGGGCTCCCCGCCGGACGAGCCGGGGCGCTTCGACCGGGAAGGCCCCCGGCACCAAGTCACCATCGCCCGCGGCTACTGGCTCTTCGACACCCCCTGCACCCAGGCCCTCTGGTCCGCGGTCATGGGGGAGAACCCCAGCCGCTTCAAAGACCCGCGGCGCCCGGTCGAGCAGGTCAGTTGGGATGAGGTGCAGGGCTTCGTCGAGCGCATCAACGCCCAGGCCCCGGGCTTGGCCCTGACCCTGCCGACCGAGGCCCAGTGGGAACACGCGGCCAGGGCCGGGACCGAGACCGCGCTCTATAGCGGCCCGATCGAGATCCGCGGGCAACACGATGCCCCGGCCCTGGACCCCATCGCCTGGTATGGCGGCAACAGCGGGGTCAAGTACGACCTTGACGAGGCCCACGAGACCGTCGGCGACCTCTGGCAGGAGATGCAATACGAAACCAAAAGGGCCGGGACGCGCCGGGTCAAGGGCAAGGCCGCCAACCCCTGGGGCCTCTACGACATGCTCGGCAACGTCTGGGAGTGGTGTGCGGACGGCCAGCGCGAGTACGGCGAGGTCTCTGTCGTTGATCCCGTCGGTTCACTGGAGCCCGGCGCGGCCCGGGTGGTCCGCGGCGGCTCCTGGCTCGGCCTCGCGCGCCTCTGCCGTTGCGCGTCCCGCGACCAGTTCGCGCCCGACTACCGCTACTCCCCCCTGGGTTTCCGTTGTGCCCGAGTTCAGGAGTCGTGAGCCCGGCAGGCCCGGCAGGGCGGCAGCGGAGCGCAGGAACCTGGCGCGGCCCGGCCCGCGGAGCGGATCAGGCCGGGCGGCGCCAGGTTCCTGCGCGCAGCGGGGGGGAGCCCCTCGTTCCCACGCTCCGCGTGGGAATGCATCCCGGACGCTCCGCGTCCCGAGACCCGGGAAGGACTAACACCCGCGCCTCCTCGAGCCGAATGCCGGGCTGAAGCGTTAGGCCCGAGTGGTGCTGGAGAACCACCTGCACCTGGTGGCGCAGGCCTTTGGGCCGGGCGAGGCCTTGGCGCGCTGAAGGGCCTTGGACAGCCCGCGAGGTCTTCGGGACGCGGAGCGTCCCGGATGCATTCCCACGCGGAGCGTGGGAACGAGACCCACGCTGCGCCGCACCTGGCGGAAGCGCCTGCGGCGTTCTACCCTACGCGCTTGGTAACCGGCGTCCGCGGGGTTAACCTCTCGCCCGGGGCGCCCGCCCCGATGCCTTGAGGATTTCATGCAACTGCGCTTTTTCACCATCCCTATCTACGGCGGCGAAGCCCTCGCCGACGACCTCAACCGCTTCCTGGCCGGGAGCCGCATCCTGTCGATCGATCGGCAACTGGCCCAGGACGGCGCCAACAGCGCCTGGTCCGTCTGCGTCGCCTTCGAGACGGCCGGCGCGGGCCGCCCGTCACAGCCGGGCGGCGGCGAGCGCCCCCGGCGCGAGAAGGTCGATTACCGGGAGGTCCTCAATGAGCAGGACTTCAGCCTGTATGCGCGCCTGCGCACCCTGCGCAAGGGCCTGGCCGAGGGCGAGGGGGTGCCGGTCTACGCCCTGTTCAGCAATGAGCAACTGGCCGCGATGGTGCAGGGGCGCGTGACGGACAAGGCCGCCCTGCGCGCGATCCCGGGCATCGGGGACGCGCGTATCGAGCGCTATGCCGACGCCTTCCTGGCGATCCTGTGCGAGGCCCCGGCCGCCGCGCCGGCACCGGACGCGCCGCGCGGTGGCGCTTAGCCCGCTCGGCCTGGAGGCGGTCGCCGATTGGCACCAGTTGGCGGCCGCTTTTCACCGTGCCGCCCTGGGCAAGGGCGGGCGGGAGGACGTGGAGCGCTTTCGGGCGGACCTGGAGGGACAACTCGCCCGCCTGCGCGCGGACATCCTGGCGGGGACCGTCACGCTGGGCGAGATGCGCGCCTTCCGCATCAAGGACCCGAAGCCGCGCCTGATCCATGCCCCCTGTTTCCGCGAGCGGGTGCTCCACCACGCCCTGATGGCGCAGGCCGGGCCGGTGCTGGACCGCGCCCTGGTCGCCGACACCTATGCGTGCCGCGTGGGCAAGGGCGCGCTGGCCGCGGTGCAGCGCGCGCAGCACCATCTCCGCCGCTGGCCCTGGTACGCCCAGATCGATATCCGCGGCTATTTTGCGAGCATCGACCACGCGACCCTGGGCGCGCTCCTGGCACGGCGTTTCAGGGACCCGGGACTCCTGGCCCTGATGAGCCGCATCGTGGCGTCCCATCAGAGCGCGCCCGGCAAGGGCCTGCCGATCGGCGCCCTGACCTCGCAGCAGTTCGCCAACTATTATCTGTCCGGTCTGGACCGGTTGCTGTTGGAGGGCTGCCGGGTACGCGGCCTGGTGCGCTATATGGATGATGTGGTGTGGTGGGGCGACTCCCAGGCCGCCGTGCGCACGGCCCTGGCGGCGGCCCGTGCCTACACCCGTGACGACTTGGCGCTCGAGATCAAGGAGTCGGTGCGGATCGGCCCCAGCAGCGGCGGCCTGAACTTCTGCGGCTATCGCATCCTGCCTGGGGCCCTGCTGCTGTCGCGTCGGCGCAAGCGCCGGTATGCGCAGTGCCGCCGCGCCTGGGAGAACGCCTGGGCCCAGGGGCGGATCGACACCCGGACCCTGCAGGGAGGCTATGCCTGCGCGCTGGCCATCACCGCCCATACCGATGCGGCGGTCTGGCGGCGCGAGCAACTGCGCCGCGCCCCCCTTGCCGAACCGCTGGCCGACCTGTAAGGTTCCGGGTGGGGATGGGGGTCGCAAACCGGCGCGGCCCGGGTGGTCCGCGGCGGCTCCTGGAACGACAACGCGCGCAACTGCCGTTGCGCGTACCGCAACCAGAACGCGCCCGACAACCGCAACTCCAACCTGGGTTTCCGTTGTGCCCGAGCTCACGACCGGACCGGATGGTCCGAACCTGAACAGACCCCGATCCCGGGCGCCGCCCCTGCGGCGCCGAAACCCAAAGGCCCCCGGCGTGCTGGTTGCTCGAGCGGATGCCCCGCGAAGGCTCGCCGGTGGGTCGCCTCCCGCAGACCCGGAGCCATGTCCGCCCCACCCCGCATCGACCCCTCCCGGCACCCCCTGGTCTCCGGCCGTGCCCCCGCCTGGGCGAGTGAGTGGGGCCAGGACCGCCACGGGGTCTTCGCCGCCTTCAGCCTGGGAGCGGTGACGCAACGGCTGCGCTGGGTCCCGCCGGGGCGCTTTGCGATGGGCTCACCGGAGGATGAGACCCGGGGACTGGCCCGGGACGACGACGAACGGACCTGGTTCGCGCGCGAGCACCCGCGGCACCAGGTCTATCTCACCCGGGGCTTCTGGCTCTTCGATACCCTCTGCACCCAGGCCCTTTGGTCCGCGGTCATGGGGGAGAATCCCAGCCGGTTCCAGAGCCCTGAGCGCCCGGTGGAGCAGGTGAGTTGGGACGCGGTGCAGACCTTCATGGCGCGCCTGAACGGGCTCATCCCCGGGCTCGACTTGGAGTTGCCGACCGAGGCGCAGTGGGAGCGCGCGGCCCGGGCCGGGACCGATACCGCGCTCTATACCGGGCCGATCGAGATCCTGGGCGCCAACCATGCCCCGGCCCTGCACCCGATTGCCTGGTATGGCGGCAACAGCGGGCTGGATTTCGAGTTGGCCGAGGGCTACGACTCCTCGAAATGGCCCGAGCAGCAGTATCCCAACCCCAGGTCCGGGACCCACCCGGTAGGGCTGAAGGAGCCGAATCCCTGGGGCCTCTACGACATGCTGGGCAATCTGTGGGAGTGGTGTGCGGACGGGCTGCGCGAGTACGCCGAGGGCCCGGTCGTCGATCCCGTCGGACCCTTGGAGACCGGCGCGGCCCGGGTGGTCCGCGGCGGCTCCTGGGACGACGGCGCGCGCGGCTGCCGTTGCGCGTACCGCCTCCAGTCCGCGCCCGGCTACCGCTACTCCGACCTGGGTTTCCGTTGTGCCCGAGTTCAGGAGTCGTGAGCCCGGCAGGCCCGGCAGGGAGGGAGCGGAGCGCAGGGACCTGGCGCGGCCCGGCCCGCGGAGCGGATCAGGCCGGGCGGCGCCAGGTTCCTGCGCGCAGCGGGGGGCTCCCCTCGTTCCCACGCTCCGCGTGGGAATGCATCCTGGACGCTCCGCGTCCCGAGCCCCGCGAAGGGCCGACGTCGGTGGCTTGTCCAGCCGAATGCCGGGCTGAAGCGTTACGCCCGGGTAGTACTGGAGGACCACTTGCACTTGGTGGACTGTCCACGCGCTGTTCGGGACGCGGAGCGTCCCGGATGCATTCCCACGCGGAGCGTGGGAACGAGACCCGGGTCGCAGGTTAGCGCGGACTCGCAGCGCAGGCGCAGCCGGCTCCTACGCGCGCCTTTCATCGTCCAGGGTGGCCGATGGTCCTTCCCCGGCCGTCAGCCGCCACCCGTAGGTCGGGTTAGGCGCGCCCGGCACCGTGCCCGTCCTGGCCACTCGGTTGCGGCGCGCCGTAACCCGACGCGGTGGCGCCGGATGTCGGGTTACGCTTCGCTAACCCGACCTACGGCACAAGCTGATGAAAACCCGGTTACGCATTCGGTCGCTGGTCTCGGGGTCCCTGGGGTGGCGATGTCCGCGCACGATGCTATAGCGCCGGGCGTCCGTGGCGGGCCGGTGTGGCAGCGGGTAGGGCCTCGCGGCACCCTGGGCGCGACGGTGCAATGGGGCGAGTGCCCGATCGGGCGTCTCAGCGGGACAGTCGGTACAGCAGCAGACGCTCGCCGACGACGACCAGGTGCCCGTCGCCGGGTGCGAAGGCCACGCGTCCTCCCGGCAACTCCGCGATCACTTGTCCATCCGCGCTGCGCAGGAGTCGCCATCCCCCGCCCTTGGCGACCACGAGCGTGGTGCCGGTGGTGCCGAACACGGGGGTGGCGATCTCCAAGTCCTCCGGAAACCGCCGAATAGCCCGATAGGGCGTCGCTACCAGCCGTGCCCCGCCCAAGCGGTCGGCATAGACGGCGTAAGCGCCGTCCGCCGCGAGTACGGCATGCGGCTGTTCTGGGGCGAGCCAGTCCGGCGCAGGTATCTCCGCGAGCGTTTGCGCGTTGTACACATGCCAGCCGGTGTTGGGATCCATGACCAAGGCGTGGCGCCCGTCGCCCGAGAGCTTGGCGCGCGCCACATTCAAGGTGCGGGCAGCGCCATCCGGTGCCGCTCCGGGTGGCAGGGCAATGCGTTGCAGTTGACCGTCGGCGAGCCTCAGTGCGGGGCGCCGACCCGGAAGGCGGCGATCCGCTGCGGACTGCCCGCCACCAGGACTGCCCCGCCGATGGCCAGACGCCCATCGGCCAGGGCGACGATGCGACCGGTGATCTCGATACGCCGCTGCAGGTCCGTCAGCACGTAGCGTCCAGGGGTCGTGGTTGAGATGTGCAGGCCGGCGGCGTTGGTCTCCCATTGCGTCGTGCCGTCCAATGACCCTGCGGTCGCCGGGTTGAGGCGCGCGATACCGCCGCCGCGCCCGCTGACCCAGACCTCCGAACTGTCCGGTGCGTACAGGCGCGACACGGGGTTGTCGATCGCCGTCGAGTTCTTGTGCAAGACCCCGTCGGAAAAGCGCAGGACCGCAGCGGAACCGCCCCGCCCAGCGATTGCCAGCCCGCTGCCGTCTGGTGCCATCGCGATCTTGGCGACCGGGAAGCCCGGCGCGATGACGGCGATGCGCCGGGCGGCGGATGGTCCCGGCAACGGTCCGCAGGCCCAACTTGATGCGGTCCACACCAGTAGCAGGAAAAGCCAGACCCGTGCGAGCATCACTGTCCACCGTTTGGGCAGGCGTTAAGCCTGGAAAGAGCATTTGTTTCACGCAAAGACGCAAAGTTTTTCAATGCGATATCTCTGTCGTACGGTTCACCTACCGGGTGACGGGATCATCGCCAGCAAAGTTCTATTCTTCTTTGCGTTCTTGGCGTCTTTGCGTGAGCAATTGCCGATTCTAGGTTAAGCGGCTGTTCTGTCGAGCGGCGCCGAGTGACGCGCGGCTAACCCGACCTAGGGGGTTGGCCCCGGCCGCCGGCGCCGCGGCCTACAATGGCCGCCCCAGCCACGACCAGCGGAGCCCCCATGGACCCGATCCGACCCTTTGAAGAGCACCAGCCCCGCATCGACCCCAGCGCCTGGGTGGACCGCAGCGCCGTGGTGATCGGCGACGTGACCCTGGGTCCCGGCGCCTCCGTCTGGCCGCTGTGCGTGGTGCGCGGGGATATCCACCGCATCAGTATCGGGGCCGGGACCAATATCCAGGACGGCAGTGTGCTGCACGTCTCCCACGACAGCCGCTTCCTGCCCGGGGGGGCGCCCCTGGTCATCCATGAGCGGGTGACGGTGGGGCATCAGGTGGTGTTGCACGGGTGTGAGATCGGGGAACTGTGCCTGATCGGTATCGGTGCCCGGGTCCTGGACCGGGCCCTGATCGAGCCGCGCACCCTGCTCGGGGCCGGCTCGCTGGTGACCCCGGGGCAGGTGTTGCGCGGCGGCGGCCTCTGGGTCGGCACCCCGGCGCGGCGGGTGCGGGACCTCACGGCGCAGGAGTCGGAGTACCTGGAGTACGTTGCCGCCAACTATGTGCGGCTGGCGCAGCGGCACCAGGCGGGTGAGGCGCTGTAGGGTCCGCTGTGCGGACCGGCGGACGGCGGTTACGCTGCGAGGGTCCGGTAACCCGCGACCTTGCCAGTTTATGCGGTCCCGTCGCGGCTGAAGCCGCTCCCACAGCGTCGCTGCGCGACCCTTCTCGCGCCGACCTGCGGTTTCCCTCTGGCTCCCACGCTACCGCGTGGGAGCAGGTGCGGGCGCTCCGCGTCCGGTGCCGGGACCGGACGCGGAGCGCCCGCACGGCATTCCCACGCGGGAGCGTGGGAACGAGAGGTGGCGCGCAAGCCGCCGCGGCTACAGGGCCAACTCGTACACCTGCCGCGCGCCTGCGAGGCCGAAGGACTGGTGTTCGCCCAGCGCCGTCATGCCGTGGCGTTCGAGGTGCGTCAGCAGCGGCGGGATGGCGTCGGCGTCGATGCCGTAGCCGTTGAGGCGCGTGGGGACGGCGAGCGACTCGAAGAAGGCGCGGGTCTTGGCGATGGCGTCGTCGATGCGCCGCTCCTCGTCGCCGGTGGCCAGGCCCCAGACGCGCTCACCGTATTGCAGGAGCTTGGCGCGCTTTTCGACGCGGCGCGCCTGGAGCATGGCCGGCAGGATGACGGCGAGCGTCTGGGCGTGGTCGAGCCCGTGCAGGGCGGTCAGTTCGTGGCCGAGCATGTGGGTGGCCCAGTCCTGGGGCACGCCGGCGCCGATCAGGCCGTTGAGCGCCAGGGTCGCGGTCCACATCAGGTTGGCGCGCACGTCGTAGTCGGTGGGGTCGGCCAGGGCCTTGGGGCCCTCCTCGATCAGGGTCAGCAGGAGCCCTTCGGCGAAGCGGTCCTGCACCTTGGCGTCGGCCGGGTAGGTGAGGTACTGCTCGGTGATGTGGACGAAGGCATCGACCACCCCGTTGGCGACCTGGCGCGGGGGGAGGCTGAAGGTCTTGGTCGGGTCGAGCACGGAGAAGCGCGGGAAGACCAGCGGGTTGGCGAAGAACAGCTTGTCATGGGTGGCGCCCTTGGTGACCACGGAGCCGCTGTTCATCTCCGAACCGGTGGCGGGGAGCGTGAGCACCGTTCCCAGGGGGATGGCCGCGGTGATCGGCGTCTGGCGGGCGAGGATGTCCCAGGGCTCGCCGGCGAAGGGGACGGCGGCGGCGATGAACTTGGTGCCGTCGATGACGGAGCCGCCGCCGACGGCGAGCAGGAAGTCGATGCGCTCCCGCCGTGCCAGGTCCACGGCCTGCATCAGGGTTTCATAGGTCGGGTTGGGCTCGATGCCGCCGAACTCGTAGACGGTGAAGCCGGCGAGCGCGGTGCGGACCTCGTCCAGGGTGCCGGTGGCGATCACGCTGCCGCCGCCGTAGGTGATCAGCACCCGGGCGCCGGCCGGGACCTCGTCCTTGAGGTCGGCGATGCGGCCCTGGCCGAAGAGGATGCGGGTCGGGTTGTGGAAGGTGAAGTTCAGCATGGTTCAACTGGCCTCGGTGAGGAAGGGGTAGTCGGTGTAGCCGTGCGCGTCGCCGCCGTAGAAGGTGGCCTGGTCCGGGGTGTTGAGCGGGGCGTTGCGCGCCAGGCGTTGGACCAGGTCCGGGTTGGCGATGAAGAGCTTGCCGAAGGCGATCAGGTCGGCGTCGTCGGCGGCACGCACCGCCAGCGCGAGCTCCCGCGTATAGCCGTTGTTGGCGATGTAGGTGCCGGCAAAGAGCGTGCGCAGGGTGCCGAGCTTGAAGCTGTGGCCGGTCTCGCGCGGGCCGCCGGTCACGCCCTCGACGATGTGCAGGAAGCCCAGGCCGCGCGCCGATAGCTCACGTACCACGTGGGTGAAGAGCGGCTCGGGGTCGCTGTCGGCGATGTCGTTGGCGGGGGACAGCGGGGCCAGGCGGACGCCGACGCAGTCCTGCTCCCAGACCCCGAGCACGGCGTCCGTGACCTCCAGCAGCAGGCGGGCGCGGTTGGCGATGCTGCCGCCGTAGTCGTCGGTGCGCAGGTTGGTCTGGTCGCGCAGGAACTGGTCGAGCAGGTAGCCGTTGGCCGAGTGGATCTCGACCCCGTCGAAGCCGGCCGTGCGTGCGTTTTCGGCGGCGTGCCGGTAGTCGGCGACGATGCCGGGGAGTTCGTCCAGGCGCAGTGCCCGCGGGGTGACCATGTCCACCAGCCCGGCCCCGGTGAACACCTGGCCCTTGGCCATGACCGCGGAGGGGGCCACGGGCAGGGCGCCGCCGGGCTGCAGGTCGGGGTGGGAGATGCGCCCGACGTGCCAGAGTTGGATGACGATCTTGCCGCCCTTGGCGTGGACGGCGTCGGTCACCTGTCGCCAGCCGGCGACCTGGGCGGCGCTGTAGATGCCGGGGGTCTGGATGTAGCCCTTGCCCTGGGGGGAGATTTGGGAGGCCTCGGTGATGATCAGGCCGGCGTCGGCGCGCTGGGCGTAATAGGTGGCCATCAAGGGGGTGGGGACGTCCCCGGCACCGGCGCGGCTGCGCGTCAGCGGGGCCATCACGATGCGGTTGGCCAGCGTCAGGCGGCCGAGTTGGTAGGGTTGGAAGAGGTCGCTCACGCGGTCGTCGCTCATGGGTGGGTCCCTGGTGGGTGGGTTGTGGGGTGGCGGATGATTCAAGAAAGCGCCGTTGTCACGCCAAGGCGGCAAGGTCTTTGAACCCGAATTCAGGAATGACTCACGCAAAGACGCAAAGACGCAAAGTTTTTAAATACGCTAACTCTGTCGCACGGCGGCCCTGCCGGGTTTTGCTCGCAAAGTTCGATTCTTCTTTGCGCCTTTGCGCCTTTGCGTGAGAAATTCCCAGGCTTGGAGTCATTCTACTCCCGGCCGGGTCCGGCGGCCGGCGCGCGTTCAGGGGAAGAGCGGTATCACCGCGCTGACCTGCCCCAGGGCGGCCGTGGATTCGGGGCCGCTGCGGCCCACCGGCAGGAGGCCGGGGCCGACCGGTTCGGCCAGGACCCAGGTGCGCGGCCCGCGCACGATGTAGCCGTCGCCCGGTTCCGGCTCCAGCCCCAGGCCCAGGAAGGCGTGTCGCGGTACCAGGATCAGGGCGATGGGCAGCCGGGGATAAAGCAGATGGGCGAGTGCCGCGAAGGCGACCGACTTGGTGTCGCAGTCGCCCCGGTTCTGCGCCAGCATCAGGAACGGGGGCAGGAAGCCGGCGCTGGTGGCCCGGTCTTCGAGCCGGTCGTAGGGGATGGTCTGGACGAAGGCGAGGAGGTGGGTCAGGGCGGCGCGGGGGTCGAGGCCACTGACCTGCCCACGCAGGGCCGCGGCCACCGGGGCGAGGGCGGGGAGGGCGCGTTCGGCGATCCGGGCATAGTCCGGGAGCAGCCCGCCCGTCTCGTCCAGCCGGTAGAACCGCTCGCGGAAGTAGGCCTGCTTGAAGGTCGCCAGGCGCCCCTGGACCGCCGCGAGTTCGTCCTTGAGGTCCTGATCCACGCGCTCGGCCCGGCGCTCGACCCCGGCCTGCGCCTGGCGTGCCAACTGGTTCGCGGCGTCGTTGGCGGCGCCCTGGGCGGCGCTCAGGCGTTCCTGGATCGCCGCCAGGTCCGCTTTGGACTTGGCCTGAAGGTCGATGCTCCCGTCCGCACCCCGGACGATCCGGGCGCCCGGATAGTCCGACCGGATGGCGGCGAGCGCCTGGTCCAGGGTCTCATCAAAGCGCGCGTGCTGCTGGGCCGCCAGGTCGCTCGCCGGGTTGACCTTCCAGGCGATGCCGTGGTTCGGGCGCACGTGAAGTTCGACCCCCGGGTAGGCCCGCCCCAGGTCGTCCAGGGCGCGCGCCAACTGGCGGTCGAGTTCGACCGCGGCGGCGGCCTCCAGGTCGGCGGGGCGGTAGGCGCGGAAGTCCCGGCCGGCCGCGGCAATGGCCGCCGCCTCCACCCGGACGCTCAGGGTGTGGGTGCCGTCCTGAGCGACCCACCGATAGTCGAGCTGCCGCTGCTCCCCGGCCGGGGTGGCACTGAAGTGGGTCTGCCCGGGCGCGGCGGCGGGTGCGCCGATCGCCGCCGGCAGGAGGACGAGGGCCAGGAGACCGGGCAGCAGGGCGAGCGCGGTGCGGTGTGGTGTGGGCATGGCGGGTCCCGGGCCTGACACCAAGCCCAGTGATCTTCATAAAGAGCAATCAGTCCGCGAAAAACGCGAATGAACGCGAATAAAAACAATGGAGTAAAACAATGCTAGGCAGTCGCAGCGAGGGTGAGCCGAGAGGCGAAGTCATCGCTTTGTGTTATTTCGCGTTTTTCGCGTTTTTCGCGGACTAATTGCCGGACTTAGGGTGACGGTTGCGTTGGCGTTGGCGTCTGTTCGGGCGTGACCTCGGTGAGTTGCCGGTAACGCTGGAGCTTGAGGTCAAACGCGCGCCGGACCTCCTCCTTCTGGCCCTCCCGCGCCAGGATCGCGGCCTTGTAGGTGCGGATGGAGTGCTCGGCCCGCCCGATGCCGTCGCTCAGGTGCGCCGGGGTGGCCTTGCCGGTCCGCTCCAGGTCGGCCGCCTGGGAGCGCAGGTGACGTGCCCAGTCCTCCTGACTGCGGATGTTGCCGCGCGCGGTGAGGATGATGGTGTCGATGGCCGCCAGGTCGCGGTCGCGCGCCCCGAACAGGTCGGCGATCGTGGGATAGGTGAGCAGCAGGGCGCGGTCGGTCGCCCGTTGTGTGGTCAGGCGGCGCTGCTCTACGGCCTGGGCCGCTTTGCGTGCCGCCTCCTGCTGCACCTCTTCGCGGGTTGGGGTCGGGGGCTCGATGCGGGTCCGACGGCCCTGCGGGTCGTACACGGTAACCCCTCGGTCGCCTTGCCCCTGGGGTACCGCGTCGCCGCATTGGCGTCCCCCGTCCTCGCCGATCCAGCACTTGCTCTCCCGCCCGGGCGCCGCCGCGGCGGCGCCGACGAGGCCCAGCAGCAGCAGGGCGGCGAGGCGCCGGGCGTGCCGGTGGCGCGCAACGGGTGGCAGCGGCATGGTGGGTCCTCAGCCCGCCTGCACCGCGGCCAGCGCGGTCATGTTGAGCAGGCCGCGCACCGAGGTGCTGGTGCTCACGATGTGCGCCGGGCGGTCGGCGCCCAGCAGCATGGGTCCGACGTTGATGGAACTGCTGCCCCCGGCCGTGGCGCGCAGCAGGTTGAGCGCGATGTTGGCGGCGGCCTGGTTGGGCATGATGAGCAGATTGGCGCGCCCGGTGAGTCGGGAGTCCGGAAAGCGCCGAGCGCGCAGTTCCGGGTCCAGGGCCAGGTTGGGCTGCATCTCGCCCTCCACCTCGAGCGCCGGGTCGCTCGCCCGCAGCAGGCGCAGGGCCTCGCACATCTTCTCCGCGGAGGGGGTGTGGCGGGTGCCGAAGTTGGAGTGTGAGCACAGTGCGATCTTGGGCTCGAGCCCGAAGCGGGCGACCTGCGCCGCGCACAGTCGTGTGATCTCCGCCAGGTCAGCGGCGCTCGGGTCCTCCTGCACATAGGTGTCGGCGATAAAGAGCGGCCCCTGCGACAGGATGACCGCATTCATGGCCGTAAGCCGATGGACCCCGGGGGCGCAGCCGATGATGGCCTGGACGTGCTCCAGGTGGCGCAGGTAACGCCCGACGACGCCGCAGATCATGGCGTCCGCATCGCCCGAGCGCAGCACGGCCGCGGCGAGCACGGTCGGGGACTTGCGCACATATTCACGCACCTCCGTGAGGGTATAACCGCGGCGCTTGACGCGCTCGTAGACGGTCGTGCAGTGGGTGTCGAAGCGCGGGTTCTCCGACGGGATGATCAGGTCGAAGTCCTCCCCGGGGCGGATGGAGAGCCCCAGGTCCTGCAACCCCTGGCGGATCTGTTCCGGCCGGCCAATGAGGAGCGGCCGGGCGATCCCCTCGCTCACCGCCTGCTGCGCGACCTGCAGCACCTTTTCCTGCTCGCCCTCGGCGAACACCACCCGCCGCCGCGGGGCGGCGCGGGCGTGGTCGAAGACCGGCTTCATGGTCATGCCGCTGCGGAAGGCGCGCAGCGACAGGGTGTTGCGATAGGCGTCCAGGTCCGCGATGGGGCGGCTGGCCACGCCCGACTCCATGGCCGCGCGGGCGACCGCGGGGGCCAGATGGGCCATGAGCCGCGGGTCGAAGGGCCGCGGAATCAGGTACTCGGGGCCGAAGCTCAAGCCCTGTCCGCCGTAGGCCGCGCGCACGATGTCGGACGGCTCCGCCATCGCGAGATCCGCGATGGCCTGGACGCACGCGATCTCCATCGCCTTGTTGATCCGGGTCGCACCGCAGTCCAGGGCGCCGCGGAAGATGAAGGGGAAGCACAGGACGTTGTTGACCTGGTTGGGAAAGTCCGAGCGCCCGGTGGCGATGATGGCGTCCGGGCGGGCGGCGCGGGCCAGATCCGGCATGATCTCCGGGTTCGGGTTGGCGAGCGCCATGATGATGGGACGCTCGGCCATCCGGGCCAGCCACTCCGGCTTGAGCACCCCCGCCGCGGACAGCCCCAGGAACAGGTCGGCGCCGACGATCGCCTGCTCCAGGGTGCGCAGGTCCGTGTCCACCGCATAGCGGTCCTTGTAGGGGTCCATGACCTCGGGGCGCCCGCGGTAGACCACCCCGGCGATGTCCGTGACGATGATGTTTTCGGGCTTGAGCCCCAGTTCCACCAGGAGGCTCAGGCAGGCAAGCGCCGCCGCGCCGGCCCCGGCCGTGACCAGGCGCACCGCCCCGATGTCCTTGCCCACCACCCGCAGGCCGTTCAGGATCGCCGCGCAGACCACGATGGCGGTGCCGTGCTGGTCGTCGTGGAAGACCGGGATGCCCATGCGCTCCTGGAGCGCCTGCTCGATGATGAAGCAGTCCGGGGCCTTGATGTCCTCCAGATTGATGGCGCCGAAGGTGGGCTCCAGGCGCGCCACGGTCTCGATGAACTGCTGCGGGTCGCGCTCCTCGATCTCGATGTCGAACACGTCGATATCGGCGAACTTCTTGAACAGCACCGCCTTGCCTTCCATCACCGGCTTGCTCGCGAGACTGCCGATGGGGCCCAGGCCCAGCACCGCGGTGCCGTTGGTGATGACCCCGACCAGGTTGGAGCGGGCGGTATAGAGGGCGGCGGCCTGCGGATCGCGCACGATCTCCTCGCAGGCGACCGCCACCCCGGGGGAGTAGGCGAGCGCCAGATCGCGCTGATTGGCGAGCGGCTTGGTCGCCTTGATCTCCAGCTTGCCGGGGCGGGGGTACAAGTGGTACGCGAGGGCGTCCTGTCTCAGATCGTCGGACATAGTGGTTCTCGTGGAGGGGGTCGCTCGAGGGGGTCGCTCGAGGGGGTCGCTCGCGGCGCGCGAAGACCGGTCATTGTGCTGCGCCGACCCGGGTTCGGCAACCACCCGCGCGCCCTGCCGTCAGGTACGCTGCGCGGACCATTCCCCCCGCCCGCCCGCCCGGAGGGGCGTCACCGCAAAAGTCGCGCAGCGACCTGTGGGAGCGGCTTCAGCCGCGACGAGCCCCGCGCGGGAAACGCGGCATCGGCGTTCGCGCCGCGGCGCGGCGCCGCATCGCGCCCGGATGCTCCCCCCGAGGAACCCTCATGTTCTGGGGTGGCGGACAAGAGAAGGACCATCAAAGGCCCCCAATGATTTCGGGGGCCAGTCCGGTGGACTGGGCGATGATGCTCGGTGCGACCCCGTTGGCCTTCATCGCCCGGGCAATCTCCAGCGTGCGCTCCTCGCGTCCCTCCTCGCGCCCCTCGATCTTGCCCAGCCCATAGTTCGACGCCACCAGGCTCGCCTGCAGGTGCAGGTCGTCCTGCCAGCGCTCGTAGGCGGCGCGCTCCGCGGGCGCAAGCCTGAGCACGTCGAGCTTCTCTTTGGCCTCGCTCAGGCCCTTGGCCGAGAAGCCGTCCTGGATCGCCTCGTGCTTGAGGAAGTAGACCCACTCGTCGAGGGGGTCGCGGGCGATGTCGTCGAACCGGTCGACCTTGATCAGGTAATACTCGGGGAACATGTCGTGGGTCTGCTCGCGCGCCGGAAACAGCCGGCGTTGGGCGAGGCTCAGGGCCAACTCGTCGTGCTTGTGCAGACCGTGGAAGCGCGTCGTGCCGCGGTAGATATAGTCCTCGCCGTGACCGAGGTCGAAATAGAGGATGTTGACCGAGATGACCTTGACCAGGTCAGCATAGGCCTCACCGGCATCCAGGTGCTCGACCAGGGTCTTGGCGCTGCCGTAGAGCATCCGCGACAGGTAGTCGTGCTGACGCTCATACTGGACCTCGATCAGCACCAACTCGCCGCGGTGGTTGCGCACCTTCAGATCCAGGCGGTTGCAGCGGTCGTCGGCCGCGTCGCGGTTCGACTCCGATTCCAGGACCTCCATGATCTGTACGTCCTCGTGAAGCAGCTCGCTCAAGAAGCCCTCGAGGATGCCAAAGTTGGCCTTGCTGCGCAGCAGCCGTTTCATGGCCCAGTCGAAGCTGATGAGCTTGCGTGTTGGCATGGTCGCTGACTCCGCGGGATCGGGAAGGGTCGGGCGGACAAGCATAGCAAGCTTGCGGCGCGCGGCGGGCAGATAGCCGCGGGCGGGTGCGATCAGAACTGATGTGGTGACCGATCTCCCGGGTACGCCGTCCTGGTCGTTGTCGTTGTCGTTGTCGTGATCGGATTGTTCGATTACGACAACGACAACGACAACGACAACGACAACGACAACCGGTCCTTGCGAAGGTCCGGTCGCTGTAGGGTACGCATCCCGCCCCCCGAGGTTGCCGCGGCTCGGTGGGTACGCGATGCGCACCCTACGGGATCGGCGTCAACACAATCGCGGCCGGAGGCCGCTCCCACAGGGTCCCGGACCGCTCAGGCCGTAAGGCCGCGACGAATTCCGGTTTTGGCCTGAATCTGTGTCAAGTCAAGCGCTGCTCGGCCTGACGGCGGGCCAACAACCAAGATCGCAACCGACGCGGGCATCGGCGTGCCCATGGAACTCGATATGCAGCAGCAGCCGGACCTCCGACACAGTGGTCTGTCCCTGAGGTATCCCCTCGCGCGGACGGACGGCGCCGGTG
>Ga0247844_1005581_pt1 | contig 15917 bp, 13 predicted proteins | sample LaCtaG_FD_192421 | JGI IMG/M metagenome (GOLD analysis project Ga0247844, IMG submission 192421) | Freshwater microbial communities from meromictic Lake La Cruz, Castile-La Mancha, Spain - LaCruzMarch201714.5m_1 | ecosystem: Environmental > Aquatic > Freshwater > Lake | place: Spain: Castile-La... | reverse complement strand
TATCCATTTTATTATTTGTTTTTTCAAGCGTAATAATCTACCTATATTTATTTTCTAAAAAGTCAAATATCTAGTGTCTAGTGTCTAACATCTAAGCCAAACATCTACTTAAAACTGTACTGCAGGATTACTAAATCTCAATCCGGCATTGTCATGATAAGTACCAAATTCAGTTAAAATCAATCCATTATCTCCAGCAAAAAGGAAATGCTTGCTCTCAATTTCGGAAAGGAAAACTAAATCGCCCACCTCTTTGTAATCGTAGTGAGATAATGTGATGAAATCTTTTTGACTTTCGGGCAACTTGGGTAAATTTGCCGACGGTTCGCCCACGCAAAAATTGTAAGCACTACCGTGACGCACCAATCCAGTTTCGTGTTTAGCAGGAAATTCGGAAGCTACATGTGCATGTTCAGCAATCATTTGATTAGGTAGCAAATAAATTTCGTGACCAAAAACATTGTGTTCAGGGTCATTTACATAAAAAATTCCACCCATTCCAATATTTTCAAAATCGCCCAAACCGAAATCTATCACCCACATATTTTCTTGCATAAATTCTGTGTATTCAAAACCATAATGCGAAAACATGTCCAGCATGGCTTCCAATGCTACTTTTTCGTTGAACACGCCGTTGGTGTAATAATCGGCATTGGTGTACTTTTTTTTGTAAGGAACTTTAGTCATAGTAAATTAATTTTTTTGAGCAATTTTTATCATACAAATAGTTGTGTATAGGTCAATTGCATTTATTTGAAATTGTTATTTATATTCTTTTTTATGTGTAGATAATTTTAACTTACGGCAATTCCTTCTATTTCTATCAACAAATTATCTCTACAAATATCGCCAAGCAAATACACCGCTGGCACGTTGGGCAACATTTTATCTACCACCATTTTAGCAACCTGATAAAAATCAGCTTGTTTTAAATAAATTCTCAAACATTTAACTTTAGCTACATCCTTAATTTTCACTCCAGCACTTGTTAAATTGGAAGTGGATATCAGCTCTTCAATATTCTCAAGGGTAATAATGGTCTGTTGTTCAATATCTGTTTCGGCCAAACTTCCTTCGCCACGTATAGCTGCAGTTCCCGAGATATAAATCAATGCACTGTTTTGGGTATTTACAACTTTACCTCGTTCAAATTTAGGCGTGGTTTTGGTTTTCAGCTCCTTGTCATCTTGTCCCACCAATACATTTTGCGAGTATGCATGTGCTGCTATTTGCAGTTTGTTGTCCAATGCAAAAATCTGCACATCATCAGTTTTACTTTTCACGGCAAACAAATCTACCACCACCCCTCCACTTTCGGTGCCAATGCCTGTTGCCGCAGGATAACCACTTGCCCAATTTGTTTGATTGTAAAAATATGATCGGGCATCGTTAAACTCCTGGTAGTATTGTCTTTCGTGCATTACACATGTTATCTGTGCAATATAATTCCATTGCCGAACAATACTTTGAACAGGCATTTCCTCTTGTAGAAGTATCTTTTTTATGGTATCAAAAATCTCTGATGATTGATTAAAAACAGTTTTGTTAAAATCATCGGCCACCACACCACCAATGGACAAGTTTTTACTTTTCTCATCCTCTATGGTGATATATCGTATATTGTTACACTGCGCAAATCTTATTTGTCTATCGGCACTGAGCAAAATGCTATGAACTTCGAGTACCAAAGTGACATTGCTCAATGGTTTTTGTGCCACGTAACTAATGACTGGAGCCTCATCACCGAATTTCTCATAAACATGTTGCTGAATTGCTGAGAGCTCCTTGTTGTATTGTCTGTTATTATTGGAACTTCCAAAAAACACGAATCTTATAGCTACTCTATCTTCAAAGTCCAATTGATGAATAATATCTAGTACAGCTGCTTCAAAGCTGGTGGTATTGGATGAAGAAAAATAATTGATTTCAAGGTTCTGATTATTCATTATTGTGTGATTTTCAAATGAATGATTTAAGCTAACATTGTATAACATGTATAAAACATGTACGGAATTGGGTGGCTATAATGAATTTACATATTCCACTAACGCATCCAACTCTTTGGGCTGTAATTGGGTGCGAACACCATGCTTATATTTCCCAAAAACTTCGTGCAAATTGGCAGCTCTACCGTTAAACAAATAGGGTGATGTGCGCCAAACTTCTTTTAATGTGGGTGTATCCCATCCAGCGTCAAACTCTACATCCTCACCTATTCTGTGTCGCTGTAAATCGGTATAATAACTACCCGAATGACAATGGGCACAACCTAAATTATCAAAAACTTTTTTGCCCTGTATCGCTTTGGCAGATAATTGTCCTTTTTCCAAATAAGGGCTTGGCACTGGTTGCAACGAGCGTAAATACGCATCTACACATTCGGATTTTTCCTCTGGTATATCGTAAAATTGGATGAGCATAAAACCCTTTCTTACTGCCAATTCCGCTCTTGCACGTATGCCCGAAATCATGCTTGGTGGCGTTTCGTGGGCAAAAATCATACTTTTGCAATTCTTTGAATTTCCTGATCCGTCATTCATCAAATCCCAATTTAATCCATCCATTCTTGCTTCTCCGGGATGACAACCACTGCACGATTGCCAATTTTGATAACAGTAAGTGGCATCGTTAAAGTACTTTTCGCCTTTTTGAACATCTGTCTCTTGGCGGTTTTTTACCAAAGCTAGCGGTTCTACCATCTTTGTGGACAAATCCAACACATTAATAGTATCCGAAAAATAACTTGGAATATACACTTTAGATGCACTTATACTAAAAATTCGTGGTCCATTGCCATACAATTTTATGCGCTCACGTATGCCGTACAAAAAATTTAAATCGTAATTCAGTTTTGATTTATCTGCTTGCTGCTCATATTTGGTCAAAAATGCTGGATAATCTATCACACTTATCTCGTGCGTGCCAAATTGTGTAACCAGAATTTTATTGTCGGCACACGCCACCGACCACACACCTCCTGCACCTCTTTCCGCTTCATCAATCAGTATTGCACCCTCATTTTTAAGCGTTTGCACATTTACCACACTCATTGCACTGGTATTCATCCATCCTTGTTGCAACTGACTTGTAGGAACCTGAAAGCGCCCTAAGTTATGTGTTACAAATAATAGATTGCCATCTGGGCTCAAACACATGCCTTGCAATGCATTGCTACCATTGGTGAGTTGAATGTCCTTTATTTTCTTGAAATCGCTAAGCCTAATTACCGACACACAGGCTGCTACTGTATCAACGTCTGCACGTTGCGCTGGCAGATAATTGGCAACAAAAAGCAACTTTCCATCATTGCTACAAGCCACATTTCTAGGTTCCCTAAGTACATTTACAGTGCGTGTTTCTCTCTGTTTAGCAATATCTATTTCGGAAATGGTGTTCGAAAACTGATTGCACACATACACCTTACTTTTGTCGGCACTTATAGTGGGAGCAGTTGCACCAGAACCTACGCCGATGGATTTTATAATGATATGTGTATTTAAATCAATGATATGAAGTAAACCTGTGGAATCAAAAGTGCTTACAAATAGTTGATTGTCCTGCACCGCCATACCTGTTGGTGTTTCGGCAAATTTCCATTCTTTTTTAATTTCACTTAAGTCATTATTATAAAGCACCACACTTTTTGTTCCCTTTTGTGATAATAAAACACCCTTGTCAGCTATCACTTTTATATCGGTAATAAATAATGGAGTTTCAGTGTACAATACTGTTTTTTGATGTGTAAAATTGAGCATCAAAACAGCCATGAACAGTATGGAGATGAATGTAATTATTTGATTTCTCATTATATTATAAAAAATGCTACTTCATTTGCGATTCCTTGTTGTATCCCAATTCAAATGATATTTGCTCCGTTGTTTCAAGTATCGATGCCGAAATCATCGAAATGGTTTTTTCGGGCAAACGATCCTTAGGTCCCGAAATCCATATTGAACCACATGGAAAAGCGTCATAATTTAAAATCACCGCTCCTATACAAATTACCCCACCTAGCTCCTCTTCTCTATCAAAAGCAATTCCTGATTTTCGCACTTTTTCAAGTTCAACTAAATAATCGGCCTCCGTTACTATTGTTCTGGCATTGTGTCGTTCGTAACCCATTTTTGCCAAAAAACTATCCCTCACATTGTCTGGATAATGTGCCATCATGGCCTTGCCCGGCGCCGAACAGTGGAGTTCTATCTCCTTGCCAGGTGTAAGCACAAAACAAAATGGATGCGAACCAATAGCCTGTTCTATAAATAGTGCTTTATCAGGACCCATTACACCAAAACAAACTGTCTCTTTTACCACATCACGCAGCTCCCGTAACTTGGGCAATACTATCTCCATCAGATTATGCTCTTGTATTGACCTAAAGCCTACTGTAAGCATTTTGCGCGACGATTTATATTTCCGTGCCGACTCATTGTATATTAAATAGCCCAATCGCACCAATGTATTCAAAATTCTATAAGCTGTTGTTTGCGATATATACAGCTGATTCTTAATTTCTTGGAGTGTCATTCCAGCGGTATTCTCGGATAGCAATTCCAAAACTGCTATCCCTTTTTCCAAATTCGGAACTTTATATGATTCGTCGGATTCTATCTTTATGTTTTCCATATTTGAAATATTGTTTCATATTTGAAATGCAAATATAGCTACACTTTGAAATATTGATACCTTGCACATTGTTAAAACAGGTTAAATATTCATCTGTTATAAAACATATTTAGGAACGTATTTATATCAAAGCACCATGTAAAAAGGGATTGAGAAAATAAACATCGAAACACTCTAAAAATAAATTTGTAATTTTGACGCATAAATCTATTACAATGACTGATAAATTAGTTCACCCATTCAATTTCAAGGTGGCTCGCACATCCCTACCGCACAAATTTACCTACCCATTTCATTACACTGCGCACCCACTTTGTGTTGCTGCATCTGAAACAGTACAGCAATATATATGCACCCAAGAGCATTGGACAGAGGAACTTAAAGCTGGAAAAATGTTTGGTGTATTGGTAGTGGAAAATCAAGACCAAAAAATTGGCTTTTTAGCTGCCTATTCGGGCAATTTGGGTGGACGTAACAATCACCCCTATTTTGTACCACCAGTGTTTGACATGTTACAAAATGATGGGTTTTTCAAAATAGAAGAGCAGGAGATTAATTTCATCAACAGACAGATTGAAATAATAGCATCAAATAAAGAATACCTAAACTTAACCGTCAGCCTGGAGAAAGCTATTAAAAATGCAGATGAAAAATTATTGGAACAAAAGAAAGATCTGAAACTTCAAAAAGAAAAACGAGATTTGTACAAAAAGTCAAATCCGCTGATGGATGTTACAGAATTGGAAATGCTCAATAAAATAAGTCAGCATGAAAAAGGGGAGTACAAAAGGTTGGAGAAAACACTGAAAGAGGAAATCCGCAGCATACAAAATGAAATAGAAAAATACACTTTGGAAATAAACAATCATAAAACAGAACGAAAAACAAAATCATACCATTTACAACAAAAATTGTTTGATCAATTCAAATTCATGAATATTAAAGGTGAAAACAAATCACTTTGCGATATATTTGAACAAACAGCACAAAAAACACCGCCAGCTGGTGCCGGAGAATGTGCAGCGCCCAAATTATTACAATACGCATTCAACAATGAACTCCAACCCATTGCCATGGCTGAGTTTTGGTGGGGCAATTCGCCCAAAAACGAAATAAGACTTCATGGCAATTATTACCCAGCTTGCATGGGAAAATGTCAGCCAATATTATCGCACATGTTGCAAGGCTTGAACGTGGACAACAATCCATTGAGTAAAACAGCAGAAACGGACATTGAATTAGAGGTAGTATTTGAGGACGATTACTTGTTAATCATCAACAAACCATCAGGGCTTCTCTCAATGCCTGGCAAAAGCAACGACATTTCAGTACATCAATTAATTAAAGCAAAATACCCAAACACTACTGGACCTTTGTTAGTACACCGATTAGACATGTCTACTTCTGGATTGCTATTAATTGCCAAAAAAGCTGAAATACACAAGTCACTCCAACTGCAATTTAAAAACCGAACAATTAAGAAAAAATACATTGCAATATTAAATGGTATATTAAATGAGAATAGCGGAAATATAAATCTTCCCCTATCACCCGATTACAACAACCGACCTTGCCAAATGGTAGATTTTGAAAATGGCAAAACGGCCAACACACTTTGGCGTGCCTTGGAGCGCAAAAACAACACCACAAGAGTTGAATTTGAACCCATAACTGGCAGAACACACCAACTCAGAATACATGCAGCTCATCATTTAGGATTAAACACACCCATTGTTGGTGACGAGTTATATGGTCAGAAATCCGACAGACTGTTTCTGCATGCACAATCATTGGAATTTACACATCCTATTACTGCTCAAATTATTTCTGTTTTTACTGATCCCGATTTCTAAAAAAAACTCACAAAATAAATATGCCCATTATAAATTTATTCAATAAAGCTATTTTCTGTGATGCAGAGTCGTTCAGAAAAACTGAAAGTTTTTCCCTTTGTGTACTTTTTTAATCGTTTTATCTTGTAATGTTGAAAGCCTTTTACTCAAACTTATCAAATGATAGAGTTTTTTCTTTGAGAATTTTGTGTACACTTTGTGCCCCTTCGTGTAATAGCTATGACACTAAGATGCACAAAGTTTACACTAAGAATTCACAAAGACGATTTGGGTGATTTGTGTGGAGAATATGTTCTATGGTCAATTTATATAATCAAACGAAATATTAGTGCACAAAGAGAAAAACTTTCAGTTTTTCTTGACAACATTATGTATTTATGAAACTTAGAGTTGTTAAATGCGTAAGCAGTTTGAAGATTTGTGATCAATTTGTTTTTTACTCTAGCACCTCAACAAAAGAAATAGCCTCACAATCGATTTTTTTAATTATCGTATAATTTTTAGTACCTTTGTCATCCAAAATTATAATTAAAAAGTATATGGCAAATTTTGCAAAATGGATAGGCGGAGGTCTCGGTTGGGCACTTGGTGGACCTGTAGGAGCACTTATCGGATTCGCTATTGGCTCAATGATAAGCAATTCAGATAACGGTGCTACATACGCTATTGGCGGAAGCAGCAATACCAACGAAGGCGATTTTAAAATGAGCCTATTGGTACTCATGGCATGTGTGATGAAAGCCGACGGAAAAATTCTAAAATCGGAACTGGCTGTTGTAAAGCGTTTTTTGGTGGAAAATTTTGGAGAACAAGGTGCTTTAGAGGCAATGCCTTTGCTCAAAAACCTTTTGGAACAACACATAGACGAATCGGCTGTAGCACAACAAATAGGGAATAACCTAAATTACTCCTCTAAATTAGAACTTCTCCATCTTTTATTCAACATAGCTTATGCCGATGGCGAAGTAGTGGATGCTGAACTGGCTACTATTCTACGCATTTCCAATATCTTCCGCATAGACAGGTTGGACTTTGAATCCATCAAAGCACCGTACATGAAGCACAAAGATGACAATTGGGCTTATAAATCATTGGAAATAGAACCTACAGTTACCGATGATGAGGTAAAAAAAGCATACCGCAAAATGGCAATGAAATATCACCCCGACAAAGTAAATGATTTGGGAGAAGAGGTAAAAAAATCAGCTACAGAAAAATTCCGCTCCATCAACGAAGCCTACGAAAGCATCAAGAAAAAAAGAGGAATGGCGTAACGAGTTACGAGTTACGAGTTACAAATTTCGAGTTACGTGTTACGAGTAAAAAAATAAACAAAACGAAACATACTCTGTTCCCCCATCGGGGGTTAGGGGGCTTATTTACCAGCAATGAAACTTACAATATACAACACACTCGGTCGAAAAAAAGAAGTATTTGAGCCACTTCATGCTCCTAATGTAGGGCTTTATGTTTGTGGACCCACAGTATATGGGGATGGACATTTAGGACATGCACGACCTGCTATTACGTTTGATATCCTATTTCGTTTTCTTACACACTTGGGCTACAAAGTGCGTTACGTGCGCAATATTACCGATGTGGGACATTTAGAAAATGATGCTGATAGTGGCGAAGATAAAATTGCAAAAAAAGCCCGCTTGGACCAATTGGAACCTATGGAAGTGGTGCAATACTATGTTAATCGCTACCACAAAGCCATGGAGGCACTCAACGTTTTACCCCCAAGCATAGAACCACATGCTTCAGGTCATATTATTGAACAAATAGAGTTTGTAGAGAAAATTCTGCAGGCTGGTTATGCCTACGAGAGCGAAGGTTCAGTCTATTTTGATGTGGAAAAATACAACAAAGACCACCATTACGGCATTTTATCGGGCAGGAATATTGATGAAATGTTGGAAACTACCCGCGACTTGGACGGACAAAACGAAAAACGTCGAAGTGTCGATTTTGCATTGTGGAAAAAAGCTTCGCCAGAACACATTATGCGCTGGAACTCGCCGTGGGGAAGTGGTTTCCCTGGTTGGCATTTGGAATGTTCGGCAATGGGAACTAAATACTTGGGCGAAGAATTTGATATTCACGGAGGTGGAATGGATCTGATGTTCCCGCACCACGAATGCGAAATTGCCCAAAATCGTGCTGGATTGGGCAAAGACTCAGTTAAGTATTGGATGCACAACAATATGATTACCATCAATGGACAAAAAATGGGAAAATCGTTGGGCAATTTCATCACATTGGAGCAGTTTTTCACTGGCAATCACCCATTGTTGACCCAAGCATTTAGTCCAATGACAGTGCGGTTTTTCATTCTTCAAGCGCATTATCGTAGCACTGTAGATTTTAGCAGTGAGGCATTGCAAGCTTCCGAAAAAGGACTGAGCAGATTGATGGAAGGTTATGCCCGACTATTAAAACTACAACCAGCAGCAAGCTCATCAGTGCAAACCGCAGGATTGCGAGACAAATGTTTAGAGGCTATGTGCGATGATTTGAACACACCAATAGCCATTTCGCACCTTTTTGACGCACTCAAAGCCATCAACTTGGCACACGACGGCAAAGAAACAATTAGCAATGAGGATTTAGATGAGCTAAAATCGGTTTTCAAATTATTCATCGAAGATTTACTTGGACTAAAAACAGAATCCGAACTTGCGGGAACACAAGACGCTTACAAAAAAGCCATTGACCTACTTCTAAACATCCGCATGGATGCTAAGAAAAATAAAGATTGGGCAACAAGCGACAAAATCAGAAACGAGCTCACAGCCTACGGATTTGAAATCAAAGACACCAAAGATGGTTTTGAGTGGAAAATGTAGGATAGAATTTGTATCGTTTTTATTAATTATCATTTCAACAAGTTAATCCCCTACGGGGAATAATAACATATATTTAATTGATATCTATTGATATTTATTCCCTACGGGAAACTATACTCATCTATTATTTGAATTTCGCAGCAATTAGTCCGTTAGGACTTTAATATCAATAGAAAAAAGTTTATGTCTTGAAATTATTCCCCGTAGGGGATATACAAACATATAATTTTCTGATATATAAAGATATAAATTCCCTACGGAAAATTAACAACCACACAGTATTTGGATTATCACAGTTACTAGTCCGTTAGGACTTTAATATCAATAGAAATCAACATATATTCTGCAATTATTCCCCGTAGGGGATGTACAAACATATAATTTTCTGATATATAAAGATATAAATTCCCTACGGAAAATTAACACCCACACAGTATTTGGATTATCACAGTTACTAGTCCGTTAGGACTTTAATGTCAATAGAAATCAACATATATTCTGCAATTATTCCCCGTAGGGGATGTACAAAAGTCAAAATTTATGGCAAATACGTATTCACAAATTTACGTTCATTTTATTTTTGCTGTTCAAAATAGAATCTCATTGATAAATGCAAAATGGAAAACGGATTTATACAAATACATGAGTGGTATTATAACAAAAAACGGGCATAAAACTCTTGTAATTAATGGAATGAGCGATCATGTGCATTTACTTGTCAGTATGAATCCCAAGCAATCACCATCTGAATTAATACACGACATAAAAAGAAATTCAACTCTTTGGATAAATAAAAATAAGTTTGTAATGGGAAAGTTCTCGTGGCAAGAGGGGTTTGGAGCATTTAGTTATGGAAAATCTCAAATTGAAACAATTGCAAAATATATTGAATTACAAGAGGAGCATCACAAAAAAAGGAATTTTAATGAAGAGTATTTGGGCTTTTTAAAAGCATTTAACATTGAGTATGATGAAAAATATATTTACAAACCAATTGAATAAAATGTAAATCCCCTACGGGGAACAAAAACAACTTATCATCTGATATCTACTGATATAAATTCCCTACGGGAAACTATTCTCATCAATTATTTGAATTTCGCAGCAATTAGTCCGTTAGGACTTTAAAATTAATAATTTTCACAAACCTCTCGCTATTCCCCCTTTGGGGCTAGGGGGCTTTTTAAAATCAAACAATAAATGGAAACCACTAGACAAGAAAAAATATCAAGAATGTTGCAGAAGGAATTAGGCGAACTATTTTTACTCTACGCCCGCGAACTTCAAGGCACATTGATCACAGTAACATCGGTGCGCATTAGCCCCGATTTAGGCATTGCACACACGCACCTCAGCGTTTTTCCGAGCAACAAAGCCAATGCTGTTTTAGCCAAAGTAACCGAGGATATCAAATCCATCCGTTTTGATTTAGGTAAAAGGGTGCGCCACCAGTTAAGAATTGTACCATCATTGTATTTCCATGTGGACGACTCGTTGGACTACCTAGAAAATATCGACAAATTATTAAAAAGTGACCCTCCAGGACCAGCTACCGAGGACAACGAATAATTTGCAAATTATCCCCACAAAAGGCATTCAGCAAACATGAGAAAATATCAATGTTACTGAATGCTTTTAATATTAGGTTATTCTGAAATAATTTATGTCGAATTTTTAAACGCTACGACGCAAAGGAATTAAGACGCCAAGTGTAATAAATACCTTTGAGGCTTAGCGACTTTGTGGCTTTGCGTTCAAAACAAAATTGGTTTTACTTTTACGACAATATTTTATTCCAATTTCCCCTAACCACAAAAAATATTTAAAGTGAAAAATGCTATTCAAAATAAACTAAAAAATCTGACGGTACCATTTTACATTGCCAAACGGTATTTGTTCTCCAAAAAATCGCACAATGCCATTAATATCATTTCGGGGATTTCGGCAGCAGGTGTAGGTGTAGGAGCTATGGCTTTGGTGTGTGTACTCTCGGTTTTTAATGGCTTTGAATCGCTCATTACAGATATGTTCTCGGCATTCGACCCCGATTTAAAAATCACTTTGGTGCAAGGAAAAAGCTTTGATGCTAATTCGCCCACTTTCAAGCAAGTTCGCAAATTAAAATCGGTAGCTTATTTCACCGAAATTGTGGAAGAAAATGCACTGCTCCGTTTCAAAGACAAACAAATGCCGGCGATAGTAAAAGGGGTGAGCAATAATTTCAAACAAATGACACGCATTGACAGCATTATGTACGATGGTGAATTCATGGTGTTTGACGGTGCATTTCAACGCTCGGTTCCGGGTTTAGGCATTGCCAGCACTCTCGGCTTGGGCACACATTTCATTGATCCTCTTGTGATTTACACCCCTAAAAGAAACTCCAAAATCAATCTACTTCATCCAGAAAGTAGTTTCAATCGGCAAGCTACTTTTGTTTCGGGGATTTTCTCGGTGAAACAATTGCAATACGACGACCATTACGTACTCATTTCTATTGATTTAGCACGTAAACTTTTTGAATATAGCCCAATCACTGTTACCGCCATTGAACTTAAACTAAACCCCAGCGTAGACAAACAACAGGTTCAAACTGAAATTCAAAAACTTATAGGCAACAATTTTAAAGTCAAGAACCGCTACGAACAACAAGAAAACTTCTTCAAAATAATGAAAATTGAAAAGTGGATCACCTTTTTGATCCTCTGTTTCATTTTATTAATAGCTTCTTTTAATATCATAGGCTCGCTATCCATGCTCATTATCGACAAAAAAGAGGATATAGAAACCTTAAAAAGTCTAGGGGCAAATAACCAATTGATAAAACAAATTTTTCTTTTCGAAGGATGGTTAATTTCGCTTGTAGGTGCTACTATTGGGATTATTATAGGCGCATTATTGTGTTTATTGCAAGAAAAGTTCGGATTACTCCGACTTGGAGCTGGATATTTGGTAGACGCATATCCTGTAGTTACCCAATTAAATGACAGCCTATTAGTGCTAGCTACCGTCCTTACAATGGGCTTTTTAGCAGCCTACTATCCAGTGAGATATATTACTAAAAATGGGGATAAATGAAACGAACATTACAAAATTTAAACTTTTTTGACCAACAAGGGAATGATTAAATTTTGTTTTTTGAGTTCCATGTGACAACTAAAAATTCAATTATAAACACATGAAAATACACAACAATACTATACACCGATCAGCAAAAACAATCTCCAGCAGATTGATATACGCAGCTATCTTTTCCTTGATTGTACTTACAGCTTGCGATAATACTGTACAAGCACCCTATGTTTACAAATCCAACCTGGAATTTACCACTGGTAAGGCTGAATTTTATGGCAATTATTTTGCCAACTACCAGAACAATAACAATGTAATTTCACTTTCATTGTATAGCGATTCTTTATTGATCAACAATAAAACCAGTGTAGGCCAACATCTGAATTTTGACAACATTTTTATTCCTGCTGCGGATAGTATTTTGCCCGAAGGAACTTATAAAAATGACACTACTGGCAATTCATTTACATTCATTGCTGGTACAAAAATTATCGCCAACGGATATTACCAGACAGTAGGTGCAATTTTAAACTATTGGGAGCCATTACCAAAAAACTCCACGTCGAAACTAATTACTGATGGTACTTTTACTGTGAGTTACAATTCCAATCATCTGCCTACATTCACACTTAATCTGACCACTGACGATAAACTAAAAATTAGCGGAACATTCGTTGGAAAAATAAATTACACCAGCGCAATAATAAAAAAAACAAAAAGAAAGTAGTGCCACATCTGAATCAAAACAAGAACAAAAGAAATGAATAGCAAGGAAAACAAAGAACTACTTAACGAAGCTGAAATAGAGAATTGCATTTCGGTGCTAGAACACCTTCTCAATAATGGCGACCAATTGATTCATTTAACCGATGACCAACGCATCAAATTAATGAAAGCAGCCGGACAAATATCACGTCCCGACAGAGCCGAACTCAAAAAAAGAAACAAAGGTGTAAAAACCGTAAAAAAGCAAGAAGAAAAAGATGTAAATCGCAAAGCCAGAGCTGCGTCGAGCATCCGAAGTGCACGTTTGGCATCTGTTTTCGAAGCACCAGTTCAAATTGCATTGCCACAATCAGCAGCAAGCACAGAAAAGCACCATTTTACATCAGAGCAAAACTGCTACGTGTGTAAAAAAAGATATACGGAAATTCATCATTTTTACGACTCCATGTGCAAGGAATGTGGTGATTTGAATTACTTCAAGCGTTTCCAAACTTGCGACATGACAGGGCAAATTGCACTCATTACAGGCTCACGACTCAAAATTGGCTACCATGCCACACTGATGATGCTTCGTTCGGGGGCATCAGTAATTGCCACAACCCGCTTCCCTGCGGACTCGGCAGTACGTTTTGCCAAAGAAAAAGATTTTGCCGATTGGAGTCACCGATTGCATATTTACGGATTGGATTTGCGACACATCCCTAGTGTAGAATTATTTGCCACCTATGTGGAGAATAAATACGAAAGATTAGACATTCTTATCAATAACGCAGCACAAACGGTACGCAGACCGGCTACTTTTTATTCGCACTTAATGGCAAATGAATCTTTGCCATTTCACCAACATTCGGCAGATGTACAACTTTTATTGCAACATCACCAAGAATGTATCAAAGAAATTGAAGCATTCACGGGCAATACTACCAGCACCAATACAGATTCCAATTCACCCATGACCGTTCGCTGGAATGTGCGTACACCAGGCGTAGGAATAAAATCGTCGGCTCAATTATCCCAAATTCCATACAGCTTTGATAATTCCAACGAGGCGGTGGAACTTTTTCCCGAAGGACAGTTGGACGTGGATTTGCAACAAGTAGATTTAAGAAAAACAAACAGCTGGCGGTTAAAACTAGGACAGATAGAACCTGTAGAAATGATGGAAGTGCAATTGGTTAACTCCATTGCACCATTTGTATTGTGCAACAGACTAATAGCACTTATGCGCAAAGATTATACTGGTCACAAACACATAGTAAACGTGTCGGCAATGGAAGGTAAATTTCACACTTTCAACAAGATAGACCGCCACCCGCACACCAATATGGCCAAAGCAGCGCTAAACATGCTTACCCACACTTCCGCCAGCGATTTGGCAAAAGATGGTATTTTTATGAACGCTGTAGATACTGGATGGGTGACAGACGAAGATCCGATGGAACTCTCCAAACATAAACAGGAGGTGCATGATTTTCAACCACCATTGGACATTGTAGACGGTGCTGCAAGGGTTTGCGATCCATTTATCGACGGAATAAACACAGGCAAACATTGGTCAGGTCAATTTCTTAAAGATTATTTCCCAATAAGTTGGTAAAAAAATGCTTCAAAGCCTTTATACACACAAAATATACTCCTTTTTCCGTATAAAAATACTCCTTTTTACCTAGTGTAAAATTGCGAAAAGTGTAGTATATTTACAAAGCACAAAAGTATATATACGCCGATACGTAATGGGCTAACAACATGATGACTGTGAATTAATAGTGCAACTTGTTTTTTTGTAACATATTTGAAAACAAAAAAATGTAATTTGCAAATTACACAAGAAAAAAACACTCACTTTTTAAAATAATTTCAAATAAAAATCTCAAATACAAGATAAAATAATATCTTTACAAACAGAACTCTTAAACCAAATACATTTACATTAAATATACAAACAGATGAAAACACAATCATTACGCATTCCTTCGGTGATCCTAGTGGATGACCACATCATCTTCAGACAAGGATTGAAATCACTTATCACATTTTCAAAATTAGGAACTGTTCTTGGCGAAGCGTCAGATGGGGTTGAATTTTTAGAATTGATAGCAACAACTAAGCCTGACTTGGTAATTATGGACATTGACATGCCCAACATGGACGGAATTGAAGCCACCAGAAAAGTAATGACAATGACACCAACAATTAAAATCATTGTTTTCTCCATGTTTGGCGACGAAGAGTATTACAACCAAATGATTAATCTTGGCGTAAAAGGATTTATCCTAAAATCAAGTGGAATCACCGAGGTAGAAAATGCAATTAGCGAAGTTATGGGAGGCAGAACATATTTTTCTAATGCTCTACCTAAAAAAGCAGCAGGAACAGCAAATAGCAGTAAAACTGCCAGCCCCGAAGAAGATAAAAAAATCCCTGTGCCATGGTGGTAATCATACCCTAAAACACAGATTGGCAATAAGCTAGTATCACACAAAACAAAGACTTCCATCGTTTCTGAGTGCTCAGAATGATGGAAGTCCTTTTAATTAATAAAGATAAGTGCAAAGGAAAACAACTTAATCTTGCGATACATTCTCAAAATTTTCAATCTCGTTCAATAGGCCAAAACCAAACATCTACACCTAAAGTTCAAACACTTCCTCTTTCCACTCAACAACATTTCTCATCTCGCGGGAAAAATTAATTCCAATCATTGTAATGGGCTTGCCACTGTTTAGGTAAGGATTAGCATAGCCATTCTCCTTTATTTGTGCCAATGCAATATCAGCCGACTGGTCTATTT
>Ga0247844_1005579_pt1 | contig 15921 bp, 19 predicted proteins | sample LaCtaG_FD_192421 | JGI IMG/M metagenome (GOLD analysis project Ga0247844, IMG submission 192421) | Freshwater microbial communities from meromictic Lake La Cruz, Castile-La Mancha, Spain - LaCruzMarch201714.5m_1 | ecosystem: Environmental > Aquatic > Freshwater > Lake | place: Spain: Castile-La... | reverse complement strand
GCCGCTTTCAAAATCTCTAGCGCCCTGTCGTCTCTGCCCCGAAAGTCGGGAACGAGAACTTCAATTTGTGTATGCGGTGAGAGTTCGCGGGTTTTGCGGATGCACTCAACAAAGTGACCTGCTCCGCCATCACGCAGATCGTCGCGGTCTACGCTAGTGATTACGACATATTTCAATTGAAGCTGGGCGATCGTCTTGGCCAAATTACCAGGCTCGTTTGCATCAAGTGGGTCTGGGCGGCCGTGGCCTACATCGCAAAACGGACAACGTCGTGTGCATTTGTCACCCATGATCATGAAGGTGGCAGTTCCTTTGCCAAAACACTCTCCAATATTGGGGCAGCTGGCCTCTTCGCAAACAGTAACGAGATTGTTGGCCCGAAGCACCTCTTTGATTTCATAAAACCGGGTGCCCGGGCTACCCGCTTTGACACGAATCCAATCGGGTTTTTTAAGCACTTCTGCGGCTTGGACTTTGATGGGAATGCGTGAGAGTTTGGCCGCTGCTTTTTGTTTTGACGAGGCGTTGTAATTTTCTTGCGATTGGGGCTCGCGAACCGTGGCGTTTTGAATGGAGTCCGAGGGTTCTTGGTTCATTACGAGGGTTTGCTGGTAGGAGGTTTTGCCATAGAGCGTTAAGGAGCGAGGTGTGCCACGAGTTTTTGGCTCAAGATCTTTGCCGCATCCGCCCAAGTGATTTGTAGGCCCATTGTAGAAAGGTCTACGGTTTTTAGGTTGGTATACCCACACGGGTTGATTCGCTCAAAGGGTTCTAAATCCATAGCCACATTTAAAGCGGCTCCATGGTAGGCGCAGTTGCGGATGACTTTGATTCCTAGCGCTGCGATTTTTCCAAGTCCCTTGAAATCGGGAGATGTGGGTGGCTGCCAGTTTGCCTGCTCGTTAAGGGGGCTATGACCAAACGGGTCGTCAAGGCGAACGTAAATGCCTGGCGCACCGCGAACACGGTGACCGGTTACGCCAAAATGCAGCAGGGTGCGAATCACGGCTTCCTCTAGGCGGTAAACATACTCTTTGACAAAGTAGCCTGCGCGTTTGAGATCAACCAAAGGGTAAGCGACGACTTGACCGGGGCCGTGAAAGGTGACTTGCCCGCCTCGATTGGTCTGTACCACCGGAATGTTGCCAGGGTTGTAAATATGTTCAGGTTTGCCAGCAAGTCCTTGGGTGAATACGGGGGGGTGTTCACAGATCCATAGTTGATCGGCGGTCTCGGGTGCGCCTAAAGCGCTTCGTTCTTGCGTAAACGCTTGCATCGCCGAGTACGTGGATTGGTAATCCACCTGGCCCAATTGCAAAACGTCCATAGCCGTAGGTATTAAAGAACGACTTTGACCATCGGGTGCGAACTCAGCGTGCGGTACAACTCATCGAGCTGCTCGCGGCTGGTTGCGGTCACGGTAATCGTGACCCCGAGGTACTTGCCGCCCTTGCTCTCGCGCAGTTCAATGGTCGAGGCATCGAATGCGGGATCAAACGCGTGGGCGATGGCTGTGACAGCGTGAACATACCCTTCCACCTTGGTGCCCATAACTTTAATAGGGAATTGGCTAGGGTATTCAATGAGCGAAGGCTCAGAAGAGGCAATATCTGCGGTCGGGGGTTTGAGGGTGTTCACTGAAATAAGGGTGAAAAGAAGGTGGGTAAATAAAGGCAATGACAGAGATTGTCTTCTAGTAACGCTCAAATGTGTGAAGGTATTCTGCGTATAATCGAAGGGTGTACTTAGTACGTTTTTGTAAAGCGGGTGTAATTTAGGATGCCAATAATGCACCACGAAAGCCAAGCGACTGAATATGCTGAAGAAGAGGACATTGTCCCCCTAACAGCACAAGAAGCGCAAAGCCTTCGTGAGAAAAATCCCTCGTATTCCCCTTGGTGGGTGGTTGGATGGCAGGTGTTGGTGGGATTGTTTGCCAGCGCAATTGCATTGGTTTTAACAGGCAAGACCATTTTTGCAGTCTCCGTAGCCTGCGGGGCATTGGCAGTGATTATTCCTGCGGCCTTGTTTGCGCGCGGGTTGATGAGTCAGTTCGCTTCTGCGAGCTCCGCAAATGCGGTGCTTAGCTTCTTTGTTTGGGAGCTGGTAAAAATTGGAGTGACGGTGGGCGTACTTTTGATGTCGCACCGTTGGGTTGAAGGTTTGAGTTGGCCTGCCATGTTGGTGGGCCTGGTTGTCACAATGAAGGTGTATTGGGTCGCGCTTGGCATAAAGCGAAAGCCGACCACAGTGCAAAATTTAACCGCTTAACGGCAAAAGTAACACATACGAGTAACTGATGGCTGCTGAAGAAAACGCTGCACAACAAGGCTTAACGGCTGGTGAATACATTGGTCACCACCTGACGCATTTGCAAACCCAAAAGCAAACGGGCGTCATCGACTTTTCCGTTCTTAATTTGGATTCGCTCTTTTGGTCTATCTTGTTGGGCGTAGTCGGATTGTTCTTTATGTGGCGGGTGGCTCGCTCGGTGACTTCCGGGGTTCCTGGGCGCATGCAAGCGGCAGTAGAAATATTGCTTGAGATGGTCGATACCCAAGCCAAAAGCATTGTTCATAACGCCGAGTCCCGTAAATTCGTTGGCCCCTTGGCATTAACGGTGTTCATCTGGGTGTTTTTGATGAACTCCATGGACTTCTTGCCAGTGGATTTGTTCCACATGATTCTTAGCGTCACCGGCCTTGACCACACCATTCACTATTTCCGCGTTGTCCCAACGGCTGATCTTTCCACCACCTTGGGAATGTCCTCTGCAGTGTTACTCGTCTGCCTGTACTACAACATCAAAATCAAGGGCATGGGCGGCTGGGCGCACGAGCTAGTGACTGCGCCCTTCGGAACCAGTAAAAATCCTATTTTTGCTTTGATTTTGGGCGTGCTCAATTTGGGCATGCAACTCATTGAATTTACCGCTAAGACTGTTTCGCACGGTATGCGGTTGTTTGGAAATATGTATGCCGGCGAGCTGGTGTTCATGTTGATCGCACTCATGGGTGCGGTTGGTTTTGGTTCGGCAACGGGCATTGCGCTCTGGTTCGGCCATGTTGTGGCGGGTACCGGTTGGGCACTCTTTCATATTTTGATTGTTGCTTTGCAGGCCTTTATTTTCATGATGCTGACTTTGGTGTACGTGGGCCAAGCCCATGACCACCACTGATTCGGTCAGTCATTTACTTTTGTTTTTTGTTAACTTAAATCCATAGGAGCTCTAAATGGAACACGTTCTTGGTTTTGTCGCTTTGGCCGCTGGTCTGATCATTGGTTTGGGTGCTGTCGGCGCTTGTATCGGTATTGGCATCATGGGAAGCAAGTATTTGGAATCTGCAGCACGTCAACCTGAGTTGATGAACGAATTGCAAACCAAAATGTTCTTGCTCGCTGGTTTGATTGACGCTGCTTTCTTGATTGGTGTAGGTATCGCCATGATGTTCGCGTTCGCCAACCCCTTCGTGCTGAAATAAGCTTTTTCACCTCACCCCAAAATAGAGAGGTGTTGTTGTGAGTATTAACGCAACATTCTTCGCACAGCTAACGGTGTTCTTCCTGTTGGTGCTGTTCACGATGAAATTCGTGTGGCCCCCGATTGCGAAGGCGCTTGATGAGCGTGCGCAGAAAATATCCGATGGGCTTGCCGATGCTGATAAAGCAAAGTCAGAGCTGCAAACTGCAAACAAGCGGGTCGAAGACGTTCTGTTGAAAACTCGTAATGAGTCAGCTGTTGTCTTGGCAGACGCTGGGCGCCGTGCGCAATCCATGGTGGAAGAGGCGAAGATTAAGGCGGCTGAAGAAGGCGTCAAGATCGTAGCTGCTGCCAAAGCTGAAGCAGAACAGCAGACCTTGAAAGCGCGCGAGCAATTGCGCGAACAAGTGGCTGCCTTGGCCGTCAAGGGCGCTGAGCAAATCCTTCGCAAAGAAGTCAATGCCAGTGTTCATGCCGACCTGCTCAGCCGTTTGAAAACCGAGTTGTAAGAGTACGCTATGGCTGAACTTGCCACTATCGCTCGCCCTTACGCGGAGGCTCTTTTTAAGGCTTCTGCCTCTGATCTCAATGGCGCTGTAGCTTGGGTGTCGGAGTTGGCAGCAGTTGCTGAAAACTCTGATCTTCAGCAGTTTGCAGAAAATCCCAAGGCGACTGATACGGAAGTATTCTCAGTCGTCACTGGTGTTGTCAAAACGGCTCTTGATGACCACGCGAAGAACTTTCTTCGTTTAGTGATTGAGAACGGGCGCTTGAATGCGTTGCCTGAAATTGCCTTGCAATTCAAGCGATTGGTCAATGCGCGTAGCGGCTCTTCTGATGCAACGATTTTCAGCGCGTTTCCAATGGACGCCGCAGCGGTAGACCAAGTTGCGCAGACCATTGAAAAGCGCTTTGCTCGCAAACTCAATTTTTCAGTCGAGTTGCAGCCGGAACTTATCGGTGGCATTCGTGTAGTGGTGGGGGACGAGGTTCTTGACACATCCGTCAAGTCGCGTCTGGAACAAATGAAAGTGGCTCTTACTGCTTGAGGCATTTGCCTCTTGTTGTGAGCCCAACTAAAGAAAGAAGGAAAGAGTCATGCAACTCAATCCAGCAGAAATTTCTGAACTGATTAAGAGCCGTATTGAAGGCTTGTCCGCAAAAGCAGACATCCGCAATCAAGGTACGGTTGTTTCCGTAACCGACGGTATTTGCCGCATTCACGGTTTGTCCGATGTGATGCAGGGCGAGATGCTTGAATTCCCAGCCGGTAGCGATGGCTTGCCCACCTACGGTTTGGCTCTGAATCTGGAACGCGACTCCGTCGGCTCCGTGATTTTGGGTGAGTACGAACATATCTCTGAAGGCGACACGGTTAAATGTACCGGTCGTATTTTGGAAGTTCCTGTGGGCCCTGAGCTCAAAGGACGTGTTGTTAACGCGTTAGGCCAGCCTATTGACGGTAAAGGTCCTATTAACGCCAAGATGACCGACGTGATTGAAAAAGTCGCTCCAGGCGTGATCGCCCGTGAGTCGGTGAGCCAGCCGATGCAAACCGGCCTGAAGTCTATTGACTCCATGGTTCCTGTGGGTCGCGGACAACGTGAATTGATCATTGGTGACCGCCAAACCGGTAAAACGGCTGTCGCGATTGACGCCATCATCAACCAAAAAGGCCAAGACGTTACTTGCGTTTATGTAGCCATTGGTCAAAAAGCCTCGTCCGTTAAGAACGTGGTTCGCGCTTTAGAGCAAGCCGGCGCAATGGAATACACCATTGTGGTTGCTGCTACCGCTTCTGAATCAGCTGCGATGCAGTTCGTCTCGGCCTATTCGGGCTGCACGATGGGCGAATACTTCCGTGACCGCGGTGAAGACGCGTTGATCGTGTATGACGACTTGTCTAAGCAAGCCGTTGCCTACCGCCAAGTGTCTTTGCTTTTGCGCCGCCCACCAGGCCGTGAAGCCTACCCTGGCGACGTGTTCTATCTCCATAGCCGTTTGCTTGAGCGCGCTGCCCGTGTGAATGCCAAATACGTTGAAGACTTCACCAAAGGTGCGGTTAAAGGCAAAACAGGTTCATTGACGGCTCTCCCCATCATTGAAACCCAGGCTGGCGACGTGTCTGCTTTCGTGCCAACCAACGTGATTTCGATCACTGACGGCCAGATCTTCTTGGAAACCTCCTTGTTTAACGCAGGTATCCGTCCAGCGATTAACGCCGGCATCTCGGTGTCTCGCGTCGGTGGTGCCGCTCAAACGAAATTGGTTAAGAACTTGTCCGGTGGTATCCGTACCGACTTGGCCCAGTACCGTGAATTGGCTGCGTTTGCGCAGTTCGCATCCGATTTGGATGAAGCCACTCGCAAGCAATTGGACCGTGGCGCTCGCGTGACGGAATTGCTCAAGCAAGCCCAGTACAGCCCGCTGACGATCAGTTTGATGGGAGCCACTTTGTTTGCTGTCAACAAAGGCTTTATGGACGATGTTGAAGTCAAGAAAGTCCTGTCTTTCGAGAGTGGCTTACACGCCTACCTTAAAGACAAGCACGCAGCATTGTTGGCCAAGTTAGAAGCCGATAAGGCGATGGACAAGGATGCTGAGGCTGAATTGAACACCGCAATCACGGCCTTCAAAAAGACCTTCGCTTAAAGCGAGGAGCAGCATATGGCAGCAGGTAAGGAAATACGCGGCAAGATCAAATCGGTGGAAAACACCAAGAAGATCACCAAAGCCATGGAGATGGTCGCCGCATCCAAAATGCGCAAAGCGCAAGAACGGATGCGTGCGGCTCGCCCCTACAGCGAAAAAATTTGCGCCATCGCATCCCATTTGGGACAAGCCAACCCCGAGTACACCCACGCATTTATGCGTACCAACGATGCAAAATCTGCGGGCTTTGTGGTGGTAACGACGGACAAAGGTTTGTGTGGTGGCATGAACACCAACATCTTGCGCGGCGTGACTGCAAAGATACGTGAGTTGCAAGGGGCCGGTGTGACTGCCCAATCAGTGGCCATCGGTAACAAAGGCTTGGGCTTTTTAAACCGATCGGGCGCTCCTGTGATCGCTCAGGTTACGCAGTTGGGTGATACGCCGCATCTAGAAAAACTGATCGGACCTGTCAAAGTTTTGCTTGATGCGTATACGCAAGGCAAAGTGAATGCGGTCTATCTTTGCTACACCAAGTTCATCAACACGATGAAGCAAGAGCCTGTGATTCAACAGTTGCTTCCTTTGTCTGCTGAGCAAATGGAAAGCGATGCCAAGGCGCACGGGTCGCATGGATGGGATTACATCTATGAGCCAGATGCGCAATCGGTTATCAATGACTTATTAAACCGCTATGTGGAGGCTTTGGTCTACCAAGCGGTTGCAGAGAATATGGCATCCGAGCAATCGGCACGTATGGTCGCTATGAAAGCGGCAACCGACAACGCTGGAAGCGTGATTGGCGAGCTCAAGTTGATTTACAACAAGACCCGCCAAGCAGCGATTACAAAAGAGTTGTCAGAAATTGTGGCCGGTGCAGCGGCGGTTTAATCCGCCAAGTACAGGTCTGTAAAAGTTCTAGTTCAAGATTTTATTTTTGGAGCGAAAAATGGCTCAAGCTAACTCCCAAGTTCAGGGAAAAATTGTTCAGTGTATTGGTGCGGTGGTTGACGTGGAGTTTCCGCGCGACAAGATGCCCGGGATTTATGACGCCCTCAAAATGGACGGCTCAACCCTGACGCTGGAAGTCCAGCAGCAACTCGGTGACGGCATCGTTCGTACCATTGCGCTGGGATCATCCGACGGTTTGCGCCGAGGCATGATCGTGACTAACACCGAAAAGCCCATCATGGTGCCCGTGGGTAAAGCCACACTGGGCCGAATCATGGACGTGTTGGGCGCACCTATTGACGAGCGCGGCCCTGTCAAAGCTACATTGGAAATGTCGATTCACCGCAAGGCCCCAACATACGATGAGTTGAGCCCTTCGCAAGAATTGCTTGAGACCGGTATCAAGGTGATTGACTTGGTTTGCCCGTTTGCTAAAGGCGGTAAGGTCGGCTTGTTCGGCGGCGCTGGTGTGGGCAAGACAGTGAACATGATGGAACTCATCAACAACATCGCCAAGGCGCACAGCGGCTTGTCCGTGTTTGCTGGTGTGGGTGAGCGTACCCGTGAAGGTAACGACTTCTACCACGAGATGGCAGACTCTGGCGTCGTGAACTTGGAGCACTTGGAAGAATCCAAAGTGGCCATGGTCTACGGTCAGATGAATGAGCCTCCAGGCAACCGTTTGCGCGTGGCCTTGACTGGTTTGACCATTGCCGAATCCTTCCGTGACGAAGGCAAAGACGTTTTGTTCTTCGTGGACAACATCTATCGCTACACATTGGCCGGAACCGAAGTGTCCGCTTTGCTTGGTCGTATGCCTTCAGCGGTGGGTTACCAGCCTACATTGGCCGAAGAAATGGGCCGTTTGCAAGAGCGTATTACCTCTACCAAAGTGGGCTCCATCACTTCCATCCAGGCCGTTTACGTGCCAGCCGATGACTTGACTGACCCGTCTCCAGCTACTACTTTTGCTCACTTGGACTCCACTGTGGTGTTGTCTCGTGATATCGCGTCCTTGGGTATCTATCCTGCTGTGGATCCTTTGGACTCCACCAGCCGCCAGTTGGATCCGTTGGTGGTGGGTGTGGACCATTACGAAACAGCCCGCGCTGTTCAGGGAACACTGCAACGCTATAAAGAATTGCGCGACATTATTGCGATTTTGGGTATGGACGAATTGGCTCCTGAAGATAAATTGACTGTTGCCCGTGCCCGTAAGATCCAGCGCTTCTTGTCACAGCCCTTCCACGTCGCTGAAGTGTTTACCGGCTCGCCTGGTAAGTACGTTTCCTTGGCTGAAACCATCCGTGGCTTCAAGATGATCGTAGCCGGTGAGTGCGATCACTTGCCAGAGCAAGCGTTCTACATGGTCGGTACCATTGACGAAGCGTTCGAAAAAGCCAAAAAGGTCTAAGCCATGAACACCATCCGCGTTGATGTGGTCAGTGCTGAAGAGTCCATCTTCTCGGGGGAGGCGCGTTTTGTGGCTGTTCCCGGAGAGTCGGGCGAGCTGGGAATTTATCCGCGCCACACGCCGCTGATTACGCGTATCAAACCCGGATCAGTGCGCATTCAAAAGGCCGACGGCAGTGAAGAGTTCGTGTTCGTAGCTGGTGGCATTATTGAAGTGCAACCTAACTGCGTCACGGTTCTTTCTGATACGGCTATTCGGGGTAAAGACCTGGACGAAGAAAAAGCCAATGAAGCACGGGCTTTGGCCCAAGAAGCTTTGAAAAATGCTAAAAGCGAAATCGATTTGGCCATCGCCCAGTCTGAGCTTTCAACCTTGGTCGCCCAAATTGCAGCGTTGCGACGCTTCCAACATAAGCGCTAAGACTTCCAGGCATTCGATGCCTTTAGAACAAAAACCGCCACTCCGGCGGTTTTTGTTTTTGTGGGTAGGATAATCTCCAAATAGAAAAAATACCCATGAAATACACGCCACCCGCTTGGTTACCAGGGGGGAATTTACAAACCATATACGCCGCGCGACTCGCCCAAACCTTCGTGGGTGCTGCGCCCGTGTACCGCCGTGAGCGCTGGACGACCCCGGACGCCGACTTCATTGATCTTGATTGGCTTGCAGATGAATCCCCAAGCGATAAACCTTTGGTGGTCTTGTTTCATGGACTGGAAGGCACCTCGCAAAGCCATTACGCCTTAGCATTTGCCAGCTATTGCCGGTTAAACGGGCTGGCGTATGTCGTGGTTCACTTCAGAGGGTGCAGTGGTGAAATCAACCTGGCTCCGCGGGCGTACCACTCGGGTGATTTTGAAGAAATTGACTGGATCCTTAAAAAAATTCGCAGTACCCGAACAGGCCCCATCTTCTGCGTCGGTATCTCTTTGGGCGGCAATGCCTTATTGCGTTGGGCCCAAGAAACGGGTGAGTCAGCCAAAGAAACGGTGAGTGCGATATCGGCTGTGTGCTCCCCGATTGATTTAGCTGCCAGTGGAATGGCAATAGGCAAAGGGTTCAATCGGCACGTTTACACGCGCATGTTTTTGAAAACGATGCGACCTAAGGCGCTGCTGAAGCTGAAACAATTTCCAGGGCTATTCGCTAAAGCTGCAATGAACGATGCACGAGACTTGTATGATTTTGATAATGTCTTTACGGCGCCGCTGCATGGGTTTAAAAACACCGAAGACTATTGGAAAAGAGCGTCTGCCAAACCACGCCTCAGTGAGATCAAAATCCCGGCTTTGGTTATAAACGCTCTAAACGATCCCTTTGTCCCAGCGAGCAGCTTGCCGCCTGCGCGTGAAGTAGGCCCTTGCGTTACCTTATGGCACCCTCCACAAGGCGGACATGTTGGGTTTCCCTCAGGCGGGTTCCTAGCCCATATTCTCACTATGCCAGCCCAAGTAGGGGCTTGGTTTCAACAATCGCAAGGAAGCGCACATGGATGACATCGTAAAACAGGCCATGGCCAAATGGCCCAACGTTCCCGATTGCTATGGTTGGTTGGGATTAGATGCGCGTGGTAACTGGTATATGCGCGATGACCCAGCCCAAGCATCAGGACATTTCGACAGCGGCAAACCCGGCGCTAAAGGGTCGTTGCTTCAGCATGAAAAGCTCATTGACTTCATCGCCCGCAACTACAGCGCCAATGACGCTGGATTTTGGTATTTTCAGAACGGACCGCAACGGGTGTATTTGGAATTAGAAGCAACACCGCTGGTTTGGCGGGTAAGCGCCGATGCCGTGATACACGCCCATACCGGGGCTTTGGCGAAATTTAAAAAATGTTTTGTGGATGAGCGCGGCTGGGTGTATTTACAAACCGATCTCGGCTTTGGGCTTGTGCACACCCAAGACACCATTCACGTCGCCAAAGCCATAGAAACCCAACACTGGCCGGTTGAAGAAGTTAACCTTAGCGAATTACCAAAGCGGTTTGGCTACCAAACCAGCCCAGTAAGGGCCCTAAAAATTACTTAGCGGCTTCGGCAGCAGGTTTTGCCGGCTCAGGAAATTTTGCGCCGGCAGCGTTGGCCATAAAGACAACCGCGCGGGCAATTTCATAATCAGAGTAATCACCGCCACCTTGTGCGCCCATGGCGTTTTTGCCTTTCAAAGCGGAGTTCCAAAGCGCTGCAAAACCTGTTTTGATGCGAGGCGCCCAAGCGGCAGCATCAGCAAATTTAGGGGCTCCGGCCGCACCGCTGGCGTGACAGGCTAAACACTGCGCTTTGTAAACCTCTTCGCCGGTTTTCATTTCACGGTTGGCATCGCGAATTTCAATGGAGCCCACTTTTTGAATCCGCTCAGCGATGGACTTTTCCATATCAGAAGAACCAGCTGCGGGTTTGTTGCCGGAGGTGATGAAATAGACCAAACCAATGATCACAAAAATTGGGATCACTAAAGACGCGAAAACCGCCATTAACAATTGCTTGGGGGTTTTGACCGGCCCCGTGTGGGCTTCTTCGTGTGCTTCGGTGTGGCTGTTATCGCTCATGGTGTCCTCAGATAGGTCAAATGCATCAAAATCAAGTAGGGATTATAGCGGGGCGCACTGTGAAACGCCCTACAATCCAAGTCACACACAGTATGCGGCTGTAGCTCAGTGGATAGAGTATTGGCCTCCGAAGCCAAGGGTCGTGGGTTCGATCCCCGCCAGCCGCACCAGTCTTTGCCTTCAAAGCGTTTACATACAATTGTCTCGGTATTTAAACCCGAGGCAAAACATGAACCACAGCGCGTCCCTTTTCCAGCCATTTACTTGCAAGTCGCTTCACCTGCCCAACCGCATTGTGATGGCGCCGATGACGCGTTCCTTTTCGCCTGGGGGTGTTCCTACCGATGCGGTAACGGCTTATTACCAACGCCGTGCTGAGGCTGCGGTGGGGCTGATCGTTTCGGAGGGAACGGTGGTGGAGCGCCCCGCAGCGTCGAATGATCCCAATGTTCCTCACTTTTACGGAGACGCAGCGCTTGCAGCATGGAAGCGGGTCATCGAGGGTGTTCACGCCTCTGGGGGAATGATGGCGCCACAACTTTGGCATGTGGGCGCTGTGCGTAACCGCCGTACTGACTGGCAGCCGCCAGGACCTTGGGATTCACCGTCGGGAAAGTCTTCGGCAAACAAAACGCTGGGCGAACCCATGAGCGACTCCACTATCGCAGACACCATTGCCGCCTTTGCGCGAGCAGCGGGAGCGGCCAAGCGACTGGGCTTTGACGCTATCGAACTCCACGGAGCCCACGGTTATCTCATTGATCAGTTTTTTTGGGATGTGACCAATACGCGCGAAGACAAATACGGTGGAAGCACCTTGGTTCAGCGCGGTCGTTTTGCGGCTGAGATTTTGAAAGCCGTGCGCACGGAGGTCGGCCCAGACTACCCTGTGATCATTCGCCTCTCGCAATGGAAGCAGCAAGACTTCGAGGTACAAATGGCCAAGACGCCACAAGAAATGGAGGCCTGGCTTGCGCCTTTGGCCGCTGCAGGCGCTGATATGTTCCACTGTTCGCAGCGACGTTTTTGGGAGCCTGAGTACGAGGGCTCAGATCTGAACTTTGCTGGCTGGGCGAAAAAACTCACAGGCAAACCCACGATCACGGTGGGTTCGGTGGGACTCTCTGGAGAATTTATTGCCTCCTATAGTGGCGAATCCTCGCAACCCGCGTCGTTAGACGAATTGATGCGTCGCTTTGACCGGGGTGATTTCGATTTGGTCGCTGTGGGCCGCGCCTTAATCAGTGACCCCGAATGGGTTCTTAAAGTGCGTGATGGGCGCGATAGCGAGCTCAAAGACTACTCGCCCGCAGCGCTTGCTAGCTTGTGAACACCATGACGAACCAAGCCCCCGCTGTCAGCCCCGAAGAGTTTGACGAAATTGATGCCATCTTGGACGATTTGCGCGAGCGCAATGACGAAACACCGCAGTGGGAGTTTTGCGAAGGCGTGATGGCCGCGCTGATTTGCAGTCGCCGCGCTATCAGCGCAGATGAATACCTCGACGTGCTTTTGGGCGTTGCGCCTGAAACAGTACCTACTGAAAACCCTGCTGAAGAACTCTCTGAATTTGAGGGCAGTTTTGCCGATGCAGCCCAGCGCCAGCGTTTTATGGACATTTGGACGAAGCGTTGGGATGAAATCGCCAGCGCTTTAGCTAAAGAGATTGAGTCATTAGACGATGATCACGCTTATCAGCCCGAAATTATGGATGTGTGCGGAGCGATCGCGTCCTTGTCTGAGGAGGAGCGTGCAGAGCTTGGCGACGATCCTGTTCCATCCTTTGCCCAAGTTTGGGCTTTGGGTTTTATGTTCGTGGTGGAAAACTGGCCCGAGGAGTGGGCGCCACCAAAAGATAAAGATGCAGCTAAGTGGTTAGATGCAGCTTTGGAGTCCATCGTTGCGCTAACCGAAGATGATGAGGGAGCGCCTGAAGTGTCGCCCTTTAGTGATGACACGCCACCGACCATGAGTAAAGCCCGAGTGAACGCGTTTGCTGACGGGATGTGGGCGGTCTACGACCTCTATGAGATCTGGCGTGGTGTGGGTCCGCGGGTTGAAACGGTTCGTAAAGTGGCAGAACCTGGGCGCAATGATTTGTGTACTTGTGGCAGCGGTAAGAAATTTAAGAAGTGTTGCGGTGCAGGCTAGCGGTAGCGAATTTTCATAAGCAAAATCAGCGAGGCAAATGACACGGTGATCGCGTTGGCAATCACGATAGGCCACTCGCGCAGCAACAAACCATAAATTAGCCACATCCCGACGCCCACAGTAAAACTGCTGTACCCCAAAAGGGAAATGCCACCCACATCTTTGCTGCGGTAGGTGTGCAGGGCTTGGGGAATAAAACTCACGGTGGTTAAAGTGGCAGCGAGGCTACCAACCCAATCAGAAATTTGCATATATTGTTTCAGCGTTCTTGTGCGGTCCAGTCCACGAGCGCGTCAAACGCAGCGCGGGCGGCTGGGGCGTTGGGGTGATTCACCAAGGCGACCAAAACATAGTGTTTGCCGCTGGTGGCGTGAACAAAGCCAGCAATGGCGGTGACGCCGTTGATGCTTCCGGTTTTCAAGTGGGCGCTGCCTTGGCTGTTGGATTTGCTGCGCTTCATCGTTCCGTCGATGCCGCTAATAGGTAAAGAGGAAATGAGTTCGGGCATCAGGGGCGAGCGGTACGCGCTTTGCAGTAATCGCCCCAAGGCTTGGGCGCTGATGCGCTCGGTACGCGACAAGCCCGAGCCGTTATCCACGTTTAAAGGCTCGTCTTGGGTAATTCGCTCTTGCCACCAGCGCTGAATAACAAAGCGTGATGCGGGAAAACTGCCTACAGAGCCATTGCTATCGCGGCCTAACGTCAAAAACAGTTGTTGCGCCATCACGTTGTTGCTGTACTTATTGATGTCACGAATGATCTCGGCTAAGGGCGCTGAGCGAACTTCAAATAGTGGCTTTTCTGAAGCAAGACGCGCCGGTACATTTCCAAAACGCACTGAGCCCGAGAGCTTTCCGCCCACGCTACCCCACAACCCCTGCACCGCGCGGGGCGCAAAATTCGCTGGATCGGAATACGCCACCGGCCACACTCTTTCCCCACAACTCAATGGGTAACTTCCTGTAAAGCGAATGCGCAAAGGGTCTGAAAAATCTGGCTTTAATGTTGCGCGGTAATCGTTGCAGGCAGTAGCGGACAAGACCACCGTGTCTTGGGTCTGAACGCCAGCTAAAGGGGGGTCGTATTGAACGTGGGCGACGTTGCCCCCTGGTGCGGGCGTAAAAGTCATCACTAATGATTTGTAGTTCAACAATAGCGCGTCGGGGCTGGCGTTATAGGGACGCAAAGGTTCGCCGTCAAACGCGCCGGGGTCACTTTCAGGAACCTCAAAGGCGCTGCGGTCAAGAACGATATCTCCCCGAATGGACGCAATGCCTGCGCCCTGTAGGCGGCGCAATAGCAACCACATGCGCTCCAAGACTAACTTGGGATCGCCTTGGCCTTGGATATACACATTTCCGTAAAGCACACCCTCGCGCACTGCGCCATCGATAAAAACGGGCGTGGCCCAAGTGTAGGCGGGCCCAAGAAGTTCGAGGGCGGCAAAGGTGGTTGCAAGCTTTATGACTGAAGCGGATTGCATCGGAGCGGAAACGCGGTGGCTTAAACGGGGTTTGCTAGCGCTCGTGGAATTAACTGCCTCAACCACCAAAAATGCTGCCGCATCGCGCGGAATTTTTGCCTTTGCTAATTCCGCGTCAATGCTCGCAGGAATCTGCGCCCAAGCGCAAAAACTCCAGAAACAGCAAGCAACAGCTAAGGCAGAGCGAAAAGTCATACGGCCATTATCGGGGGGGCAAGGACTGAAAAGGCGCTTCCCCGATAATCCAGCCTTATGAATCTATTGGCCTTTGACACCAGCACGGACGTGATGTCCATGGCCCTTTCGCGCTGGGTGGACGGTGCGCCTCGCATTTGGCAAAAAGAAGGCCCTGGAGGTGCATTGGCATCTTCCGGTTTGATCCAAGGTCTTTTGGATTTGCTCAAAGAAGCAGATATTGCCCTTAAAAGTTTGGACGCGATTTGTTTTGGCAGCGGCCCGGGCTCATTTACCGGATTACGTACAGCGTGTTCTGTGGCCCAAGGGTTGGCGTTTGGAGCAGAGTTGCCCGTGCTGCCCATTCCGTCTCTCTTGGCAGCGGCAGAAGAAGCAAGGTATCGCGCATTACCTCAAAACCAAGCCGTAAAAATCATCGCTTTGCTGGATGCGCGTATGGACGAAATGTACGGCGCAAGTTACGCGTTTGATGGCAAGAGTTGGACTGAAATTCAAGCGCCTTGTTTACTTTCCCCTGCAGGGTTGGAAACTTGGGAATCAGAACATACGGCGCGCTGTGATGCCTGGGCGGGAAATGTTTTTGAGGTGTACGCTGATCGTTTGCCTGTGGATGGCAGAACCCCACGCGTAACGGCCTTGCCAACAGCAAGCGCGATGCTGCGTTTGGCCCCGGGTTTGATTGCCGCCGGTTTAAGAGTGGCTGCAGACCAAGCGATGCCGATTTATATTCGCGACAAGGTTGCCAAAACCACCGAAGAACGAGCGGTTGAAAAAGCAGACAAAGCAGAAAAAATTCGCCTCGCTGCAAGCGATTCACACCATGCCTGAATCCACTACGCTGCAAAAAAACCACACACTTCAAACGGAAGTTCGCTTGGAGCCCTTGGTGATGGAACGGCTAAGCGCTGTGTTGGAAGTGGAAGAAAAAGCGTATGCCCACCCATGGTCGCGTGCAAACTTCTTGGATGTGCTGCACAGCAGCTACCAAGCCCAAATCTTGATGGCTGATAAAACCATATTGGGTTATTTTGTTTCGATGA
>Ga0247844_1005577_pt1 | contig 15924 bp, 18 predicted proteins | sample LaCtaG_FD_192421 | JGI IMG/M metagenome (GOLD analysis project Ga0247844, IMG submission 192421) | Freshwater microbial communities from meromictic Lake La Cruz, Castile-La Mancha, Spain - LaCruzMarch201714.5m_1 | ecosystem: Environmental > Aquatic > Freshwater > Lake | place: Spain: Castile-La... | reverse complement strand
TTGGGATTTTCCTTCGAGTGTATGGGCAAAGGCGGTCATTTAATCGGTGGCGGAAGGTTGATTTGATGGGCTAAAGAGTCGGCACATCATATTTGAGGATGAGAATATCATCTGTGATGAGAGTGAGTTCGTGCGAAAGTGCTTGGCAGATGAGAAGGCGGTCGAAAGGGGCTTTGTGGAGGAGGGCTGAAGCAAAAGCGGAAAGCGGAAAGCGGAAAAGCGGAAAAAGTGAGCTGGGCTCTTGACGGATGCTGGAGGGTTGAATGAAGTCATTGCGAGATGGTTTTTGCCACGAGTGGGCGGCCTTTTTCGGTAAGGCGGTATTTTTGGAGGCGGTTGTTGAGTTTTCTGGGGATGGTGGCTCAGGATTTCTTGATTTTGGGGAAGTATCTGACGTTGGGGAGTCCCTCGAAATCGACGTCTTGCGTCCAGAGGGTGGCTTTGTGGGCGAGGGTGACGGCGTAGATGAGGGAATCGGCAAGGGGGAGTTTGTGCTTGATGAAGAGGTCTGCGGCGGAAACGGCGATGTCTTCGTCGATGTGCACCAGGACGCCGGAGAGCATGGCTCGGGTGACTTCCTCGGCTTTTTCGCGAGGGCGCTGTTTGAGAGCCACTTTGCGGACTTCGGTGATAACGACGGTGGGCACGATCAAGTCGGGCAGCTTGAATAGGATGGGACCGAAGTGATCGGTGTTGGGGCCGTCTTCGAGGCACTCAAGCCAAGCGGAGGAGTCGAGAATGTCAGGTTGCATGAGGAAGGATGGTTAGAATTCGCGATCCTGTTCCCTCTCGAACTCGAGTGGCTTCTCTCCTTTGAGAAATCCGATGAGTTGTTCGGGGGTGAGGATGGGGCGGATTTCGATTTTCCCGTCCATTTCCGTGAGTTGGAGGCGTTGTCCGGGTTTTAGGTTCATGGACTTACGGATCTCTTTCGGGATGACGATTTGGTATTTTGGTGACAGTAACGATGTTGTCATACGAATTAAATTTTAGGATACGCTTTGGATTTTTCCAGCGGAATCGGCTTTACAGGTAAAAGGCGTTTGAGTTCGGGGTCGAGTTGGGGCGTTTGGGGCCGGTAGGGGGTGGGAGTCGTTTTTGGTGGTTGTCAAGAATTGAAACTCTGATCTAAACCCTTAATGGGCAGAAAATCCAGATCGCCTCGTGCTGCGATTCGCCGTGCTCGGTGGTAACTTCTGGCCAGAGAATTAAGGCTTGCCGTAGAAAAGCGCTTCCACTTCTGGATCTGGATCGTTGAAGCCCTGCGGGACGCTGAACTCTCCTTTAGCGAGACTGCAGGGTCTTGGTGCACCGTGGAGAGCTGGTGGAACGATGAAGGCAACAATGCCCGAGGAATTTCGCACCGCGACTGCCTCGCCATGGGCGAGAGTGGCCAGGAGGGAATCCGAGAGAGGAATGAGGCTGTTGTCGATGGTTTGAATGAGTGTAATTTTCTTATCGGCCTTGAAGTCCGTTTTGCAGAAAAACGAACGAGAGGAAAGCGAGATTCTGGATGATCCTTGGATATTAAGGTTTCGCCACTTAAGACTGTATTTTTATTTGGCCTGGCGGCGAGTTCTGGGTTTTCGATTTCTTCGAGGCGTTTGCAGCCGACTGCGGCAAGCCAGCGCTTGAAGGGTTCGGCTTTGGGGGAGGGGATGGATTGGATGATTCTGCGAAAAGACTCGGTATTTGCCGCTTTGATTGTTCGCTTCTTCTCGTCAGGCGCGATCATTTCAAGCGGGGGACAATTTGTCCCCCAGTAGGAATCCAACGCGGGATCACGCTTCCGGAGCTTCATGATGTAGTCCTTCACATTGGCGGAATCTGTGAGTGCGAGCACAACATCATCGATGGAGAAATACCATTTTTCCTCGCTGGGGTTCCAAGCGCGGCGGACTTGTTTTTCTTCGGAAAAGGAGATGGCGGACATGGGCTTGTTGCAATGATCTATTGCTTTTTGAACGATGGGCGCATTCGGATTTCTTCAAAGCATGAAAGCATTTGGATTAGCGGGCGAATGGCGATAATCGGAGGCGAAGTGGCGAGTTCCTGACTTACGGAAACCAAGTTCTGATCCGGCACCCAGAGGCTTCGTGTGGTGTGAATCGAATGGGCGTTCATGGGGGGATAGTCATCATAGTCTGACAAAGCATTTTTGGGAATCGGAAACAAACTGGCACTTGGGCAATGGGATTCGAGATAGATTCATTCGCCGTCGCCGCACAGGATCGGAGCCTGCGTGGCGTAGGGATTGTTCGGGCTGATGGGGCTGTAGGGGCTTCCATATTGGCTGTAGGGGCTCGAGATGGGATCGGGGGCGTAGGGATTCGCACTCAAGCGGCCGAGGAAGACGCCGCTGCCGCAAACCTGTGCGGAGGCTCTTGAACAGACGATCGGCCGAGCAATGGCCGCCGCGAGAAGGGTGTTTTTTGTTCTCATGTTTTGGAGGTGTTGGTTGATATTTTGATGTTGGAAAAAGAGGTGTCGCAATTTCTGCCACAGGGGTTGGTCAATCCGGGCCTGACAGCGATCCCCGCTTATTGGAATCGAAGGGAAGTCCCATTTGAATAGGAGCCGACCTGTCCTCATCGTCGTCTTCGAGGAATACCAACTGCTCGGGTGCCAACTCGGGATTGAGGAAGAGTGAAATCTCCCAGCCTTCACGCGGCAGCAGGGTCTCGCCGATCCTGATGCTGTGCGGTGTGACCTCGATTTCGATTTCATCCTGGTGCCGCTCGTCGCTGCTGTAGGCGTGCAGCAATTCCCTCAGCTTCACATGACGCAGAAAGCACACCCCGTGACTGGCAACCAACGCGGAGCACCGGGCTTCGTCTCCGCTGCAGGAGACTGAGAGAAGGTTTTGCTCGGCATGAATCCTTACAAGTTCCCCGCGTGCTTTTGGAGGCGTCGAGCTATCGACGGTGACAATCGAGAGCATGTGGACCAGTTCGGTGCGGACAATAAGGAATCTCATAGGTTCTTAATCGTAGATCAAATCAGTGTTCATGCGGCTCGGCGGATACCAGACGATACCGTGTTCGGATTTGAGCCCGCGTTGCATTCGACCCATACATCGCGGCAAGGGCCACTGCCGGCGACCATCGATTCCTTTTCGGCATAGTGCTCGACTTCGCGCACGATTTGGCTGACGCAAGGGATGTCCTCGATCGGGTCTCGGAGTTCGGCATGAGGATCGTGCTGACGCTGCGATCCCATCGCCTGCTGAATTTGCCGAAGCAGTTCCTTGTCGCGGATTGTTTTTCCAAAGACATCGGTTTCCATGGGATGAAATGTTGGCGCTACTCGGCAGACTCGTAGCGGCTGTTCAGGTCGGTGATCGAATCAGCAATGTCGGCCACCATGATTGAGGTTTCCCGAATGATCGCCCCGATGACAAAGAAGAGAACTCCCAGCAGGGCTCCGAAGATGAGAGCCAGCCCGCCTCCTCCGCTTCCCGTGAGTGTCGTGATCAATCCTGAAAAAAACAAAATTGCACCGAGCATGTAGAAGAACAGGGCTACGAGACCCGCAATTCGACGAATCCAAGGATAGCTGCTTTGGCTGCGGATGCGGTCAAGATAGAGGATTTTCTGATTGTTCATAGACCACCCTTCTACAGCAGTTGGTAAGACAAATATGGGGGGGGGCGCATTTTTTCTGAAAAAAAGTTTCGCGGCATTAGCAGCGGCGACAACTCGATCCCGCTCCTGGCGAATTCCGGATTATACTGGAACGCGGCGACCTCGCGCCCCTCATCGAGAGAAACCGCCCCGATCGTCCGTCCTCAGAGTTGCACCTCCGCGATCATGACTCGTCACCCCATGTCCATTTCCCCCGCTTGGCGGCTACCGCTTTTTTGACGGAGGCGCGCCGGCGTTTTGCGCCTTGGCGCTTCAGTTGCTCCGTGGGGCTGGCCACCGCTTCCGGAATCCAACTCTCGAAGTGCTCCACAAGCCCAAGTGCACGGCAAACCCGCAAAAATCCGGAGAGCTGCGTCGCCACCGCCCCGGATTCCAACCGCTCGACCGTTCGTTTGGAAACGCCGGCCTGATCCGCCAGCGCCGCCTGGGTCAGGTTCATTCCTTGCCGCGCGCTGGCCAGACGCTCCGCCAGTTCCTCCAGAACTAGCCACCGCGCTTGGCGAAAAGCGCCAGCAACTCCTCGGCTGAGGAGTGGATTTTATCAATGCCGGAGAGAAAGCGGGTGAGCATGCCCTGCTGTGATCGGCGAGCGATCAAAAGATTCTTCAAATCCCGCACCAAGCGCTCCATCTCGTCGATCAAGGACGCATCGTGCTCGTCGAGCAATTCGGACAATTTCCCGAGAATCCGACGCTCCTCGTCGACAGGTCCCGAGGCCGCCGACAGGCCGTCGAGGTAAGTGCCGAAGCGCTCGATGAAGAGCTCCAGCTTGATTTTCAGTTTATGAGGGATTCCTGAATCCCTCAGAGCGCTAAAGTGCATCGACCTGGGTGCGCTTAAACAATGGGCGTGGAGTTGCGAAAGGACCGGTGCCCCTGCAGCCAAGCGCGCCACTTGGAACGCGGGTTGCTCGATCTCGCGTTTGGCGACCACCCCGTTTTCAGCCTCGTCCCAAGCGACAAAGGCGGACTTCGCCGAAAGGAGATTTGTTTCCTTCGCCAGCGCGAGGGCTTCGGGGGCTCCCCGGCGGTCGAGGTAGCGGATTCTTGCTCGCGCCCAAACAAGTCCGGCGGCGGCTTCGCTGCAAACATCCGGCTCGATGCCCCACGCCGATCCATCGGCCGCGCGCCCGCTCAGGATCAACTTCCCGGCGTCCGCACTCGCGGAGACCGACACGATCACAGTGTCGCCAGGCACCGCATCGCGCAGCGCTTTTTCATCCACCGTTTCCCAGCCCGGAGAGAGCGCGATCGCCTCCACAAGTGGCTTGCCGAGAATCGGGACAAAACGCTCGACAGCCCCGACGAGGTCCTCGCCGGGCGAGAGGAACACAGCCCGCCCGCCGGTTTCATCGGCCAGCGCGCCAAGTGAATCGCTCACGCCCATGGCGATCCCAAGCACATGCACCGGACAGCCACAGGCCTTTGCGGCCTTGAGTGTTTCGGACTCGTTTCCAACCTGACCATCCGTGATCAAGACCACCACCGCGCTCCGCGAGGCCGAGTGCGTCTGGATTTTCGTGGTGGCGTGCTCGAGAGCCCTCTGGATGGAGGTGCCGCCGTTGGCCCCGAAGCGGCGAATATTTTCACCGTCGACCCCGAAATCAATGTCCCGCGCGGGCAGCGGGGCTTCGGCGTAATCGCGCACTTCGGTGTCGAACAGCGACAGCCACATTCGCGCTGAGGCGGGCAACTTCGCAGGAAACGCCGCGAGTGCCTTGCAGGCTCCAGTCCAGTTCGCGCCCTCCATGCTCCCCGAGCGATCGAGCAGAAAATAAATATCCCGCTCGGCCGCGCCGGAAACCTCGGCCGTTTCGGGAAGCTTCAGTTCCAAAATCCCACGGCGTTTTTCATCGAGCCACACCGTTGCCGAGGTTGCTGATTTTTTTTGTCCGCTCCAAAGCAGAACAAAATCCCTGTCGGGCATAGGATGATCGCTCGCCAGAGTCGCCACAAGATCGCCTCCTTCCATGCGAACCATCATCATGTGGCTCGGTGAGGAGACCGCACAGGCGCTCTGCAAGCCGCCGCGCAGGCGAACCGTGATATCGATCCCCGCCGCGTCCACATGTCCAGCCTCGATGCGTGGCGGGGAAATCTGCGAAGCGTCGGGCACACGGTCGGTGTCGTCGAGAATGCCGTTGCCCCGGTTGGGCCTCAGAAGCGGCGTCCCTGGGCAGTAACGGATTCCGGCATTGAGCGGAATGCGCAGGCTGAATTGCTCCTTCAGGCGCTGGACGGATTCGATGTAGGCGAAGCGGACGAGAATCCGGTCGCCGCTTTGGAGATTGCCGAGATCGAGAGTGAAAAGATTCTCGCGCTCCTGCCGGGCGAGCGCCGCGCGCATTCCCTCGCGTTTGGCCTTTTTGTAAAGCTCCTCCGCCTCCGAGCGCTCCTCGACACGCGCCAGAATCACCCGTCCGTTCACATGCATCTCGCAGCGGTAGACCGCCGCCGCCGAGAGCAACGGAAACACGAAGCGGCAATCGAGCGCCTCGGTGTTGTTCTGCTCGAAAAGCATGTCGATTTCCACCGAGGCAAACCCGGCGGCCACATCGGCGCGCACGGCGACCTCGCGAAGGGGAAGACGGATTCGGGTCGCCTCGAGCCAGGCTTCGAGGCCGAAGGGGAGAAGGGTGGACGGGCGTTCGCTTTTCATCGAGTGGATCGGGTTTTGTTGGGTTTCGGGTTTAGGATTTTGGAAATGGCCTGGAGCTTGGACTCGGAGAGACGCGAACCGTCGCGCGAGATCAGCGCGAACGGCCCGCCCAGGGGATGCACAGTCCAAGACTCGCTGGAAAACGGAGCGAATTCCGGCGCGGTCTCGGCCTTCCCGGCGCGCCCTAAAAGTTCAGCGAGGTTTTCGTCGTCCCGCCCGTAAAGCAGCTCCTGAATCCGGCGCAGAGCCATTCCACGGGATTGCAGCACCCGTATCGAGGCGAGTTGAAGGAAATGCCGACGCCCGTAACCACCGCCCGCGAGCGGAGCGTCGAGCAACCCCTGCGTGCGATAATAGCGCAGACTCCGCTCAGAAAGACTCTCCGCCGCCTGCCCGCTTGCTGGGGAAAAGCCTCTCCCCTCGCACCATTCATTCACCGCCCCTGCCAACCCTCCCAGGTTTTCATAGGTCTCGCTGGATTTCATAGAAATTAAAATGACACCAGACAGTGTTACTGTCATTATAAATCTTTAAAAAAATAACCAGCGTCGCCAAGTTCGCGATTCCCGTTCCATCGGCTTCGCGGGGAGAGTTGGGATATCGCGTGCATTCAAAAGTTGGCGGGGTTTCTTGGATTTCAGCCGATGTTCAGCGCGCGTGGAGTTCATTCCACAGACCCGAGGAAGTGCCATCGATCCGAACGCCGGCCACTGCGGATTCCGTTGTTGTAGTATCCCTCGATACGACGCCGGCCCAGTCGGGTAGTCCCAGAATGCGTGTCCGTGCGGGAAGCAGGACCCGCCATGCAGGTGGACGTGTGAAAACAAAACTCCACCGGGAAACTGGCGCTTGATATTGCCCGGTTCGGATCGGGATTGCTCCCACAGCCTTTTCCATGTCCATGTCTTCCGGCCTCAAACCGACAAGTGTGTCTGCACCGGCTTTCCTAACCAGTTTCTTGATCGCCAGAGACCGTTTGGTTTCCTTCGGTTTTATTCCTCTTTCTCCTCGTCCTCGGTTGATTTCAGGGCGTTCAGGTTTTTGTAAAAAAACGACTGGAACTCGAATGTGCATCCGGTCGCCATGGGACTCGGTTCCGCCATCCGGAAAAGCTCGATCACTTTTTCGTCACTCAATGCCTCGGACACCCGGTCATACGGCAACCCGATCGCCGTCTCGTATTCATCCACCATGCGAAGTTTGATTTTCTTGCCGACCTTCTTCGCCCTTAAACTCGTCACCTCTGCATGAACGCTGTTGGTGAGCGAAAGTCGTGCGATTTCCACTTCGCCCTTCTCCAAGTCGGGCAGGTCTTCACCGCCCCGCGCCGTTGGATGCTGGCCGGTCAGGAAGTCTTTTAGAACAGCGGAGAGGTCGTGATCGAGCCACGCCGGGGGCACGCTCAAGATTCCATCTCCAAGAATTGCCCTCATCACAAATTCCCGACGGAAGTTTCCTTTGATTCGGCGAATGGCGGCCTCCTCCTTTGACGAGGGCTTGGTGAAGTAGTCGATCATTTTTGTTTTTTTCATCGTATGGAGTTCGTGTTTGCTGGTCGGCGGTAAAGGTGTGCGTGCGGGGAGACGATGCCCACCACCTGAGGAAGCGTTTGGCGACTGGTGAACACCTCCTGGCTCATGCACCCATCCGGCCAGCGGGCGCGGAAAATCTGCAATGGGCTCCCGTTCTCGGGCCAAACCGGTCGCCCGCCGAACGAAGTTTGCGGGTGGAAGGAAATCTTGAGCGGTCCCGGCCCGAGAACATTTCCGTTCCAATCCACGACACCGCCTGGAGGACTCGTGATAATCTGAATCGTCCACTTCTCGGGCGCTGGCTCGGCTCGACGAACTTCCATTTTTGGCGATGCTGCGGAGCAACCTCCAAGAGCAAGGAGCGCGATGAGTGGGAGCGTTTTCGCCGTTCGCATTTTCAATCCTCCGGCCTTTCCCCGCTCGGAGCCATCTTCACAACCTTCGGGTCAAACCTCGCGAGAACTTCGACCAGGTCGGCCTGCTCGGCCATCACGGCGTGGATGTCCTTGTAGCAATCCGGCACCTCATCCAGCCCTGCAGAAATCAAGGTGACTCCGCGTTGCCGCAGCATCGCGTTTGCATCACTCCAAGAGAGCGTTTCCGTGGCCCGCTTGCGACTCATCCGCCTGCCGGCTCCATGCGAGGCTGAGTCGAGCGAGTCCTTGTTTCCTTTTCCACGGACGAGAAAACCTGGTGATGCCATCGATCCCGGAATAATCCCGAGCACCCCGGTAGCTGCTGGCGTGGCTCCCTTGCGATGAACGACGACTTGCTTGCCGAAGTGTTCCTCCTTCCACGCGAAGTTGTGGTGGTTCTCGATGTCGAGCATCACCTCGGCCCCAAGATTTGCGGCGATATGGCGATGGATAAGTGCGTGGTTTGCGGCCGCATATTTCCCCATGAGTTCCATGGCCGCCCAGTATTCAAGCCCCTCCGCGCTGTCGAGGGAGAGCCAGGCAAGGCGCGAGAGTTCTTTGGGAAGTTCCGGATGCAGCTTCGTTGCGAGCTTGCTGTAGTGGTCGCACACGGCGGCTCCGGTTCCCCGACTGCCACTGTGAGAAAGAAGCGCGACATAGGTTCCTGCGGCAAGACCGCTTGATTCGTCCTCCACGGTCAGGAGCCCGAATTCCACAAAATGGTTTCCGCTTCCGCTGGTCCCGAGTTGAGCCCAAGCGCGGTCCTTGTTCTGCATGGTGATCGGACTCACGCTCCAATCCTCGTCCAGCACATTGTGGATGCGTCTGGATTTGAAAGTCGCCCCCACGCCGAACTTCGCCTCGGCCTCGATCGCCTGAGCAAGACGCTCACGCCGCTCCTCAAGCCACTCAACGGGGAGGTCGAGGACCGTCATCTTCATCCGGCAGGCGATATCCACGCCGACCGCATAGGGAATCACCGAGTTGTCGGTGGCGAGCACGCCGCCAATCGGGAGCCCGTAGCCTACGTGCGCATCGGGCATCAACGCTCCCGCCACGGACACTGGCAAGTTGCTCGCCAATTCGATCTGCCGCAAAGCCAGCGCATCGATATCGCTTCCCCACTGATGCCACGGCGCGGGCGGCCTGTCGGCACGGTAGAGTTCGGGCTGCAAAAGTGCGTTCGCAAAGGCGCTACGAATTGGGTCGTCCACATGCGCCTTGGGATTCGCCAGCACAGCGGAAATCTCCTCCGGCATCCGATCCGCAGCTCCGCCTTGCTCGAGGAAGCCTTGAATCAATTTAAAAACCTCGGCCATGGGATTGCCCCGCGGGACGCCGAGTTGGATGAGTTCTTTGGGTTTCATTGAACTGAGAATATCGCGATTTTCACGCCCTCATCATCACATGGTTGGCAGAACATTTGCAGGGGGTTCAGAATTTCTTTTCATAATTTTTTATGACACAATCCCGGCTTGGAAGCGGTCGGGATTTGTCGTATTCAAGTATCAACATCAGGAACTCCTGTGGCGTAAGTCGCAGGGTGCCTACCGAGGAATTGGAGAAAATCCCACGGTGGCTTGCTTGGCTAAAATCCAAGCGATGTGCGGGTCGGAAGACCTGAACAACAAAAATCTCCACGGCCAATAATGAACCGCCGCTCCTGAGGGGGCTGGCGGTTTTTTTATTGAGTCGATTCCTGGTGCGAAACCGAAAGGCAACACACCATGATCCAAACACCCGTCGCATCCCTCCGCATTCTTGCGGACAATCCGGACCACCACCTCTGGAACAACAACGGCACCTTCTGGTGCCATTACACACTCCACCTCCCCAACTACACCAAGCGCCGCGTGCGCCAGAGCCTTGGCACGGACTGCGTGGAGCGTGCCCGCAAGCTGCGTGACAAGGTTCTCGCCAATGCCAGCAAACTCGCCAAGGCCGGAGAGGAGGTGGCGGCGTGAGCCATCTTTTTACTTCAGAATCCGTCTCGGAAGGCCATCCAGACAAGGTTTGCGACTTCATCGCCGACTCGATCCTCGATGCCTACCTCGCGATTGATCCGAACAGCCGCGTCGCCTGCGAGGTTCTCTGCAAAGACGCTCATGTCGTGCTCGCGGGGGAAATCCATTCGAATGCAGCGGTCGACCACGAGTTCGTGGCGCGACAGGCGATCCGCAGCATCGGTTACACCTGCCCGGAAGAAAAATTCAACGCCGACACGGTGACTGTGACCGATCTGCTGGGTCGCCAATCCGAGCGCATCGCGTGCGGAATCGACCGCGTGGACAAGCAAGTTGGAGCCGGTGATCAAGGCCTGATCTTCGGCTTTGCCACCACGGAAACCTCCGAGCTTCTCCCGTTGCCCATCACTCTCGCCCATCGAATCACCCGCACACTGGCGTTCCATCGTCACACCGGCGAGGTTCCTTTTTTAAGGCCCGACGCCAAAAGTCAGGTCACTGTGCGTTACGAGGGATCCAAGCCGGTGGAGGTCGTGGATATTGTTGTTTCCACCCAGCATACGGGACCGACGCGACAGAGAGAGATTCAGGCTTATGTTCGCGAGGGCCTCCTGCCGCTGGCTCTCGGCACTTGGTTCAATCCCAATGCGCGAATCCTGGTGAATCCCGCCGGGCCATTTGATATCGGAGGTCCGGAGGCCGACTGTGGGGTTACTGGTCGCAAGATTATCGTCGATACCTACGGTGGTGCAGCCCGCCACGGAGGCGGTGCTTTCAGCGGCAAGGATGCAACCAAGGTGGACCGCAGTGCCGCGTATTTCGCCCGCTATGTGGCGAGAAAAACCATTCAACGTGGCTTGGCGCAAATCGTGGAGATTCAAGTTGCCTATGCGATCGGAGTGCCAGACCCCATCTCGATCCACGTGGACACAAAGGGCACGGGCGACAACCGACTCGCGGAGCAATTCACCCGGCGATTCGACTTCCGCCCCGGCTCGATCATCCGCGAGCTCAAACTCGACCGGCCAACATTTAGAGAAACAACAAACTACGGGCACTTCGGAAAGCCCTCATTGGAGTGGGAAAAATGAATAATCACTACCTGAAAGAACTCGGCGTCTATCGTTGCGCGCCGGTTGAACCCATCATCCTCGCCGCATTGGCGAGCGGCGATCCGCTCCTGCTTGTGGGCAAAGCGGGAACGGGAAAAACAAGAGCCTCTCGGAGGCTCTCGGGCTCGTGCACAGACACTACAACGCGAGCCTCATCGCGTTCGATGGCCTCGTGGGCTTCCCTTGGCCCGATGAAAAAACAGGCGCCATCCGCTATATTGAAACTCCAGCCACCGTGTGGCAGGCCGAGTCGGTTCTTGTCGATGAGATCAACAGCTGCAAGCCCGAGCACCAGAACCGCCTTTTCCTCATCCAGGAGCGCCGCATTCAAGGGCTGAAGCTCGAAAAACTCCGCTGCCGCTGGGCGGCCATGAACCACGGATGGATGTGTGGAGTATGGCCCGCAGCGCCCGTCTTGGGAGGTCGAGGCCATCATTCCGCACGACGGATCGATCAATGCGCTGAAAAGGACGCGCATCCCCGTCACCCGCCTCCCGCCTTTCGTCAGCAACTAATACTCTTCCCCCCACTCATCCAGCTCAGCTACTCGCTCCACTGCCCTTTGGGGCAGGCATCGCGGCACCGCGCATGCCTTGATCTTCAGGTGGGCGAAGGGCTACCTTGACGCCCAATTTCATGGCACCCGATGAGAACACCAGTGTGCGGGCCGGATTCTGTCCGGCTGCGATTCCCGCGCTGCCAGCGGTCGCCGCTGTGGCGATAGCATTTTTTTTCACCTCCACAAATGTCTCTGCGACGGGAGTGCAAGGTGTTGTCCAGCCGTTCACGCAGGAGACCATTCTCATCGCTGGCACGCTTGTTGTGCTACTCCAAGCAGCACTCATCGTGTCGCTCGCGCTGAGCGTTCGCCGACGCAGAAAGGCCGAGAGCGACCTCAGGAGCGAGCAGGTTTTGACACGGGCGGTTTTTGATAGCGTGCCAGGCCTGCTATACCTCTACACGATGGAGGGACGTCTGGTTCGCTGGAACAAAAAGCACGAGGAACTCACCGGATATTCCGCAGAGGAATTGGCGCGAATGACAGTGCCGGACTGGTTTTATCCCGAGGACCTCGCTTCCGTGCGGAAGGTGTGGGACAAAGTCTTCACCGATGGCGATGCGATGATGGAGTTCCACCTGAAGCACAAGGATTCCTCCCGCGTGCCCTACTTCGCCACCGGAGTAAGCATGGAAATTGCCGGCAGACTCTACCTCGTTGGCATCGCCATCGATATCACAGACCATAAAAACCTCCAAGAGGACGCCAAGCGGCAGTTGCTGGAACTTGCCCACGTCTCGCGCGTGGCCATGATGGGCGAGTTCAGCGCCTCCGTGGCCCACGAACTCAACCAACCCCTCGGCGCCATCCTGCGCCATGCCGAGGCCGGCGAGATGCTGCTTGAAAACGGAAAGCCGGACCTCATGGAGATTCGCTCGATTCTTACTGCGATTCGGTTGGACGACCAGCGTGCCGCTGATGTGATTCACAGACTCCGCGCTCTTTTGGAGCGCCGCACCATCCAGACCGCAGCGGTCGATATCTCCGTGATCGTCGCAGACTCGTTGGCCGTGGCGCGCCATGAAGCAATCAAGAGGAGAATTAATGTGACCACAGACGTGCATGCGAATCTGCCGCCAGTCATCGGAGAGCGCGTTCATCTGCAGCAAGTGCTTCTCAACCTCCTCACGAACGCCATGGATGCGGTGCAGGAGTTGGCTCCGGGACAACGAGACGTTTCCATCTCGGCGAGTCGAACGAGTCACGGAATGCTCGAACTCACGGTGAGCGACCGTGGGGCAGGCATCGAGAGCAACGAACTGGCCAAGATTTTTGATTCTTTTTACACCACCAAACCTAGCGGTCTCGGCATGGGGCTCTCCATTTCCCGCTCAATCGTGGAGGCGCACGGCGGCAGGATTCGCGCCTCCAGCACGCCCGGAGAAGGCACCAAGGTTTCGTTCACCCTCCCCGCTTCCGAACCATAAAGACACAATGAAGGCCGCCCACCCCCTCATTCACATCATTGATGATGACGAGTCGTTTCGTATCGCATTGGCTTGTCAACTGCGTGCTGCGAAATACCGGGTGCAGGCCTATTCAAGCGCAGCGGAGTTTTTGCACAGCCCAACAATCCACGAGCCGGGTTGCGCGATTGTCGATCTTGGCATGCCGGAGATCAATGGACTGGAATTGCAGGAAAAAATCGCGGCGATGCGCGACCCACTGCCAGTCGTCTTTCTCACCGCCCGCGGCGATGTGCCCTCGTCCGTGCGCGCGATGCGAGCAGGCGCCGAGGACTTTCTCGGCAAGACTGCGCCGGGCAAGGATCTTCTCGGAGCAGTTGCGAGGGCTCTCGCACGCGACCAAAACGAGCGCTCGGCACGTGCCGCAATCCAAGGCCGGAGAGCTCTTCTTGCCACACTCTCCGAAAGGGAGCGCGAGGTTCTGGCCTTGGTCGTGCGCGGCCTGCTCAACAAACAGATCGCCGCTGAACTTTTTCTCCACGAGCGCACCGTCAAATTCCACCGCTCGAACATCACTACGAAACTCCGGATGCCCTCAGTGGCGGAACTCGCCCTCTTTGTGCAAAGCATAGGCGGACCGGACGCACTGCTCGGAAGCCGCTCCTCCTGACCCGGGGACATATTCCCCAAAGGGCAGTTTCGGGATTTTCGGTTTTTGCTAAAATCCGCCCAGTCCAGCAACAGATGACTACGCGCACCTACACAATCACCAACTCCCTCGATGCGTCGCAAGCGTTCGATATCGAATCGGTCAACATTATCGATGCGGCGCTGAAGGCGCTGGAGCAACTGGGCTGGAGCATCACGCGGGAGGAGGCCCCTGCGCGGCGGCTGGACGTTGTGCAACCTGCCATTCCCTTCCCTGAACAAGTCGGCCCTTAGCTATAAGAAACAGCCCGCTGGCGGACTCCCGCTCGGAGGCATGCCATGACGCTTTGCCCCACAGCCGGAGCCTGCCCCAAAGGGCAGTATTCCCCCAGCGGCCTTCCCGTTAATCTCTCTCAAACAAAATGAAAAACCCAATCCCACCAATGCGGATCTTTTTAGCGTTCCTCACTGCAGCCTGCGCAGCACTACCCATCCACGCGCATGCCGACACTAAAAAACCCAACATCCTCGTGATCTGGGGCGACGACATCGGCCAGTTCAACATCAGCGCGATCAATCGCGGCATGATGGGCTACCGCACTCCGAACATCGACCGCATCGCCAGCGAGGGCGCGTATTTCACCGATTGGTATGGTCAGCAATCCTGCACCGCCGGCCGCGCCGCCTTCATTACAGGCCAATCGCCGATCCGCACCGGGCTCACGAAAGTCGGCCTCCCGGGCACTCCCGAGGGCATGAAAAAAGAGGACCCCACCCTCGCGACCCTGCTCAAAGCCCAAGGCTACAGCACCGGCCAGTTCGGGAAAAACCACCTCGGCGACCGCGACGACATGCTCCCGACCGCCCACGGCTTCGACGAGTTTTTTGGAAACCTCTACCACCTCAACGCCGAAGAGGAACCCGAGAATCCCGACTACCCGAAGGATCCCGAGTTCAAAAAGAAATTCGGCCCGCGCGGCGTGATCCACAGCTTTGCCGACGGCCGCATCGAGGATACCGGCCCGCTCACGAAAAAACGCATGGAGACCATCGACGACGAGGTGAACGAAAAAGCCCTCGCCTTCATGGAGCAGGCAGCGAAAGACGACAAACCCTTCTTCCTCTGGTGGAACTCCACCCGCATGCACATCTTCACCCATCTCAAGCCCGAGTCCGATGGAAAAACCGGGCTCGGTATTTATGCCGACGGCATGGTGGAGCACGACGCCCATGTCGGCCAAGTCCTCGCGAAACTCAAGGAACTCGGCCTTGAGGAGAATACCATCGTGATGTATTCCACCGACAACGGCGCCGAGGCGTTCACTTGGCCCGACGGCGGCACCACGATGTTCCGCGGCGAAAAAAACACCCAATGGGAAGGCGGCTATCGCGTGCCCGCCTTCATCCGCTGGCCCGGCGTGATCCAGCCCGGCACTGTCATCAACGACATCGGCGCGCACGAGGACATGCTGCCCACGCTCGTCGCCGCCGCAGGAAATCCCGATGCCAAGGAGCAACTCCTCAAGGGCGCAAAAATCGGCGACCGCTCCTACAAGGTCCACATCGATGGCTACAATCTCCTCCCCGCATTGAAAGGCGAAGCCGCCTGGCCCCGCCGCGAATTCATCTACTGGACTGATGACGGCAGCGTCGCCGCGCTCCGCTACGACAACTGGAAAATCACCTTCCTCAAACAAAACGCCCACGGCATGGAAGTCTGGCTCCAGCCCTTCGAGGAACTCCGCGCACCGATGGTCACGAACCTCCGCATGGACCCCTTCGAGTTGGCCCAAGATATCGGAATGGGCTACCAACGCTGGTATCTCGAGCACATGTTCATCATCGCCCCAGCCTCCGCCTATGTCGGCAACTGGCTCCAGAGCTTCAAGGAATTCCCGCCCCGCCAGAAGCCCGGCAGCTTCAACCTCAACCGCGTGATGGAGTCCGTCACCGGCATTTCTCAATAAGAATCAACCGCCGAAAAA
>Ga0247844_1005570_pt1 | contig 15944 bp, 12 predicted proteins | sample LaCtaG_FD_192421 | JGI IMG/M metagenome (GOLD analysis project Ga0247844, IMG submission 192421) | Freshwater microbial communities from meromictic Lake La Cruz, Castile-La Mancha, Spain - LaCruzMarch201714.5m_1 | ecosystem: Environmental > Aquatic > Freshwater > Lake | place: Spain: Castile-La... | reverse complement strand
GGCCGCCACTTCAGGCTGCCCACCGGCGTGAATGCCACGCCGAAACCACCACCACCCATTTTACCTGCCGCAGGGGTGGTCAGTTTTAATCGTCGTCAGGAGTCAGTTTTAGTTGTCGCTACACAGGGGACGCAATTTGGGGAGGAGCCCGAAAGAATGAAAAGATTGCGGCATCTTGAAAAATCGGCCAAAGACCGGAACGGACGTGAATCTCTCGGGATTTACAAATGATTGATGCGGCCGCACCAATCATCTGTCATGCGTTCTTGGGGCGCAGCTCTGCCGATACGGGCAGCTGCTATAGCCCGCCGTGCTTCCAGATCGAGAGCACGAGGCGGAGGCACATGTAGGCTCCGAACAGGAGGCCGATCATGCCCGGGATGCTGACGTTGGCAAGGTGCGGCGGGACGCTGGCGAGGAGGACGATGCTCGAGCAGATGAGGACAGCGGCAGTCAGGATGGCGTTGGCGAGCCGGTTGGCAATCGAGTCGAGCGTCTGGCGGAGCGGTTCGAATCCTTTGGGGTCAATTTTGTGTTCGAGCGGAATGCTGATCTTTCCGCGGCGGAAGCTCTGGTAAAGCTGGCGGAAATCCGCCGGGAAATCTCTCAGGAAATCGAGAGCTTCGACCGCGACGCCGCGAAGGATGCCGCCGACCCGGCCGGCGCCGAATTTTCCGAGCAGCACGCGGGTGGCGTAGGGCTCGCCGAGCTTGATAAAGTTGAGTTCGGGATCGAGCGAGCGGCCGATGGCCTCGACTTGGGCAAGCGCCTTGATTCCGAGATAAAAGGCTGGCTTCATTCGCAGGTGGTTATCTCGCAACAGGTCGAGCAGGTTGTTGAGAACGGCTCCCAGGCTGATGTCCTTGAGCGGCCGGCTGAGGTTCTGCTCGGCGAATTTTTCGACCTCCGCCTGGAGGAGCATCTGGTCTTTTGCGATCCCCTCCTCCGAGAGGTCCAAGATGGAGCGAGTCGTCTGGTTGTGGTTTTTTTCCGAAAGGCCGCTGACGAGGAGAGCGATGCTCTCGCGCATCTGGGGGGTAAATTTCCCCATCATCCCGTAGTCGTAGAGGGCGATGCGTCCATCCTTTACGACGGTCATATTGCCCGGGTGAGGATCGCCATGGAAAAAGCCGTGGGTGAAGATCTGCTCATAGATGAGGCCGGTCATCGTGACCGCGAGCGCTGCGGGGTCAATCCCCTCCTCCTTCAAGGCAGCGGTCTCCGTGATGGCGGTGCCGGTGAGAAATTCCATCGTCAGCACGCGTGCGTTCGAGCGGTCGCGGTAGATGATGGGAACCCGGATTGAGTCGTTTCCCTCAAACTGCTCGGCAAATCGCTCGGCGTTGGAGGCCTCGTTCTCAAAGTCCAACTCGCGCTGGAGCGTCTGGGTAAATTCTTCGACGATCCCGGTCGGATTGAGCCCGGCGGATTCCGGGACATGTTTTTCGACGAAGCGGGCGAGGTCATGGAGGATCGCCACATCCAGCTCGATGGTTTTTTCGATATCCGGACGCTGGACCTTCACGGCGACGGCGGTCCCATCCGGCAGCTTGGCGCGATGGACCTGGGCGATGCTTGCGCTGCCGATCGGCTTCTTGCTGAAATCAGTGAAAAGCCTGCTCATCGGCTGGCCGAGCTCGCGCTCAACGATCTGTCGGGCCTCCTCGCCGGAAAACGACGGAACGCTGCTCTGGAGCTTGGTGAGCTCGATGAAGTAGTCGTCGGTGATGAGATCGCGGCGGCTGCTGAGGATCTGCCCGAACTTGATAAACGTCGGGCCAAGCTCCTCCAAGGCCAGGCGGAGCCGCTCGGCAAGCGGCTTCGAGAGGATGGCATCATCCGGATGGATCCTGATCGTTGCGTCCTCGAGACGGAGGATGTGCTGCAGGGCGACGAGGCGGAGCACGTCCGCAAAGCCGTACTTAAAGAGAACCGTGATAATTTCGCGGTAGCGCGGGAGGTGCGTGTAGAGGTCCAACGCGGACCGGAGTGTGTCGAAGATCACCCCCTCAGCGTACTTCGTCCGGCCCCGATGGCAAAGCAAGGAATTGGTGGGGATCCCCTGCCCGCTCAACGGAAGATGTGTTCCGTTGGGCTAGGCCTGACGTATGTTTCTCAACTCTCTGCAGGCTTTTTTCAGGGCATCGGAGAGTTCCGGCCGGCGGATGGGCTTGCTGATATAGTCATTCATCCCGGCGTCTAGGCAGCGCTGGCGGTCCCCCGACATGGCGTCCGCCGTGAGGGCGATGATGTAAACCGGAGGAAGCCCCGGGTGAGCGGACTCGAACTGGCGGATCATCTCCGAGGCCTTGAGCCCGTCCATGACAGGCATCTGAAGGTCCATAAAAATCATATCGTAGCGGAGTTTTTCGTGGGCTTGGGCACCGGCGAGCCCATTGGGCTGCGAGTCGCTCGGGAACCCAAGCGAGGCGAGCATGCGTTGGGCGAGCATGCTGTTGACCGGATTATCCTCCACCACCAGCACTCTCCAGTTATCGGAGTTGTCCAACGTTGGGGGGGCGTCCTCTTTTGGCTGGGACGATTCGGGGGCTGTCGGGACCGTCACGAGAGGGAGCTCGAGGGAGAACAAGCTCCCCGAGGGGGAGGATTTTACAAGGCATACGTCGCCGCCCAGCAGCTCGGCGAGCCGCTTGCAGATCGCCAACCCAAGCCCGGTCCCCCCGAACCGGCGGGTCGTGGACGAGTCTGCCTGAGAGAAGGGCTTGAAGAGGCGGCTGATCCGGTCGGGCGGGATCCCGATGCCCGAATCTGCGACCTCGATCACCAGTGGAAAACGGCCGTCCTTCGGATCCTTATCGCTGCGGCGGGCGGAAACGGCAATTTTCCCGGCCGCCGTAAATTTTACGGCGTTGCCGACCAGATTGAGAAGGATCTGGCGCAGGCGGCCGGGATCCGTGCAAAGAGACCGCGGCACATCGTCATCCACCGTGACCTCCATGGCCAGCCCCTTGACCTGCGCCGTCGCACGGTAAAGATCCACCACGTCGCGGAGGCAGGAACGAATCTCGACCGCCGACGGCTGGATCGGCATCTTGCCAGACTCAATGCGCGAAAAATCCAAGATGTCATTTAGCAGCACCAGGAGCGCATCTCCGCTGCGGCGGATCATATCCACCTGCTCCTGCTGGCCGGAATCCAGAGTGGATTCACCAAGCAGGTCGGCAAACCCGAGCACGCTATTGAGCGGGGTGCGGATCTCATGGCTCATGACCGCAAGGAACTCGCTCTTGGCGCGGTCGGCTGCCTGGGCTGCCTCTTTCTCGCGAATAAGATCCTGCTCGACCGTCTTGCGCGTTGTGATGTCCAGTCCCGCTCCGCGGTATCCGGAGATCGCGCCCGACGCATTCGTGACCGGCACGCCATTCACGCTCAGCCAGATGGTTTCCCCATCGCCGCGCACCATGCGATATTCAAAATCCCGAAAGATTTTTTGGCGGGCCAGGATTGCCTGCGACTCCCGGTTTACCAGATCCCAATCTTCCGAGGGCACCAGCGAAAACGGGTTTCGGCCGATGAGTTCATCCACCGGATAGCCAAGGACGTCCACCACGCGTTCGGAGAGGTACGTATAGTGCCCGAGGGCGTCGACTTCCCAAATGTACTCGCCGGCTGCGTCCACCACATCCCGGAGCCTCCGCTCGGTCTCACGGAGCGGGGTCAGGTTTAAAATCGTTCCTATTGCCACGGATCCATTCCTTTCAGCCTCGAGGTGCTGCCCCCGGTCCAGGAGCCAGTGAATGCGGCCGCCCTTTCCAAAGATCCGGTACTCCACGTTCCACTTGCCCCCTCCTTCCCCGTTCCATGCCAGGCGGCAGAGCGCGACATCGTCCGGGTGGACGTTGGCCAGCCACCCGGAACGGGTTTGCGGAACGTCTTTGGGTTCGGGCCAACCGAGATCGGTCAGGTTCCCCTGCCAGGCGATGACATCGGAACCGGACTCAAAACGGTAGATCGCCTCCCCGATCGCATCGATCAGCGCAGTTTCCGCCCGGGCGACGCTCGCCAGCAGGTTGGCGTCAACCAGGTTCCTGCGACGGTAGGAGTAAACGGCGAGCGCGACGGTCAGGGACACCACCGCGCCAATGAGCACGGAGGAGAGGGCAGCGGACCGCAGCGAGGCAAGCGTCGGTTGGAGGCGGTCTGCGGTGGATTCCACAATCAGCACTCCCGCCGGTTTCCCGGGCCCGGAAAGAATGGGAACGATGGCGACCACGAGCGACTCGTTCGACCCGGGGTACGCGATTTCTCCGACCCAGCCCTTGCCGGTTTTTTGTACTGAGAGGGCGCAGAAATAGAGGGTTTCCTTGGTGAAATCGCCGCTTTTGCCGGGCTCTATCGGCAGGCGCTCCCAGGTCCGTGCGGGGAAGCCCTCGCTGTCCAGAACCATCCTCGGCTTGTCGCCGTCAAAAACAACAGTGTAAACGCGGGAGAGGATTTTTTGCTCGGCGCGGGACTCTTGGATCGGCGCCTGCTGGACGACATAGTCCCGCGGGTCGAGTTCGTTGGCGGGCGTCTCCGAGAGCTGCTGGTGGGCAGGCTGGTTGACAAGGTTGGCGGTTCGCCAGGCGATCGACTCCAACTGCTGACGGTTGTGGATATTGTTGCGAGCGCTGGCCTGGTTGTAGATGAAGTAGGCCGAGGCGATGAAGCACAGGAGCACCGAAAGTCCTACGTAGAAGGCATCCCTCAGGGGCGTGCTCGGCGTGCTGAGGGTAAATTTCACTTCGTTGCGGGGGAGATCAGAAAGGTCCGGCGGTCAGGGAAAAGTCGTGGGAGGAGGCAGGGGGGGCGACCCCCCCTCACTCGTGAGAGGTCGTGTCAGGCGGGTTTGAAGTCGGATCCCTGGCTCGCGGACAGGGTCTTCTTCTGGGCTGGAGTTAAAACACGGAGGAACTTTTTGGACTCGTTGATCCTCCAGCAGCGGAGGGTTTCCAGGCGGTCCTGAAGCCCAAGCGTGCCAGCCTCAAAATCCGCATTGACTCCGGAGACAAACTGCTCTCCCTGCTTGCGAATGGCTTCGATTGCGCTGATCTGCTTCCCGGAGAGCTGCAGCGCCATTTGAATGCGAGGGATCAGGAGCATCCAGCCCCCCAGCGTCTGATGCCCGATCTGGTCCAGGCGCTGAGCCTGCGCGGCTGTGAGGACGGCAATGGCCTTGGCATTAAATTGGCGGTTGACCTGCGCGAGAGCGGAATTTGCCGCCTTCTTTTCGGTGAGGGTTTCCGGATGCCGTGCGGTGACGCTGCGGGCGGTTTCCTTGTACTGGGAGCGGATTTGGTCGAGTTGGCCGCACTGGGACTTCGAGAGCCCAAGGTCGCGGCGCACGGAGGCATTTCCCAAAATCACCGGGGCGGCCCCGGGAAAATCATCGGCGGCGCTTGCGCCGGCGAGGCCGGCGAGGAGGAAAATGCTGAGAAGGAATGCGAGGGAGGACGATTTCATAGGTTTTTAGCGATGATGGCTTCGAGCTTCACGATGTCCGCACCAAACTTCCGGATCCCATCGGCCAGCTTGTCGGTTCCCATGGCATCCTCGTTGAGCATCCAGCGAAATGTTTTTTCGTCCATATGGAGCTTTTCGACGTCGGAGGCCGATGCGTGCGCGGGGTCGAGCTTGCGGGTAAAAACCTCGGTCGAGTTCTGCAGTTCCTCGAGCAGGTCGGGGCTGATCGTCAGCAGGTCGCATCCGGCAAGCTCGCGGATCTGCCCGATGTTCCGGAAGCTGGCCCCCATCACCTGCGTCTCGTACCCGAATTTTTTGTAGTAGGTATAGATCTTTCCGACCGACTGGACACCGGGATCTTCCGCCCCGGAAAATTCCTTCCCGGTCGTCGCCTTGTAGTAGTCGTAGATCCGGCCGACGAATGGCGAGATCAGTCGGACCTGCGCCTCGGCGCAGGCGATCGCCTGCGGGAGCGAGAAAAGAAGCGTCAGGTTGCAATTGATCCCCTCCTGCTGGCAGACCTTCGCCGCCTGGATCCCCTCCCACGTCGAGGCGATCTTGATCAGAACCCGCTCGCGGGAGATGCCCGCCTTCTCATAAAGACCGATCAGGTACCGCGCCTTTTCAATTGTCGCCGCGGTATCGAACGAAAGCCGCGCGTCCACCTCGGTGCTCACCCGCCCGGGCACGATGTCCAGGATCTCCCGCCCAAACGCGATCAGCAGGTCATCGATGATTTTTTTGATCAAATCCCCGCCCGCGAGCTGGCTGGACCGGTTCTCCGCCAGGACGCGGTCGAGAAGATGCTTGTACTCGGGCTGCTGGACCGCCTTAAAAATCAGCGTCGGATTTGTGGTCGCATCCTGGGGCGTGTATTTTCGGATCGACTCGAAGTCGCCGGTATCCGCAACGACGGTGGTGAAGGTTTTCAGCTGGTCGAGGGACGTTGCAACGTGGCTCATGGGAATTAGATTGGAGTGGTTGAGGATTGAGGGAGGCAGCGTGCCCGCTGCACCCCACAAATGCAACATCATAAAAAATGCGCGGGGGAGCGGGGGCGTCTCGAGGACCCGGACGCGCAGTGCCGCTCGTCCTCGCTGTCGCGAAGGCGGGTGGTCCGTTTGCCCGCCACAGCGGGAAAATTCTGCAAATTGAGGAGTTGCGCGGGATCGATTTCTTCTGTTATCAACTCCCTTCCAGCACTTCGCCGACGTAGCACAGTGGTAGTGCAATCGATTCGTAATCGATAGGTCAGGAGTTCGAATCTCCTCGTCGGCTTTCCGCACCGCCTGTGGCGACTTGAGCCGCGCCTGCTTGATGCGGCGGGACCTGACGGAAGGGAACGCGGTCGCCACAGGATGCACGTTCGCGCCCGTCTCTTTCAAAAATTTATGACCCGCGCGGAAATTGTATCCCTTTTGCCGCATCCCCAGCACGGCCCCCATGATCGTGTCGGTCGGGTATCGGCCGGCGGCCGGGGGGGAAGGGCTGCCGCCGCTTCAATGAGTTCTTCTGACTCCACCCAGCGCATGGGGAGTGGGCAAATACACGCTTTCTCGTGCGTAAATTAAAAAAGAAAAACTCTTTAAATCCCTCCGGCAATCGGATGGACTCATGGGCATGCACTTGCATGAGATGGTCAGCTACCTGGACGAGCTTTTGGGGATCCCTGGCTTCCGTGATTATCCGAATGCCCTGAACGGTCTTCAGGTTGAAAACTCAGGGAGCCTGTCGAGAATCGGGGCTGCGGTGGATGCCTGCGAGCAGAGCATTCGGGAGGCAGCCGCTGCGGGCGTGGACCTGCTCGTCGTCCACCATGGCCTCTACTGGGGGGGGCTGTCTCCGTTGACCGGTTCGGCGTACCGGAAGGCCCGGATCGCGATCGAGGCGGACATGGCGATCTACAGCGCGCACCTCCCGCTCGACGCGCACCCGCGCCTCGGAAACAATGCCCTGCTCGCCGAGCGCCTGGGCCTCGCCGGGGGCGAACCATTTTTTCCCGCTCAGGGGGAGCCGATCGGGCAAAAGTTTGATGCCGAGATTAACCGGGAGGTTCTCCGTTCCCTCCTGGAAAAGGCCGTGGGCGGACCGGTGCACCTGGCACCCGGCGGGCCGGCTCTCTGCAAAAAAATTGGAGTTGTCACGGGCGGGGCCGGGGCGGAGGTCGCCCGCGCGGCGTCCGAGGGCATCGACACGATGGTGACCGGGGAGGGCCCTCACTGGTCGTTCACGGCCGCCGAGGAGCTGGGCATCAACCTCTTCTACGCCGGCCACTATGCGACGGAGACGTTTGGAGTGAAGGCCTTGGCGACCGAGCTCTCCGAGCGGTTCGCCCTGCCCTGGGAGTTCATCGACCATCCGACCGGGCTCTGATCCCGGTCTAAAACTCGACCTTTGCTCCGACGTACCAGTTCTGCGGCATCGCGGGGTCGATCCCATCCGGGCGGATCCGCGCCGTGCGGATCAGGGATTTTTCATCGCCTCGATCTGCTCGGCGACATCTTTTGCCGGGATCAACTCAAACGCCTGCTCGTACTTTTTGAGGGCCTCCGGCTTTTGGGAGTTATCCGCCAGCATTTTCGCTTCGTCGCGCAGGAGCAAAAACTTGCTGACGTCCCCGTTGACCCGCGCTTGGGCGCCGGCGAGCGATTCAGTTGTTTTGACGCCTATTGTCGCTGCCTGTCGGACGAGGGTGTCCAAAACCGACTTCGCTTCCAGGAGCTGCTTTTCGGAGATCTTTTTTTCCAGAACCGGAAGGTTATCCCCGAAGGAGGTCAGGGCATCTGCAAGTGGAAGGGGGACAGAAATCATCACGGGCGGGGATCCGGCGCGGTAGGCCTTCACGCCGGCGGTCATCGCCGCGAGGCTGGCTGAGTGGTCGGGGGAAAGCACCGGAGATGCAGTGCCTGGATCGGACATCGCAGCTTCGAACTGCGACTGAACTGCCTGAATCTGTGCCGTAAGCTGGGCGGCCTTCGTGAGGGAGGCATCCCAGCTCTGAACGAAAAGGTTCGCAGCCGCATCCTCCTGAGGCTGCAGGCCCTTCAGCTTCTTCACGAGATCCGAGGCTTGCTCAAAGCTGATTTTCGGAGAGTTGAGCTGGCGGAGGATCTCCGCCCGCTCGTCCTGGCGGACCCGGCTATTGTACAGTACCTGCACGCCGGCCATCACGGTGCTGACTGAGGGCTCGGACTCTGCGAGTTCCTTGAGCCCGAGAAAATACTGGTCCTCTTCGAGAACCAGCTCCTTGATCTTCGGTGCGGTAAGGATCTCCTGCTTCAGCCCGTTAGCCAGGGTTGCCGCTTTCTGCTGGAAATACGAGCTTCGGGGAAGCCATTGCCCGGACTCCTTCACGCTGCCAGCATCGTACTTTTGCAGATCGGCTTTCAGCGGAGCCGCCGCCTGGTCCAAAAGACGGGCCGCAGAGGGAAACTTCTTGGCCGATGCCGCCAGCTCGTCAACCGTCTTTTGGAGGGCAGCCCGCTGGGATGCGGAGGACAGCGTCGGCGGGAGGTCGGGAGATAAAATCAACGTGACCACCTTGGCCGTCGGCACCTGAAGCGCTGATTGCTTGGCCGTCCGGAATTGGTAGTAGCCGGTGTGGTTCGATACGCCTTGGAATTCGAGGGCTGTCGCCTGGTCCTCTTTTGACCATGGCTGAGGTTTTACCAGGGCGATGCCGGGCTTGTCTGCGGGGGCACCGCCTTGCTGGGCGAGGGCCGATGAAACTGGCCCGAGGGCAAGCAGGGTCAGAAGCCCGGCGAGGCAAAGGAGGGATCTTATCATTGAGGGTTCTCTCACTTTACAATGTGCGCAACAAATTTCAATACCAGATTACCCGGCCCGGGGAATTCGATTGCCCCCACCTCCCGGAGCAGATACTCAGAGGTATGCACCCCACCCCGCTTCAAAAAAAGATTTTTTGGGCCGCGATCAGCACGGTTTCCGCGTATGCGATCGGGTACGTTCTCTTTCTGGTCGGGAGCCTGATCGTCCAGGCGATCTCGTTTCTCCAGCCGGTATTAATTCCGGTCGCCATCGCCGCGATCCTTGCCTTCCTGCTCGAACCGGTCGTCCAGTGGATTATGCGCCTCCTCAAGATCTCGCGCATCTTGAGCATCATCATCGTCTACCTGGCGGCCGCCACCACGTTCGTCGGCATCCTGATCTGGATCCTCCCGGCCGGCTACCGCCAGGGGGCGGTCTTCCTGAAAGATTTCCCGGAATATTCCCAGAAGACTCAGAACCTCGTGGTCTCAACGATGGAGAGGATTCACAAGCTGTCGGATTACCCGCTGCTCAAGGGGACCGGCGGCGAGGAGGGAGGGCAGAGCCAGTTTGCGGCTTTTGTGACGGAGCGGATCTCCGAGGCGGGGATCTGGCTCCAGAAGAAGGTGCCCGACCTGGCGGTCGAGTCGGGCCGGTTCCTCCAGCGCAGCCTCAGCGGGTTCCTCGGCGTCTTCGGGATTATGCTCAGCATGATCCTCGTCCCGATCTTCCTCTTTTTCTTTTTGAAGGACAGCCCGTCGATCACCGACAACTGGAGCCGCTACCTCCCGATGCGCGCCTCGCCGCTCAAAAATGAAATTGTTTCTCTCGTGAGCGAGATCAATTCCTACCTGGTGAGTTTTTTCCGCGGCCAGCTTCTGGTGAGCATGATCGACGGGGTCCTGATCGCGGCGGCACTCCTGGTGATGGGCCTCGACTTTGCCGTCCTGATCGGCCTGATGGTCGGCGTCCTTGGCCTGATCCCGTATCTGGGGATGATGATCGCATGGATTCCCGCCGTCATCATCGCCGCGGCGCAGTTTGGGGATTGGACGCACCCGCTCTGGGTCACGGTGATCTTCATCGTTGCCAACAATATCGACGGGATTTTCATCGCCCCGAAAATCGTTGGGGAATCGGTCGGCCTGCACCCGCTCACGGTGATCATCTCGGTCCTCGCGTGGAGCCTGATCCTCGGCGGCCTGCTGGGGGCGCTGCTGGCCGTCCCGCTCACCGCGACGATGAAGGTGCTCCTGAAGCGCTACTTCTGGGACCGCCCGGCCTCCGCCTCCCCTTCGTGATCAGAGCGGAAGCGTCTCGTACCCGATGCAGAGGTAGATCCCGAGGGTTCTTCCGTCCGGCTCAGCAATCGTCTTGAGCGGGACAACCTCGGAAAATGCTGCGGAGATCGTCTGCGGGAGCTCGCTGCCGATATAGACCGCATTTCGCCCGACATACGGATTCACCCCCCTCTGCTCGGTGAAGTATTCATTCAAAACGACCGGGCTGTCGACAAAGTCGGCGTAGGACGCCCAGATTCCGAACTGGTTGACCAGAGCCGGCGACTCGGGAACAAAGACCGCCGGCGGGCCGGGAGAATGGGGCATGTGGTAGCCAAGAACTGCCGCCAACTCCGGCTCGTCGGCAATAAAAAATCCCGCTTGCTCGGCGGCGGGAAGATCCCGCGCCGCCAGGAGAGCCTCGCGAGCCACCGCCTCCCAACCGTGCCGGCGCATCCCAACCCAGGAAAAAGCGACAGCGAGAAGGATGCACAGGGAGATCGCCCAGCGGCCGGGCCGCGAGCCGATCACAGACGCCGTTGCAAACCCGGCAACCGGAACAAACCCCAGCCATGCCGCAGAAAGAGGGGCAGATCCGGAATAGACAAAGAGCGCGCAGAGCACCCAGAGAGGAACAGAAACCGCTGCGAGGAAGGCCGCGCGGGCGTGCATCTGCGCCCGGCGGAGCAACAGAACGAGCCCCCCCGCGATGAGGAGCAAAACGGGCGGGGAGAAGTCGAGGGCCAGCCGTTCCACCCCGCCCAGGATGCGGGTTGGATGGAACTCCCAAGCCGAGCGCAAGGTCCCTCCGGCAACCGGGATCCACTCAAGCGACGCATTCCATGCCATCGCCGGCCACAGCGCCGCCGCACAAAGGAGAAGGATGCCAACCAGCCAAGGCCCGTCGCTGCGGTGCCGGCGGGATGCCGCCGCAGCCCCGAGAAGTCCAAGCGGGATCAGGATGGCCTCGTAGCGGAAACAGACGGCCGCTGCAAAAAGCAGGCCGGAGCCAAGCCATGCCGTCCGCTTCCCCTCCCAGGCCACCCGGGCCAGCACCAAACCCGACAGCGAGAGCAGCAGGGCGGGCATCAGAGGGCCGACCTCAATGGAGGAAAAATGAAAAGCCGGAATCGCGTTAAGTAGGATCACTGCCCAGGCGGCAATCCTCTCGTCGGCGATGCGCCGGAGAAACAGCCAGGCCGCCCAGCTCGCCAAGAACCCCATCACCACCCAAAAGAGGCGGGCCGCAGCCAGGTCGTCACCAAAGGCGCGAAGGAGCAGCGCCGTCCCGGCCGGCCCATCAAAAAATGCGCCGGAAAGGCGCTGCGAGCACATCCAGTAGTAGGCGTCTTGCGGGGAGACCTCGCTTGTAAAGACCCACCAGGCCCGGATCAGGCCAACCAGGATTAGAATCAAAAATAACCCCTTCGCCTTCATGCGGCCAGGAGTGAGGGGTTGCTCAAATGCCATGCCGGGAACCAGCGCTTCCCCCAGCGCCGCCACCCGAGCTCACAGGCGGCGACAACCAGAAGCGCGATCCCGGCTCCGAGCAGGCAGGAGACAAGGACATCGAGCGGCCAGTGCGAGCCGACGTAGATCCGGCTGTAAGAAACCAAGGCGGCAGGCAGAAACGCCACCCACCCCCAGCGGCGGTAAAACAGCGCGAGCACCGTGGCCAAAGCAAAATTGTTTGCCGCGTGACCGGAGGGGAACGAGTTGCCATGTGGCGGCCGGATCCCGGGCTGCGAGAACTCCTCGCGGAGCGGCTGGCCCACGGCCAGAAACCTGGGGCGGGCCTTCGCCAGATCGAGCGTCCGCGCGCCCACGAGGACCTCGTGTGGCCTAGGCCGCCCGACGATCTCCTTCAGCGAATCCACAACAATCCCATCAGTCACGCCGACGGCCAGCGCCGCTACGAGCACCATCGCCCGCGCACGAAACCCTCCGCGCACCAGCACCGCCCCGCCAAGGACCACCAAAAACGGCCACCAAAAATCCCAGCTCGAGGCCACGGCCATCGTCAGATCCAACCCGGGCACCGCCCAGGAATGGTTGATCAGATAGAAGGCGCGCTCATCCATGGGACCACCGGCCCGCCTTTACTTCCGGCGCTTGGACCCGAACCGCATCCCCTTGTGCGTGCGGACCCCCTTGGCGGATTTGAGCGCGGCAGCCGCCTCGGTCTCATTGAAGATTGCGGTATAAACGTAATCGAAGTTTTCGAGCTTGAGCCGGGGGACCGACTGCCCGATGAACCGCTCGATGTCTTTGACATGCGGGAGCTCCTCGGCCGTCATGATCGTGAACGCGGCCCCGACATTCTGCGCGCGCCCGGTGCGTCCGATCCGGTGGACGTAGTCCTCCGGGTGCTGGGGAACGTCGTAGTTGATCACGTGGCTCACCCCGGCAATATCGATCCCGCGCGCCGCAATGTCGGTGGCGACCATCACCTCGTAGCGGCCGGCCTTGAACCCTTCGAGCGCCTCGACGCGCTCGTTCTGCGTGCGGTTCGAGTGGAGCGTCGCCACGGAGTGGTTGTTCTTCTTGAGCTCGCGCGAAATCCGGTCCGCGCCATCCTTCGTGCGGCTGAAGATCAGGACGCTGTCAAAATTCGTCCGCGCCAGCAGGGCGAGGAGGAGGTCGAACTTCTGCGCGACGGCAACCGGGTAGAACGCGTGGTCCACGGTCTCGGCGGGCGACTGGCGCGCCCCGATCTCAATCCGCTCGGGATCGGTCAGGCACCATGATGCCAGGCGCCCGATCTCCTCGGGAATCGTCGCCGAAAAGAGCAGGGTCTGCCGCTTCTTCGGGCACTGCTCGACGATGCGCCGCACATCGGGCAAAAACCCCATGTCCAGCATCCGGTCGACCTCGTCCAATATCAAAAATTCAAGCCCGCTCAGGTCGACGGCCCCCTGCTGCATGTGGTCGAGGAGGCGGCCCGGCGTGGCCACGATCACGTCGCACTTCCGCGCGAGGTCATCCTTCTGCTTCCCGTACCCGACCCCGCCGTGGATCAGGGAGACTTCGGTGTGCATGAACCGCATGTAGTCGCGAAACGCGGTCTCCACCTGCATCGCCAGCTCGCGGGTCGGCTCGAGAACCAGGCAGCGGATCTTCGGCTCCGGATGGTCGAGCTTGCAGAGCACCGGCAGGGCAAAGGCCGCCGTCTTGCCGGTGCCGGTCTGCGCGGAGGCGATGAGGTCGCGGCCGGATAAAATGACAGGGATCGCACGCAACTGGATCGGCGTGGGCTCGGAGTACCCCATCCGCTGGGCGCCATGAAGCACCGTCTCGGAGAGGTTTAAATTTTGAAATGACATGTCTGGGAGTGTTTCTAAACGGCTTTCAGATTTCAAACCAGCCTTTTACCTCGAACGGATGAAATGAGGCAACCGCCGCGGTCTGGGTGCCGAGGCGGAACGGGAGCAGGTAAACCGGCTCCCCGCGGAGCTCCCCCACCCGCCCGTCGCCGGGCCGCGCGACATCCAGCCCGCCCGCCAGCCCGCACCCGGCCAGCTTCAGCATCGCCTCCTTCGCGGTCCACACCTGGAGAAAATCGTCCTCGGTGACAAGCGAACCGACCTCGTCGGGATGGAAAAACCGCTGCGCGATCGCCTGGTAATCCCGGAGCCGGCCGGGCGTCTCGATGTCGATCCCAACGAAATGCGTCGAAAAGGCCGCAACGACAGCCCCGCCGGAGTGGCTCAGGTTAAAGCAGAGCTCGCAATCATGGATAAACGGCTTCCCGTCGGGATCGATCCGGATTTCGAAGTCTTTGGGCGTACGCCCGCAGTAAAGCGAAGCCGCCATGCGCACTCCCGCCCGGCCGGCTACAAAGGCTTCCCGTGCAGGCCCGGAGGTCATTCGCGTGGCCTGTATTCGCTCGGTCTCGGACAGGATCGACGCGTCGCCGGGCAGAAACCTCCAGATGTGAAGCGCTTCGGGAGACATCCGCGCGGGCGGAGAAATGAACGCCGGAGCCACGTCACCCGCCACTTCAGGGGGCATTCTTAAATCCTGGGCTTTTCTGAACCGCTCCCGAGCTGGCTAAAATCACGAGCTTGCCAAGAATCTTCCCGGAGGGATCCCTGCACACTGCGGTCCAGAGGGGGGGGACGTCGTTGGCGTGGGAGGTGAGCTGGTAGTCAACCGCCCCCAAGGTCAGCTTGTTTGCGGCAGCGTAGGCCTGCGCGATTTTCCAAACGCCCCCTGAGTCGATCCCCAGCGAGCTCATCGCAATCGCGACTTCCTTGCGCTCGGCCTGGGTGAGGCTCAGCGACGGGGTGTCCGAAACCAACTGGTCGCCCGAGACGACAAGCTTGCGCAGCGTCCCCGGGTTTTCCGCGTTCCATGCCAGAAGCACCCATTCCTTCGGGTTGGGAGCCCCGCCAGTCCCGGAGATCTCCAAAATGCTGCCGCCATATTTTTCTGGAACAGCCAGCATCGCCGCGACCGCCCCGCCAGCAACCGGCGCCAGCGTCTGCACGGTCGGCACCCCCGATCCTCCAGAATCCGGCAGAAGACCGTCCACCGGGACCTGCCCGCACAGGATCCCCGGAAATATCAGAAGCGCTGCGAGCATTTTCATATCCGCATACCCTACGGAAATTTGCCAAATGGGAAATGGCAAATTGAGCCGGCCTGGAATGCCACAGCATGCCTGGAGTCAATGAACAGAATGCCGGGTTGGGCGTGGAGGCATTGCGTATGTCAAGAAGCCTTTCCCTTTTGTTACAAACGCGCTACCGCGCTGGTGCCATAAGGAGCAGGGTCATTCTTGGCCCTGGGCGAAAAACGCGTTGCGGCGCAGCCGAGACTTTTGGCGCGCGCAGCGCGGGCGGATCCGCGCGATCAAGGGCAGGAATGCCCTTGCCCCTATACTCAGAAGACAACCTGGCCCCGGCTCACATGCTCTACCAGCGTGAACTGGTGCTCCCGCATCCGGCGACGGCCGAGTGCAAGCCTGTTGGATGACCAAGCCCATAGAGATGGCCTTTGAAGTGAGGAGATGTGTCCAGTAGTACGTTTATGCACACTGACCCGAATGGCACTAACTTAAGGGTTTTCCAGGAATCATTTCGATGCCGACTTTTCGATGTGGCAGGTGACCCATTTCGTGTCGGGGTTTGGTAAGAAGGCGGTAGTTTTTTGGGCGGCGTTTTCTGACGCGCGGTTCGCTGCGTCCGGGACGAAGAGGGTTGGGATCGCGGGCGATGGCCAGGAGCATTTCCTCAACGAGGGCGGAGATTGTTCGGGGTTTGTCTTCGGCCCCGCATGTAGCATTGGCGAATTGGCGCACGGTGTCCAGGCAGCCTTTGAAGGAGAGGCGCTTGAGGTCGACGTCGTGGGTGAGGGCGGCCTTTTGCATGACGCAACGGATGAGGTTGTAGGCGATGAAATGCATGCGCAGTTCTCGTTCGATCATGTGGG
>Ga0247844_1005564_pt1 | contig 15963 bp, 10 predicted proteins | sample LaCtaG_FD_192421 | JGI IMG/M metagenome (GOLD analysis project Ga0247844, IMG submission 192421) | Freshwater microbial communities from meromictic Lake La Cruz, Castile-La Mancha, Spain - LaCruzMarch201714.5m_1 | ecosystem: Environmental > Aquatic > Freshwater > Lake | place: Spain: Castile-La... | reverse complement strand
CCCGTCAGGACACCGAGTCAGCAATGCACCGCCTCGATGCCCTGATTGGAAAAATCGCACCGCCTGCGAAGGACGCAGGCCTTCGCGAAAATGTTGAAGTTTTTCTCGTGGCCATCGTTGTTGCGGCGGGGATCAAAGCGTTCATTCTGCAACCGTTTCGCATTCCGACCGGGTCGATGCAGCCGACGCTTTTTGGGATTGTTGCGACGCCCACGCAGTCCCCTCCCCCGAACCTGCTGGTGAGGGCCTTTGAGTTTGTTTGGCTGGGGAGGCACTATTTGGATTTGAGGGCGAAGGAGGATGTGATCGTGGAGGGGTTGAGCGAGAAGACGTATGCGAACTTTTTCACCTTTACGGACGTGGAGTGCCGGACGCGGGCGGGCGGGCGGGTGTCCTACCGGGATTTTGCGCCCGCGCGCCAGCTTGCCACGGACTTCGGGATCCGCAAGGGGATGGTTTTTGAGAAGGGTCAGACGATGGCGAGAGGGTATGTGGACACGGGCGATCAGGTGTTTGTGGACAAGGTGAGCTACAACTTCTCGAAGCCTGCGGCCGGAGATGTCTTTGTTTTCAAGACCACGGGGATCCGGAAGATCGAGGACGGTCTGGACCCGGCGCTTGGCTCCCAGCATTACATCAAGCGCCTGGCTGGCATGCCTGGGCAGACGCTGCGGATTGACCCGCCGAGGCTTTTTGTGGACGGGGCGATTCCGGAGCAGTTCGTTTTCCGCAGGGTGATGAGCATGAAGGACGGCTACCAGGGGTATTCGAACGGACCGCAGGGCGGCGGAAGCTTTGCGCTGCTGGGCAGTCCGGAGGACACCTACAAGGTTCCGGCGCGGAGCTACTTCGCTCTGGGCGACAACAGCTACCATTCGCGGGACAGCAGGGATTGGGGGCCGGTGCCCGAGAAAAATGTGGCCGGCCGGGGGTTCTTTGTCTACTGGCCGTTTTCGCAGCGCTGGGGATTTATCCGATAGAGCGGGCCGAATCCGGCGCAATTCACATTTTTTGCGCTTTTGGTGGAAACGCGCGCCCAGTCTGGAGTAATCTCCTGCGCGCCCATGGGGGCAGCCGAATGCAACAGAGGAAAACCCACGAAAACCATATGACCGAAAAAGCCACTCTCACCTACAACGGAATCTCCACCGAGCTGCCTGTGATCGTTGGCAGCGAAAACGAGCGCGGGGTGAACATCACCCACCTGCGCGACCAGACGGGGCTGATCACCTACGACGATGGCTTTGGGAACACGGGATCCTGCACGAGCGACATCACCTTTATCGACGGGGAAAAGGGCATCTTAAGATACCGGGGGTATCCGATTGAGGAGCTCGCTGAGAAGAGCACGTTCATCGAGGTGGCCTGGCTTCTGATGCACGGCAACCTGCCCACCCGCCACGAGCTGCGCAAATTCTCCGACCTTCTCACCGAGTTCCAGGTCCTCCATGAGGACATGAAATACCACTTTGAGGGGTTCCCGCCCAACGCGCACCCGATGGCGATCCTGTCTTCGATGATCAACGCCTGCGGATGCTTCACCCGCGAGCTCACCGGACCCTACGAGGCTTCCAAGTTCAAGCGCCACAGCGCCCGCCTGATCTCGCAGGTCCGCACGATCGCCGCCTTTGCTTACCGGAAGTCGCTCGGCCTGCCGATCGTCTACCCGAAGCCGGAATACAAATATACGGCGAACTTCCTGCACATGATGTTCTCGATGCCGTATGCGGACGTGGATCTGCAGCCGGAGGCGGTTGCGGCGCTCGACCAGATCTTTCTGCTCCATGCCGACCACGAGCAGAACTGCTCGACCTCGACCGTGCGCATGGTTGCCTCCAGCCGGGCCAACATTTTTGCCAGTGCCGCCGCAGGGGTCTGCGCGCTGTGGGGGCCGCTCCATGGCGGCGCCAATCAGGCGGTGCTCGAAATGCTCGGCCACATCCGCCACGAGGGCGATGACGGATCCAAGTTCCTCGAGGAGGTGAAATCCAAGGACGGGGGCAAGCGCCTCATGGGATTCGGCCACCGGGTTTACAAGAACTACGATCCCCGCGCCCAGATCATCAAGGCCAGCAGCGACAAGCTCCTCGAGAAGCTCCAGAAGAGCGATCCGCTATTGGATATCGCGCTCAAGCTGGAGGAAACCGCCCTCAAGGATCCGTATTTCCTCGAGCGCAAGCTCTACCCGAACGTCGATTTCTACAGCGGCATCATCATGCGTGCGCTGGGGATCCCGACGGAAATGTTCACCGTCATGTTTGCCATCGGCCGCATGCCCGGTTGGATCGCCAACTTCAAGGAGGTCATCGACGATCCCAAGTCCCGGATCTATCGCCCCCGCCAGGTCTACACCGGAGTGCAAAGCCGCAGCTACGTTCCCATCGAGGAGCGCTGAGGCAGCGCCGGCGGCATCCGACAGATCGCGTCTCCGGCCTGACCCGCCACTCCCCGGCGGGCCAGGCCCTCGACCCCTCGGTTCAAAACTTCTCAGCGCCGCGTTGACACCCGACGCTGGCCTGATAAGTGTCAGTGTTTCCCATTTCCCTTTATGTCCAAAAAAACCAAGTCAGTGAAACCCGCAGTGGCCCGCGAGGGCAAATATGTTTACACCTTCGGCGACGGCAAGGCCGATGGTGACGGAAAGATGAAGCCGCTCCTCGGCGGCAAAGGTGCCAACCTTGCCGAGATGACCCGCATCGGTCTCCCGGTGCCTCCCGGGTTCACGATCACAACGGAAGTCTGCACGTATTTTTACGCGAACAAGCGCACGTATCCCAAAGAGCTCCAGTCCCAGATTGAGGCCGGCGTGCGCAACATGGAAAAAATCATGGGCACCAGTTTTGGGGATGCGAAGGGATTCCCCCTCCTCGTCGCCGTGCGCTCCGGCGCCCGCGACTCGATGCCGGGCATGATGGATACGATCCTCAACCTGGGCCTGAACGATGAAACCGTGCAGGCCCTTGCCTCCGCGACCAACAACCCCCGGTTTGCATGGGACTGCTACCGCCGCTTCGTCCAGATGTATGGCGACGTGGTGCTGGGCGTCCAGAAGCGCGAGGGCGAGGACCACGAGCCCTTCGAGACAATCATCCATGAGTTCAAGCACGAAAAATACCATGCCGACATCGTGGACAGCGAGCTGACGGCCGAGGACCAGGAAGAGCTGGTCAAACGCTTCAAAGCGCTCGTCAAGGACCGCACAGGAAAAAGCTTTCCGGCCAACCCCTGGGAACAGCTCAAGGGAGCCGTCGGGGCCGTTTTCGGCTCCTGGATGAACGACCGCGCGATCGTGTATCGCCGGAAATATAACATCCCGGCCGAGTGGGGCACCGCGGTGAACGTCCAGGCCATGGTCTTTGGAAACACCGGTGAAAAGTCCGGCTCCGGCGTCGCGTTCACCCGCAACCCGGCCAACGGCGTCAAGGAATTCTACGGCGAGTTTCTGATCAACGCGCAGGGTGAGGATGTCGTGGCCGGCGTCCGTACGCCCGAGCCCGTCGCGCTTCTGAAAAAGCAGCTTCCCAAGCCCTTTGCCGAGCTTGAAAAGGTCCGCCAGACGCTTGAGAAGCACTTCAAGGACGTGCAGGACTTCGAGTTCACGATCCAGGAGGGAAAGTTGTTCATGCTGCAGACCCGGAACGGCAAGCGCACCGCGATGGCCGCGCTGAAGTTCTCGATGGACATGGTCAGCGAGAAGCTCATCGACTGGAAGACGGCCGTCCTCCGCAACCCGGCGGACCAGCTGGACCAGCTTCTGGCCCCGGTGTTCGATGCCGCCGAGATCAAGAAGGCGAAGCTCCTTGCCAGCGGGCTGCCTGCCGGCCCGGGTGCCGCCTCCGGCAAGATCTACCTCAACGCCGACCGCGCCGCCGCCGCCGCCGACAAGGGGGAAAAGGTTCTCCTGGTCCGCACGGAGACCTCTCCGGAGGACCTGCGCGGAATGATTGCTGCCGAGGGCATCCTCACCGCGAAGGGCGGGGTCTCCTCCCACGCGGCGCTCGTCGCCCGCCAGATGGGCAAGGTCTGCATCTGCGGAGCCTCGGCCCTGCACATCGACTACGACAAAAAGACCGTTTCCGTCGCGGGCGAAACCTTCAAGGAGGGCGACTTCCTCTCGATCGATGGCACGGCGGGAACCGTGTATGCCGGGCAGATCGCCACGGCCCCGTCCGAGATCATCACCGGCCTCCTCCACGGGGACAAGGCCGCGCAGAAAACCGAGAAGTTCAAGAACTTCAACCAGCTCATGGACTGGTGCGCGAAGCTAACCCGCCTCGAGGTCCGCACGAACGCGGACAATCCCGAGCAGACGGAAAATGCCATCGCCTTCGGCGCGACCGGCATCGGCCTCTGCCGCACGGAGCACATGTTCTTCGAGGGCGACCGGATCGACGCGATGCGCGAGATGATCCTCGCCGAGCGCACCAGCGACCGGATCGATGCCCTCGCCAAGCTCCTCCCGTATCAGCGCGAGGACTTCACGGGGATCTTCAAGGCGCTCAACGGCCACCCCGCCACGATCCGCCTCCTCGACCCTCCGCTCCACGAGTTCCTGCCGCACGATCACGGCTCACAGAACGCCCTCGCCCAGAAGATCGGAGTGAGCGCGGACAAGATCGCGCAGCGCGTGAAGGACCTCCACGAGTTCAACCCGATGCTCGGGCACCGCGGATGCCGCCTCGGCGTCTCCTACCCGGAGATCACCGAAATGCAGGCCCGCGCGATCTTCGAAGCCGCCGCGGACGTGGCCAAGAAGAAGATCAAGGTCAAACCCGAGGTCATGATCCCGCTCGTCGGGTTCAAGAAGGAGCTCGACCTCCAGGTCGAGATCGTCCACCGCGTGGCCAAGCAGGTCATGGCCGAAAAGGGAGTCAAGTTTGACTACCTCGTCGGCACGATGATCGAGGTCCCCCGCGGGGCGATCACGGCGGATGAGATTGCGCAGACGGCCCAGTTCTTCAGCTTCGGAACAAACGACCTGACCCAGACCGCCCTCGGCATGAGCCGCGACGATATGGGGTCGTTCCTGAACTCCTACACCGAGAACGAGGTCTTCAAGAAAAACCCGTTTGCCACCCTCGACCAGGAGGGCGTCGGGCAGCTGATCAAGATCGCCATCGAGAAGGGCCGCAAGACAAACCCGAAAATCAAGCTCGGCATCTGCGGCGAGCACGGCGGGGACCCGGACAGCGTCAAGTTCTGCCACCAGGTCGGCCTGACCTACGTGAGCTGCTCGCCGTTCCGCGTCCCGGTCGCGCGCCTCGCCGCCGCGCAGGCCGTCCTCGAGGAAGCGAAGTAATCCCGCAACGGAGGACTTTCCCTCCCCAACCAAAAGCCGTCCGCGGAGAAATCCCGGACGGCTTTTTGTTGTTGTGGAGTCAGCAGCCCTTCACCAGCCGGGCGAGCTCTTTCGGCAGCGGCGAGGCAAAGCGGAGCTCCTCCCCGGTCGCGGGATGCGGGAACCTCAGCGCGCAGGAGTGCAGGCCAAGCCGCTTGGCCGGATCGCTCACGGCCCCGTATTTTTTGTCGCCGACGATCGGGCATCCCGCGTCGGAGAGGTGGACGCGGATCTGGTGGCGGCGCCCGGTTTCCAGGGTGAGCTCGACGAGGGATCGCCACGTGCTGCGGGCGAGGACGCGGAAATGCGTGACCGCGTGCCGGGTTGCTTCGCCGGCGGGCGCGCTGACGACCCGAAAGGGATTCGACTCATCCAGGTCGGATTCGAACGTCCCGGAGGGGGCGCTGAGGTGCCCCTCGACAACCGCCTCGTAGGTTTTGACCGCCAGCTCCCACCCGCCTTGCAGGGCTTCCTTGGCCTCCGGAGCCTTGGCAAAAACCATGAGGCCGGACGTCTCGCGGTCGAGGCGGTGGACGATCCAGACGCGCTCGCGCGAGAGCGGGTTGCCGCGCTTTACGTGATCCGTGAGCTGGCGGTAGGCGGTCCGCTCCTGCTCGCGCTCGCTCGCGATGCTCAGCAGGTCGGCCGGCTTGTCGATCACAATGAGGTCCGCATCCTCGAAAAACACGCGGATCCCCGACCCGAGCACCGTGCGCGGAACAGCAAACCGGTCGCTGCGCACGGCCACCTCATCGCCGGGGTGAAGCGCGTGGTTGAACTGGCTGACCGGGCGGCCATTCACCGTGATGGCCTGAAACTTCAACCACTGCCGGACCCGCGTCTTCTTCACTTCCGGCCACGCCGCGAAACAGTGAGCGAGGAGCTCGGCCGGAGCAGTGACAGTGAAGGGCTTGGGCATGCGGCAGATCGTTTCTGACAGGATTTCCAGGTTTGACAAGCCGCCGCAGGGCACGGCCGGGTTGCGATTCCTGTCCCCATTCGCCGCCGGAGATGCTACGCTCTGCCGCCACGCGCTGCATGAAAAAAACCGATACCAACAAGGAGGCCTACCGGCGCCTGCGCGCGCTGGAGTGGGACCGGCTTTGGGACGTGGAGGTTCCGGCGTTCGACGCAGCCTCCTCCCCGGAGCGCCTCTCGAATGTCTCGCTCGTCCGCGCCGTCGGCGTTGTTTTTTCCGAGTCCGGCAACCCGGAGCAAAAGGAGGATGTCGCCCGATGGCTGCGCAGCCTCCTTCGCGACCCTGCGGAAAAGATCCGGCGCTACGCCATGGCCGCGCTCCCGAAGATCGGTGCGGGAGCGGCGGGGGAGTCTGACCTGATCGGCCTTCTCCAGCGCACGACGCTGGATCGCGAAAAGGCTTTCCTCGCCCGCTCGCTGGACAAAATGGGAGGGAAGGCGACGCTGGCGGCGATCGAGTCCTCCCCCGGGCTGCTGCCCGTTGCTGACCAGAAGATCCGGGCCAACGTGATCCGCGAGCTTCAGCCCGGCGCCATTGCTCTCGACCGTCCCCTCGCCCCTCCCGGCGGGTTTCTCATCCACCTTCGCTGCCGCAGGGGTCTCGAGGACATCCTGCGCGGGGAAGTCGAGGCGACCTGCGCGAATTCCCGTTTCCGCGTGGCCTCCACAGCGCCCGGCCTCTTGAGCCTGCATCCCACATCGGTCTTCTGCCTGCGCGACCTCTACGCGCTGCGCTGCTTTGCAACGCCGGGCTTTGTCCTCGGGAACGTGCGCGCCGACAGCCCCTCCCTGGCCGCCGAAATCGCCCGGTCCGTGGCCTCCCCCCTCGCCCGCTCCCTGCTCAAAACCTGGACGGATGGCCCCCCCCGCTATCGGATCGAATTCGTGGGACGCGGCCACTTGCGCGGGCTCGTCAAAGACATCACCCGCCGCGCCTACGCGGAGACTCCGGATATCCTGAACGATGCCCGCAGCGCCCTGTGGTCGGTGGATGTCCACCCGGACGGCCCCCACCTCTCCGTCGAGCTCCGGCCGCGCCTCTCCCCTGACCCCCGATTTGACTTCCGCCGGGCGGACGTCCCTGCCGCCTCCCATCCACCGCTGGCCGCCTGCATGGCCCGCCTCGCCGGGCCGATGGACCCGGACGGACTGCTTTGGGACCCCTTCTGTGGATCCGGACTCGAACTGGTAGAAAGAGCGCGCCTCGGAGGGGTCTCTGAGGCCTGGGGCTCAGACCTCAGTCCCGAAGCGATCGCCATCGCGCAGAGAAACTTTTCCGCCGCGCAACTCCTGCCTCCCGGAAGGTTCACCTGCTGCGACTTCCGGGACTTCCCACGCATCTCGGGACTCCCCCTCCGATCGGTCGGACAGATCATCACGAACCCCCCGCTCGGGCGACGGGTTCCGATCCGTAACCTTCCCGGCCTGATCAGCGACCTCCTCTCGGTTGCTGGCGCCCTCCTCCGCCCAGGCGGAAGCCTGGTCTTCGTCAATCCCGTTGCCGTCCCCTCCCCTCCCCGCTCCCTGCGCCTTGAATCTTCAAAGTGGATCGACCTCGGCGGATTCGACTGCCGCCTGGAGCACTACCGAAAGGACGCAGCGGGGTAGCGCACCTCGCCTTCTTGCGAGCCCGAAATCGTCGCTCGAAGGGCGATGATTTGACCGAAGGTGCGCTGCATCTTGACGGGCCGCCGGGTTTGCTGAAGCATCGAGCGAACGTGAATGCGCCTCCATCCACCGAAAAACGGGTGAGCGAGTTGGACGTCCTGCGCGGCTTCGCGATGCTCGGCGTCTATATCGTGAACTTTGTCGAGATGAACGCCCTGCCTCCCGGCGAGGTCGGCATTTATCCGGAGTTTCACCGGGCCTTGGACGGCGCGGTCGAGTGGCTTTACCGGGAGTTCTTCAACGAGAAGTTTTATCTGATCTTCGTCTTTTTATTCGGCTACTCGCTTTCCTTCACGGCTGTTTCCGCGCGGAAGAGGGGCATGAACGTGGACGCGACCGTTGTCCGGCGCATGGGGGCGCTGATGCTGATCGGGATCGTGCTGTCGGGCCTTTGCTGGTGGGGGGTGATCCTGGTGCCTTATGCGATTTTCGGGCTGATCCTGTGGGCCCTTGTGAGGATGTTCAGCGAGAGGGTCAACATCGCCATCGCCGCGATGCTCGTGCTGGCGGTCCCGCCGCTTGCCAACCACCTCAAGCTCACGGGAACCTACGAATACGCCCTCGACAGCGCGACCCTCACGGCGATGTTTTCCCGCGGCGGATTCGAGAACTGGCTGCACCTGATTCCCGTGCAGCTCAAGGGCATCTACTGGGGGTTCTTTACCGACGGCTACGACACCCGGTTCTATCCCGGGCAGATCGCCTACCTCTCGATGCTGCTCGGACTGTTCATCCTTGGCTGGTATGCCGCGATGCACAAAATCATCACCGGGACCTCGAACGCGGGCTACGCCCGGGTCATCGCTGCCGGGATCGTTGCTTTTGCCGCAACGAAGTTCCTCGACCCGGCGGACACGTTCTACCTCCACCGCCTCTCGCAGTCGACCGTCATGGCCGCCTGCGTCATCCTCATTTCCCGCTCGTTCGAGTCGCCAGCGACGAAATTGTTCGCCCTGGTCGGGCGCACGTCCTTCTCCGCCTACGCATTCCACCTGGTCGTCGGCGCGCTCATCTTTTTCGTATTCGGCTACTTTCAACAGCTTTCGATGAGCATGCTTTTTGCCCTTGCTGTCGCGACCTACCTTCTCGCCTCGCTTCTCTGCCTTCTCATGCAGCAGCGCCTTCAGTCGGGTGTGCTCGAGCTGCTCATGAAGCGGCTGACTTACGGCTGAGGGGATCCGGGCCGTCCTGGCAGCCCGGCCCTATCGCTGCGGGGAGAGTTGTGGGTGGGCCGACTTGTCGTAGGCGGCCATGAGGCTGGTGAGAATGTGGATTCCCAGGAGGATGTCGGAGCACTCCCTCGCGTCGCGCCCGTGAATCTCCCAGGGCTCATGCAGGATTTTGAGATACCAGACGGTGATGCCGGCCTGCCGGTCGCACTCCATCAGGTTCAGCATGGCCTGCTCAGGATCCAGGGTGAGCTGGAGGCGGTGGATAAACTGGATCAGGTGCAGGCCGAGGTGAAGAAGAAGCCCGGAGGACCCCGCCACATCCCCCAACTCGTAGGCGGCCTCCAACTCCTCAATGGAGGCGATCTGTCGGACGGCCTTCGGAAAATGCTTTTTGACCCGCCGGCCCAGGCGTCCGAGCGCCTTGGCAGCCCCGGCGCCATGGGATTCGCGGTCGAGAATGAGGAGCTGATAGAAGACTTCGCGCTCCCCGAGGAGGTCGCCGAGAGCGAGGGAGAGGGCCTGCTTGAGCGTGCGGCTTTCGGTTTCCCTGACCTGCGGGATAATCTGATAGGCCGCCGACAGCTCTCCGAGCGCCGCAAGCGCCTCACTGCTCACGGCGAGGAGCTTGCGATCGCGCGTTTCCTTCATGAGGTCGAGGATGCCGGGAATCGCGCGGCGCTCGCCGATGGCCCCCAGCGCCCGCACGCTCTCGATGACGACCTCGCGGTCCGGGGAGGTCAGCTGGCAGATCAAAGCATCGACCGCGCGGGGATCGGCGGCTTGTCGGAGGGCCCGGCAGAGCTGTGGGGCGATCAGCGTGAAGGGATCCCGAAGCCGCTGCAGCAGCGCATCGACGGCTTCCAGGGAGCCGATGGCCCCCAGCGCCTCGACAGCCTCCTCCTGAAGATCCAGCGAGGGGTCCTCCAGCTTGGCCACCAGATCGGGAACGGCCAGGCGGGTGCGCGTGCCGCCGAGCTTCCGGGCGGCACCGGCCCGATCGCGGCGGGTGGCGCCCGTCGTCATCAGGCTGATGTTATAAAAGTTGCGGACGACCTGAACCGGGCTCGTGAGCAGCATCTCGGAAACCACCGCGTTGAATGGCATCTCGAGCTCCGGCATCCGCACGCTCAGCAGCACCGGCAGGGCCACCCCCCAGGCCGCCAAAAAAAACAGGAGGATCTGGGCGTGGTAAAACGAAAATCCGATCCCCCCCGGGAGCTCCCACCCGGTCGGGTGGGCCGAAAACCAGTCCATCACCACGCCGCCCACGAGCGGGCCCATCGCCGCCAAAAAGCCGATCAGGCAGGCATGCACCGCCATCCACATCGTGCGCCCGGAGGCTTCGGACAGCACGCCAAGAAGGCGGATCTGGCAGAGCCCCACGCCAGAGAACAGCGCGCCCCCGCAGATGCTTGTGAGAAAAATGATCAGGGTCGCATTGGAGACCCTCAGCCCCGCGAACTCGTGCACGCCCTCCCCAATAAAAAAGTATCCCAGCATGCTGAGCGGAGCGGTCAAAAAGAGGAGGCTGGCTGAGACCCGGGCCCCGACGCGGTCGATCAGGCGCCCGAGATAATAGCTGGAGGCCACGGAGCCGAGCGCCCCCGCGACCGTGAGGGCCGCGAGCTCGGAGTAGCTGAGCCCGAACTCTTTTTTGAGGTAGACGATGCCGAATGTCCCGACCATGGCAAATCCGAAGCTCCACACGCCGATCGCGAGGGTCAGGCGGCGAAAGGCATCGCTCCGCAACGGGGCGAGCATCCGGCGCCAGGCCGGCGACCCCTCCTGCACCGCGCCCCGCGCGGGCTCCGGCACCCCAAGGTGGACGATGATGTCGAGAAGTCCGAACACCGCCGCCAGAGCGAACACGAGCGCGAAGCCGGCCAGGCTCGCGGTGGCCTGCCTTCCGTCGTAGGAATCGAGCAGATACCCGGCCAGCCAGAGACCGCCGAGCGAAACCGCCGTGACGACGCTCTGGCGGGTGCCCCAGAATTTTCCGCTCGTGCGCCCCGGGATCAAGTCGGTCATCCAGCTCAGCCAGGGGGCCCCGCTGGCGTTGCCCAGCATCTCGCTGAGGGCAACGGCCGCAACCACCACCACAGGAATCCATGGCTCGCCGGTGTGCGCCACCAGAGCCAGCGCCGCCGGCACAAACCAGAGCGCGCGGTGCGAAAGCGCCAGGGCCGCCCAGACCCGCTTGCGCGAGCCCATCGCCTCGGCCAGCATCGCCCCGGGGATCTGCGCCGCCATGCTCGTCAGGCGCACGGCCGTGATCAGGCCGATCAGGACGCCGCTGGCACCGAGCGCCTCCATGAACATCGTCAGGGGCAGCCCGACAGAAAGCGACATCCACAGCATGCCCAGGCATCCGGCAAAGATGCTCAGCCTCATGGAGCGGGCGAGTTGCCGGTGCGAGAGCGTTCCCGGCCGTGCCGGTGGTCTTTCTGTGTTCACTGAGCTGTTCCGAGACCTCTTTAGGTGCGGGCGAAAAAAAGGCGATCCCCAAATTGCAGAAAGCAACGAAATCCTCGCCGGGAGTGATGGGAGGCCGGGCGGGGCGGGGGTTTACTCCGGCGCTGGGGGAGCATCGGCCGCGCGGGCGGCAGCCCATTTCAGCGCGGCAAGGTATTTGGGAGCGGTGGCCGGGTCCTGGCTGAACGCCTCCAGATGCCCCCAGGAACCATAGCGTCCGTAGCGCCCGACGGAGGCGAAGAAGTTGTGGAGCTTTCCTCCGGCCGCGGTCCAGTGGTTGGCGTAGTCCGTGTAGATCCCACCCATGCGGGGGTCGCGGTTGGCATTGCAGAGAAGTTCGACGAGCGGCTTGTTGTGCATCGCGTCACCAAGCGCGCTGAGGTGCTGGCCGCCCTCGTAAGCCACAAGATCGAGCCCGGCGCCGCGCGCGACTTCGGCGTGCTTGTCGATGCGGACGAGGCTCTCGGGCAGGGACACGCGGCGGAGGTGCTCGAAGACCTGGTCCATCGACCACCCGGCGACCTCGGCGGCGCCCGGGTGCCCGTCCTTGCCTTCAACCGGAACGTTAAACGTGACGTAGGGAGCGATGGCGATCGCGTCGCAGTGCTTGGCGAGGTCGTTGTCCTTGAGGATCTGCCGGATGATATGGGGATTGGCAGACTGCGAGGAGACCACCCGCCGCCGCCGCTGCGGGTCGGCGGCATAAACCCCGTCCACGATGTCGGCCATGCGCCGGCAGTCCTTTGAGTAGTGCGCCCATCCGGCCTCCCATGGCTTGGTGCCTAGCCCCTGCGCCATGCCCTGTTTGTCCGCCCACTTGCTCTGCGAGAACATCCCGTTCCAGACCTCGTTGGAAAACTCGAAGGTCGCGACAAGCGACGGATCCAGCTTCTCGCGGATCATTGCGGCGATTTTCCTGATGTAGTCATCATCGGCCAGGTGCGGGATGCAGAACCATCCGTTGGCCCCGGTCTGGTTGCACAGCTGGACCATCACCTCGATCGGAACGCCGGATTTCTGGTTGTAGCGCACGTCGCCCGGCCGGGTGCGGTCCGCCCACGTCTTGTTTTCGGTGGCATCGTTCGTGCGCATCCAATCCATGAACCGGAACGTTCCCGCCCTGCTCCAGAGCGCGAGGAACTCCGGCGAGAACGGCTTTTCTTTAAACGACTCCTCATGCCCCGGGCGCACGAGGTGCAGGTTGCGGAGCGGGTTGGCGGGGTTGACGCTCCGGATGGTCATCTGGATGAACGGGCCGTCCCCTCGGGCGACCTCGATGAGATCGCGGCCCGGCCCGGCATTTTCCACGAACTGCGCCAGGCCACCCCATACGACCTCGCCCTCGCCTTCATAGAAAAAGGTGTAGAGCCCGGGCGGCACGATGTGCCCGGCCTCGGTCGCCATCACGGTCGCCGCCCACTGGCCGGGCTTCAGAGCTTTGACATAGCCGTTTTCGTCCACAGGGATCGGCTCCTTGGAATCCCAAACTCCCTCGCGCTGCGAGATCCACTCGCGCGACGTCTTCATGAGGTCGACAAAGGGAAACTCCGTCCCCCAATCGACCGGACTGGACAGGTTGATTCCGAAGTCAGCCACGCGGCCGGCAGATGGGGCTTTGGCCGGCGGGCTGTCCTGGGCCTTCAGGTGGACGGAGGGAAGGGCTCCGGCAAGAAGCATGACGCAAAGGAGGGAGGATCGGAAGGTGTTCATGGCGACGAACCGGGAAGCAGCAGGGGCTGAACCTATCACCACCCCGGGGCGCCCACAATCCGAATTGCCGCAGAATTTCAGCGGGATCGGGAAACCCGGAGCGTGGCATGGTGCGTTTTCGGCCACGTTCAACTCCTGCTAAGAAAATTCCCGCCGGCAACTACGGGATGTGCGCCTGCACGACCCTGCAACTAGGGCAGACCGTGCGGGCGCGGTGGCTGCCGTCCTCGAAGGCGGTCATGGTGAAAGGTCCGCCGTGCCTCCGCGCAGGAACTCCATGGCGACGACCGGCCGGTCCACGGCGGAGTTGTCGCAGCGGTCAACACACCGACCCCATGGGCTGCGCGAGGGCCATCGGAGAATTTCCGCCTCCTCCCCGACCGCTGTGCCGTGTTGCCTCAAGTCCAAATGAAGCAATAGGGGAGGAAACCGCGGTGTCATTTCATTTGAGTCAGTTCGCGTCAAAGAGACGCTTCATTTCGCGTTGGCGTCAGGGCAAGAACCGGAGTAGCTTCATGCCCCATGGGGAACATGGTTGAGCTGCAGGACATCAGCAAATCGTTCGGGAGCTTCACGGCGCTGCGCAACGTGAGCTTCGCCATCCGGGAGGGGGAGTTCATGACATTTCTCGGGCCCTCGGGGTGCGGGAAGACGACGTGCCTGCGGCTGATCAGCGGCTTTGACACACCGTCGAGCGGGCAGGTCTTTATCGGCGGGGAGGACGTGACCCATGTTCCGCCCTACCGCCGCGACGTGAACCAGGTTTTCCAAAGCTACGCGCTGTTCCCGCACCTGACGATTTACGAGAATATTGCCTTTGGCCTGCGGATGAAAAAGGTGACGTCCGCGGAGATCAAGCGGCGCGTGGACGAAGTGGTGGAGATGACGGCGCTGACGCAGTTTGTGGAGCGCAAGCCGGCGCAGATGTCGGGCGGCCAGCGCCAGCGGGTGGCGCTCGCGCGGGCGATCGTGTGCCAGCCGAAAGTCCTGCTGCTTGACGAGCCCCTCAGCGCGCTGGATGCCAAGCTGCGCAGCCAGATGCGCATCGAGCTCAAGCAGCTGCAAAAACGGCTGGGCATCACGTTCATCTTCGTCACGCACGACCAGGAGGAGGCGCTCACGATGAGCGACCGCGTGGCCGTCATCAACGGGGGAAAGGTCGAGCAGATCGGCACGGTGAACGAGATCTACTACCAGCCCGCCACGCGCTTTGTGGCCACGTTTATCGGCGAGACCAACATCGTGGAGGCGGAGGTGATTTCGGTTGAGGCCGGACGCCCCCTCTGCCGCATTGAAGGGGGGCTTGAGCTGCGCCTCAAGCCCGGGGCACAGGCCGCCGGCGACAGGATCCTCCTCTCGCTGCGCCCGGAAAAGATCTGCCTCTACCGGGCCTCGCCGGGCGGGGAGAACTGTTTCCCCGCAAAGATTGCGGTGGAGATTTTCAAGGGGGCGGTGGACGACCTGACCATCACCGCGCAAGGGGGGCTTGAGCTCGGCGCCCTGCTGGCCAACGACGGCAAGGAGGACATGGATTTTCACGAGGGTGAGGAGATTTTTGCCCGGATCCAGCCGGAGGACATCAACGTGGTTGCGGCATGAAATCCCTTTCCTGCGCACGCCTCTATGGGATCCTGGATCTTGGATATGTTTCGCTGGAGGAGGCCATTCCCATGGCCCGCCAGATGCTTGCCGGCGGGGTGGACATCCTCCAGCTCCGCGCGAAGAGGAGCTCCCCGGAGGAGATCTTCCGCCTGGCTGGAAGCCTTGCCCCGCTCTGCCGGGCGGCAGGGGTTCCGCTCATCCTCAACGACCACCCGCAGCTCGTGGCCAAAGCCGGGGCCGACGGGGTGCACGTCGGCCAGGATGACCTGCCGGTGCCCGAAGTGCGAAGGATCGTCGGGCCGGATGCCATCATCGGGCTTTCGACGCACAGCCTGGCGCAAGTGCGTGCGGCCCGGGAGGCGGCACCGGACTACATCGGGTTCGGCCCGCTGTTTGCCACGCCGACAAAACCCGACTACACGCCGATCGGAACCGCGGAAATCGCCCCGGCGCACGGGCTGGTGGACCTCCCGGTTTTCTGCATCGGGGGGATCAAGCGGGAGAACCTTCGCGAGGTGCTCGCGGCGGGGGCGCGCCGGGTGGTGATCGTCTCGGGGATCCTCACGGCGCCGAGCCCGGCCGCCTACTGCCTGGCGTGCCGGGACGTGCTGGGCTCGCGACCGTAAGACCTGGGGCTACTTCGCCTTGCCCTGGCTCGCAACGGCATTCATCGCCGCAGCGATGGCCTCCTGGTCGCCCAGGTAGTAGCTCCGGATCGGCTTGAGGTCGGCATCCAGCTCGTAGACGAGAGGCACGCCGGTGGGGATGTTCAGCTTCAGGATCTCGTCCTCCGAGAGGTTGTCCAGATACTTGACGAGCGCGCGAAGGCTGTTCCCGTGGGCGGCGATGATCACGCGCTTGCCGGATTTCACCGTGGGCGCAATCTGGTCGTGCCAAAGCGGCAGGAATCGCTCGACCGTGTCCTTCAAGCATTCGGTGAGAGGAAGGTTGTCGATGCCGGCGTAGCGGGGGTCATGGCCGGGCCAGCGCTCGTCGGATTTCTCGAGCGCCGGAGGCGGGATG
>Ga0247844_1005561_pt1 | contig 15967 bp, 13 predicted proteins | sample LaCtaG_FD_192421 | JGI IMG/M metagenome (GOLD analysis project Ga0247844, IMG submission 192421) | Freshwater microbial communities from meromictic Lake La Cruz, Castile-La Mancha, Spain - LaCruzMarch201714.5m_1 | ecosystem: Environmental > Aquatic > Freshwater > Lake | place: Spain: Castile-La... | reverse complement strand
ACCGATCGATGCCTTCTCCTCGCGATCCCCTGCGACGGCGGAGACTACAATTCCCACGTCGTCCGCTGCCGCCCCTCAAGCATCCGAGCGGCCAGCCAGGCGCTCCAGCTCCTCTTTGGAGAGTTTGTGAAACAAGGCCGCAGGTGATGGGCATCCCTCAGTAACCGGAGATTCTTCACCACCGCATCGCGATGGGAGAGGAGTTGCCCCCGGACTGTGGAGCGTTTATTACATTCCTGACGCAGGCCCGCAATAGCATCCCTCAAAATTTCCCTTCATGCCTCTCCCGATTGATATCTCCGCCCTGCTATCCGGCACGCTGGTCGAATCCGAGCGCATCGAGTTTAAGGAAGGTTGGAACCCCGAGGCTGTGGTTCACACGCTCTGCGCCTTCGCGAATGATTTTCACAATCTAGGCGGCGGATACATGGTCATCGGGGTGGGAGAACAGAGCGGCCACGCCGTCATGCCGCCGACCGGCCTTGCCCCAGGCCAGATCGACGCGATCCAGAAAGAAGTGCTGAATCTCGGGCACGCGGCCTTGCAGCCCTACTACCATCCGGTGATGGAGCCGCTTGTTGTTGAGGGTCGACATATCCTGATTTTGTGGGCTCCAGGTGGACCGAGCCGCCCCTACAAAGCCAGGCTCTCACTTGGAAAAACCAGCAGCGACTGGGGCTACTTCATCCGCAAAGGCTCGAACACTGTCCGCGCCAAGGGGCACGATGAACGCGAGCTGCTCGGGCTGGCCAACACGGTTCCCTTCGACGACCGGATCAACCAGCGGGCCACGCTGGCCGATCTCGACCTCGGCCTGATCCGCACGTTTCTCCGGGCCATCGGCAGCGACCTTTACCGCACCTCCGCAAAAATGGACTTCGAGGCGCTCTGCCGACAGATGCAGATTGTGGACGGTCCGCCCGAGGCCACCTTTCCCCGCAATGTCGCGCTCCTCTTCTTCAACGAGGAACCATTCCGGTTTTTTCCCCAGGCTCAGATTGATGTCGTCTATTTCCCGGATGGTGCTGGCGGCGACCGGTTCGAAGAGAAGATTTTCCGTGGCCCCTTGGACCGAATGCTGCGCGAAGCGCTTGCCTTCATCCAATCGCGGTTTCTCGGCGAGCGGGTGATCAAATACCCCGACCGGGCCGAAGCCGAGCGCTTTTACAATTTTCCCTACGAGGCCCTCGAAGAAGCCCTCGCCAATGCCGTCTATCACCGGGGTTACGATGTGAGGGAACCTATCGAGGTCCGCATCAGCCCCGAGGAAATCGTCGTGGTCAACTACCCCGGCCCCGACCGGTCCGTCCGCCTCGCCCAGCTCCGCAAGGGCAAGGCCGTTCCCCGTCGCTACCGCAACCGGCGGATCGGAGACTTTCTCAAGGAACTCGACATCACCGAGGGCCGTTCCACCGGTATCCCGAAGATCCTTCGGGCGATGAAGAAAAACGGCTCGCCTCCGCCGCAATTCGAGTTCGACGACGAGCATTCCTATTTCCTCCTCCGCCTGCCGGTTCATTCCAAGGAACGGCTTGCAGCAAAGCCCGTAGAAGCGACCACAGGGCAAGTCTCCACGCAAGTCACCACGCAAGTCACCACGCAAGTCACCACGCAAGTCGAAGCCCTTCTGCGAGCCATGGAGGGGGAACATACCAGAGAAGAAATTCAGGAAAAGTTGCATCTGGTAAACCGTGAGCATTTCAGAAAAGTCTATATGGTCCCCGCCCTTGGTTCCGAGCTTATCGAGCGCACCATCCCGGACAAGCCCAACAGCCGACTTCAGAAATACCGCCTGACCGCAAAAGGCAAGGCGGTTTTGGAAAGTCTGCAGAAATGAGCAGCCCACAAATCTCAGATTAATGCTGAAACACGTTTTCCGATGCCCTCCCTGCCCCCTGCAAACAATAGAACCTGGAGTTGATGAGTGCGGCCGCGATCAGATAGCTTCCACCCCGTGGCCGAGCAATCCGAACACCAGCACCTGGATGATGTCCTCCCGGGGTTTTCGGAGGCTAGGACCCTGATCAAGGCGAGTGGGGATTCGGTCAAACCCCTCGGGTTCCTTGGCGACAAGTTCGAGTTTTACCGGTTCGCCAACCGTTACCGGATGGCGGTCCGGTTTGCCGGCATCCAACTCGAAGGCTTCGGGGAAAATACCGAGCGCGGGTATTCCGCCCTGACGCGCACGTTCTTCGCCTGGTCGGTCTTTGAACGCTACACCGACCTCGCCGGGATCCACTGCCCGTATGCCTCGTTCTTCGCCTACGTCCCGAAGATCGAGCTGAGCAAGCTGGCCCAGGTCATCGACCGGGCCGACCCCGACTACAAGCTCTTCGATCACCTCCGATCCCAATCCCTTCCCCAGAACCAGGACCAACTTGACCGGTTCCGCTCAGGCGACCGCCGGGCAGTTGTCTTCTATGCCTCGGCCATCCGGCACATCTACGTCCACGGTCACCTCACCGCCCACCCGAACGGGTGCGCAAGCGAGAACGTCGAGGCGATCTGCCATGCGATCAGCGATTTTCTTCTGAATGGAATCCGGGATGATTTTGCACGCAGGCTGAAGCTGGCGAAGGCGTCTGTTCATGCTTGAGAGGCACGTCCGGAAAAGCTGAGATAGCGACGTGGAACGCACGGATTTCGTTCGCTGGATTACCGCCACGCCATTCGGCAAGCGCTTGCCGACAGCGGTCTATATCCATCGTCCGGCGGATTGGGGGATTATTCCGCCGGAACTGGCGACGACCGTTGAGCGGGCCATGAATGCGTGTCAGCCGGATCCGGAATGGAATCTCCTCAAGCTTCACACCGATCAGGTGGCGGTCACGTTTTTGACCTATCCGAATTTTGATTCCGACCCGCATCCGTCCCTTGCAGAAGCGACGAAAATCAACCTGAACACCGGGGCCGTCGTTCGCACAGATTACCGCAAGCGGGCGAATCCTCCCATTCTTCACCGAAAGGAAACTTTCCTTTCTGCGGATGATCCCCGGTGCGCTGTCTTCGCTCAACTGACCAAACAGGAAGAGGAGGCCGGACTTTATCGGGACCCTTCACGCATCGGACTGCGGATTCACTGGCAGACCCTGCTCAAACGACTTGGGCTTTCTTACGATGGACACAATCTTGTCAAGGTGACCGGTGCGGTTTTGCCGGAACCGTCATCGCAGCAAGAAGCGCCAGTCGTCGAGCGTCACCGGACGGCGATCAAGCGATACGATCTGTCGAAGCCGGTCAAAATTGCTCTCGACCGGGGAGTCATTCTGAAAAAACACACCGTCTTCGACTATGGCTGCGGACACGGAATGGATGTCGAGGCGCTTTCCGGACTCGGTTTTCAGGCCCAAGGATGGGATCCGGCCTTCCGTCCGGACGCGCCGAAGGAGGAGGCGGATATCGTGAACCTTGGGTATGTCCTCAATGTGATCGAGGAGCCAGAAGAACGAATAGAGGCTCTGCGCGGGGCCTTCTCCCTGACAAAGCGGGCACTGATTGTTTCCACGCTCGTGGCAGGACAGGAAACCGATGCGCACTCCCGGCCTTTCCGGGACGGGTTCATCACAAAGACGAACACCTTTCAGAAGTTCTTCATGCCAGGAGAACTGGAAGACCTGATCGAATCAACCCTGCAAGCCGAGGCGATAACACTCTCGCTCGGTGTCTGCCTTGTCTTCAAAGATCCCGACGAGGCGGAGCTTTTCGAAGCGTCCCGGAGCCGTAGGCGGATCGACTGGACCGAGGTCAGCGCTCAGTTGAAGTTTTCGTCCCCCGCCTCCCGTGAACGTCGGCAAGTTGATCGCTACGATTTGAATCGCGAGCCGCTGGATAGCTTCTGGCAATGTCTGCTTGACCTCTGGCGCGCACCCGAGGCCGGGGAGTTCGCCCCCCAAGTCGCCACGCAAGTCGCAGGTGAAGTCAGAGACCAACCACGGCTAGAGTTACGGCTAGAGTCACGGCTAGAGTCGTCCGAGCAAGTGACCAAACAAGTGGCCGAACAAGTCCCCCGCGAAATCGCAGGTGAAGTCACAGGTGAAGTCACAGGTGAAGTCACAGGTGAAGTCGCAGGGCAAGTCACAGGTGAAGCCCACAAATACTTAAAGGGCGGTTTCAGCTTTTCTTGAAAATCCCGGATCATTGCTGAAAGACATTCGACCGGTGCCAGGCGAGATGGGCTTTCGCTGGGCGGAGGATGACGCCGTCGAGGAATGTGAGGGGCTTGTCGTCGCGGGCCTTGAGCCATTCGACCTCGGGCCCCCATTCGGTGAAGACTTCCCGCGCCACCCGGATTCGGTGAGTGTCGGTCACGGTCCAGAGCCCTTCGTCGAACATCCAGTGTGCGTCGCGTGAGAGCGCGAGCCCGTTTTCCGGGTTGTCGTTCCGGGATTGCGAGAACCGGTGAATGTGCGCCGCCTCGACAAGCGTTGCTCCTTTACTCGTGTGGACCCCATATCCTGTCAGCCCGCAGGTAAACCGGTATTGCGTGACGACGATCACCCGGAACCGTGCATCCCGGCCCTTCGATTGGTAGTCCGCCGGATCTTCTTTCATTCGATACCCGAGTTGCCGGATCTTCGCCGGGGTGAAGCCAAGGGCCGTGTAGAGCGCGGCCTGTTCGAGTTCTGGAAACCACGTTTCGACAAGAATCCGTCGAGCCAAATCCCGCCACTCGCGGTCCAATAACGCGGACAGAAATCCGGCATCCAGTTCGACCGACGCTGTGCTTTCCGGACTCTCCGCCCGTTGTCCGGTCTTCGTCTTGGGAATCCAGAATCCCTGGGAACTCAAATGAAAAAACGGGAGATCCAAGTTCGGCTTCCCACCCCACCGGGGATCGACAATCCGCCAATACGAATCAAACCGGAGCCGCAGTTCCGGCGACTTCCTGAGAACCTGACCGGAAATCTCCCCGGCGTCTGCCAGATCGATCAGGCAAAGCAAAAGCAGCGGCTTGTGAGGCGCGAACCGTGCTTTGCCGTCGCCCTTCGCCTTGCTGACGTTTGGGTTCAGCTTGCGCAGTTTGGCTGTCCACTGGTCCATTACTGTCATGTCACCATCAAAGTGGAAACCCGCCTCCTGCAACAAGAATGATCTTTCGCGGCGCGAACCCCCGCTGACAGGTTTAAAGACTCATGGCTGATTCTCTGACACCTGAGAGGCGGAGCTGGAATATGAGCCGGATCGCCGGGTCAGGCAGACTGCGATGTCAATAGGCAAGGACTGGCCCCTTTCCTTTTCCGAGTTTACCAATAGCGGGCTTTGGAGGGGACGACGCAGCGAACACCTCCACGGGGATCGGAAACGTCACCGGTATAGCGTGGGATAACATGGAAATGGAATTGTGGGATAGTCTGGCCTGCGGCTGCACCATCGTTGAGGCCAAAGTTATAAGCCTCGGGTGTGGGCTTGAGAGTTGAGCTCAACTGCTGCTGCGTCCAGTCGATCCAGACAAACAAGTGGGCCTTCTCGGCGCTGGTAAGTTCCTGAAAGCGGGCCACCGCACGTCGGGCGATGATGAGGGTGTGACCGGGAGCAATGGGAAACTTGTCATTGACGACGGCGAACAGATCGTCGAGAGCGAGGATGCGGTCGGGCTCGATCTTGCCGAAGGCTGGGAATTCGAGTTGAGGGTTCATGGTTGAGGGTTGATCAACATGGGGCAGGCGGCGAAGCTGCTGAGGGCTATGGCGATGGGTTTGCCAGGGCGACGCCGAACCAAGCCCGCGACGTCGCGACAGGCGACAGCATGGATGTTCTGCAACTGAAAGCGGTAGTAATAGGCGGCCTTCATGGACGACTCAGACAAACCCATTTTAGTGGCGCGTTCGGCGGCCGTTACCAAACGAACTTCTTTGATTTCGGCCATCCAAGCGGCCGATCGGTTCTGGGTGTAGGCAACAAAAAGATCTGATCGGAATGGATCGAAACTCAAATCGGTTGGTGCTCCAGCTTCACCCGGCGCGGCGTCATCCCGTTCGACCGCATGACAGAAGAAGACACCAGCATTGCGACACGCTTCACTTCCCACGTCATCCCGCACAAAGCCGAGCAGGATCTGCGTGTCATGAGGAGGCTTGGCAGAAAAGTGAAACTCCGGCATCGCTGGCGCACAAGCAGGCGGAGTTTCGCGGATCGTTTCGTGGGTCCAATAATTGATGCGATGGCTTTGAGTGAATTTGCTAACTTGGTGGGCCAGAAAATCTTCCAGGAACTTCTGGAGACAATCCAAACCGTAAGCGTCGTTGCCACCATTGGCCGCCCGAGGCTTGATAGCGAAGGCTCCAATGCCGGGGATGATTTCGTGGTAGCGGCGATAGATGTTCCGTGGGCCATCGTCACTTTTATAGTCCGCTTTGATATCCGTCCCCGGATAGAGCACGAACGAACCCACGGTCCGTCGAATGGCCTCGTTGTAGGTGTGCATCTTGTAGAGATCGGCATTTTTGACGGTGCCGGTGGATTTGGCCTCCAGGCGATCCGCATCTGAATCTTCGGTGGCTCCGAAAAGGTCCTTTAACTTGTCGATGCGGTATTTGGCATCGAAGTGGAGATAGGAAATGGTTCCGGCCGCTTCGGCGAGCTCCTCTGCTTTTGTCCAACGGAGTTCTTCGTATTCGGCAGGCAAAACGACCGCCGTGTAATCGGGGCGAAAGCTCTTGCTGTAAGAACCATCTTCCAAAATGGTGGGCTGTTCGCGGAAGAGCCGATTGTAGAAGAAATGAACAAGAAGGCTCTGGCCGTTGTGTTCCCAACGAAAGCGACAAAACGATTCCTGTCCGCGCTTGAGGTTTATGCGCATGCCGCCGTCGGCGGATTTGCAGCAAAACGGCAGCGGGCCATCGCAGGATTCTGGCTCATCGCGCAGCCACGTCATGCCGAGCTGTTTCTGGAGGAGGTCGAGCAGCACGAAGTAGAGCCAGAATTCGTAGAGGGTGGCGACATCGCGGTTGGTGCCATCGTAGGCGTCGTTGCGACCGGGCCAGTCAATCTGGGCGGCAACTTCGAGCATGAGCCACGCATGCAGAATCTCGCGATAGCCCTCGCGCTTCTGCAGGGCCTGGCTTTCAAACGGAATCCGGCGTAGTGGGCAGATGTCGGCGAAAAACGGAGCGGCAAGACAGGCGTCCAGGGTATCGCGCATCTGAACTGCCTCCTGCCAGGCGGCCCCACGTTCCTGATTTAGAACTATTGTCCGGCCGGTGTCGGGATTGGTGATTTTGGAATGGATGACGTCCTCACAAATGCCGCGAAAGGTTTGGAGGGCGAACTTGATGAACCGGTTTGGCGGGGTGTCGAAACGGTCGAATTTTCGTTCGGTCAGAATTTCCTGGGCATTGAAATCGGCGATCATTCCCTCGTCCCCCGCGGGAGCCTCTTCCCAGTGCCGGCCATAGCGAAGCGGGTCGCGAGCGAACGCGGCCGGAGAAGCAAAGGCGGAGGGTTGCCAGACCCGTTCGCGGTGCAGGGTGGAATGCGGCCGGCGCGCAAGCGTCTCAAGATAGAGATCCAGTCGGTCTGGTCCCAAGACGTGGCGGAGGAACAAGAATTTCTCCAAGAGCGTCTGTCCCTGCTTTTCAGGATTGGCGGCCAGGTTGAGCGCGGTGGGGGCGCCCCAATCAAGGAGTAGTTGACTGCACCGACTGCCGATGGCTTCCACCATGGCGCGATACTCCTGGGCGTAGCCCATTTTTTCGGTGATGACTTCAAAATGGATGCGACGGCCGAGCGCCTGCCCCTCACGGAACAGTTGGAACCACGCGGCACCGAGGTAGATGGTGAAGCGGAAATCGCCGTCCAGTTGTCCGTCCGAGGTGCGACGCGTATGCCATTGGTTGCGGGCGACTGAGCCAGAGAGGCTGCTGTGGAGGTCGAGTTCGTTGAATGTCGCAGGGGGATCGACCTGCAGTTTCCAATGGAATGCGGCGACCTCGACCACGGCCAGCGGGTGCATGCCATTGGTGGGGGCTGTGGCGTCGTAGAAAATGGGTGATGTTTCGCTGCCGAACTTCCCCTCCCAGCCGGCGGGCAGGAAGGGTTGCGGCTCAAGACCCGACTCCGGCGCGGCCTCGCCCGCCGGGGCGAGCAGCAAGCGAACGCCTTCGGCCAGCGGGATCTTGATGGCGGCGAGCCGGATCATTTACTGGATGAAACTTACGAACTGGTCGCGACGGACAGCCTCAATCATTTCGAGGAGCTTGTTTCGACTGAGCGGAAACGCCACGGCATCGGGCGGATTCGCGGGCGGATAGCTGTTCAGTTCTGCGTCGCGTTGCAGGGGCTTCAGCGAAGCAATCAAGTCGCGCTTCTCGCAGTAGGTCGCGAGGGCCACCAGAATGGCTTCAAGGCGGCGCCGGCTGCCGTGGAGCTTAGGCAGGATTTTCTGGAGCACCTGCGCGTCCATACAGTCCTGCCAACGCCATTCGCTTTTTGGGGCCGCGAACTCGAAGTCAACGTGGAGGTAACGCGTGATTTCGGCAATGGTGCGGAAGGCAAACTCGAGGCGCGAGCGGTGGAGGAGGTCGAAGAAGCCCTGCAATGACTGGCGACACTCTACGAGTGCGGCCTCACCCGGCCCGGCCAGAGAGGGTCCTGCAAGGCCACGCGCGCGGCGCGACAGATCAAGGAATGCGAGCTGTGCGCCGGGGGCCGGAGTGGTAGTAGCCACTTGTTTGCCGCTATCCGCGAGAAAGTCTTTGGCTTGCTCAGTGCCAATGCGGAATTCGAGGACGTTGGCGCGGTCGAGCACCTTGGGGGAAAACATGTAGGTGGTTTCGTCCACATTGACGGTTCCGATGACAAAAAGATTCTCGGGGAACGCGATCTCCCTCTCGACCACGGCACCGGACGGAGCCCGCAAAGCGTGCTCCTCCTGATGCAGCGGAATGGGCTTCTTTGACTCCATTGCGCTGAGAAAGTCCGAGAAGTAACGCTCGACGTGGGACAGGTTCATCTCATCGAGAATCAGGAAGTATGGATGCGCCGGGTCGGCCGTCGCGCGGAGCAGCAGTTCCAGGACGGGCGTGGCTTGGTAGATCGGATTCCCTGCAGTATCCTTGCGCAGGTAGTTCACGTAGCCGACGACATTGCGGTTATCAGTCCAGTCGGCACCCACCGGAACCACGGCATAGCGGGCTGGAGCGGAAACTGGTAGGCCCTTGGGTGCAGGTTGAGCATTTAGGAGAGCAAGTGCGGCAGCCTTGAGATGTGTTTCAAAGGAATGCAATTGGCTGCTGAACTTACTCTGCGCCACAACCGCCTCGCGGATAGTTCGCGCTGGGGTTTCTTGAGTAAAGTGGCGGGAGAGAATTGTGTCAGCCCATTCGCGAATCATTTCCCGGGGCAAAGAAACCTTTATTGCCCCGTCCTCCTGCTTGCTGTTCCAAAATTCAACTGAATGACCGTCCGCGTTGTGAACAAAATATTTAATGCGGTCGGACTCAATCAATGCGCCCGGCCGGAACGGGTCAGCGTTCTTCACTGGTGCAACCGGAGAAAGCCAATCAGCGATTAGCTTCGCAAGTTGTGTTTTGCCGGTTCCGGAGTTGCCGGTAAGGATGATGAATGGCTTGGCGGCGAGGGCACCGAGGAAGCGGCGGACCAAACCGGGCGCATGCTGGAAGCCGGTATCCTTGATGGCGGTTTCAGCGGTGGACAAGAGCTTGTCTGGGGTTGGCATAATCATGATTTCCAGTTGGTGGCGGATGGCGGTGCGGGCGGCGGGGGCTTGGAGCAGGTTCCAGTAAGTGTCTTTGAGCAGGGCGTATTTGATCTTTTTGCGGGCCGCGGTGGGGCCCTCGCTGCCGCTCTCCATAAGGTCTTTGAGATTATTAACGGCGTGGAGCCAGAAGAGGTCGTTCGATAGGTGGTAGAACGGTTGGGCGGCCTGCTGCTCAGTGACGGTTTCGCCGAGGGATTTCAGTAACGCGATGAAGCGTGGTGCGATCCAGTCGAAGGGGACGCGATTCTCGGGCAAGGTGCCATTTTCGATGCCGTCCAGGACACAGAGGAGCATGGCGGGTTTGTAGAAGCGACTTTCTAGCTTCATGGCAATCAGCACCTCGCAAACATTTTGAATGCGGGCATCACAATCTGCCAGGAAGACAATTCGTTTCTGGTCGGCGGTGAGGGCGAGCGGCTCGGCTTGGAGGACGGTGTTACGAACGGCCGCGGTATGATTCAGGGAGGCGAATTCGAGCGCCCCCTGCTTGGCGACCTCCTGCATCAGTTTTTCGGCTTGGGCGAAGGTGACGCGCTCCGGCTTTTCCCCATCAAGACGGGCCACGAACACGCCAGATGGGTCAATCGAATCGATCACATAGCGGCGCTTGTGCTCGGAGCTGGTGAACAGGATTTGCTCGGCGTGATAACGGCGCAGGAGTTCGGGGAAAGAACTGGAGAGAGGGACCGATGCTTTCAACCCAAGAATGGCCGCATACTCCCCGGAGGTGACTGCAAAGTTGGTGGCGGCGGGTTGACGAATGATGTTCAAGTTGGGCAGAGCGCTTTTAACGGCGACGCTAGGAATGGGTTGATCAACGAACTGCTGGAGAACTTTCAACCGGCAACGGGGAACGTTGTCGTCGGGCTCCGGGGGGGTGAGATACAAATCACGCGCATCCTCAGAAATGGAAGTGGAAGGAGCGGCTTCAACCAGGCACTCCGCGATGGCACCGGCATTGTCGCCCGAGCGCCATAGGATGACCTTATCTCCAACGGAGATTTCGCTCGCGTGCTGGCGGGCCTGCCACACGATGGGGTTACGCGTGCGCACATACTGATCGATGTCAAAGTAGTCTGGGTTGCCCTGGAAGACCCAGTGATTGGTTATGTCAGCCAACCTGTCTTTAATGATTTCACGCAGATGCCAAGGGATGCTGGCGCGTTCTCCGATAGAATTAGCACCTACCTTGGTCGCCCATACATCAATAAGTTCACCTACACTTTCCAGTGCGCTGGTGATGGACGGGGGGTTGTTGTAGTCTATCTCGGGCTTGCCGGCCCACTTCAACAGTGGGTTCAAATGGCTTTTTGTTGCCACGGTGCCGAAGCGTCCGCCTTCAAGGATGAGAAGCGTTCTAAGGAGAATGGGCAACTGCACTTGATCGGCGGAAAAGGTTTCCCGATACACTGCCCGGGCAGCTTCGAAGCGTTCGCCCAGCGGCTGGGTGCGATCACATAGCAACTGAGTCATCTTGCGGATGCCAGGCCACTGTTCGGTGGTTGGGTTTGGCAGTGAGGGGGTGCCAGTCTCGGCAAACTTAGTGGACGTCCACAGTTTCCAGAGTTGCTCGTTTCCGAATTGCTCGACTTGAGCCGGTTCGAGCTTCCCGAAAGTGGCGGCTAATTCTTCGACATTCTTGGCCCAGGGGACACCTTCTTCCAGACGCACCTTAAGTTGACTGATGATTTCCGGTTCGTTGTTCATGGCAAAATTCCCGCTGAGGTCGATTTTAGGAAAATGAAGTGCGCACCTCGGAACCGGTCCGCTGCCAGCGTTTCCAAGAGCTTCGAACCATACTTTGCGCTGTCTTTCCCATTCTGCTCAAACTCCACGATCCATTCATGCCATTCCGTCATCCCATATGACTAGATCCAGCGCCTTGTTTTTACGCAGAATAAAGCGGACTAGAACGTTCTTGGCTTTTGCGTCAATGGAATTGTCAATGATGTCTGCGACTGCCGCCTCGAAGCTGTAGCCAATAGAGCGGAGAGCCTTATCGAGCCTTCCGAAGTTTGGAGGTAAATGTTCGGATTTAATCATGAGCGAGGTTGTTAACGAAACGGTTGGTGAAAATATATGCATAGGCGGTTCGAATAAGGTCGCGCACGAATTGACAGGCTCTCACCTCGCTGGGTGATTTCGACCACACGAATGCGCCGCCCGTGTCGCAAGCGGGATCCACTGTCCTCTTGAGAATCCAAGCGGATTTCCAGAGGTGAGACTCTTGCTGGGACAGGGTAATGGGCTCAGAGGGCATAAAGGTTTCTCTCAGGACGGCACTGAGTTGATCGATTGACCCGCCCGGCCCCATGCAAGTCCTCTATTTCCTCAACAGTGAAAGGACCTTCAGATTGTCCGTTGATCTGGAGGAAGAAACGCATGATTTCGTGGATGATATAAGGGAATTTAATGTCGGCGTTCAAGCTGCAAAGAGGTCAGTTTCAGGCAATTCTTCAAGATTTTGGCGCGTTGGTCGGAATGGTGATCGAAAGAAAGTCAGCCATTCAGACAGTAAAACCGATCTGGGTTCGGGTGACGGGTTCCGATTCGCCTTCGGCGAAGACCTCGGCCAGTGAGTAATCGGAGGCAGGGAGCAGGGTCTTTCCAAGGGAGGAGGCAAGGCGGGAAGCCTGTGCGATGTCGAGTCGCCGGAACACCCGGTGGCTCACGAGACGACCGGGGCGCAGGAGGGCCTGGTCGATGTCGGCGGCGGTGCAGTTGATCGTGCAGATGACGTGGAGCTGTAGGAAGTCGGAGAGCATTCCGTCCGAGAGGTTCAGGATCGCGCTGACCTTGTCCCAAGGGTCATCTGCAGCATCGGCGATGGAAGACTTCGCCGCTTCCTCGGCTCCTGCCGGCTGCGTCTCGATCTCCAGCATGTCTAGCTCAGGGCGCAGCTTGGCACCGTCGGGGTGTGGCTTTACCGTAAATTTTCCCAAGTGGGCCTCAAATTCGAGGATTGCATCGGCAACCACAAAATGGCGCCTCACTCTTTGATTGGTCGGGGTAAGCCATGTGAAGAGCCCCAAGCCGACAACAAGCTCGTATTCCTCCCCCAAACGGAGTTGCGCTTGGTGAATGGAAAACAACGTCGAATAGACGCGGTAGAGTTTCTCCCAAGCGGTGTGTTTCTCGGTCCATGGCCGCCAATCCGATTCGACGTAACCACGCCAAGCTTCTTGCACCTCTGGATAGTCATCGAGGCGGACGGTTTTCTGGATTGTCCCAGGTTCTTCATTGCCTTCCATCCAGTCTGGATTCGGAACTTCGAGGGTTGTTTCGATAGGAAGCTCGGGCAGCTTCGACTTATCTCGAAGGGCTTCAGGGTTGACCCAGTCTCTGCATGCCTCGGGGACTTTGGGCAGGCCGGGTTCGGGGCGACTTCGGACCTCCAGCCACTCGTCTAAATCATGTTCCTCGCTGCGCCCCCAAGGTTGTGCAAAGCAGCCGCGTTCGCGAGGAATGGAGGACATCCACAGCACTTCATCATGGTCTGCTACGTCCCGGACAATCTTGGTTCGCAGAGATGCGAGCCGTGTCAGAAACTCAACCAGACGAATGACTTTTTCAGCCGCTGGATTTATCGCAGTTTCCTCCGAGTGCACGGGGCCGAGAATAGCTGTCGGATATACATCTGAAAGAATTTTCGCGGGCGGGCGTTTAATTCGCTGAAAAGAGAACCGACGCCTGCTCAAGAGCGCGGTGTTTGAGCCTTTCTCCTTCGCCAAAACAGATGCTGTTCATCCGTTGCCAGGGCGTCGTGAAGAGGGAGCAGGGGGCCTGGGTGCTCTGGTCGGATTTCATTTTCCTTCCTCCAACTCCGCCCGCACGATGTCGGCGAGCTGTTTTTGCGTGGGGAGTTTCCCTTTCAGATCCGTGGGGAGTTTCGACTGGAGCTGGTAGGTCGCGACGCCGATGGGGTTCGCCTTGCTGCGGAGGGCGTATTCGACCTCGATGTCGTCCTTCTCGGCGCAGAGGATGATCCCGATGGAGGGCTGGTCGTCCGGGCCGCGCTCCCTGTCGTTGAGGACGTTCAGGTAGAAATCCATCTTGCCGGCGAATTCGGGCTCGAACGGGCCGACCTTTACCCCGTGAGATAGGTGCCGATTCGGCCTTTGATGTATCGCTTTCCCCAAGCGGTTTTGAGATACTTTTCCCGTTTCGTGGCATCTGCCTGAGAAAGGCAAGCTTCGTAGTAGACAAGCTTCACTGGTAAGCGATGCGCGGTTGATCGGACACTCCCTTGCTCGTGCTCTTGTAACCTGCGCCTGAGGTCGTTCGTGTATCCCGTATATAGCTGATCGTCTTTGCCGCTGTGAAGGACGTAAACGTAGTGGAACTTGATATGACTCATATCTCATGGGGTGAAGATCGAAGGCGACGAGGGCCTTGAGGAACCGGTGGTAGAACAGGAGGTCGATGAAGTATTCCTTCTTCCCTGCCGCAATCCGGTATTGGCGCCCGACGAAGCAGAAGCCGTAGCCCAGCTCGAGCAGGAACGCCTGCAGGCGGGAGATCAGGCGGGACTCCAGCTCGCGCTCCCTGACGGCGCGGCGGATCCCGAGGAATTCCAGGCTGTAGGAGCTCTTGAGCATCTCATCGGCCTGCTCGGCAAGGTGCTCCGGAAGGGCGAGGCCGAAGTTGTGGGATTTCTTGTCGGTGACAGAGCGCTCGTAGGCGCCGGCCTTGATCTGGTTGAGCAGGACGTTGCGCGACCACCCGAAGCGGGCGGTGGAATGGAGATACCAGAGGCGGGCCGCGGGATCGGTAACCTTGTTGAGAATGACCAGGTTCTGGCCCCATGGGACTTCTGCGACGAGCTGTCGCAGAAATTCGAGGGCTGCCGGGCGCTTGGATTTTGAGTCCGCTCCTGCTGGTTCCCCCTCCTTCAATTCTGCGACAGCCTGCCGCAGAATTGGCCTTGCCCCGAGCTTCGGCCCCTCGCGCGCAGCTTGGGCAAGGACGGCGGCATCCGTGCAGGCGAGGTAGAGCCGGCGCATGTCCCAAACATTCCGTGCCGAAAAGCCGGTCGCTCCCGGAAATTCTCTACGTAGGTCGGCCGCGACAAGCTCAACCACCGACTCGCCCCATCCGAGCGCCTGCTGCCTCTCGACGATCCCCTGACCGATTTCCCAGTAGAGCAGGATGATTTCGGAGTTCACCGCGCGTGCAGCGGAAATCCGGGCGGCCTGAACTCTGGACTTCAGGGCGGCGATAAAGTCGCGGTATTCCGGGCTGACCAGCAGGCTGGCGTCGGAGCTTTCAAGGAGTTTGAAGCGTGGTTTTGACGATGCCATGGCTTGGGATTCTGTCAGGATTTGGTCCGCTTGAAACCTGATTTGTGTTGGAAATGAAAGGTCCGAATAGCGTATGGCCGAGGCCTGCCGACCCCAAGCATGGACGCAAAAAGAACCAGAGGCTCCGTGCGGTGGCAGGCATCTGTCATTCCTCCTCCTCGCGTTCCGAGAGCTCGTTGATATGGCTTTCAAATTCCACCTCCGCGTAGCGCCGGGCCTCATCGCGGGACGGGAAATACCCGATGTCGTCGAACTCGTTGGCTCGGATCCAGAAGACGGGGCCGGTTGACCAGATTTCTATACCGAAAATATCGTCGTCCGGCGCGGCGGCTTCGATCGAAACCTCGAGCGTCCCGAACGTAGCGTCCTTGTTGTCCTCGATCAGGTCCCAAAGGTCGCCGTCGTCCCCTGACCGGAAGCGCCCGATGGCGGTATCGGCCTCCGGGCCGTATTCCTCGGCGATGAGTTTTTGGATGTCCTCGGATTGGAGGAGTTGGTCTTTGAAGGTGCTGAGCGGTTGCGGTTTGGTCATGGTTTTGATGATATTTGGGAATGTGGAATGTGAAATGCTGAATGGGGGGAATGCGAATGGATTTTTGCCGGATGACGTCAGTTCTCTGAAGTCGGGTCCTCCTCCGCAGCGTCCGATTTTTCCCCCTTGTTCCAGAACGCATCGATGGCGGCCTCGGCCTGGTCGGCGGCAAACTCTGGGGTCATCCGGCCAGACAGGACGCTGGTCAGGTAGGGGAACGTCACGTCCGCAGTGCTCGTCACCGCGTGAAAGATGGATCGGAACAGCCCCTCGGTCAGAGGACCGGTGATGGTGTCGGTGTAGGCGACGAGTCGGATCTCCCCGTCGCTGTAGTCCATCTCCCAGAACTTCCGCATCATATCGAGCGGCTCGGGGGCTTCGGCCGTCGGCTGGGGAGCTGGTTCGTCTTTCATGCTT
>Ga0247844_1005557_pt1 | contig 15980 bp, 15 predicted proteins | sample LaCtaG_FD_192421 | JGI IMG/M metagenome (GOLD analysis project Ga0247844, IMG submission 192421) | Freshwater microbial communities from meromictic Lake La Cruz, Castile-La Mancha, Spain - LaCruzMarch201714.5m_1 | ecosystem: Environmental > Aquatic > Freshwater > Lake | place: Spain: Castile-La... | reverse complement strand
TCCCACAACGACGTGTTGGGTAGTGTGATGTGGCGTGGCAAGCGACTTGGCCAAAAACGGTAATGCGCGGGTGGCTCAGAATCGGGAATTGGCATGGTTGATGCAGAAGTGTGGTTTGTAGGGATGCTAGCGAGGAAAACACCCAAGATTCATATGATTATTCATTTTTAGCATAAAGTCCAAGCGTAAACCCCGATAATCTAAGCCAATCGTATGCATTACAGTACACGTCTTGCCGCTGGGCATCTTCAATACCACTTTTTTAATGGAGCAATGATTATGAAATTTACCCAATTGAAAACAGCTGCCGCCTTGGTTGCTGTGCTAGGAGCCGTAATAGCCGCTCCCGCTCACGCTGGTAAAACACTCGACGGCATCAAAGCCCGCGGCCAAGTGATTTGTGGCGTCAATACCGGCTTGGCTGGTTTTGGTGCAGCCGACTCTAATGGCAAATGGTCTGGAATGGATGTGGACATGTGCCGCGCCATGGCTGCCGCTGTGTTGGGCGATGGCGAAAAAGTGAAATACGTTCCCCTGAATGCTCAACAACGTTTTGCTGCACTGCAGTCTGGCGAGGTCGACGTTCTCGCTCGTAACACTACTTTTAGTTTGACACGTGATGCGTCGCTCGGATTGCACATGACTGCTGTGACTTACTACGACGGCCAAGGTTTTATGGTCCCAGTGAAAAGCAAAATTAAAAGCGCTAAACAACTCAAAGGCCAAACCGTTTGCGTTCAATCTGGAACGACAACCGAGAAAAACCTGACCGACTTTTCCAAAGCGAACGCTTTGAATATCAAACCGATCGTGTTTGAAAAATTAGAAGCGGCTGAAGGCGCCTACTTCTCTGGTCGTTGCGTTTCTTACACAACAGACGCATCTGGCTTGGCATCCACCCGCAACAAAGTTGCTAAAAACCCGGCTGATCACGTGATTCTTCCTGAACTGATTTCTAAAGAACCGCTCGGACCTATGGTTCGCCGCGGTGATGACGAGTGGTTTGCGATTGTGAAATGGGTGGTTTACGGTTTGTTAGAAGCTGAAGAGTATGGGATTACCCAAGCCAATGTTGACGATCTCAAAGTCACAAGCAAAGACCCCATCATTGGTCGTATCTTGGGCGCTACTGAAGACTCCGGCAAACTCTTGGGCTTAGACAAAGAGTGGATGGCTCGCGCTGTAAAAACCACAGGAAACTACGGTGAAATTTTTGAGCGCAACGTCGGTCCGAAATCTCCCATCAGGTTGCCCCGTGGTTTAAACAATCTGTGGAACAAAGGCGGAATTCAGTACGCTCCCCCGATTCGTTAATCGAATCCTGCGAGGCGCATCAAAAAGCGCTTCGCATTCAAGGGCAGACGCACTTCATGGGGTCTGCCCTTTTTCATTGTTGAACTGAAAACTTCATTTTTCTTATGGCAACTCCCAAGCCCCCCCCTTCACGCACTTGGTCGTGGCGCAGTCAAGCGTTTCGCGGGCTGATGTACCAAGTCATTACTATTGCCATCATCGTTGGAGTGGTGGGATGGCTGGTGCACAACACGGTCGTCAATATGCGCATCCGTGGCATCCAAAGTGGATTTGATTTTTTATTAGGAAGCGCAGGCTTTGATATCGGTGAGAGTCTGATCGTCTTTGATTCGGGGGAGGCCTATTGGCGAGCGTACTTGGTGGGCTTTATAAATACTCTGCGCGTTGCCGTCTTGGGTATTATTCTGACGACCATTTTAGGTACGCTCATTGGTGTAGGCAGGTTCTCGCGCAACGCACTGATTCGCGGGCTGTGCCAAGTCTATGTTGAGTTTTTCCGAAATATTCCGGTGCTGCTTCAGCTGCTCATGTGGTATCTCATGTTTACGGAGGTACTCCCCGCTTCGTCGGAGCCTTTGGTTCTTGGCCCGATGTTTTTGAGCAAGGGTGGCTTGAATTTTCCGATTCCGATTTGGGCAACAGGCCATGCAGTGGCGGCCTGGGGCTTACTGATCGGCTTGGTAGTGGCTTGGGTTTACCGTCGCTATGCACAAAAAACGTTTGAGCAAACCGGCGTTGCTAAAAGTATGTTTTGGACTCCGTTGCTTATCGCATTGTCATGTGGCGTATTGGGATGGTTGCTCGGTGGTACACCGACCGCTTTGGATCTGCCTATCCAAGGCGAATTCGCGATTGAAAATGGCGGGGCTTTAACTCCAGAATTTTTGTCCGTCCTTTTGGGATTGACGATTTATACGGCGGCCTTTGTCGCAGAGGTAGTTCGCGGTGGGATTCAGTCGGTGGCTCAAGGGCAATCGGAAGCTGCTGCTGCGTTGGGTTTGAGCAAAGGACTCTCCATGCGTTTGGTGCAGTTGCCCCAAGCCCTTCGCGTCATCATTCCACCTGTCACTAATCAGTTTTTGAACCTCACCAAAAACTCTTCTTTAGCCGTTGCCATCGGCTACCCCGATGTCGTCTCTATTTCCAACACAGCGATTAACCAAACGGGCCGCGCAGTCGAATGTATTGCCATCATCATGGTGGTGTATTTGAGTACTTCCTTACTCACTTCGCTGCTGATGAATTGGTACAACCAACGCGCCGCCATTCTTGAGCGTTAAAGCGGAGTCGAATAAAAATATGACTGCTATTACTTATCAACCGATTAAAGCCCGACACGCACCGATCAACACGGAAGGTCTTATCGCTTGGTTGCGGTTGAACCTGTTTGGCGATTGGAAAACCGCCTTAGGCACTGTCTTGATTGGAGCTTTGCTCTTATCTGTGATGCCCCAATTTATTGACTGGGCCTTGGTCAGAGCCGTTTGGGTTGCGAATTATGACGTTTGCCACGCTGAAGGGGCTGGCGCTTGCTGGGGCGTGGTATCCGAAAAATACCGCATTATTTTGCTAGGGCGCTATCCCTTTGAAGAACAATGGCGTCCGATCAGCTCCACCGCCCTCCTCTTAGGTTTGGTCATCGTAAGTTGCATGCGTACTTTTTGGCGTTCTGGTTTGGCTTTGCTGTGGGTTGCTGTGCTGGCCTATTTCTTTACGGTCATGCACGGCGGAGTTCTGGGCTTGAGTGTGGTCGACACCGATCGCTGGGGGGGCCTCCCGCTGACGATCATGTTGTCAACTTTGTGTATGGGCATGGCTTTTCCTATTGCCTTGGTGGTCGCCCTCGGACGACGCTCCAACCTACCAGCGATTCGCAGTGTCTGCACGGTGTATGTCGAGTTGGTGCGCGGCGTCCCTTTGATATCCGTGCTGTTCATGGCCTCGTTCATGTTCCCTTTGCTTATGCCGCAAGGCGTCAGTATTGATGTGCTGGTGCGCGTTGTCGCTGGGATTACCTTGTTTGCTGCAGCGTACATGGCCGAGGTGATTCGTGGCGGTTTGCAGGCGCTACCTAAAGGGCAAGTTGAAGCGGCAGCAACTTTAGGTTTGTCCTACTGGCAAACCCAGCGCCTGATCATATTGCCCCAGGCCTTGGCCGCCGTGGTTCCCGGCATCATGAACAACTTCATTTCTACTTTTAAAGATACCTCCTTGGTCACCATTGTGAGTTTGTATGAACTCACGGGGGCAATGAGCTTGGCGCTGAACGGAGATTCCGACTGGCGGCCATTCAAAATTGAGTGCTATCTCTTTATTGCAGTTATTTACTTTATCTTTTGCTTCGCCATGTCGCGCTACAGCATGTGGATTGAGAAACAAGTCAATAAAAGCCGTTTGCGTTAATTAACCAAACTTCATTTCGCTAGGAATTTTTTATGTCTGAATCCATCATTACATTCAACAAAGTCAACAAATGGTATGGCAATAATTTCCATGTGTTGCGCGATATTGATCTTGACGTCAAACAGGGCGAGCGCATCGTGATTTGCGGTCCCTCGGGCTCCGGAAAATCTACGCTCATTCGCTGCATCAACCGGCTTGAAGAACACCAAGAGGGTCATCTCACGGTAGATGGTGTTGAGCTTACTGACGACGTCAAGGCCATTGACGACGTTCGCAAAAAAGTGGGGATGGTGTTCCAACAATTCAACCTTTTTCCTCACCTCACGGTTTTAGAAAATCTCACGCTCTCGCCCATGTGGGTTGGAAAAATGCCGAAAAAAGAGGCTGAAGAAAAGGCAATGGAACAACTGCAGCGTGTACGTATTGCAGAGCAGGCGTCTAAATACCCCTTGCAACTCTCTGGCGGCCAGCAGCAAAGGGTCGCGATTGCCAGGGCTTTATGTCTTAAGCCTAAAATCATGTTGTTTGACGAGCCCACCTCCGCCTTGGATCCGGAAATGATCAAGGAGGTTTTGGACGTCATGATCGAGATGGCCAACCAAGGCATCACCATGATCTGCGTGACCCACGAAATGGGTTTTGCCAAAGCTGTTGCTGATCGAGTGATCTTTATGGACGAAGGTCAAATCATCGAACAAAACAACCCGCATGACTTTTTCAACAACCCACAAAGTGAACGAAGCAGAGACTTCTTGTCCAAAATACTAGGCCATTGATTTGAACCAAGCCCCAAAGCACGGCGAACTCGCACCGACTCAAGCCCAGACTCCGACCTTCACCCAAAGCGAGTTTCGCCATGCGCTCGGGCAATTTGCCACAGGGGTGACGGTAGTGACCGCCTGTAACCCGGATGGGGGTTGGGTCGGACTGACGGTAAGTTCCTTTAATTCCGTATCTTTAGCCCCACCCCTAGTCTTGTGGAGCTTGGCACTGAAGTCATCGTCTATGTCGGTACTTCGCACTTGCTCGCATTACGCTATTAATGTTCTCAGTGCTGACCAAGCACATCTCTCCAATCAATTTGCCACCAAAAACATTGACCGCTTTGCGGGCGTGGCTTGGCGCGCTGGTCATCACGGAGTTCCTTTGATTGAAGGTGCCGTAGCCACTTTTGAGTGCTTTAACCGCAGCCGCCATGAAGAAGGCGACCACGTTATTTTTGTCGGTGAGGTAGAACGCTGCAGCCATCTCCAAGCGGCGAGTCCCCTGCTCTACCATGGCGGTCAGTTTTATACCCACGCCATCCACTCCAAGCCTTAAATGACCGCTACGATTCAACGCAAAGACCATCTTGATCCGATCGCTATTTCTTTACTTCTTGCATGCTGCGCTTTATGGGGTTTCCAGCAAGTCTTAGTCAAAGCCACGTTAGCGGAAATTCCGCCCAACTTTCAAGCGGGATTACGATTCGCAGGCGCGACTGTCTTTTTATGGCTTTGGTGCCTCTGGCGCAATATTCCTTTATGGCAACGCGATGGAACTTTGCTGCCGGGTCTGTTAACAGGCGTCTTTTTCGCGTTAGAGTTTTTCTGCGTGTTCTCAGGTATGCAATACAGCTCAGCCTCACGACTCACGGTTTTCGTTTACACCGCCCCACTGTGGGTTGCTTTGATATTGCCTTGGATCGTGAAGTCTGAACGCCTAAGTGCCTTGCAGTGGCTGGGTTTAGTCTTTGCCTTTGGTGCGGTTGCTTTCACCTTGCGCGAAGGTTTTCTGCAAGAGCTCACGCCGCTTCAGCATTGGGGCGACCTGTTTGGCGTCGGGGGTGGTATTTTCTGGGCCATCACTACCATCGTGATCCGAACCACGGCGATGGCAAAAGCCAGCGCTGAGAAAATGCTCTTCTATCAAGTGGGCGTGAGTTCAATCGCTTTGCTTCTCATGTCTTTTTTTTCGAATGAAATCTGGCACTGGAATTTCAGTGCATTTGCGCTTACTTCCCTTTTGATTCAAACCACGGCGGGCGCATTCGTAAGTTATCTCGCATGGATGTGGTTGCTCGCCCGTTACCCAGCAACCAAAATTGGGACATTTGTCTTTCTAACCCCCGTGTTCGCGCTGATTTTTGGTTCGCTGTGGCTTGGTGAAGCCGTCACTCTGTCGTTGTTAGGCGCCTTGGCGATGGTAGGCGTTGGAATCGCCCTGGTCAACAAACGCAAGCCTGCATAAAAAAACCCAGCCAAAAAATTGGCTGGGTTTTTCAGTATGAAACCATCTTATTTCAAGGCTTTGTAGCGCATGCGTTTCGGTTTGGCACCCTCTTCGCCTAAACGCTTCTTCTTATCGGATTCGTATTCTTGGTAGTTACCATCAAAGAATACCCAATGGCTGTCACCTTCACAGGCCAAGATGTGGGTTGCAATCCGGTCAAGGAACCAGCGGTCATGGCTAATCACCATCAAGGTGCCAGCAAACTCCAACAGCGCATCTTCTAAAGCCCGAAGAGTTTCCACATCTAAGTCGTTAGACGGCTCATCAAGCATCAACACGTTGCCGCCGGCAATCAAGGTCTTGGCCAAATGCAAACGCCCCCGCTCACCACCCGACAGCGTTCCCACGCGTTTTTGCTGGTCAGCGCCGTTAAAGTTAAAGCGTCCGCAGTACGCGCGGCTTGCCATTTGGAACTTGCCTACGTTGAGAATATCCAAACCGCCGGAGACGTCTTCCCATACGGTTTTGTCATTGGCTAAATCGTCGCGGTTCTGGTCGACAAAGGCCATTTTTACGGTTTGGCCAATCTTGACTTCTCCCGAATCCGGTTTTTCGCGACCCGCAATCATTTTGAACAGCGTTGACTTACCCGCGCCGTTGGGGCCAATAATTCCGACAATGGCACCCGGTGGGACTTTGAAACTCAAGTCATCAATCAACACCCGGTCACCGAAGGACTTGGTGACATTGACAAATTCAATCACCTCTTGGCCCAAACGGTCGGCCACAGGGATAAAGATCTCGTTGGTTTCGTTACGTTTTTGGTATTCAAAATCGCTCAGTTCCTCAAAGCGGGCCAGGCGCGCTTTGCTCTTGGCTTGGCGTGCTTTGGGGTTTTGGCGAGACCATTCCAGCTCTTTCTTCAATGCCTTGGCACGGGCTTCTTCGCCTTTTTGTTCAGATTCCAATCGGGCTTGCTTTTGGCTGAGCCAATCGCTGTAGTTCCCTTTGTAAGGAATACCAGAACCGCGGTCTAGTTCCAAAATCCATTCAGCAGCGTTATCTAGAAAATACCGGTCATGGGTAATGGCCACGACGGTTCCAGGGTAACGCTGTAAAAATTGTTCTAACCAATCGACCGACTCGGCATCCAAGTGGTTGGTTGGCTCGTCAAGCAGCAACATGTCTGGTTTAGACAACAACAATCGGCACAGAGCGACCCGGCGTTTTTCACCGCCCGATAACACCCCAATGTTGGCGTCCCATGGGGGCAAACGCAAAGCATCCGCCGCAATTTCTAGTTGGTGTTCAGAGTCAGTGCCTGCCGTTGCGATGATCGCTTCTAACTCAGCCTGCTCAGCCGCCAAGGCATCAAAATCAGCGTTTTCATCGCCATACGCCGTGTAGACCTCTTCCAAACGCGCTTTGGCACTGTAGACCTTTCCCATACCCGCTTCAACGCTTTCACGCACAGTCTGGGTGGGGTCTAGCTGGGGTTCTTGGGGTAGGTATCCAATTTGTAGGCCCGCCATTGGCAGGGCTTCGCCCTCAATTTCCGTGTCCAAACCCGCCATGATTTTGAGCAAGGTGGACTTTCCCGAGCCGTTGGTTCCCAAAACACCAATTTTGGCGCCAGGGAAAAAACTCAGTGAAATGTCTTTGAGAATGTGGCGCTTGGGCGGCACGATCTTGCCGACGCGGTTCATGGAGAAAACGTATTGAGCCATTGAAGTAGGGAACCATCTAAAGGAATAAAGACCGTATTATCGACTCACTGGCCTGCCCCGGATAAGAGGTGTGGACAGTCGGCACCACAATCTGCGACAATAAGGCATCGGCACGGAGCTTCAGTTACCCGCGCCGCCAGCACCATGCTGGGGAAAATGGTCTTTCGGCCACTCCCATTTTTAATCTACCTGCCTTTGACTGACTGGGTGTAACCACACTCGGAATGGCTGGTATGTATGCACTCCACCGTGGGGTGCTCCTATATGAAATTCGAAGAACTCCTTTTGGCTCCCGCCATTCTCAAAGCCGTGCTTGAACAGGGCTATGAAACTCCCACCGCTATTCAAGCCCAGGCCATTCCCTTGGTCCTTGCAGGCCACGACTTGCTGGGCGGCGCCCAAACGGGTACTGGTAAAACTGCTGCTTTTACCCTTCCGCTTCTACACCGCCTGAGCATTACAGAAAAAGCAAAAAACAAATTCGGCGGCGTTGGCATCCGCGCTCTGATCTTGACCCCTACCCGCGAACTTGCTGCCCAGGTAGAAGAATCGATCCGTACGTACGGTAAATATCTAGAGCTCAATAGCACTGTGATTTTCGGCGGTGTGGGCATGAACCCCCAAATCTCCAAACTCAAAAAAGGTGTGGACATTTTGGTGGCTACCCCAGGACGGTTGTTGGATTTACAACAACAAGGGATGCTCGACTTAGGCCAAGTTCAAGTGCTCGTATTAGACGAAGCCGACCGCATGTTGGACATGGGTTTTGTCCACGATGTTAAAAAAGTTCTCGCCTTAGTCCCTAGAGACAAACAAAGTTTGTTGTTTTCTGCGACGTTTAGCGATGAAATTCGCGATCTTGCCAATGGCCTTTTGAAGAACCCACAGAGTGTGCAAGTGACGCCGCGCAACACCACGGTTCAGCGCATCACCCAAGTGATTCACCCAGTGGGACGGGGTAAGAAAAAAGCCTTGTTGGCCCACATCATCAATGAACAAAACTGGAGCCAAGTTCTAGTCTTCACCCGAACTAAGTTTGGTGCCAACAACGTTGCAGAATTTTTAGAAAAGAATGGCATCTCTGCCATGGCACTGCATGGCAATAAAAGCCAAGCTGCCCGAACCCAAGCCTTAGCGGGCTTCAAGAGCGGCGATGTACGCGCCTTGGTTGCCACCGACATTGCCGCTCGCGGTATTGATATTGATGACCTACCTCACGTTGTGAATTACGACATTCCCAATGTCAGCGAAGACTATGTGCACCGCATCGGCCGCACGGGTCGTGCTGGCGCCGATGGCGCAGCCGTGAATTTGGTGTGTATGGACGAAGAAGGCTTTATGCAAGACATTGAGCGCTTCACCAAACAAAACATTGAAGTCAAAGTGGTACCCGGCTTTGAACCAGAGCCAGGCGAAAAAGCCGAACCCATTGCGATGGGTCGCCAAACCATTTGGGGCGGTGCGGGCAAACCGCCAAGCCGCGATGTGATGCAAGCCGCTGCTAGAAATGCACGCACTGAAATGCTTCAACGCGTTCGTGAAAGTAAAGGACCCAATGCAGGCGGGCAAGGCCATGGTGGTGGACGCGGCGGTCAAGGGCCTCGCTCCGGTGGCGGCGGTGGTGGGCGCAATCCCAATGGCCCACGCGGCCCGCGCCAAGCCAACCCTAACCGCGATGCAGGCTTCCCAATGGACCATGACGGCCCAGGACCGCACGAAGACCAACCCCCACGCAACCATGACAGCCGCCCACCGCAAGGACGCGGTCGCCACGGTGGCAACCCCAATATGACTAACTTTCCCAGCGAGCCACGCACTCCCCGTGCGCCTGGCGGTCAACCCGATCCGATGCGCACCAGCGTTGACATGATGGCTGAGCGCGGTGGACGTCGTGGTGGCGGGGGTGGTTACCAAGGCAACCGCAACTCTGGCGGAGGTGGTGGTGGCTACGGCGGTGGCGGTGGGTTTGGAGGCGGTCAAGGGCCACGCAGCGGTGGCGGAGGTGGCGGCCGAGGTCGCGGTGGCCCAGGTGGCAACCGGGGTCCAGCAGGACGTTAACGTATATTAAAAAGGGCCTTTTTCAAGGCTCTTTTTTTACCCCCTCAAAAACAAAGTCACCAACGGCTGATCGCCTACTTGCCGACTCCAATGTCCATGGCGCGTGGGATCAAATGTGTCACCTTCAGGCAATAAATCTGCGCTGTAAAAATGCTCGCCGGGTTGAAAGATGCGAGAAACACCGTCTTGAATTCCGATCTCCATTTGGCCTGTCAAGATAAAAACCCATTGGGGAGAACCGGTGCAATGAAAAGTGCTGCGAAACCCTATTGGACTAGTCCTAAACTGGTATCCGCCGCTTGCAAACACCTCTGACAGCATGGTTTGGGACGTTCCTTGGTCTAGCGCAACCTGCTCGTCTTTAAAGCGAGCGCGTCCATCAGTGTCGGTAAATAAAATGACTTTGTTAAAGTGGGGCATTCGGTAGTCCTTGGGCTGTCGATCTCTATGGCCGCATTGTGGCTTAACCCATTCTTCGAAGGTATCGTCCATTCCATGAGACTCTTGCACACCATGCTGCGCGTTGGCAATATTCAACGCTCCATTGACTTTTACACCCGAATCCTAGGAATGAAGTTGCTACGAACTTCCGATAACCCAGAATACAAATACACCTTGGCCTTTGTTGGATTTGGAAACAACCCGGACCACGCAGAGCTCGAACTCACCTACAACTGGGACGTTGATAGTTACGAAATGGGAACAGCCTATGGACACATTGCGCTGGGAATGGAAGATATTTACGCCGCCTGCGCAACCATTAAGGCCGCTGGTGGAAAAATCACCCGCGAGCCGGGGCCTGTCAAAGGCGGAACCACCCATATCGCTTTTGTAACAGACCCAGACGGCTACAAAGTTGAACTCATTCAACGCTTAGGTTCGGTCTAAGCATGCAATCTCAAACGATTGATCAGCGCGGCGCCTTGATGGTCTTCGGATCGGCGGCCGTATGGAGTTTTGGCGGGGCGATTGCCCGCTATCTGAGCGTCACGGAGAGTTGGACTGTTGTATTTTGGCGATCTGTTTTTGCTGCCGCTTTTTTACTGGGCTTCATGCTTTGGCGCCAAGGATTCAAAAAGACGATTGACTTGTTTCTGGCCATGGGCCTGCCCGGTGTTGGCGTGGGCGTGTGCTTTGCGATTGCATCCATTTGCTTTGTCGTAGCGCTCGCCTACACCACCGTGGCCAATATTTTGCTCATGCAAGCCGGAGTTCCGCTGATCGCGGCTTTGATGGCTTTTCTGTTGTTTGGTGAAAAGGTTTCTAGGGGAACATGGGCGGCCATTGCAGCGGTAATTGCGGGCGTTGCTGTGATGGTTTCTGATTCCTTTGGCGGCAAGGTGTCGCCCATTGGTGACGGCTTGGCCGTGCTGATTGCTTTGGCGTTTGCTACGGCTACAGTCATCACGCGTCGCCATGCCAAAGTGGCGATGATGCCCGCAGTCTGCCTTGGGACCTTGATTGCCTCTGCGGTCTCGGCCTCGCTGGCGCAGCAATTTCAGGTCAATGCCATGGATGCCGGTTTGTTATTTATGTTTGGCGCACTCAATTTAGGTTTAGGCATGGCGCTTTTTGTTACGGGCGCTCGGCTGCTTCCCTCCGCCATCGCTGCTTTGATTGGTATCGCTGAACCGGTTCTTGGGCCGCTGTGGGTTTGGCTGATGCACAACGAAATTCCTAGCGCTCGCACCATGCTCGGGGGCGGTATCGTTTTCCTAGCGTTGGTTGCGCACATCGGTTGGCAGCTTAAGCAGTCGCGCGAGGAGACTTTGGTTCCAACGGTGGACTAGCTGAGGAAGGCTATCTACTTCCTTATGGAGGACCAATGCTTTCCATGATTACAAAATAATTGTTTCTCATTATTGACAAAAATAATTTTTTGAATAAAATGAGAAACAATATGCCAAAAAAATCACCCGTCGTAACTGAAAACACCGCTACCAAGCTACAGAGCTTGGGCGCACGCGTGGCCGAAAGGCGCAAGGCTTTGCGGGTCAGCGCCACCGTGGCGGCAGAGGCCGCGGGAATTTCCCGGGTCACGCTGCACCGCATCGAAAAAGGCGAGCCCTCGGTCACCATGGGCGCCTGGAGCAACGCCATTGCCGCATTGGGCTTGCAGTTGCAACTGCATGATGAAAAAACTGCCAGCCCCACAAAACAACAACCCTCTGGCTGGTGGCCTGTACGCATTGCGCTGGCTGACTATCCGCAACTTAAAACACTAGCCTGGCAAGTGAATGGCACAGACCACTTGACCCCGGTGGAGGCGTTTGACATTTACGAACGCAACGCTCGACACCTAGATCTGCCAACCCTGACAGAGCAAGAGCAAGCGCTTTGGCAGGCCTTGCAACAAGCCTTTGGCAAGCGGGCTAGCCATGTTTGAGCGGGCACACCATCAACGTATAGCGCACATCCTTGCGGCGCTTGATGGCGATGTACTTGCCAAACACGCCTGCTGGTTTGCTGGGGGCACTTGCATTGCACTGAAGTTTGGCGAATACCGCGAATCGGTAGACATGGATTTTCTGGTGTCCGATGCAGCTGGTTACCGCGAGTTGCGGCAACTGTTAACCGGTGTCGGCGGCTTGAGACCCATCACGCGCCAAGGGGCCATGCCGCTGGAACTCACACGAGAAGTCCGCGCGGACCAGTACGGCATCCGCACCCACGTGCGTATGGACGGGCACGCAGTGAAATTCGAGATCGTCCGTGAAGCGCGCATCGCACTACATGCGCCTGGACCACAGGACCAACTCTGCGGCATTGCCACCTTGACGGTTTTAGATCTTGCGGCAAGTAAATTATTGGCTAACGCTGATCGGCAGGCTGACGACGGCGTGTTCAGTCGGGATGTCATTGATCTGGCCATGATGGATTTGACCATGCCCCATTTACATGCTGCACTTGAAAAAGCCATCGAAGCCTATGGCGCAGCCATTACCCGCGATTTGTCCAAAGCCATTGACCGGCTGCAGGAGCGGCAGGGTTGGCTTGAACGCTGCATGAACGTCATGGCCATGGACATGCCCAAGGCAGTGCTATGGCAAAAAATTCGATATCTCAGGCGAGTGCTGCCTGAAACTTCGTAACTACGCGTTCTTACTACACAGCACTCTTGCTGGTATGAATCGACGCTGCCGCCTCTTGGACCAACCAGTCTTTTAAAGCCATTACATCGGCTCGGGCCCGGCCAGCCCGTGAGGCAATGATGTACATCGGCTGGTCCGTTGTCACGCTCTGCGTTAGGGGCCGCACCAAGCGGCCTTGGTTAATCAGGGGTTCCACAATGTGTCGCCAACCTAAAGCGATCCCCTGCCCTTCTAGGGCCGCTTGCAAAACGATAGAGTAATCGTTAAACGTAAAGGCTTTGCCTGCACGCGCGGGACTCACCCCAAAGCGCGCTAACCAACCCGCCCAGTCGAGCCTTGGGCGGTAGCGTTCTTCTAAATGCAAAAGCGTTGTCTGAGCTACGTCTTGGGGGAGTTTGAGTGTGGGATGGCTGACTAAGAAATCAGGGCTACACACGGGGAAAACTTCTTCATCGACAAAGTGCCAGCGCTCAAATCGCGCGTAATCTCCGCTGCCTAAAGTGATACCTAAATCAATCCGCTCTCGCTCTAAATCGAGGTCAATGTCGGTCGTAATACAACGCAACTCGATGTCCGGGTGCTGCTGCTTAAAACGGGCGATGCGCGGCATCAGCCACCACGTGGCGGTCGCTGTTGAAACGGCCAGCGTGACTTGGTGACCCTGCGTCATGGTGCGAACCTCTCGCAGGGCTTGGTCCATCAGCGTCAAGCCCAGGCCCACTTGGTCTAATAAATAGCGCCCTGCTTCGGTCAGTTCTACGCCTTTGTGGCGTCTGTCAAACAAAGCCACTCCCAGTTCGTCTTCCAACATCCGTACCGCATGGCTAATGGCCGGTTGGCTGACGGACAGCTCTAACGCAGCCCGGGTAAAACTGCCGGTTCGCGCCGCCGCCTCAAAGGTAATGAGATGGCCCATTGCGGGCTGATCGAAGCGTTTTTGCATAAATTGAGTTTATTCTAAGGATGAAAAACTATTGGGGTGACGAAACGATAAATTCGCTCTAATATCAGCGCTATTATTTCAAATCACAGCCATTGACCGGAGCAAGCATCATGAGTGAATCTGATACCCAAACGTTACCTCCTCCTACCGCGCCAGTAAAGCACGGTCGACGCACCGGTGGGCGTGAACGCCGTGACCCCAACGCCAAAGCAACGGGGCCGGCCTATATTAAACGTGTCATCCCCACCTACGACATCATGGGCGAGGAAAGCTTGCTCAAGATCGAAGCGACTGCAGACCGCATCCTGGCCGAAGTGGGCTTGGATATTCGCGACGACGATGAAATTTTGGCAATGTTTAAAAAGTCAGGCGCCAAAGTCGACGGCATGCGGGTGCGGTTTGAACCAGGACACCTGCGCGAGATTCTCAAAACCGCGCCCAAAGAATTCACCCAGCACGCCCGCAACCCAGCCCACTCAGTTCAGATTGGCGGTAACAACGTTGTGTTTGCGCCCTCGTATGGATCGCCCTTCGTGATGGATCTCGACCGAGGGCGGCGTTACGGCACCTTGGAAGATTTTCAGAATTTTGTGAAGTTGACTTACAACACGCCGTGGCTACACCACAGCGGCGGCACCGTTTGCGAACCCACCGACATCCCCGTCAACAAGCGGCACTTAGACATGGTCTATGCCCACATGCGATTTTCTGACAAGGCCTACATGGGCTCTATCACTTCGGAAGAACGCGCAGAAGATTCGATCGCAATGAGCCGCTTGCTTTTTGGTCATGAGTTTGTAGATAAAAACTGCGTGATTTTGGGCAACGTGAATGTGAACTCCCCGCTGTTGTGGGACGGAACGATGACCAAGTCAGCCCGGGCCTACGCACGGGCTAACCAAGCCGCGGTGATCGTGCCATTTATTTTGGGCGGGGCGATGGGGCCGGTGACGAATGCGGGAGCCATTGCACAAGCGCACGCAGAAACCATGGTGGGTTGTGCGATGACGCAGCTCGAACGTCCAGGCGCACCAGTGATTTACGGTAATTTTCTCTCAAGCATGTCCCTGCGTTCTGGCTCGCCTACCTTTGGCACGCCTGAGCCGGCGATTGGTTCGATGGTGGTGGGCCAACTCGCAAGGCGTTTGAACTTGCCGCTGCGCTGTGCGGGATCGTTTACGACTTCCAAGCTTCCTGATGGCCAGGCCATGCAAGAAAGCGTGATGTCCATGCTCTCGGCCATTCACTGCGGGGCCAATTTCATCTTGCACTCGGCCGGCTTTCTTGACGGCTTGTTATCGATGAGCTACGAAAAATTCATGATGGATGCCGATTTTTGTGGTGCTTTACACAGCTATTTAGGCGGCGTTACTGTAGATGACAACAGCTTGGCCATGAACGCCTTTCAAGAGGTGACGCCTGGAGGACATTACCTTGGCAGCTCCCACACCATGGCCAACTACACCACGGCCTTTTACGACTCCACGATCTCAGACGACACCCCTTTTGAATCGTGGACCGAAGCGGGAGAAAGTGACTCGGCCAAGCGGGCTAACAAACGCTGGAAACAATCGCTGGCCGACTACGTAGCGCCAATAATGGATCCCGCTTTGGATGAATCGATTCGCGACTATATGGATAGAAAAAAAGCATCCATGCCCGATCAATGGTATTGAATAAGTAACCCACTAGGACCCGCCATGGCAAGCGCAAACCCAAACGATCCCCTATTGCAACCCTTTCAGCTCAAGCATTTGCGGTTGAAAAACCGCATCATGATTACTTCGCATGAGCCGGCCTACCCAGAAAATGGTATGCCCAAAGAGCGCTACCGGGCGTACCACGTTGAACGTGCCAAAGCCGGAATCGCGCTCACGATGACGGCGGGTTCTGCCGCGGTCTCACGCGACAGTCCGCCGGTATTTAACAACATCTTGGCCTACAAAGACGAGGTTGTTCCGTGGATGAAAGACCTCACCGACGCTTGCCACGAACATGGCGCTGCGGTGATGATCCAACTCACCCATTTGGGCCGTCGAACCAGCTGGTCCAAGGCCGATTGGCTGCCTGTGGTCTCGCCTTCTCACCACCGCGAAGCATCGCACCGAGCCTTCCCCAAGAAAATGGAAGACTGGGACATTGATCGCATCATCAAAGACTACGCCGATGCCGCTGAGCGCATGCACGCCGCCGGAGTCGATGGTCTTGAGCTGGAGGCCTACGGGCACTTGA
>Ga0247844_1005556_pt1 | contig 15981 bp, 18 predicted proteins | sample LaCtaG_FD_192421 | JGI IMG/M metagenome (GOLD analysis project Ga0247844, IMG submission 192421) | Freshwater microbial communities from meromictic Lake La Cruz, Castile-La Mancha, Spain - LaCruzMarch201714.5m_1 | ecosystem: Environmental > Aquatic > Freshwater > Lake | place: Spain: Castile-La... | reverse complement strand
GCAGGGTGGATCGCTCGCGGAGGGCGCTGCGATCGGGACGGTGGCATTTGACGGGGCCTACCACTTCGGCTTCTACGACCGGATCTCGGTTTTCCATCATGGCACGGGTCAATGGGACAACCCGCCGCCTGCTTCCGGCCCTGCCTGCGGAGAAGGTGAAAACGGCGGTTCCTTCGGGGGGCCGGCCCCCCGGATGGCGAGCGGGATCGGGTTGCGCCCTGGGATGCGGCGGGAGGATTTTCTGGAGATGGTGCGGAGGGCAAAGGACTACATTGCCGCCGGGGACATCTACCAGGTCTGCCTGGCGCATGCTTTTGAGGCGGCCGCTCCTGCGGGGGCGGCGTGGGAATATTTTAAGAGGCTCCGCAGGATTTCTCCTGCCCCGTATTCGGCCTACATGGATCTTGGCGGGCGGCAGGTGGTTTCCGCGTCGCCGGAGTGTTTTTTACGCATGGATGGCCGGCGGATCCTGACGCGGCCGATCAAAGGCACGCGGCCCCGGAGGAGGGACCCCGAGCAGGATTTCTGCAGCGAGCAGGAGCTGGTGACGTCGGCCAAGGAGAGGGCCGAGCTGGTGATGATCACCGATCTCGAGCGCAGCGATCTGGGGCAGGTCTGTGAGTTTGGCAGCGTGAGGGTCTCGGAGCTGCTGCTCCTGGAGCGCTTCGAGCAGGTGTTTCACCTTGTCTCCACCGTGGAGGGACGTCTCCGTGGGGAGGTGAGCCACGTCCGGGCCCTCCGGGAATGCTTCCCAGGCGGCTCTATTTCCGGGGCGCCGAAAAAGCGGGCCCTCGAAATCATCCGCGAGCTGGAGCCGTGCGCGCGGGGCCTTTACACCGGCGCGATCGGATATTTTTCTTTCTCCGGGGAGAGCCAGTTTTCGGTTGCGATCCGGACGGCGGTCTTTCAAGACGGGCGGGCCCATTTCCATGTGGGGGCCGGGATTGTTGCGGACTCGATTGCCGGGGAGGAATGGCAGGAGACGCTCGACAAGGCCGCAGGGCTGCTCGCGGCAGGGTCAGAGAGCGGGGGCAGCGGGGGCGGCGGGGGCGGCGGACAGGCCCTGCTTCCAGGTGATTGAGGTGCCGAAGGGGAGCAGTCGGGAGGCGCGGGCGATGTCCCAGTTTGCCATGCGAAACCCTCCGAGGCTGGCTTGGGATGACATTTTGGACGGGATCGACGTCCCGTGAAGTCCAAAGGGCAGGGGGTCAGAGTTGTCAGGCTTAGCAAGGTTGATCCAGACGATTCCGACAGGGTTGTTGGGGCCGGGCGCCAGGTATTCCTCGGATTTTAGGGTCTCATCCGGCGGGGTTTCGACCTCGCCGGCAAAGAATGTGTTGGTGGGCTTGGGAGGGTCACGCAGTTCGCGCAGGGTGCCGAGTTGGGGCCGCGGGATGGCATCGAGGATTTTCCAGGTGCCGCGGCCGCGAAGCCCCGGCCGTGCGGAGGAGAGCGGGAGAATCGCCAAGAGCTGGCTGTTGGAATAGATTTCCAGGCGCGAGAGGTCGACGACGGTGGCTGTGACGATGGCGGCGGGGTCCGAGGGCGGCTGGAGCGCCGCTGTGGGGAGGCGCTCGATTTCGAACGGCTGGACGTTGGGAACGACAAACTCGGCGCCGGGGGCGGGGAGGGTCGTGATCCCCGGGTTGAGGGCCTTGAGGAGAGGCTCGCTGCAATGAAACCGCTCGGCAACGAACTCCCACGGCGAGCGGTAGGCCAGCATTCTGGCCGAAGTCATCTCCCCGTAAACCGGAGCGGCCGGTTTCGGTGGCGGGGCAGGAGTTTTTCCCTTTGGCTGGGGCTTCGTCGGGATTTCGGCCTTGGGCGGGGCGATGAACCGGAAGTCCTCGCGCCTCAAAACATACCGCGTGGTCACCTCCCCCACTGCGGTCGCCGCCTCGGCAAGGACATCGGTTCCCCGGTCACTCTGATAAAGGTAGACCAGCTTTTGAAAGGCTGCGGAATTCGCGGCGTCGATCGGCCCCGCGCTGAAGTTCTGCCGGTCCAAAAAGACCTGGAGCATCAGGGCCTGCTGGTCGATCTCCGGTGCCGGCGCCTTGCCGGCGGTGCCTTTTTTCTTCGGTGCGGCCGGAGGCGCCGGGGGAAGGCCGAGCGCAATGCATTCCTGGATGGTCGGGATTTTCAGCACCTGACCGATCCGGATCATGTCGTCCTTGAGGCCGTTCGCAGCCTTGAGCTGGGCAACCGTGCGGTCGGATTTTTTTGCGATTAAGATCAGGGCGTCGCCGCGCTGCACCTCGTAGGTTTCCCCGAGAGGGGCACGGGGAACGCCAGGTGCTTCCGGCCCGATGGGTCCAGCAGGGCTGGGCTCGGGCGCAGGCATCTCGGGAAGTTCCAACCCCCATGCCGCCTCGGCCGATGGCAGCACGCGCCACTTCCACCGCACGGCATCTTCCAAGCCCGGCTCGACACCGCTGAGCCCCTGGCTGAACGCCGGAGCACCCGTGGCCAGCGCCACCAGGCCCGCAAGGCAACCCTTCCGCCACCATCCCCCCCCGGCAGGCCCCGGATTCCCGCACCGACGTATTTCACAGGCTCTTCGCATCCCCATCGGAGCAAAGTAACTCATCGGCCTAGCCGCGCAAAACGATTTTCCGCAGCGGCGAATCCCAACATCCGGCCTTGCGCGCCCAAGGGGATCTGTGATTCTGCGGGGACATGGCGGCCCGAATCCATATCCTCTTCCTCTGCGGACGCAACAAGCGGCGCAGCCCGACGGCCGAGCGGGTGTTCCGGTCCGACCGCCGGATGTCGGTCCGCGCGGCCGGTCTGGGCGAGACGAGCCCCCGGCGAGTCAGCGCAGCCGATATCCTCTGGGCGGATCTGGTCCTCGCGATGGAGAGGAAAAATGCGCGCCGCCTCAAGACCATGTTTCCCGGGATCGAGCCGTTTCCAGAGATCGAGATCCTCGACATCGCCGACGACTACACGTTCATGGACAAGCGGCTGGTCGCCGAGCTCAAGGAGGCGGTCGAAGCCGCACTCGAGCGGTATGCCGGGAGCAGCCAGCCGGACGCTGACGAACCCGCACGGGCCCTCAGCCCCCAACCGCAATTTCCCGACCGATGATTTTGAGCCCGGCGCGCACGTCCTCGTCGGCCATCGCAAAGGAAATCCGGAGGCACTCGTGGCGGTGGCGCCAGGCGTCGTCGCCATCGCCGAAAAAGAAGTATTCTCCGGGCACGACGAGCACGCCATGGGTTTTCAGCGCCTCGTAGAGCTCGCGGGAGGAGCGCCGGGAATTTTCGACCCAGAGCCAGAGGAACAGCGCCCCCTCGCTCTCGTGGATGGAATAGGGCACCCCATCGGGGAAGAACTCCGCCACGGCCTCCAGCGCCGCATTGCGCTTGCGAAGGTAAAACGGGCGGATGACGTCGCGGCTCAGGCGCGTGATCTCTCCGCTTGCGATGAGCGGGCCGGCGATCGCCTGCCCAAAATTGCCATTGGCCAGGCCGGAGACGGCCATCATTGAGGACACGGCGGAAGCGATCTCCGGGGGTGCGATGACAAAGGCGGTGCGCGTGCCGGGAAGCCCGAATTTCGAGAGGCTCATCACATGGATCGTCCGGGAGGTCCACAGGGGTGCTGCCTCGCCAAAGACGATCCCCGGGAACGGCCACCCGTAGGCGTTGTCGATGATCAGGGGGATTCCGCTTCGCGCGGCCACGGCATCCAGGCGCCGCAGCTCATCATCCGAGATGACGTTGCCGCTGGGGTTTGTCGGCCGCGAAACGCAGAGCGCGCCGACCTCCGGGCCGGGGTCCAGCCGCTCGAAGTCGATGTGGTATTTAAACGCGTGGGGGCCGGTGCGCGCAATCTTCGGGCGCACCGAGGCAAACGTGTCCGCCTCCAGGCCCTGGTTTGCGTAGCCGATGTATTCCGGCATCAGCGGGAAAAGGATCTTCGCCGTCGAGCCGTCCGGGCGGCGCCCGCCAAACAGGTTGAACAGAAAGAAAAATGCGGTTTGTCCCCCCGGGGTGACGGCGATATTTTCCGGCCCGACCGGCCAGCCCAATTCGCTGCGGAGGAGCCCGGCCAGCGCGGCGACCACCCCCGGGTTGCCGCTGGGCGGATCGTAGATCGCAAGGGTTCTGCGCAGAGTTGCAGGGTCATCCAGGATCTCCCGCATCCGGGCGGACCAGACGGCCTCCATGCCGGGGATGTGCGCGGGATTCCCGCCGCCCAGCATGAGCGGTGATGGGCCGGCTCCGGAGAGCGCGTGGCCCAGGTCGTCCATCAGGTGCTCGATCCCGCTGCCCCCGGAAAGCCGCTCCCCCAGCGCAGAAAATCTCATGTCAGCTCCCGCTGGATGGCGATGAGGCGGTCGTAGAGCGGTTGGAGCCCCTCGGGAATCACCCGGGTCCCGCCAATGACGGCGATGAAATTGGAGTCGCCCACCCATCGCGGCACGATGTGGATATGGAGGTGGTCATCCACCCCCGCGCCCGACGCGCGCCCGAGGTTCCACCCGACATTGAACCCCTGGGCTTTCACGGCCTCGACGAGAAGCTTCTGAGCGTGGATCGCCAACTCCCAGAGCTCAAGCACCTCGTCCGCCGCCAGATCCGACATCTCGCTCGTCTTCCGATACGGCACGGCCATCAGGTGCCCGGCGGAATACGGGTATTTGTTCATGATCAAAAATGCCGACTTCCCCCGCCGCACCACCAGGTGCGCCGCGTCGTCGCCCGACTGCGCCGCCTCCGTCAAAAAATCCCGGCCCGTCCGGTGCTCGGCCTGAAAATACTCGACCCGCCAGGGGGCCCAAAGCGACGACATCCGGGCGTGGGGAAATTCCTCGTTCATGCCAGGAATCCTACGAGCGCTCCCGGCCGGATGGCCACTCGAAACAAAAGGAATTTTTTCCGCGCATGTTCGTCCTCCTGTGCCATATTGGACCCTCTCATCCGCACCATAACCATGATCACCTCACTCGCCGTCTACATCATCTTCGGGATCGTCCTCGTCCTCGGACTGATCCTTGTCCTTGTCCTCGCCAACTTTTTCGGCGTCTGGCTGCGCGCAAAAATTGCCGATGCGCCGGTCCCGTTTTCCAAGTTGATCGGCATGCGCCTGCGCAAGGTCCCTGTCGGGCTGATCGTGGACAGCCGGATCACGGCGGTGAAGGCGGGGATCCCGCTCGAGACCGATCTCCTGGAGGCCCACTTCCTTTCGGGGGGAAACGTCACGCACGTCGTCCTCGCCCTGATTGCGGCCGACAAGGCGGGGATCACGCTCGATTTCAACCGCGCCTGCGCGATCGACCTCGCGATCAAGGGCACGAGCAAGACCGTCTTGGAGGCGGTGCGCACGAGCATCAACCCGAAGGTCATCGACTGCCCGAACCCCGCCACTGGAAAGACGACGATCGACGCCGTCGCCCGCGATGGCATCGGGGTCAAGGTGCGCGCCCGGGTCACTGTGCGCTCGAACCTCGACCGCTTCGTCGGCGGTGCCACCGAGGAGACGATCATCGCGCGCGTCGGCGAGGGCATCGTCACCTCGATCGGCTCGGCGGTCTCCTACAAGGACGTCCTTGAAAACCCGGACCGCATCTCGAAGACGGTTCTTCAGAAGGGGCTCGACAGCGGGACCGCATTCGAAATCCTCTCGGTGGATATCGCGGATGTGGACATCGGCGACAACATCGGCGCCAAGCTGCAGGCTGAGCAGGCCGAGGCGGACAAGGTGGTCGCCCAGGCCAAAGCCGAGATGCGCCGCGCGGCGGCCGTCGCGAGCGAGCAGGAAATGAAAGCCCGCACCCAGGAGATGCGCGCCAAGGTTGTCGAGGCCGAGGCCCAGGTGCCCCAGGCCATGGCGGAGGCCTTCCGCTCGGGCAACCTCGGGATCATGGACTACGTGAAGATGAAAAACATCCAGTCCGACACCTCGATGCGCGAGAGCATCGCCTCGCCCGACAAACCCCAGGCCTAAAGCCTCCCGCCGCCAGCCACAAGAGCCCGCCCGGCCATGGAACAGCTCGTCATTCTCGTCATCATCGGCCTCATCAGCCTGGTCAACTGGATGATGCAGCGCTCCGCCGAACTGCGCGAGCGCAGAAAAATTGAGCGCCAGAAGCAGGGGATTCCGGAGGGCAACCCGTTTCGCCCGGAGGAGATTCCTCCCCCGGTGCCGCCTGCCACCGACCCGGCCGCCGACATGCGCCGCCTTATGGAGGCCCTTGGGCTTCCTGTGGAGGACGAGCCTGTCATTCGCGAGGAGGCCCCCGAACTCCCTCCGCCGCTTCCGGAGCCTCCTCTGCGGCCACGCCCCCCGCAAAAGCCGGCGGCCCCCCAGCGGGCAGCAAAATCCCACGCCTACAACCTCCCGCCCTCAAGCCTCCCGCTCTCCCGGCTCGCCCAATCCTTGCGCGACAAAACCCAGGTTCGCCAGGCGATCATCCTTCGCGAGGTCCTCGGCCCCCCCAAGGCGTTGAACCTCTGAGAACCTGTGAAATGAATCCCCGATTACGGGCGGTTTCGGCGCAATTTTCTGGCGACGATGCGGACGGCCTCCGAGGTTTCTTCGACGCGCAGGGCATACGCTGAGGCGAGGTAGGCGAGCGATCCGGCGGCGATGGTCGTGAGGAGGGCAAGGGCGCGCTGCCAGAAATGCCCCTCCGGAAATATGATCGGCGCAAAGTGGATTCCCGCCCAGCAGGCCAGGCCCAGCGGGACGGCGGCCAGCGAGCAGCGGACAAGCGCAAGAAGAAACCGGGCGCTGTCGAGGCGCCCCGCCGGGCCGAGCATCAGGAGGTAGAGGGCAAGGAAGTTGAGGGTGGCGCAGATGGTCGTCGAGAGGGCGAGCCCGCGGTGGCCGAGGTCCAGGCGAAAAATAAACAGGTAGTTGAGGGCGAGATTGAGGGCGATCGAGGCAAAGCTCACGAGCATTGGCGTCCACTTGCGATCGATGGCATAAAACGCGGGCGAAAGGACTTTGATGCAGGAGTAGGCGACAAGGCCAAGGGCATAAAACTGAAGGGCGAAGCCGGTCTGGAGGGTGTCGCGGGCGACGAACTCGCCGTGCTGGTAGATGAGCTCGATAACGGGGCCCGCAAGGAACCACAGCCCGACGGCTGCGGGCAGCGTCAGAAAGACCGCCAGCCGCATCGCGCGGCCGAGCGTCGGCCCGAAGGCGCTGGTGTCGGCGTTCGCCGCGATGCGCGAGACGACCGGAAGCGTGATCGTGGCGACAGCAACCCCGAAGACGCCGATGGGAAGCTGCATGAGGCGGAAGGCGCTGTTCAGCCACGTCACCGCTTCCTTGCCGACAAACGAGGCGAAGCTCGAGTTGATCAGCACGTTGATCTGGACCGCGCTGGCCGCGATCACCGAGGGGACCATCAGGATCAGGATCCGCCGGATCCCGGGATCGGACCATCCAAAATCCATGCGGAACCGGAAGCCGACTTTCCGCAAGCTGGGCAGCTGGGTCGCGAACTGGAGGAAGCCCCCCAGCAGGGTCCCCAGCGCCAGGCCGATCAGCGCGCTCTGCCCGAACTCCCGGTCGATCATCCAGCCAAACAGGGCCCCGCCGGCGATGGAGCCGATATTGAAGAAGCTCGATGCCAGTGCCGGTGCGGTGAAAACATTGCGGGAGTTCAGCATCCCCATGACCAGCGCAGCCAGCGAAACCAGGAGGATGAAGGGATACATGACGCGGGTGAGGAGGATCGTGAACTCGGCGTCCTCCGGCGCAAACCCCGGGGCCAGCAGGCCGATGAGCTCCCGCGCAAAGACGACGCCGAGCACGCTGACAAGGCTCATGAAAAGTGCGGTGAGCGTCATCATCTTGGAGGCCAGCACCCACGCGGATCCCTCGCCCTCCTTCTGGATCCTTTGGGAAAAGACGGTGACGAAGGCGGTCGAGAGGGCCCCCTCGGCAAAGAGGTCGCGGAGGAGGTTGGGAGCGCGGAACGCGATGAGGAAGAGGCCCATGGAGGCCGTGCCGAAGAGCGAGTTGAAGAGGACCTCGCGCACGAGGCCCAGCAAGCGGCTGAGCATCACCGCCATCGCGATGACCCCGCTGGCCTTGGTGTTCAGCTTTTCGCTCATCGGGCGGCCGCCTTGCGCAGGCGCTCCATGATGGCCGCCCCAAGCCCGCTCCCGGGCAGCGGCTCCGCGACGATTCCCTTGAGCCCCACGCCATCGAGGCGCCGCAGGGCGCCATAAAGGTTAGCGGCCGCCTCTCGCAGGTCCCCGGTGCGGGAAAGAAATTCGACGCGCTCAAACCCCTCGCCGTCACCGCGCCATGCCAGCAGTCCCATGCCCGGCGCGGGCGCGGCCGGCCCGATCACCAGAGGGGTTCGGGGCGCGTAGTGGCTGGCGAGCCCGCCCGGGGACGAGATCCCCGGCACCGCGCCGCGCACGTCCCCGAAGTCCGCCAGATCTTCCTCCGTAACCGGACCGTGGCGGAGGATGTGCAGCTCGTTCCCGCGCACCAGAACAATCGTCGATTCCACCCCGTGCCGGCACGGTCCGCCGTCGAGGACCAGGGGAATGCGGCCGCCCAGCTCGTCGAGGACATGCGCCGCGCAGGTCGGGCTGATCCGGCCAAAGCGGTTGGCGCTCGGTGCGGCGACCGGCTGGCCATAGGTTTGCAGCACCTGCTGAAAGACCGGGTGCGCGCTCAACCTCACCGCCACGGTCTCCTGCCCTGCCGTCACGATGTCCGGGACAACCGCGCGCCGGCGGAGCACGAGCGTGAGCGGGCCCGGCCAAAACCGGTCCGCCAGCGCGCAGGCCGCCGGGGGGGCTTCTGCCAGCCGCCCGAGCCAATCGATGGCAGGGAGGTGGACGATCAGCGGGTCGGAGAGCGGGCGATCCTTCGCCTCAAAAATCCGGGCGCACGCCGCGGCATCCAGCGCGGCGGCCCCGAGCCCGTAGACGGTTTCGGTGGGCAGCGCGACCACATTGCCAGACGCCAGCAGCGCCGCAGCGGCCGGGACCCCCTCCTCCGGGCCGACCAGGCGGGTTGCCATGCGGGACGGGGCCATCAATCGAGGCGGCTCGCCAGCGCCTCCCGCGTCTGCCTTTTGCGGAAGGCCAGGAGGGCTTTTCTGATGCCGGGATGGCTGGCAGCAAGGATTTGTGCGGCAAAGAGGGCGGCATTTTTTGCGCCGGCGATGCCGATCGCAAAGGTGGCCACCGGAATCCCAGCGGGCATCTGCACAATCGAAAGCAGCGAGTCCTGGCCTTTCAACACCCGGCTTTCCACAGGCACCCCCAGGACGGGAACCGTCGTGTGGGCGGCCAGCATTCCGGGCAGGTGGGCGGCTCCACCGGCACCGGCAATGATCGCCCGCAGGCCCCGCCGGCCCGCCTGCTTGGCATATTCCGACATCAGGTCGGGCGTGCGGTGGGCGGAAACCACCCGGCTTTCCTGGGGGATGCCCAGAGCCTCCAGCAGGCGCACGGCCTCCTTCATGGTCGCCCAGTCCGAGCGGCTTCCCATGACGACGCCCACAAGCGGGGCAGGCGGTTTGGATTTCATATGTTACAAAATTGTTTCCGAAGAGATTTTGACCGTGCAAGCGGCAGGCCCTGCAATGCGTGTTGGCGGGGCCGCTATCCCGCTGATTTACCAGAGCTCCCATGTCCAAAGGAACAGTAAAGTGGTTCAACGACAAAAAGGGGTTCGGATTCCTTGTCGATCCGGACAGCGGCGAAGATGTCTTCGTCCACTTCAGCGTCATCCAGGGCGAAGGGTATCGCTCCCTCCAGGAGGGCGATGAGGTCGAGTTCGCGCAGGAGAAAAGTCAAAAAGGCTCGCGTGCCACACGCGTCGTGCGAAAATGACCGCGTGCTTCCCAATTTTGTTCTTATTGGCTTCATGGGCTGCGGCAAGTCGTCGGTCGGTCGCCGCCTGGCCGGGCTGACCGGCCACCGGTTTGTCGATTCCGACGAGCTCGTCTGCCTGAAGGACGGTCGAAGCATCCCAGAGATTTTTGCGGCGGACGGGGAGGAGGCATTTCGCCGGACCGAGCAGGCCGTCCTCAGCGATCTGGTCGGGGTTGTGGGTATCGTCCTGGCGACGGGGGGGGGCGCCATTCTTCGTCCGGAAAACCGGGAGGCCCTGCGCAGGATCGGGACGGTCGTGTGGCTGGACGCCGACCCGGAAGCCCTCTTCGAGCGGGCGACGCGCAGCGGGCGGCGCCCGCTCCTCCAGACGGAAGATCCGCGAGGGACGTTTGACGTCCTGCTCGCTGCCCGGCGGGCAACTTACGAGGAGGCTTCTGACGTGCGCTTTGATTCAACGGGGCTGGGCCATGACGAGGTGGCGCGGAGCATCCTGGAAAAGGCGATGAGCTTCCGCGCCGGCGACAGGTAGGGAAAGGCCCTCAGAACCTGTGAAATAATTAGGAAATAGCCACGCGAGAGAAGAAAAGGCCGGATGGCAAGGCGCTCGCGAAGGAGCATCCCCTCAGCGGGCTGTAACTGAGCGAGCAACACCGCCAGACGGCCTTTTCTTCTCTCGCCCAAAGGGTTGCGTGTCTTTTTGGCTTGGCCTGCGTTGCTCAGGCGGGACAAGACCGCTGCGGGTATTGCCGCCGCCTTCGTGCCTTGGCCAAGCCAAAAATCCTCAGCAACGTGGCTTTTCCTAATTATTTCACAGGTTCTCAGGGCCGGGCCCCTCCGGCGAGCCGGCCCGCGATATCGTTGACGATGTCCGGCACGGGCTTTGAGATTTCGATGCTCCATGCGTCGCGCGGTTCCTCCAGCGTCTCGAACTGCGAGCGCAGGAGGGCGGGGGGCATGAAGTGGCCCTCGCGGGAGGTGAGCCGGGCGAGGATCTCGTTGTAGCTGCCCTTCAGGTAAACGATGGTGACGGGAAGCCCCCCCTCGCGAAGCTGGGTCCGGTAGGATTCCTTCAGCGCCGAACAGGCCAGCACCGGGTGCGCCCCCGCAGCGATCGAATCCGCCAAAAGCCGGTTCAGCCGCCCGAGCCACGGCTCCCGGTCCGCATCGGTGAGTGGGATCCCCTCCCGCATTTTTTCCACGTTGGCCGCCGGGTGGAAATTATCGGCATCATGGAACGTCCAGCCCAGGCGTGCTGCGAGGGCCTCGGCGATGGTTGTTTTGCCGCAGCCGGAGACCCCCATGACGATGAGCCCCCGCGGACGAACGAAGTCGGGAGGCGTTGGCATGGCGGTATTTTTCAATCTGCACCGGAAAATGCACGCTTTTTGCGCGGCGGGCGAAGTTCTCAAGTTTTCAGGTTGAAGTTTTCCAGCCCCGGCTGCCAACATGTCGCCCATGAGCTTGAAGGCACAAATGGTTGGTGACCGGGAGGCGCTCCCCGGTGCTGTCCGCTGCGCGGTGCCCCACGCGCTGACGTCCCCTTGGGAGCCCGGCCGGACGCCGGCCTCCGGATCGGTGCGGCTGGCCGGTTGCCCGGACGCCCTCATGGTCCGCGCCGAGCTTTCCGATGACGAGGTTTTCACAAACGCGACCCGCGACTCGGAATACTTCTGGCTGCTTGGCGATGTCTTCGAGATGTTTTTGGAGGCGGAGGGGGCGGGGTTTTACACCGAGATGCACGTTGCTCCCGGCAGCCTGCGGCTTCACCTGAAAATCCGGCACGAGGACTATGCCGCGATGGTCGCCGAAGCCCTCACCCCGTCGGACCTGATCGTCTCCCCTCCCGGCTTTGAGAGCCGCTGCGAGCTGATCCCCGGAGGCTGGGCCGCCGAGGCGCTCATCCCGGTGGAGCTGGTCGATCCGAAAGGCGTTCTCAGCCCTGACTCCCGGTGGCAGGCGTCGTTCTGCCGGTATAATGCGTGGAAAGATGGCCGCCCCCCCGAGCTCACCTCCACCTCCCCCTACCGCTCCCCGGTCAACTTCCATTCGCGCACGGATTGGAGGCCGCTATGCTTCTGAATGACGAGCAGGTCGACCTCCTCAAGGGGGACCTCGACTTCATCCTGGCCAGGACGCGCTGCGACTCCATCCAGCTCACCAAGGGGCAGGTCGCCAATGCGCTCCTCCGGGATCCGGACGTCCTCCTCGACCTCGTGGAGGGCATGCCGGCCTCCGAAGCCCGATGGCTCAGCGTCCCTCTGGACGCCCTCCTCTCGCTCATCCAGCGCCGCGCCCGGGGAGCCTCCGGCAGCGGACGCAGCGATTCCGGAAGCCTCGTCCTGGCCGGAATTTAGCAGTTTCCATTGAGAATCCGCCGAATTCGCGTCATGGTTGCGGGCTCATGGATATTGTCTATTTCGACCTGGAGACCCAGCGGACGGCGAACGATGTCGGCGGTTGGGACAAGAAGCACGAGATGGGGATGTCGGTGGGAGTGACCTACAGCACGGCCGACGGGAAGTATGAGATCTTTCCCGAGGACCGCGTGCAGCAGCTCATCTCGCGGCTGCAGCGCGCCGATCTGGTCGTGGGCTACAACACCGTGCGATTCGACTACGAGGTGCTGATGGCCTACACGATCCTCGACCTCCGCACCGAGCTTCGCAGCCTCGACCTGCTGGCAGATATCGAAAAGGCCGCCGGGCACCGCCTGAAGCTCGAGGACGTGGCGCAGGGGACGCTCGGCGTCGGAAAGATTGCCGAGGGGCTCGACGCCATCCGCTGGTGGCGGGAGGGCAAGGTCATGGAGATTGCGGAATACTGTTGTTTTGATGTGAAGGTGACCAAGCTGGTGCACGAGTATGGTGCGGCCAACAAGGAGCTGTTCTTCAGCGACCGGTTCGGCCGCAAGCAGCGCCTGGAGATCCGCTGGAGCGCATGATCCAACCCCTCAAACCTCCGAAAAATAACTGGTTCCTCCACTGGGTGGATCTCGAGGAGCCCCTGCCCTCGGGCCAGGATTGGTTCCTGCCCACGATCGTGATCGTCTGCGATGAGTCCGGAACCCCGCTCGCACCGCCTGAGATCCTCGAGGAGCTGGACCAGGCGCGCATCGAAAATTTCCTCTACAAAACGTTCGACCAGCTCGGAACTCCTGACCGGCTCTCGGTGGCGGCCAGCGACGATTGGGACCCCGACGCCTGGCAAAGCTTCTCGGCCGACTGCAAGCTCGACATCCGCCTCCAGAATTTTGACCGGCGGACGCCGGATGACCTCCGCTCCCTCACGAAGACCCTGGTGATGCGCGTGGGGCGGGAAACCCAGGGGCCAATCCAGGGGCGCGACGTGGCGCGCGGGTTGGTCCGCACCGCCCTCCGGGTGCGGTCTGCCGCCAAGAAGGCCGCTCTCCTGAAGCTGGCCCTGGCGAAGGACCCCGACTGCGGCGCGGCGCGGATCGAGCTGGCGGACGGCGAGTTCCAGTCGGGAAATTTCAAGGCGTGCCTGGCGGCCTACGAGGAGGTGGCGGATCGCGAGTCGCCCCGGTGGGAGTCAAAGCGGGCCGCATGGTGGGTTGACCGGGAGACCCGCGCATTCCTCCGCGCGATCTACGGGAAGGCAATGACGCAGTGGCATCTCGGCCGCTATGCACCGGCTGCGGAGACCCTCTCCGGCCTGCTCGCGCTCAACCCCAAGGACCACCAGGGCGCCCGGTTTTTAATTCCGATGCTCCACCTCCTTGCCGAGGCCCCCGAGCGCGCGGCCGCCGGGTTTGAGAAATACTCCGCGAGCTACCCCCGTGATTTCTCCGAGCCTTCGTTTCTGTTTGGCTGGGCGCTCAGCCTGTCGCTCGAAGGGCGCGAATCCGAGGCCCGCGGAAAATACCTCGAGGGCCTCCTCAAAAACATCTACCTCGCCCCGATGCTCCTTGAGCAGGAGGAGCCTCCGCGCAATATCTGGTATCCCAACGACCGCGCCGAACCGAACTATGCCGCCGAGTTCGTCGAGTCCTACGCGGTGCTCTGGGACCGCGAGCCGGGGGCCCTCCGCCTGCTCCGCGAGGTTTACCAGGCTGGAATCCCCCGCATCGAAAAGATTGTGCGCCACCGCGAGGACATGATGGATTTCCAGGACCAGAGGTATGAGCCGGATTACAAGGAGATCTGGCAGGAGATGGTGCGGAAGGACGAGGCGCTGACGAAGCCGTGACGGCGGACATCCTGGCCGCTCTGCAGCAGGAAGGCGGAGGAAGCATCCCTTTCGACCGTTTCATGGGGGCCGCGCTCTACGACCCGCAGGTGGGCTACTACACCCGGCACATCCGTTCGGTCGGTGGCGCGCGCGGGGACTTTTCGACGTGGCCGGGCCGGGACCGCTCGCTGGCCCATGCCGTGGCCGCCTGGCTCCGGGAGGAGGGCGCCCGGGACATCGTCGAGGTCGGCGCGGGAACCGGGCGCCTCGCGGCCGACGTCCTGTCCGCGCTCGGCTGGTTTCGCCGCTGGCGGACAACCCTCCACATCGTCGAGATTTCGCCGGTCCTCCGCGCCCGGCAGCAGGAGGTGCTACGCGGGCGGAACGTGGCCTGGCACAGTTCGCTCTCCGAGGCGCTGCGCACCTGCGGGGGCAGGGCGGACATCTATTCGAACGAGCTTCCCGACGCGTTTCCGTGCCGCGCATTCCTCCGCACCGACAGCGGCTGGTCCGAAATTGGCGTGCAGATCGAGGGCGGGACCGCCCGCGAAGTCCTCCGGCCGGGCGTGCTGCCGCCCTCCTCGGCCCTCTGCGCTTCCCTCCCGCCCGGTTCCCGTGTTGAGGTCCACGAGTCCTACCAGCGCTGGCTGGCTTCCTGGTCCCCGGATTGGCGGGAGGGCCGGATGCTGACCGTCGATTACGGCGACGAGATGCCGGGCCTCTACCACCGGCGCCCCGGCGGCTCGCTCCGCGCCTATGCCCACCAGCAGCGCTTCACCGGCGCCGGGATCTACACCTCGTTCGGGCACCGCGACATCACAGCCGACGTCAACTTCACCGACCTCAGGGCCTGGGGTGAGGAGCTGGGGTGGGAGACCTGCGTCAACTCCACGTTGAAAACCTGGCTGGAGGGGCATGCGAACCTTGCCCCGAACCTCCAAGAGGCTGCGGAGGCATTCCGGGTGCTGGTCCAGCGCCGCGCCATAGAAGCCAGTTGCCAAGCGCCGTCGAAAGCGGCATGATTCGCGGGCGATGGAGGAAAAAGTGGAAATGTGGGGCCGATGGCTGAGCCGGCTGGCCGTTTGTTTGCTGGTGGCGTCCCTTGCGGGATGCGCGATGGAGTCGTTTGCCCCCGACGCGGCGCCGGAGTATGTTGTCATCCGGGATTTCACTGCGTTCTACCGGCTGGGCCCGCAGCAGGCGCGCGGGCCGGACGCTTCGCTGCGCACCGGGGACCGGGTCAAGATGCTCCGGCGGGAGATGGGATACAGCCTCGTCCAGATGGAGGACCTTCGCACCGGGTATGTCGCCAATGAGAACATGACCGTCGCGCCGCCGAGGCCTCCGCAGCAGGTGCGGGCGTCCGAGACCGGCCAGGCTCCCGGCAAAAGGGGATCGCGCGCGCGTGCCGACGACGGCCCGCTCTATTCCGGGCCGCCAGTGAACGACACCCCGCTGCCGGATCCCAACGTTCCGCCGCCCGACCTGAACGTCGAGCCGGAGATCATGCCCGACACGATCCCGGTGCCCTCCGGCACACCGGTCGGAAAGCCGAAGTTCCGCTACTAGCCTGCGCCCGCCCAGCAGATCCTCGCATGGCTTCCCAACCCGCCCTCATTTCCGCCCAGGAGCTTCGCCTGGCCTACGGCCTCCAGAAATTGCTCGATGGCGTTTCGCTCACCGTCGCCCCCGGGGAAAAAGTCGGACTGGTCGGGCGGAACGGGTGCGGCAAGACGAGCCTGTTCAAGATTCTTGCGGGGGAGGCCGAGGCGGATGCGGGCGAGATCTCTCGCCGGCGCGGGCTGCGCGTCGGGTATCTTCCGCAGGAGTTTGAGCTCGATGGCAACCGGACGGTCCTGGAGAACATCGAGGCCGGCGCGGCCGACCTCGTGGGCTGGATGGCGCGCTACGAATCCGGCGAGGGCAGCGACGCCGAGCTGGCCGATCTGCTGGACCTGATCAACCATGCCGA
>Ga0247844_1005553_pt1 | contig 15991 bp, 18 predicted proteins | sample LaCtaG_FD_192421 | JGI IMG/M metagenome (GOLD analysis project Ga0247844, IMG submission 192421) | Freshwater microbial communities from meromictic Lake La Cruz, Castile-La Mancha, Spain - LaCruzMarch201714.5m_1 | ecosystem: Environmental > Aquatic > Freshwater > Lake | place: Spain: Castile-La... | reverse complement strand
AAATCTTTAAAGTCACTCATCTTGAACTAATCCTTTCGCGGATCAATATGAATCTTTGGACCAACACCTGCATTTGCTGGTCTTTTCCCAGCTAAAACATCAGCAGTTTCTTTTAATCCCACAGTGGCTGCAACTATTGGCGTGGGATCTACTTTGCCACTGCCATAAATATCAATAGTTCCTTCTAATCCAGGAGAAGCTGACAAGATTCCCACCGCAGTGACATCTTTCAAAACTAAATCTCTAGTGTCAATCAAACTTGGCACTCCAGAAATTCCAATGTAAACAACTCTGCCACCAAGTTCTACGTATTTCACAGCTTTACTTGGCACATCTTTATCAAAGGTGCAATCAATTACTGCATCAAATCCACCTTCAACTTCTTCAAAATCTTGTGATGTTGCACTGGCCCCTAATTGTTTTGCCAAAGAAAGAGTTTGTGGATTTCTTCCAATAACGTGCACATAAGCACCCATGTATGCCGCTAATTGTGCAGTTAACAAACCAATAGTTCCAGATCCCCACACCAAAACTTTTTTACCGGGACCAGCTAATGCGGCTTGAGCTGCTCTTAAAGAATTTCCACCTGGTTCAATTAATGCTCCAACTGTGTCATCAATTGAGTCTGGCAAGAAATGTAATGCAGTTGAAGGAACTAATAATTCTTCAGCTAATGCTCCGGCCCAACCATTTCTAATTCCAATTTCAAATCTATTTTCACAAACATGTTGGCGATTATTTAAACAGCGATAACATTTGCCGCAACCAAGCATGGTGTCGCCTGTGACGCGTCTGCCAATAATTTTTTTATCAACACCATCACCAACGGATGCAACAACTCCGCACCATTCATGACCAAGTCTTAATGGATATTTTTCATGTCCAGAATGTAGATAAGCCATTTCGCCGGTAAAGAATTCAACGTCGGTGCCACATACCCCGACTCTGGAAACATCAACTACTACTTGACCAGGGCCAGCAACTGGTTTTTCGACTTCTTGCACGCCAGAAGTGTGTGGAGCAGTAACCACGAAAGCTCTCATAATGGAAACAATATAGATTGAGCATTAATAAGACCAAACACCAAGTTGTCTCGATAGTGAGGTAAAAACTTCTAATGCGAAGTGATGCTTGGTACAAAGGTAAAGACCGAGACTCCTATATTCATCGTGCATGGATGAGACGCGGTTTACCTAATAACGCTTTTGATGGTCGTCCCCATATTGCAATAGCAAACACAGCTTCTGATCTTGCGCCATGTAATTCTCATTTAAATGAAGTTATGGAATATGTAAAAAATGGAATTTGGGAAGCAGGTGGTGTTCCTTTAAATATGCCAGCAGTTTCTTTAGGTGAAACTCAAGTTCGTCCCACTGCAATGTTGTGGCGCAACATGTCTGCCATGGCAACAGAAGAATTACTTAGAGCAAATCCAATTGATGGTGTTGTGTTACTTGGTGGTTGTGACAAAACAATTCCTGCTCTATTAATGGCTGCAGCTTCAGTTGATTTACCAGCAATTGTGGTTCCGGGTGGACCAATGCTTACTGGAACTTACAAAGGAAAACCTTTAGGTTGTGGAACAGATGTTTGGAAATTCAGTGAAGAATTACGTGCTGGAAAAATGAGTGAAGAAGATTTCCTCAAATCAGAACAATCAATGATTAGAAGTCGTGGACATTGCAACACCATGGGAACGGCTTCCACAATGGGTTGTGTTGCTGAAGCTTTAGGAATGACAATTCCAGGAATAGCTGGAACTCCAGCACCAGATTCAAGATTGTTACAAAGTGCGCAAGAAACTGGCAGATTAATAGTGCAAATGATTAAAGATGATCGAAAACCAAGTGATGTTATGACCAAGGGTTCGTTTATTAATGCCATCATTGCTCTTGCTGGCATTGGTGGCTCCACCAATGCGGTAGTTCATTTACTAGCAATTGCTGGGCGTTTAGGAATTAAATTGACTCTGGATGATTTCGACAAAATCGGATCAAATGTTCCCCTACTTGCAAACTTGCAACCTGCTGGAAATCATTTAATGGAAGATTTCTTTAGAGCAGGCGGCCTTCTTGCCTTACTCAAAGAATTAAAAGATTTGATGGATCCAAAAGCAATCACTGTTACTGGCAAACCTTTAGTTGATTACGTAGATGATGCAGAAATCTTTGATGAAACAGTAATTAGTACAAGAAGTAAACCTTTGAAAGATTCTGCTGGAATTGCTGTATTAAAAGGAAACCTTGCTCCCCTAGGAGCGGTAATCAAACCAGCTGCAGCAAGTGAAGAATTACTAAAACACAAAGGTAAAGCCTTAGTTTTTGATTCCATTGAAGATTTCCATGCACGAATTGATGATCCAAACTTAGATGTTGATAAAGATTCAGTTCTAGTTTTAAGAGGATGTGGACCTAAGGGATATCCCGGAATGCCAGAAGTTGCCAACATGCCAATGCCACAAAAACTTCTTTCTCAAGGAGTTAGAGACATGGTCAGAATTTGTGATGGTCGAATGAGTGGCACAGCTTATGGCACAGTGATTTTGCATGTTGCCCCAGAGGCAGCAGCATTTGGTCCATTAGCACTAATTCAAACAGGAGATGTAATTTCACTTGATGTTGAAAAGAGAACCTTAAACGTAGAACTAACTGATGAAGAACTAAAAAGTAGAAAACCAAGTCAAAAGATGATTGATTCATTAGCAAAACCCGATCGTGGTTGGCAAAAAATGTATGTAGATCACGTAACCCAAGCAGATACTGGAGCAGATTTAGATTTCCTAGTGGGATCAAGTGGATCCCAGGTGTTGCGTGAATCGCACTAAGAACGTCAACCAATCTTTACTTGACGATTTAAAGAAAGTTCTGCCTGAGGAAATTACTGATTCCCTTTTTGATCGAGTAAGTATTGCCAATGATGCATCCCACTACTTATTAACACCCACCATGGTGGCAAAGCCAAAAACGGCTCAGCAAATGTCAGAGATATTTAAAATCACCCAAAAACATGATCTAGGAATTACCTTTAGATCAGGTGGTACTTCTTTAAGTGGGCAATCTGTAACTGATTCCCTACTTGTGGATACTCGAAAGAACTTTAAAGAAATAGAAGTTTTAGAAAATGGGCTCAAGGTAAGAGTTCAACCTGGATTAACTGTCAATCGAGTAAATGCCAGTTTAAGAAAATTCGGTCGAAAATTAGGACCAGATCCTGCCAGTGAAATTGCCTGCACCATTGGTGGAGTAATTGCTAATAATTCAAGTGGGATGGCTTGTGGCACAGAGTTTAATACTTACAAAACCATTTCTTCTCTTGTGTTTGTTTTACCTTCCGGAACCCTGATTGATTCAAGTAATGCCGATGCTGATGAACAGCTAAGAATTAAAGAACCTGACATCTATGCAGGACTCATTGGTTTAAGAAAGAGAATCGTTGAAAAACCACAATTAGTAGAAAAAATTAAGAATGCCTACGCAATTAAAAACACTATGGGCTATGGCCTTAATTCATTTGTTGACTTCGAAAAACCTATCGATATTTTGACCCATTTAATTGTGGGCAGTGAAGGAACCCTTGCTTTTATTGCTGAAGCAACATTTAATACCTTGCCCCTGTTATCAAAATCTGCCACAAGTTTGCTCATCTTTGATGAACTAGAACTTGCCACAAAATCCCTTCCTACACTTAAAAACAGTGATGCAGCAGTAATTGAGCTTCTGGATATTTCTTCGCTCAAAGTTGCCCAAAGAGAACACATGGCTGACATGGTTTTAAAAAACCTTGAGTTTAAAAACCATGCAGCCCTTTTAATTGAATACCAAGCAGAAACTGAAACTCAACTTGATGCCTTAATCAGCAATGCCCACCAAGTGTTTAAAGATCTTCCAATCAAAAGTGGTGAATTAACAAAATCAGTTGAAATCAGAAACGAACTTTGGCATGCCCGCAAAGGTCTTTATGCCGCAGTTGCCGGCAACAGACCAAGTGGCACCACGGCCCTATTGGAAGACATTTCTGTGCCCATGAAACATTTGCATGAAACCACCACCCATTTAAGTGAGTTGTTAAAGAAGCATCGTTATTTAGATTCAGTGATCTTTGGTCATGCCAAAGATGGCAACCTTCACTTCTTACTCAATGAAAAATTCCATGATCCATCTTCTTTGCAACGCTATGAAGACTTCACCCAAGACATGGTGGAACTGCTTTTGTCCCATGAAGGTTCCCTAAAAGCAGAACATGGCACAGGTCGAATCATGGCTCCTTTTGTGAAGAGACAATTTGGCGAAGAGCTTTACCAAGTAATGGTTGATTTAAAGAAACTCATTGATAAACGAAATATTCTCAACCCTGGCATCATCATCAATGAAAATGCCAACATTCATATTGAAAACCTGAAGGTATCTCCACCAATTGATCAAGAAGTTGATAAATGCGTGGAATGTGGATATTGCGAAACAGTTTGTCCAAGTAAAGACTTAACTTTGACCCCTCGTCAAAGAATCACCATTCGAAGAATCAAAAAAGATGCGGAAAGAAATAACGACCAAGAATTACTAGATGCCATTAATGCCAATTACGACTACCAAGCGATTGATACTTGTGCGGTAGATGGCATGTGTGCCACGGCCTGCCCAGTTCATATCAATACCGGTGATCTTGTTAAAAGACTAAGAAGTGAACAACAAAGCTTTGTTTCCCAAAGCATTGGTTCATTGGCTGCGAGCAAGTGGTCTGCAGCAACTAATTTGCTTTCTGGTGTTTTAACTACTGCTAAAAATATGCCTGCCCCACTGGTGGAATCAGTTAACAAAGTCCTTCGCTCCATTAGTGGTGAAAACTCAATGCCGATGTGGAATAAGACTTTGCCCATTGGTGGCAAAGAGCGCACTTACTTGAAATCAAATAATCCTGATTTGGTTTATTTCCCATCTTGCGTAAATTCCCTTTATGGAGAAAGTGATATTCAAAAGGCTTTCTTGAATTTATGTGAAAAAGCAGGATTAAAAGTATTAATCCCTGAAGGAATCCAGGATCTTTGTTGCGGAACTCCCTGGGCATCCAAAGGATTAACTCAAGGCTATGAAGTTATGGCATTAAAGACCAAGAAAGAAATCATGCGCCAAGTAAAAAGAGAAAACTTGGTCGTAGTTTCTGATGCAACTTCCTGCACTCATGGCTTAACTCAAATATTTGGAGAAACCCAAATTCCTGTTGTGGATGTTTTGCAATTTGTGAACGAGAAAATACTTCCTCACTTGAAGATAAAAACCAAGATGACCTCCCTAGCCCTTCACCCCACCTGTTCTGGGGTGGAACTTGGGATCAATAAACACATGACTGCTTTGGCTGAGGCTATAAGTGATCAAGTAATAGTGCCCCTTGATTGGTCTTGCTGCGGATTTGCTGGAGATCGAGGATTGCTTCATCCTGAACTCACCCAATCAGCGACTAAAAACCAAGCCCAAGAATTAAGTAGTCATAAACATGTGGCGTATGCCTCCAGTAACAGACCTTGCCAAATTGGGTTAAGTATTGCCACTGGCCAAAACTATGTTCACTTAATTGAACTGGTTGATCAAGTCTGTTAAGACCTAATTTTTGCCTTTCCTGACTTGAAATATTGAGCTATTTCACAGCCTTTTTGGCGCACTTTTTACAGCAATTTTCGTTAAATTCTGGCTAAAAATTAATAATTTTCGCAAATGTAATAGTTAGCGAAATGTTAAAAAATTTCAATGAAATTGCAATAAAAATCAATGTTTTTACAAAATAAATTAAAGATTTTTGTGAAAAATTTGCAAAAATTGACCACAATATATAGCACTTTTTTCACACTTATTTATTTAATATGAATATTGTGACTTGGCAAAAACCCCCTCTGACCTGCGAAAATGCACCCTTTTTTCACTTATTTTTAATTAAATAACTTACAAAAAATTTGTGCTAAAAACATTAAAAATTAGTGAAAAAATAGTTGCGACACGGCGTGTCAAAATACGCGCTACATAGTGACAATATGCATTTCTTCTGGAACGATTGTTCTTAACGTTCTTCTGTGATTTCCGGAACAGAAGACACTCGCCAGGAGGAATTGTGGCTAAAAGAAGAAAAAAAGCAGCAAAGAAAGCAGCACCAAAGCGCCGTCGTAAGAAGGCAGCAGCTGCTCCAAAGCGTCGTCGTAAGAAAGCAGCAAAAGCTGCTCCAAAGCGTCGTCGTCGTAAAAAAGCTGCAAAGAAAGCTGCACCAAAGCGCCGTCGTCGTAAAAAAGCAGCAAAAGCTGCTCCAAAGCGTCGTCGTCGTCGTAAAAAAGCTGCGTAACCTTTACAGGTTTGCTAGAAAAAACCCCGGTGCTTGCACCGGGGTTTTTTATTTGTCCGAATATTAGTAGTTAAGAAATACGGCGACGATAAATCGCCCAGATCCCACAAGCAATCGCAAAGACGCCCATCAACCGGGCTCCTATCCCAATGGAAAGTCCGGCTAACCAGATTCCAGTAATGATCGACAATGAGCCAAAGAAGAAAGTTAAAATCCTGGCCCACATTTTCTTGCTGGCAAAAGAAAAGGCAATCGCAATTGGACCAAATAAAAGTATTGATAGAAGAATCAGGCTCACAACAAGCGCTAAAGATTCCATTCAAGTAGTCTTACAGCAGATGAAAAAAATATCTAGTGCATTTATCGCAATTTTCACCTTATTTATAGGGCTTTTTCCTACCCCTGCAAATGCCGTTGTTGGTGGAGCAGATGCCACAGGATCAGGCTTTGTAGTTGCAGTTAGAGTTGATCTGCCTGGAGATTTACAAACTGCGTGCACTGGTGGTTTGTGGAAACCAAAAATTGTTGTCACAGCAGCACATTGCGTGGTGGCTGAAGGAACATCCAATGTTGCAAACGCATCTGAGGTCCATGTTTTTGCCCAAGGAGCAAACGTAACTGGGGCAAGACCGATAGCAAGTGCTACCGCAATTATTTTGACTGGCGGATATTCCAATTCCAGCACCGGATTTGTGGAAGCAAATGATTTAGCGTTTCTGATTCTGGATAAAGAAGTTGGCACGCCCCTGATTTCTCGACTAGCCAGTGAATCCGAAGCAGCTGCAGCAACTGTCTTAGGTAAAAAAATGAACTTCTTTGGCTATGGCCAAACTGCCAAAGAAAGTGATGTTTCCATGATTCCTTTGACTCTTTCCCAAACCCCTTTTCAGTTCTTAGGTGGCAAGACTTATCTATATGGCAAATCTGCATCAGGAACAGGTGCCTGCTTTGGAGACAGTGGTGGCCCAGTTATTTTGCAAACCGAAACTGAAAATCTTTTAATCGGTCCAGTGGCAGGTGGCAGTGGTGCTCCTTGTTACCCAGAAATAAAAGAGCGTGCAGTTTTGGGACTTGTGGCAAGTAATTTCACAGACCTAGTAAAAACTGCCCTAACCACAGCTGGTTATTCAGCAGATGAAGCATTTACTACTCCTAGACCAAGTCTTAAAAAGGGCACTTTCTCAGCCAAAACAGTGCTGAAAAAGATCGGTGTGACAACAGCAAGTTCCACCAGTGTGAAATTCGTCGGAGTAAAAGCAAAACCTAAGAATGCGTGCGTTGCTACGGCAACTTCAGTAAGCGTTAAAGCCAAAGGAAACTGCACCTTGACCTTTACTGTGAAAAAGTCAGGCAAAACTGCAAGGACAGCAAAAACCACATTCAATATTGGCTAGGTTTATCTTCTGATGAGCACCACTTTTAAAACAGTTCCGGTAAATATCCCTCGTCCTGAATATGTGGGCAAGAAAGCACCCACTGCCTATAAAGGAAGTGATGTTCAAACTTCTGAAGTAATAGAGAAAATGCGCATTGCAGGAACTATTGCAGCAGATGCGATGCATCTAGCTGGATCGCAAATCAAAGATGGCATGACCACAGAAGACTTAGATGCCATAGTGCACGAATACATCTGCGATCACGGCGCTTATCCGTCCACTCTTGGTTATCGAGGATTTCCTAAATCTTTATGCACCTCAATTAATGAAGTGATTTGTCATGGAATTCCATCAGAGCAAATAATCAGAGAAGGAGACATCGTCAATCTTGATGTGACCGCTTTTAAAAATGGTGTTCATGGAGATACCAATTACACATTCTTAGCAGGAGAAGTAAAAGAAGAAGTAAAACTTCTAGTGCAAAGAACTAAAGAAGCACTAGATCGAGCAATTCAAGCTGTAGCTCCGGGAAGACCAATTAATGTAATTGGTCGAGTAATTGAAAGCTATGCCAAAAGATTTAACTACGGTGTGGTCAGAGATTTCACAGGCCATGGCGTGCACACTTCATTTCACTCAGGTTTAGTTATTCCCCATTTTGATGATCCAGCTGCAACTCAATTGATGCAAGAAGGAATGACTTTCACCATTGAGCCCATGCTTAATTTAGGAACCCATGACTACGACATCTTGGATGACACTTGGACAGTTTTAACAAAGGATAGAAAGATGTCAGCCCAATTTGAACACAGCCTGGTTGTGACAAAAACGGGGGCAGAGATCCTTACTTTGCCTAGTATCTAGATATGAATATTCCAAAACATCTTGAATACGCCTATTCAAAAATATTTGATGTTCCTGATTTTCCAAAGGCTGGAATTCTTTTTAAAGACATAACTCCTGTTTTGCAAGATCCAAAGGCATTTAATGATGCCGTTGAGGATCTGGCATCACATTTAAATGGGGCCAATATTGTGGCTGGCATTGAATCAAGAGGTTTTATTTTTGCAGCCGCAATTGCTGCTAAATACAATTTAGGTTTGGTTTTGTTAAGAAAACCGGGCAAACTCCCCCGCGAAACTCATGTTGTCCAGTATCAACTTGAATACGGTTTTGATTCTCTTGAAATTCATCAAGATGCACTTGATAAAAAAGATTCTGTTTTACTTATCGATGATGTTTTAGCAACGGGAGGAACTCTTTTAGCAGGATCTGAATTAATTGCTAAAACTGGTGCCAAATTAACAAATTGTGCTGTATTTATTGAGATTTCAGCATTAAATGGTCGCAATCGCCTATCTTCAATACCCGTTCATTCCAGCATCATCGTCTAAATTCATTACTAATTCAATTAAAGGAGTTAGTAATGATTAACGCACCTGCCCGTTTAATGGCGGAATTTGTAGGAACCTTTGCACTGGTATTACTTGGTGCAGGATCAATCTTGAGTGGTGCTGATATCACCGGTATTGCACTTGCTCACGGTATTGCCATCTTTGTTTCTGTTTCAGCTTTTGCTCACATTTCAGGTGGAGCATTTAATCCAGCTGTGACAATTGCTCTTTGGGCAACTAAGAGAATGAAATCTCTTGATGCACTTGCCTACATTGTTACCCAATTACTTGGTGGATTATTAGCAGCTTTTCTTTTGAAACTTGCTTATGGTTCATTTGCTCAAAATGTTGGTGTTCCATCACTTGCTCAACCAATCAAACCACTTTATGGTTTGTTAATTGAAGCAGTTGCCACATTTCTTTTGATGATGGTAATCATGGGAGTAGCAATTGATTCTCGTGGCACATTCTCAGCTGTAGCAGGTTTGCCAATCGGTTTAATCATCACTGCAGACATCTTGTTCTCAGGTCCGTTAACTGGTGGAGCAATGAACCCAGCTCGTTGGTTTGGTCCAGCAATTGCCTCAGGACAATTAGCAAACTTCTGGATTTGGATTCTTGGTCCAATTCTGGGAGCCCTTGCTGCAGTATTTCTTTACGATGCTCTAGTTAAACCAAAGAAGTAACTAGTACATAATTAGTTCATGATCAAATGGCCAGCCGATACTTTGACGCTGGCCATTGACATAGGTGGTTCAGGACTTAAAGCCAGCATCATAAATAAAGATGGCGAAATGGTTTGTGAACGAATTCGTATGGAAACTCCTTATCCATCTCATCCTTCAGGTTTCTCACAAGTAGTTGCAGATTTTGTAAAAGTTTTACCTAAAGCACAACGTGCCAGTGTGGGTTTTCCTGGTTTAGTTCGAAATGGAATTGTGGTTATGGTTCCTTCCCTTTCTCGATTAGTTAAAGATGGGCCAAAAGATCCAGAATTAGTTAATGCTTGGAAAAACTTTGATTTACAAACTCCTATGACAAGTGCACTGGGAATTCCCACCAAGGTTGCCAATGATGCCGATATTCAAGGAGCAGCTGTAATTAAAGGTGAAGGTTTGGAATTTGTCATGACACTAGGAACTGGTGTTGGTACAGCTTTATTTCAAAATGGAGTTTTACTTCCCCACTTAGAACTTGGTCATGCTCCTTTTAGACAAAGTGAAGAATTTGAAGAACAAATTGGCAATGCTGCAAGGGAACGCATTGGTGTAGAAAGATGGACTAAGAGAGTAATAAAAGCTATTGCTAAATATGATCAATTTCTTTATTACGATCATTGTTATGTTGGTGGTGGAAATGCTAAACACATTAAAGGTTTAGATTTGGGGCCAAAAGTAACCAGAGTTAGCAATAAAGCAGGTCTTTTTGGTGGAGCAAGGATTTGGGACTTAGAAGCTAGTTAAAACTAGTCTTCGTCGCCTTCGTTTTCTTCCTCTTCTTCATTTTGAGAATTGTTGTTTGCAATGGCTTGTGGAGTGGGAAGAGTATCAATAGTTGTCCCCAGTGCTCCAATGATGAAACCTTCTAAAGTTTTATTTGGTTTAGCTGATTGGCCATGTTGATTTGAAAATGCTGAGGTTGCATCAGTTCCACATAATTTGGTTATATTTGCGGATCCACCAGGGTGTGCTGCAATGTAGGCTGTCAAGTTATAAACATTATTAGAAACTACAGCCCAACAGTTTTCTGGAGTATTTTTTTGTGCAACAGTATTCATCGATAATTCAATTGGTTCTGAGCTATTCGTTGCTGTCCCACTTGAATCTATTACTTGGCTAACGGGATTAATTCTTTTTTCCCAACTAGCTTTTGCTCCAGAATGACCTGCAAGATAGGAAATAACTAGGGCGGTGATCGCTAAAATTACTGCAAGATAACCGATTATGAAGCCGAACTTATTCTTCTTTTTTAGTAAAAATTGCCAAACCAAAGCGGAGATAAACAAAAGTACAGCAACGATTAGAGTTTTTTCACCCCATTCAGTGTGAACAGATGGAGTGCCAACTCGGTAACTTAAAGCCTCCCCTGATTCTTTTGCAATAAAAGCCGCTACAACTGAAACCCCGAGTCCAATTAATGTTAAAAGTGAGTAGTTCTTTCTTAATTTAGGTAAAAAGACTAATGAAATCAACGCAAGTGCAGACAACGGAAGCAGCACCACCACAACATGGGTGATCAAAACGTGTACTGGTAAACCCAAGAACAAATCAAAAAGTTTATTTTTCATACTTTAATCTAATCATTTTGAAAAGTTTTCCAACTCACCCGGTGATACTTTGTGGGCCCAAGACTCTTTATTGCCTCTAAATGTTCAGGTGCAGCATAGCCTTTGTTGTCGGCCCAAAAATAATTTGGTATTTCTTTACTTAATTCAGTCATCATTTGATCTCGAGTAGTTTTTGCCACAATGGATGCCGCAGCAACTGAGGCACAAGTCATGTCTGCTTTTATTTGGGTAATTATTTCTAAATCAACGGATAAAGGTCCATCGTCAAATTCTTCTTCAAACATGTTTTGGGTTTCTTTTTCGGGCATTAACCAGTTGTGTTTACCATCAAGGATTAAGTGATCAGGTTTAGTTGTTAAACCCGCTAAAGCACGTCTTCCCGCACGTCTTAAGGCTCTTGTTAGCCCAATTTCATCTATTTCTTGATTTGTAGCGTGTCCCACAAATGAATCAATCACCCAAGATTTCACCAGAGGCAATAGTTCCTCTCTTTGTTCATGAGTTAAAAGTTTTGAATCAGCTAAATTCTCTGGCGGATTAACACAATCAATGTTTATTACAGCAACTCCCACACTCACTGGTCCTGCTAAACAACCTCGTCCAACTTCATCCATGCCAGCAACTAATTTGGCACCACGGGAAAATAGATTGTTTTCGAAATCGAGTGTAGGTCGATTCTTTTTAGCTCTTGGCATCAGGAATTGCTTTAAACGCATCGGGAATACCTAAAGTTGCAAATCTGTTAAAGGGCCAAATTCTTAATTGCACTGGTCCAACCACATTTTTAACTGGAACGGTGCCATAAGCGGTTTCTAAATGAAATCTGGAATCCCTGCTATCGGGTCTGTTATCACCCATCACAAATATTCTATTTTTTGGAACTTCAATTTCAAATTCAACTTGATTTGATTCCACCCCTGGCTTAATAAATTCATCATCCATTAGTTCTTGATTATTAATAAGAATTTTGCCATTTTCAGAACAACACTTAACGCTGTCTCCTTGAATTCCGATGACTCTTTTAACTAAATCATCACCTGCATCAGATGGCAGTAATCCCACCACACTTAGTAGGTGAAGAAATGTGTTTTGATCTGTTTCAAATTCTGGTAACCAATCACCTGGATCTTTAAAGACCACAATTTGACCACGTTGAATATCAGTAAAAGGTTTTGTAATTTTAGTAGCAATTATTCGATCTTCTAATAAAAGTGTGTCTTCCATGGAAGCACTAGGAACATAAAATGCTTGAAAAATAAATGCGCGCACAATGGATGAAAGAATTAATGCAATTCCAACAACGATCAGCAGTTCACGAACTGCTGCCCATAGGGCGCGCAATTTAATTAGTTTGTTGATTCAGCAGGTGCATCAGTGGCTGGTGTTTCAGCAACTTCGGCAACTGGTTCTGCGGCAGGAGTTTCAGCAGCAACTTCCTCTTTTGCTACAGGTGCTTCTGCTTTAACTTCTTCAATAACTTCGTCGTTTTTAACTTCAACGGTTTCATCAATTGCTAATTCAACATCTTCATCAGCAACAACTGCTGCAGCTAAATCGCCACGAAGTTCTTTAATCTTGGAAGCTTTACCACGAAGATCGCGTAGAAAGTACAACTTGCCACGACGAACATCACCGCGTGAAACAACTTCAATTTTTTCAATAGTTGGGGTGTGAATTGGGAAAGTTCTTTCAACACCAGTTCCAAAAGATACTTTTCGAACTGTGAATGCTTCTGAAATTCCTGCACCTTGTTTTCTAATAACAACGCCTTGGAATAACTGAATACGTGAACGAGTGCCTTCAATAACTTTCACGTGTACTTTGACTGTGTCACCAGTTCTAAAAGAAGGGACACCTTTTTTAAGACTTGCTTTGTTTAATGCATCTAAACGATTCATATTTACTCTTCTGATCTGCAACGCTCACAGGTCGTTCAGTCTTTGTTCGGTTAAAGCCGGATTCTTAACTACTTATATAGCTCTTATATTCCCCTGTGGCGAAATATTGAACTCATCTAAATCCGTGAAGCACCTATTCTGCCAAGACCTCGGCTTAAGCCTGAAGGTCGGGTCGAAACTTCCTCGTGCGCTTTATAGCCTCGTCTTTTCGCCATTGGGCGATCTTGGCGTGATCTCCACTCATGAGCACTTCAGGCACATTTAGGCCCTGCCACGAGGCAGGACGGGTGTAAATAGGGCCTTCTAAGAGGTTTTGCATCGCACCTGGGGCAAATGAATCATCTGTGACTGAGTCTTCGTTTCCTAAAACTCCATTGATCAATCTTGAAGTTGCTTCCAAAATAACTAAGGACGCCACTTCACCACCTGCGAGCACGTAATCACCAATACTTATTTCTAATACTTCACTAAATTCTCCACTTTGTTGATAATGCTCAACAACTCGTGAATCAACTCCTTCATAGCGACCATTAATAAATACCAGATGTTCAAATGAAGCTAATTTGATTGCCATTTCTTGATTAAAAACTTTTCCTGAAGGAGTTGGCACTACTAATACTGGTTTGGATTTTGCCTGTCTTAAGACCGAATCAATGGCATCTCCCCACACCACAGGTGACATAACCATGCCTGGTCCTCCGCCATAAGGAGCATCATCAACAGTTTTATGTTTATCAAGAGTAAATGACCTTAAATCATGAATTTCTACTTCTACTAAACCTGCTTCTTGAGCTTTGCCAAATAAAGACAGCTTTAAGGGTGCAAAATAATCAGGAAAAATTGTTATTAAATCAACGCGCATCTTCAGCATTTTCTTCATCAAATAAGCCACTTGGCGGATTCATCACAACTCGTTTGTTCTTGATGTCAACTTCTGGAACTAGTTGATTAACAAAGGGAACCATTACTTCTTTGTTATCCATAGTTTTAACAACTATCAAAGATTGAGCAGTTCCTGGCAATACTTCTTTGACTACCCCAAGTTTTTCATTATTTGTATTAAAGACTTCTAAATCAATCAATTGGAATTCATAGAATTCGTTATTTCCTAAAGTAGCTTCTGTTGGATCTACTTCAACTACTAAGAGTTTTCCTCGAACAGAATCAACTTGCGTGCGGTCTTGAATTTCTTCGAATTTTATTAATAATCTTGATAAATGCCATCTTGTGGAGGCAACTGTTAGTTTTTGATTATTTTCTTTGACAGTGATTTTCGCACCGATGGCAAATCTATTTTCCGGATCATCGGTGCGAACTTCAACACTTATTTCGCCATGAACACCGTGCGGGCGGCCAAGTCGGCCAACAACAACGTCCATAGTAGTTGCGCTTTTTATTGCGCGTCTACGTCCACGAAATCAATTCGAGTACTGCGGCCACCTTGTAATGCATTAACCACAGTTCTGATGGAAGTTGCAGTGCGACCATTGCGACCAATTACTCGGCCCAAATCTTCGCCATTAACTGTAACTTCTAAAGTACGACCACGCTTTGTTGTCTTTTGTTCAACTTCAACATCAGATGGGTGATCAACAATTCCTTTAACCAAATGTTCTAAAGCGTCTTCAATCATTCTGATTTAGCCTCTTCTGCAACTGGTGCTTCTACTGGAACTTCTTCTGCTGGAGTTTCAACAACTTCGGCAACTGGTTCTTCAGCTTTAACTTCTTCAGCTACTGGTGCTGCTTCTTCTTTTACTTCAGCAACAACTTCTTCAGCTTTTGGTTCTTCAACTTTGGCTGCCACAGCTGGTTTTGGTCTTGGATTCTTTTCTTCTTCTTCTCTTTCAGCCAAGTTTTCTTTCAAAGCTTTTTCATATTTTGCAGCATGATCTGCTTTTGGTGGAGCAACTCTAACTTTGCTGGTGGTGTCTTTTTCACCCTTAAATTTTTGCCAGTCACCTGTTAGTTTTAGTAGTGCTACAACTGGTTCAGTAGCTTGTGCACCTACTCCTAACCAATAAGCAACGCGGTCTGCGTCAATTCTGATAATTGATGGATCTTCTTTTGGTTGGTAAATTCCAATTTCTTCAATGGCACGACCATTACGTGCGGTACGAGAATCCGCCACAACAACGCGATACATCGGTTGGTGGATCTTGCCTAAGCGCTTTAACTTAATTTTTACGGCCACGAATTTGTTCTTTTCTGCTTGGGAGGTGTTTAACCTTGGACTTCATATATTGTCAGAGCCTGACCCCAGACACCCCAAATACCCCTACCCCATAGAACATATATGTTCTATATACTGGGTAAATGGACCTAGATTTAGAGAATTTAAGACTTAGATTGCGTCTTACTCAGTCAGAATTAGCTGAAATCATGGAAATTTCGCAGAGACGGGTCTCGGCCATCGAAAACGGTCCTGACATCCAATTGAGCACTTTACGAAAATATGTGGAATCCCTGGGAGCAAATCTGGAAGTAAACGCGATCATGCGAGGCGAACGTATTGCAATTTTGTTGGATTAACTTAAATTAAATCCAGAACCCATTTCATTTTCTTCCGGTAATTTAATTCCTTGTTCCTGTAATGCTCTTTTAGCAGGATTACCACTTCGCTTAGCACCCTTACCAGGTTTTTGCTTTTGCTTTTGTTTCACAAAAGTTTGTCCACCCATACCAGGAATACCACCACCGGCTTGAGCTCTCTTCA
>Ga0247844_1005550_pt1 | contig 15994 bp, 13 predicted proteins | sample LaCtaG_FD_192421 | JGI IMG/M metagenome (GOLD analysis project Ga0247844, IMG submission 192421) | Freshwater microbial communities from meromictic Lake La Cruz, Castile-La Mancha, Spain - LaCruzMarch201714.5m_1 | ecosystem: Environmental > Aquatic > Freshwater > Lake | place: Spain: Castile-La... | reverse complement strand
TTTTAAGCGTGTCTCCTTTTGACAAAACACCTGTAAATCAACTACTTGCAAAAGAACCCTACAAAAGTATTGACCCCGATAATCCTAATCAATTGATTCTCTTCGATTTATAACCGGACACTACTGACATGATTTAAGATTTTAGATGTATTCGCCAGAGCGTAAATCTCGACGACTTGCTCCCAAATCTAAAATCTTAAATCATGTAATCTGGAATCTTAAATCAAAAAACACTCGAAAATCTTTAAGAATTAGCGCTTAAAAAATTCGGGATGACTCATGTTTATAATTCTAAAAATTTAGGATGACCACACGCTTACCATCACTGGTTTTTTCCAATGCAGTTCAAATCTTCGAAAGCCTGACGTAGCCTTGTCACAAAGGTTTTTTCGCCTTCGCGCAGCCATGCACGGGGGTCGTAGAATTTTTTGTTGGGCTTGTCGTCGCCCTCTGGGTTGCCAATCTGGGATTGCAGGTAGCCGCGTTTTGCATCATGGTAGGCACGTATACCATCCCAAAACGCCCACTGCATATCTGTGTCAATGTTCATTTTCACAGCACCGTACTCAATGGCTTCGCGGATCTCCGATTGCGCGGAGCCAGAGCCGCCGTGGAATACGAAATTCACGGGTGTTTTCTCTGTGAGCCCAAATTTCTCCCGGATATAGTCCTGCGAATTTTTCAAAATCACCGGTTGCAGTTTCACATTGCCGGGTTTGTAAACCCCGTGGACGTTTCCAAATGCAGCGGCAATCGTAAAGTTGGGACTGATTTTTTTCAAATGCTCGTAAGCATACGCCACCTCGTGGGGTTGGGTATAGAGCCGGGAAGAGTCCACGTCGGAGTTGTCCACACCGTCCTCTTCGCCGCCGGTCACACCGAGTTCGATTTCGAGTGTCATGCCCATTTGGGCCATGCGCGTGAGGTAACGGGCCGAAATCTCGATGTTTTCATGCAGCGGCTCTTCTGAAAGGTCGAGCATGTGGCTGCTGTAGAGCGGGAAGCCATTTTTTTCAAAAAATCGTTCGCCAGCGTCCAGCAAACCATCCACCCAAGGGAGGATGCTCAATGCACAGTGGTCGGTGTGCAAAATAACAGGTACCCCATAAGCCTCGGCCATGGTGTGTACATGTTGTGCTCCTGAAACGCCGCCCAGGATCGCTGCGCGCTGGTCCTCATTGGATAGTCCCTTGCCCGCGTAAAAAGCTGCGCCGCCTTGAGAAAATTGAATGATGACGGGGCTTTTTACCGCTGCTGCAGTCTCCAGCACGGCATTCACCGAGTTGGTGCCGATGACGTTTACTGCGGGTAATGCAAAATTGTGCTCATTGGCATAATTGAGTAGGTCGGTGACTTCCTGTCCGTGCAGGACACCAGGTCGAAATTGGCTCATTTTTATGTGTTGTTTGATATGGCGAAGGTAAAAATCATGCTCGCAACCTGTATTTCAACCCGTGTTTTTTTCAAAAAAACCCGTTTTTTGTTTTCTAAAATCTTGACAACCAATGATTTTAAAAATTGATAACATTTTGTGGTACACGAATGGCATGGCTTTTGGCATTAAGATGATGTCGCACAAAACCGATCGCGACCCTTTTAATATGAAAAAGAATAAAGCTCTCGTCACCATTTTTGCCTTGGCACTTCATCTTGGCCTGCTTTTTTGGGCTTTCCAGCAGATGAACTGATTTTTCAAAAACCTAATCAAAAAAGGGACGACCACTTGGCCGTCCCTTTTTTATTTCTTTAATTTCCAAACCAAAATTCTGAGCGACAACTTGTCGCGCACCATCTTGCCTACCACATCATCGTACTTTGCATCGTCCAAAAAGTGAAGGTCATTGAGTCCATGCGAGTACACAAAAGCAGGTTGGAGTCGCCAGCGTTTGATTTTTATCTCTGCCCCAAGTCCTAGGTCAAGCGCAAAGCGCTCCTGGGATACTTTAAGCAAAGAGGAGGGGTTTTTGGAAAAATTCCAGCCCATTCGTCCTCCAAAAATAACGCAGCCGCGCAGGGGAAACTCGCTACGCCGCCAGTCAGACACAATAAAGTGCAGGGGCAGTTCAGCGTCAAAGAAACGGTAGGTCTTTGGCCCGTCTGGTAAAAAAATCACCTGATTTTCAATATAGGAAAAGGACAGTTCTGGTTGAAAATGCAGCCATCGCCGAAGGGGCTTCTGAGCAAAAACGCCTGCAGATACCCCCTTTTTTGTCCTGCCGGCCAATGCCGCCAAGTCCTCTGGTCTTTGGCCGCCCAGTGGCTCCAGTCCAAGCGACTGTGTCTCTAATCCTGCAAAAAAACCAATCGCAAAGTGTTTGTTTTCTTTGCTTTGTGCAAGAATTTGGAGGCTAAGTAACAGAAAAGGAAGTGCCGAAAATTTTCTCATCATAAAAAGGAATCAATGACCATCTTCCCCTTGACACTCATTCGTAACGGAGGGTTGCCTTTAGCCGCGTGGGCACCGCTTGCTTGCGGGATACCCGATTGGTCTGCGGTTGAAAACGCTGAACAGCGCGCGGCGGAACAACTGCTTAAGTCCTTCGATGATGCACTTTTCTCCTTGCCTGATTCGCCTATAAGAACCATCGTGTACAATGCCCGGAAAGATTTTTATCAGCGCAGGAAATTGTCTGCTCAAATTTTAGAGGCAAATATCCAAGCCGAATTAAATGCCCCCCAACTTCTGGATAGCCTTCATTTTTGGCAAATGATAAATCAAAAAGATCAGGAAGCTGAAATCCTTTTTGAAAAAAAACTCGCCACCAATTACAAGCACCTGCAAGCCATTTCTAAAAATGATATGCTGCGGCGTGCGCTGCTTTTCGCCAGTCACGATCTGCTCGCCAGCCTCGCTTCTTTTGCTGAAAAACCAGTAACACAATTGGACAAAAAAGATCGCCGTACCGCGTTTTCTCTTTTGCAATACCTGACACGGGCGGTGTTCAAAACTTCGCCTTTAGGTAGGTTTACCACAGTGCAGGTTCGGCCCATCAGGCAATTGGAGGGGGCGGGGGCGGCGGAGGAGTGGCTCGGTTCCAAACACGCCGTCACCCCCAATGTCGCGCTATTGCCTGCTATTTATGAGGTTTTGTTGCGCGAACCAGCCTTTTTTCAATCGCTTAACCTCTCCCTAAACCCCTGTGTAACGCTTGGAGAAATGGCTGGGGGCTGGCTTTATTTTGATGGTGAACGGGAGGCTTTTCAAAAAATTGACCCTGATCCTGTGGCTGACTTTGTGGTGCAAACACTCCTGGAAAACGATCGTCAATTACCCTTTCAGACCTTGATCTCCCTGTTGGAAAATGAGGTAGACGCTACCCAGGCGCAATTGTACGGTTTTGTGAACCGATTGATTGACCTTGGATTGCTGGAGTGGCAATTGCCTGAAAAGGGGCTTTCTCCGGGCTGGTGCGGGAGTCTTTACAATTACCTTGGCTATTTGCCTTCTTCGCCAATATTGACCGAGGCTGCCTACCTGCTTCAATGGCTGCGCACGGCAGCCCGGACATTGCCTTTTCAAACCATTGAAGACGCGCAACAATTGCAACGAGATGGTGTGCAGGAGTCCAGAAAATTTCTTGAAAAACACGGAGGGGAAATGCCTCCTATCCCGCCGGAACAGATATTTTTTGAAGATGTGGCGCAAGATGTGGCGGTGGATTTGCCCAATGGAGTGCTAGAAAAAATGGTGGATCAATTGGCTGAATGTTGGAAACATAAATCGTCTTACGATATCCCAGCCTTCCGGAGGAGGCTTTATGATTTTGCCGCAAAATTTTTGTCAAATGGAGAAAGTGTTGATTTTCTTGAATTTAGCAAGCATTTTCTTGCGTACAAACTTTCCGAAAGTTCAAAACTTTCCGAAAGTTCAAAACTTTCGGAAAGTTCGAGCAATCCCAAACCAGAAAAAATCGGTGCGCTACTCCAAATTTTTAAAGAAAATGGCGAATACAAGGCTGTAGTTAACGCGATGTACCCGGGCGGCGGGAAATTATTTGCTCGTTGGTTACCGCTTTTTCCTGTGGATGTTTCGGAACAGGTCAAAAATTGGCGGCACTCAGATAAACAAAGGATGGCCTCTTTCCCTTGGCAAGGCTGGTCTAATGCAAATTTTCAACCCTTGGTTTCGGATATTTCGGTGGCCGTGCCCGATGCTCGCGTTGGCCACTTGTCCGGTGGGCGGACGATTTTGCTGGGTAATCTTAGGGTCCAAAAAAATGAACAAGGTTTACCACAACTCATTGATAAACAAAGCAAACTACTGCTCGCGTTCAATGATCTCGGCTTGGAAGCCCCCGAGACGCGCCCGCCAGTAATGCAGGTACTCTGGCATTTGGGTATGCCGTATGTCTCGTCGGAATCTTTGATGCCCAAGGGGTATGGCAGTGAGCTTGTCGGCAATGTGCGTTATCGTCAAAGGGCTGAGTTTAAGTCCCTGGTGCTAGCGCGGGCAGCCTGGGAATTGCCGCAGGCGGTATGGGAGAAGTTATTCTCAAACGTTTCATCTCAAGCGGAGCGGATGGGATTGGGCGTAGCCGCTTTGAAGGCTTTCGGCATTCCACGCTTGTTTTTTGGGCAATTCACTGGCAGGCGTGAGAAGCCCCAGTTTTTCGACATGGAAAGCCCGATTTCGATACTTTTGCTAGAAAAAAACCTCCGAGGAGGCTCGGGCAATCTGCTTCTAACAGAAATGTTGCCCACGCCGGAGCAATGGCTGGGAGAACGAGCCATGGAATTTGTGGTAGAATTTGAGGCGGGGTAGGAACCCCTACCTATTTTTCTATTAACTCGATCAAGCGGTTCAAATCCGCATCACTGTCAAATTTTACCACGAGTTGACCTTTGCCTTTTTCATCGCGCTTCAGGTCCACTTTTGCGCCGAAAAACGAACGGAATTGGTCTTGAATGTTGCGCAGGTTTTCACTCAGGGCCTTTTTGGGCTTGGAAGCATCCCCTTTCCGGCTTTCCTGATAACTCGCAATAAGTGCTTCGACCGCGCGTACAGACAAATCCTCCGACACAATCTTTTGGTACACCGAGTTGCGAATCGCATAATCTTCCACGCCGGCGAGTGCACGTGCGTGACCCATTGAAATTTTGCTTTCTATGATGCCTTGTTTAATGTCAGGGTCGCTTTCAAAGCGAAGCAGGCGGAGGTAATTGGTGATGGTGCTCCGTTGTTTGCCAACCCGGTCAGAGAGGTTTTCGTGGGTAAGTTTGAATTCTTCGGCCAATCGGCCATAAGACACGGCAATTTCCCAAGCGTTCAGGTCTTCCCGCTGTATGTTCTCAATGAGTGCCATTTCGAGCAACTCCTGGTCGTTGGCCAGGCGCACGTAGGCAGGCATTTCTTTCAGCCCTGCCAGTTGGCTGGCTCGGAAACGTCGCTCACCAGAAATGATCTGATACTCTTTGTCATGGATGCGGCGCACGGTAATCGGCTGAATGATGCCGTGAGCGCGGATACTGGCAGCAAGCTCTTCAAGAGACTCCGCGCTGAAGTTTTTTCGCGGCTGCCCGGCATTGTTCTTTATATGCGCCACCGGGAGCAAGGCTACCGTGGTGGCCAATTCGCGCACCACTTGCTCTGGATTTTCTTGTACGGCTTTCTCCAACTGTTTTGGATTGCCAAGTAGGGCTTTGATGCCGCCTGTATTGAAGTTTGCTTTTGCCATTGTGGTGTGTAAGCGTTCGTTTTGATGGAGGGGATGCGTTTCTGGGTTTTCTCCGAAAACCTCGAAACGCATCCCCTCCATCAAAACGAACGCTGTGGTTAAAGTGATCAATGTCTTGGTCGAAAACAATTTATTGCATCCAACCTATTTTGCTAGTGGTCGTTTGTTCCTGTAAGTATTTTTCTTGGGTGGGGTGCTGCTACAAGTTTGGCGAAGCCAAACGCGTAGTAGCACCCCACCCAAGAAAAATACTCCCCTAGTTCATTGACTGTTACAAGTTTGGCGAAGCCAAACGCGAAACAACCCCACCCATCCAAGAAATAACTCCCCTAGTTTTTTCTAAGAAATTCCTCCGCGAGATTGAAAAAATTGACGGCGCCCTTGCTCGTCACGTCGTAAAGTGCCACGGGGGTATGCGACATGGGTGCTTCTGCAACCCGGCTGTTGCGGTGGATAATGGTCTCAAAAACATAGTCGGTGGCACTGTTGCGCACTTCCTCTACAATGGCGTTGGCAAGGCGAAGGCGGCCATCATACATTGAAATGAGGAGGCCCTCTACTTGTAGGTTGGGGTTGAAGCCTTTGCGGATAAGGTCAATCGTGTTTTTCAGTTTGGCCAGACCCTCGAAGGAGAACATCTCACATTGAACAGGAATCAGCACCGTGTCGGCGGCCACCAGCGCATTTACGGTGATGAGGCCGAGCGAAGGCAGGCAGTCAATAAAAATGTAATCGTAATCGTTTCTGATTTCGCCCACCACGCCGCGAAGTATATATTCACGGTTGGGCTTGTTCACCAGTTCGATCTCTGCCCCCACGAGATCAATATTGGAAGGCAGGAGGAAGAGGTTGGGTGTTTCTGTTGGAAGGATGGCTTCGCGAGGATCGGTGCCGTGAACGAGGCAATCGTACAGACTCACCATTTCGGTTGTATCCGCTTGGCCAACTCCAGAAGAGGCGTTTGCTTGTGGGTCGGCATCAATGAGCAACACTTTTTTCTCCAGAATAGCGAGCGAAGCGGCAAGATTGATGGCGGTGGTGGTTTTGCCGACTCCACCTTTTTGGTTGGCAATCGTAATTACTTTGCCCATGTCTTTTAGCATGATATTTCGAGCGTTAGAAGCCGCACCTTGTGGTACAACGTGGGCAAAGGTAGTCTGGCGTGAAACGCTGCGTGGAACAATGGGCCGAGAAGTTATCCAAGTTTTATCCACAGGTTGCCAACAGTGGGACGGGAGCAACTCCAAAAAGCCCTAAGAATGTCAATTCCTACAATGTTTGAATTATCTCATTTCTCTGATAATCACATTATTCTACCTTTGCCACCTACAATTAAAACACATGACTCCAGCTGAGCAATTGCTGAATGAGGTGGAAGCGCATATTACCGATTTTTTTGCGCAAAATATCTCCACTGAATACGTTTTTCACGATTTAGGGCACACCATCCAAACGGTGGCCGCCACCAAGACCATTGGCGAAGGGTTCCGGCTGAATCCTCAAGACATGCTCACGGTGCTGCTTGCTACATGGTTTCACGACACGGGCTATGCCGAAGGGCCTACCGACCATGAAGAACGCAGTTGTGTCAACGTCGCACAGTTTTTGGAAGGGAAAATTCCCGCTGAACAAATTGTCGAGGTGCAAAACTGCATCCGCGCTACCAAGGTGCCGCAAAAACCTGAATCCTTGCTGGGCCAGATCATCGGCGATGCCGACCTGAGCCACCTTGGCATGGAAATTTATTGGGACCGGACCAGTCGCTTGCGCCAAGAATTTGTGCTCAACCGCAAAAAAGTGATGAGCGACCAGGATTGGGTGGATTTTGAAATCAATTTTATGCTCACGCATGAATACCATACCGTAGTAGCTCAAGAACTTTTTAACAAGCGAAAAGCCAAACACATCCAGTTGCTCCTCAAACAAAAGCGCAGGCTCAACCCCAGTCTTGCCCCTACGGTGGACGAAATCAGTCTGCTGGAAGAAAAGGAAAAAACGGGCAACCTCAAAAAAGTGCTTAAAGAAACCGAAAACGAAATAAAATCGGCCCGCTTTGGGCGTGGGGTGGAAACCATGTACCGCACCACTTACCGCACCCACACTAACCTCAGTGCCATGGCCGACAGCAAAGCGAACCTTATGCTTTCGGTCAATGCCATTGTTATTACTTTGCTGGTTTCCAACCTTTTACCCAAACTTCAGGAGGGTGCGTCCTGGAAAATAATAATCCCTACCATCTTGCTCACGGCTACCTGCCTCGGCTCTATGGTATTTGCAACCCTTGCCACCCGACCGAAAATTACCGAAGGGAAAGTGACCAGAGAAGCCATCAAACAACGGAAGGCGAACTTGCTTTTTTTCGGCAATTTCTACAATATGGCACTCGAGGATTTTCAATGGGGCGTGAATGAAATGCTCACAGATCCTGAATTTCTCTATAGTTCTATGAGTCGTGACCTTTATTTTCTCGGCATCGTACTGGCTAAAAAATACAAGTACCTTAGTGCTTGTTACAATATTTTCATGTTCGGACTCATCCTCTCCATGGCAGCGTTTGCCGTGGCTGCAACGATGTAGGTAGTATTGACTTTGGACTCGTGGACTTTAGACTCGTAGACTTTGGACTCGTAGACTTTAAACATTGGATTTCACGACCAATTACCCATCCACCAATCACCCATCACCAATCACCCATCCACGCCAATGGCGAGCATAGTCATCATCCCAACCTACAACGAAAAAGAAAACGTGGAGGCCATTGTGCGCGCCGCACTGTCGCAATCCGAGGAGTTTCATGTGCTCATTGTGGACGACGGCTCGCCGGACGGCACAGGGCAGATTGTGCGTGAATTGCAAGCGGGTGCGTTTTCAGGTAGGCTGCACCTGCTCGAACGCAGTGGCAAACTCGGCCTGGGCACGGCTTACATCGCGGGCTTCCGTTGGGGCCTTGAGCGCGACTACGAATACTTTTTTGAAATGGACGCGGACTTCTCACACAATCCCGACGACCTGCCTCGCCTGCTCGCCAAATGCCGCGACGAAGGAGCTGATGTGGCCGTGGGTTCGCGTTATTGTCGGGGCGGTCATGTGGTTAATTGGCCGCTCGACCGCATTATCCTCTCTCGTGGGGCCTCACTTTACACCAGCCTGATCCTCTGGATGCCCGTGGCCGACCCTACCGCCGGGTTTATCTGTTACCGACGCAAAGTGCTGGAAGCCATGGATTTGAGCAAAATAAAATTCATCGGCTACGCCTTCCAGATCGAGATGAAATATACGGCCTATAAGCTGGGCTTCAAAGTCAAGGATGTGCCCATTACATTCAAAGACCGCGAAAAAGGGCAGTCCAAAATGTCCTTGAATATCATTCAGGAGGCGATGTTGGGGGTGTTGCAGATGCGGTGGCGGTGAGTCTTCCTGAAAATCCCTGCCCCTACTCTGCGAGGATTTTGCATTTTTGCACCCACCAATGACTACCCCCGCCCACATATACCTCTCCTTCGACCCTGCCGATGCCCGTACGGCAGGAGATTTGCAGCGCCAACTTGCCCTGGCCTTACAACCACGTCCTACCGTTTTTTGGGACCGAAGCGCTGTGCCGACCGAGGCATTTCGAGCCGAGGCTGCCAGGTTTTTGGAAAAAACCGACCTCTTCGTGGCCGTGCTTTCCATGCACTACGAAGACTCGCCCGACGTGCGTTGGGAAGCCGCTCAAGCCATACTGACCCAGCGAAGCTGCCCGGCCCTTCAAATAATCACGGTACAAGCCCGGAGCGCTCCTATTCCGACTGATCTTCGAGCCTTCCAAACAGCGCTGCCACCGGAGGAAACCATTGATAACGAGAGGCTTGTCCGCGACCGCCAATTGCTTCGTGCTACGGCCACCGCCCTTAATGGATTGGCTGCCGCTCCCCCCAGCAACGATATTGGAATCGGCAATATCTCGCTCCCCATCAGCATCGAAGACCTGCGTGAACGTTTGCTGGCGCAAACCGATCGCATCAACCACGCCCCGCTTTTGGCGCTGTTGAAACGCCTTATTCGGGATGTACAGGTAAAACGCGGCGTACTCGACGTAGAGGACTATTTCAAGCAACTGCGCGAAAAAACCCGGCTCTCGCAAATCAGCCTTGCCGAACTCAAGGAGAAGGCCACGCCCATTCAAGAAGATTTGTTTAACCTCATCGAGCGTCTGCAAGAAGAGGATCTGGTGCTGGAATGGCGACAGATTTTTATCCGAGATTACTACCGTTTTGTGGGGGATAGCCGGGAGGACAGCACGGTGCCGCCGTTTTTTGTCCCTGTAGATGATATAGCCATCCCGGAGTCTTTGAATCTGCCCGTTGGCCCGAGCGCACAGGAATCTTTGGAGCAAATTGGCCTGCTTTCTTTTGAGCAAAAAACTGATTTTCGCCGTAGCCTGTTGTTGGCAAAAGATGCGATGGCGGTCAAAAACCATGCGCAAGCTTACGCTTATTGCGACCATGTTCGCACCAAAGTGGATCCGCAGTCCGCGCAGTTGTACGAGTACCTGCTCATCACGTTTTTGCAAAAAGAAACTGCCCTCCGGGCCATGCAGGAAGCTGTAAATGGAAATGACCGTTTGCTCCAGTACGTTCTGATGTATGCCAGCCGATTGCGCGACTACCAAACAGCGGGGAAATGTCGTTCTAGTACAGCACTCCACAACCTTGAAATTGCCTCAGAAGGAGTTTCGGATGCGGCATTGAGGCTTTATCATGCACTGCCCAACGACCCGCTCCGGCACACCGGAAAACATGCCGAAGAAGTGCCCGATAACCGCCGTCCCCTGCGGGTTATTCTGGACAACACCCTGAAAGTGTGCCGCCTGGTGCATCCGTCGGAAGAACTTTTGGAAGCTGCGGTGATAGAGTGCTGTGGTGGTGGAAAGTATCATTGGCTGGAACGGGTAGACGTGGTAAAGGGGCAATTTCAGTTCGTTCCGAATGGCCATTTTGATTTGCTCGGCGAAATCCACGAATTGCTCGAAATGCTCCAAAATATGGAGGCAGACCAGGAAAACAAGATAGTAAAGGGGAGGGGATTGTTGCGCGAAGACCTGTATTTCAGCTTGTTAGCAAAACGGCAGGCCCTCGCCAATCAAATTGCTGAAGACGAAAAACGCCGTCGACCCTATACCGACATTCGGGAATCCGTAGTGCGTTTTACCTACGCTTGCTTGTTGGGAGCGGAGATATTTACGGACTTTGACGAACGTGGAAGGGGCAGTTCTTTTTACCGCCTCGCCCTGGAATACTTGCTGCCTGGGCTACTGGTTTCGCCCACTTCGGTGGGGGGGGCGGCAGTGCCCTGGTTTACGCTCGATGCTGAAGGCGAGGTCGTGGCACACCCCGATTGTGTGAAGTATGGATTTGACGCAATGGCCATTGTGGAAAAAATTGTGCGGGATTACGCGGGTCAAGCAGGTTGGCTTCAAGTGCAGCCCAATATCAAACAGAGCGTGTACCTGAATTATGTAGCAGACACACAGGCCGAATGGGAAGCCATAAAAAACAACCTTGCACACACTGATTTCCGCCGCATGGATGCTTTGGATGCCCGGCGCAGGCTCATTGATTGCCTCCGTCGTTGGCGCATTGCCTACCGTGCTTTCCCCGAAAGATCCGGTCAGGATTTTCTCGATCACTGCATCCAGGAAATTGCAGGTGAGTGCCTGTTGGTCTGGCTAAGTTTTGACGCTTCGGGCCAATTGGTTACCCTGCCTGACAGCATAGCCTTGGGCTACGATGCGCAGTCGGAATTGCGTGAATTGTTGAAAGAATCCACCCGTTACACCGAGGAAGATTTGAGGAGGGCCATTTCAGAGAATATCTTTCAAAAGCAAATTTCGACTGAATACGAGATGGTAAAAACTGGTGACGAGAGCCAACGCCAAACCTGCTCCCGGCTTTTACGCGCAGCACTTTGTGCCTATAAACTTCATCAGGAAAACCGATTTTTGGATTTTGTGTGGAGCGAATTAACCGAAGAAATCAAGATGCGTTGGGTGGATGTGACGAATGAAGGCAAGGAAGTGGCGTACAAACCAACCCCTGGTTTCGACCCGCTTGTTGTCCTTCGGGAACTAAACGAGGCATTGCCCCAAAGATTCAGGCTGTTGGAACTTCGCGAACGTGTGGCTGCACGTCGGATGCGGGATACGATGGCGCGTTACTTTCACGAAATCAGCGAGTTTCGTCATGAAAACCGTTTGCCTGAACGGAAGGTTGCGGTAGAGATCATCCGAAAACTAAAGGGACTTTATTGCTATCTACCACAAGCCGAGTTCCTGAAACTCCCAATAGATGAATTGCACGGGCGGGGTCGGGTGCGGTGGTATTCCATGGCGCTCGGCGTTTTCCCTACCACGGAAAACCACTACGAGAATAGCTATTTCAATTTCGAATACAAATATGAGCGCTACGAATTAAAACGGCTTTTGGACAACCAATTTGGGGAAATGCAGCGAGTGTTGCTTGAAATCGGAGCGTTGTAGGATACTACAAAAAACCGCCCGCGACTGGTGCCACGGACGGTCTGTATTTTCACTAACGTTTCTATTTCAATTTATTCAGAGCCATCAGTGCGTCCGCGCGTGATGGCAAATTCTGCCACCCTTTTCCCATGTTCAAGGCCATTTTGACTATCGAAACGATAGTGGATGCACCCATAAACCCGAGAATCGGCTGCCTCTTGTGCCCATGCCCGCAAATCGCTTTGATGGCTTGGAAACAAATAAGACAACACCTCGGCAGCAGCACCGGAGAAGGTTGCATGCCCAGAAGCATATGCAGGGAAATTCGGAATTCCCGTACCCGTGGTGAGACTAGGGTCAGCTTCTTTGGGGCGTGGAAGCAAATAATAGTATTTTGCCTCCCAACAAACAATCCCTGCATCTACAATGGCGGTACTCACCAAAGCCATGGCTCTTGCAGAGCGAATTTCGTTGAACTGGTTGTCATAGATCAAATTGGCCGCCCGACGGTTCCAGTGACCTGGCGGAGTATAAGTGCCAACCCCGTCAGACCAAAAGGTGGTGATACGTTGTTGCTCGCGGGTGCGGTTTTTAGAAATCTTGCGGAGTTCTTCAAGATCAGCCTCAAAGGCGGGTGTGCCAGGCTGAGGTGGAACTGGCGGGCGGATGGCTGCTTTAGTTGCGTCGTCGAAATTCCAGCATTTCACGTTGCCAAATGCAGGAAGCATAGGCGGCCGGGAAGGAATGTCGAGACTGTGCCATTGATAAGTATATCCTCGTGCGGTTGCGCTATCGCGTTGGATTTGGAATCCGGCCTGATTGTTTGCCATGCCCATCCTGTCTTTTTTTGCCCACTGCTCAATGATGTTCTGTGCAATTATCCGCCCCAGAGAATCACCGGCAGATAGGTCACTTTGTACATTGGCGCCGGCCCAAAGGCGGCTGTTCTTGTGCTCCTCGGCTTTCGCTATCACATTTACCACTTCGCGTGGGAAGATAAATTTCAGGATTTCACGCGAAGCGGCAGCAACCACAGCATCTTCGGAAGGGTAGGAGGGTAGGTCGTTTGTTGGGAGAAGCGGCTGAATGTCTGTTACATTTTTATAAGGCGCCAAGCGGTTGTGCTGGAATTTGCGATGCCAGCAGGCTACCAGAGCGTCATATTGGGCCACGGCAAGCAATGCGAACATACGTGAAGCAATGGGCGGGTTGGCAAAAGGTACACGTGGGTAAGCATCAGGATTGGCCGGATTGAATACAAGCGGCGGATAAACTGCTGTCCCCGTAGAGTCGTACACATAATCTGGTGGCACATTGTAGTTGGCGGCCAGTTCGCGGGCAATTTCATGCCAACGCAGTACGCCGTTACCACCCCACCAAACAGCAAGATCTTGCTCTTCAGATGTGGCAGCGGCCATTTTTGACCTTAAATTATCCAATTCGGTCAAATAGGCCGCGGAGCCAGCAGCATCGGGTGTTGGAACTGCCGTTTTATTGCTGTCAATTGCCAGATAGGTTTTCCAATTGCCAGCATTCGCATCCAGGCTGGTTTCAGCGTATGGAGCATAAGGAAGGTTTTCTGGTGGAGTTTTGTCGCACTGAGTTAAGGCGAACATGAGGCCGAAGGAAAGGGCCAAGAGATAGGAGATTTTTATCTTTTTCATTGAAAATGAATTTTTTATGTGGAAAGGATCTGGGATCAGGTGGTTTTGAGAAGGAGAAGCCAAACGGTTTGATCCATAGGAGGATCGGTAAATGTGGCCTCTTGTTTTTCAATTTTGCTTTCCTACTTGTTCCGTCCCTTTTTTATTAACGTACAAAAAATAGGTAGCCCCGGCTGTCCAGGTGAATGCCTCACCGACATTGCGTCCGCTCAGCACTTGGCTTACGGTGCCCAAAAGCGCAAAGCGTTTGGTAAGAAAGTACTTGGCAAAAAAGCCCGCTTGGGCAGCATTCATTTTATTGCTTGCTTGTGGAGTTTCGTTGTAACGAATATCGTCGCCTGAAAGTCCCTTGAACGACTCGTACCAAACTTCCGTTTGAAAACGTGGCTTGATAAAGCCAAGGCGAGCCGAGTAGTCAAACACATTCGGTACAGGCATTACATCGCTGTAAATCAACTTGTTGTCAAAGATGTAGGAATTGTGGTCAAGGGTCGTTTTGCCCCTCCAAGTATGACCAGCTTGCCCAGTCACATACAGACCAAAATCGGCAGTATAGTTCAGGACGGCTCGAAGCGAGGCCGTTTTGCTGTGCAATCCAATGCTGAATGGCAACAAATCAGGAGTGTAATTGGTAACAGGCGTGGAAGCTCCCCCCGTCCCCTGTAATTTGATAGCGCCACCGAGGCCTTCTACTTCGAAAAACTGATATTTCAGGAAGACGGAAAGGTCTTGTAAGCCTTTTTGTCCTGTGATATAACTTACGCTTGCTTTGGTCCAAACATAAGGTAGTCCAACCATCAGGTTTAGATCGTTGGAAATACCATAGTTGCCCATGAGCATTGCACTCTGGGTGGTCAAGGTGCCGAGGTTAAGGTTAGAGCGCTTGGTTTCACCTTGCCAGTAATCCTCCCATTGGCTGTTGGAATACTGACCGAGAATGCAAAGCTGGCCTTGTGGCATCATCAACCCGTCGGTGGGTGTTTGAGCAGCAGCCGTTCCGCATAAAAGCAGAAAAATAGAGAGATAGATGTGTCGCATGAGCAGTGGATTTTGTTCAAAATTTGTCTGCAAACGTAGAGCCAAACCTTGGGCGAGACCTTAGAAATGGCTTAGAATTGCAATCGCTATCCATAGACCTCCCCAAAACCAATGGTTACAATTATTAAAAACCCACTACACTAGGTTGAAGTACATTTTTACCTTCGCGCTATGAAAATTGACGCTCCCAACGCTCCCAAACCAGTAGGCCTTTACCCACACGCTCGCCGGGCTGGCAATTTGCTTTTCCTTTCCGGTATCGGTCCTCGTGACCCGGAGACGGACGGTGTTCCGGGTTTAACCCGTTCACCCTCAGGAAATTATTCCGATTTTGACTTCGAAGCTCAGGTGCGTTCCGTGTTTCAAAATGTCCGAATTGTACTGGAAGCCAGCGGCGCAAAATGGGGTGACCTTGTAGACGTGACCGTGTTTTTGGTGAATATGGAGCGCGATTTCAACACTTTTAACCGTATTTATGCGGAATATTTCAAGGAAAATCAGCCTTGCCGTACTACCGTGGGTATTGACCGACTGCCAACACCCATCGCAATAGAATTGAAATGTGTGGCAGTTTTAGGAGCATGAAGTTTTACAAATGCTCGACAAAACGGTGCAAACCAAGGGTTTAAAACAGGCACACCCCATACTTTTTTTAAATTTTCTAACAACCAACAGATTCTTACTATACCTTTGCTCCGTTCACTGAGTATCGCAACCCAAAGGCAAGCCATTCTTACCCGGCATTTTTTGTTTGAAGATGATTTTGCTGCAACAAGTCGATGCTCGATTTTTTTTCATTTTTTTCATTTTTTCGCAATGAACATCTTCGTAGCAAAATTAAACTACGACACTATCGAAGACGATCTCCGCGCTGCTTTCGAGCAATTCGGTGAAGTGTCTTCGTGCTCCATCGCCCACGACAAAATGACCGGCCGCTCCAAAGGCTTCGGTTTTGTTGAAATGGACAACGATGAAGAGGCTGACAAAGCCATTGACGCACTCAACGAAACAGAACTTGATGGCCGCACCATTGTGGTCAAAAAGGCAGAACCACGCGAATCGCGTGATTCTCGCGGCGGCGGCGGTGGCGGCCGTGGTGGTTACGGCGGCGGCGGCGGTGG
>Ga0247844_1005545_pt1 | contig 16007 bp, 13 predicted proteins | sample LaCtaG_FD_192421 | JGI IMG/M metagenome (GOLD analysis project Ga0247844, IMG submission 192421) | Freshwater microbial communities from meromictic Lake La Cruz, Castile-La Mancha, Spain - LaCruzMarch201714.5m_1 | ecosystem: Environmental > Aquatic > Freshwater > Lake | place: Spain: Castile-La... | reverse complement strand
ATCCAGTAGCAGATTTCCATTGTCGTTCATTTCGCAACTCTGTATGCCGGGTTTTCATGTTTTTGACGCAAATATATTAAAAACATATCAATTGAAAATCAAACACTTAGGTGTGGCCAACTCTATTATCTTTCTTTCCCCGGAAAGCGAAAATTTATCGTCTATTCAGGAATAACGTATCTAACACTTTATTTATTAAAATCGCTTTTTTTCAAAACTGCCTACGACCTGCAAGCAATGGGCGGACTAAAAAACATTATTTCGCTTTTTCCGAATTATTTCAACGTCGCATCCAATAAAAACTTTTTTAAATACCTGTTGTACGACTATTATTTCCTTCCAATTTGCCTTTTGCTGAATAGCATCTCTTATACGATTACGAAACAATATAATAAACTCATTTTAGGCTTGATGTTCTTTGTGGGTTATGCGCTTTTAATCAACTTGTCTTATCCAACGGGAGCCGATCAATTTTATTTGGAAAACCAATACTTGATACTCTCCATTATTGTCGGATTCCCTTTCGCTTATGACTTTTTACCATCGATCAAAGAAGGTAAAACACAAATATTAATCATTGGATTTATTGCTTTGGCAGGTATTTTTAGAATTTACAATAACCATTATATGTATACCAATCGTTTAAACTGGTATAGAAAAACACTGGCAGATACAAGCGCCTTACCACAAAAGAAATTAGTAATTCCCGCAGACAAAGCCCCAAAAGACTTGCTGTTAATGACGTGGGGAAGTTCCTATGAGTTCTGGTTGTTATCTACCATAGAGGAGGGAGTATCGCGTTCCATTATTATTGAAGAAACAGCAAATGAGTTTGATTGGGCAATGAGCAATAACAAAGCGTTTATCGCCAAATGGGGCACTTTTGATTATGACAAACTCAACCCCGAATATTTTAAATTTTATGATGAATCTCCTTATGTAAAAAAATAATTGTTGTACTTTTTAACTATCTGTGCAAATCTGTGTAATCTGTGGTAACCCCAATTAACCACAGATTCGCCCAGATTTACACAGATTGATTTCACAAGAAGCAAATCAAAAAATCTGTGTAAATCCGGGTAATCTGTGGTTAACCCAAGTAACTAACGCACCCGCATCACTTTTTGCGTAACAACACCGCCCGCCGTTTCTAATTGCAACAACAATAAGCCGTTCGCCGAAAGCCCGGACAGATCCAGCACCTGGTTGTGCATGCCCTGCGCCGATTCCGCGGGTGTTTGCAAGACCACCTGGCCCGTTGCATCGGTCAAACGCAAGGTCGCCGCGCCTGCTTCTGGCAGGTAATACACGGCCGTCAATACATCTTGCACCGGATTAGGCGTTGCAGGCATTAATACAGCCGCCGGTTTGCCAGCAGGTTTGGACAAAAATTCAAGCCCAATTTCCGTGCTTTCCAATTTGCCCGTGAAGGCTGCTTGTTCGGTCACCGACCCATTCATAAACAACACATCGCGCAGCAAACAATTTTCTTGCGCCTTGATAATCAAGGTAAAAGCAACTACTTTTTGATTGTTATTGGCGCCGCTCAATGCCGAGGGCAACACGCATGCAGCCGTAACAGCACCCGCATCCGCAAACTTACTCAAGTATGATGCTGGTACCAAACCAGGTTCTACCCCCACCAATTGCACCTTGCTTTGGTCGTAACCCAAGGTAAACTGGAAAGCCGCCAAATCCTCCAATACCGGCGTAGTAATGTCTACCCGCATCTCAACACCAGCCGCCAAACGCATGGAGGACGCGGTAAAATAACGAGTTGGAACTTCGGGCTTGCGCGCTTCTGACCCAACCATATCTGCTGCTTTGAAAGAGCCGTCCAAATCGCCTGTTTTAACCCCTACAAAATCGCGCTGTACATTTCCGTTCAACATACTGATCGTCTCTGGGAAAGCCGTTGCCAAGGGTTGCGCCGGATTGGCAAAAACATGGCTCACCGGCACAAAACGCCAAGCGGTATTATTGGTAAAGGATTTCGTTTGACCCGTAATCACCTTCATCATTTCGTCGATGTCGGTCTGGTTCAGTTTGGCATCGCGGTTCACATCGGCTGCGATGATCTGGTAAGGGCTGCTCAACGGCTGAACCAAACTCTGGTGTGCGGAAGACAACAATACATCCAAGGTATTCACGCCCTCAGATGCCAGGGTATCCAACTGCGGAACCAGGCTGTAGTTGCCCGAACTGGCTGGCGCATTCGCTACCTGATAAATACCGTCGGCATTGGTGCTGGCTTTCCAAGCGCCTGGGTACTGCGGCAACATGTTGCTGACCATTTTCAATTGTACCGCAGGCACCGCTTTTTGCTGGATGTTCACGATCTGGCCACTCACGTTTTGCGGCGGACAAGAACCCGAATTATCCTGCACCACCACGTAAGTTTCGCAGTAATCGGCATTGCCATACGCGTCTTGCGACCAGATTTGCACCTTTTGCGGACCTAATTCGGTACAATCGAAGGTCACACTATGCTGATCGAAGGGGAAGCCCGTACCAGTGCCTGTTTTGCGAATGGCAATTTTCAGCTGGTTCTTCGGCGTGCAATTATCAAAGGTGTATTGCAAAAAGTCGGTATCCCACAAGGTGATCATACCGGTTTGCATAATATTGATACTCAAGCCATTGGTACAAACCACCGTTGGCGCTTTGCAATCTTTTACAATAAATTCGTATTTACAAATGGCATCCGCTGCGCAATTGTCGCTGGCGATCCATTCAATTTTGTGTTTTCCATAAGGCAAACCAACGCCGGTCGGGAATTTTACTTTGGCGCTCACGGTATCGCCAGTCACCGTTATTTCAATCGGCCAGGCATTCGCGGCGCTGCTGCTGAGGTAGGTTTCCATGCTACCGTTGCCATCGAGGTCCAGGTACATGCGGTACGACAATTTAATATCCGCTTTGGAGCAGGCATCGGTAACTTTTACGTTCAAATCCACCGGACCTTCGCAACGGTCGTTGTAATTGCTGTTGTATTGGGCGGGATCGTTGTTGGTTAAATCGCAAAAAACAACCGGCTCCGTCGGGCAATTCAAGAACACCGGCGGCACATTGTCCACCACCTTAATGATTTGGGTGTAGGTGATGTAGCCATGGTTGCTGTAATTGCCGATGACCGTTGGACCAATATCCGAGTTCAAAGGATTCAGAATGGCATACGGCGCTGCCCAATTGGGGTTGTAATCACACCAGTACACCAAAGTCCATTTACGCAGCACCTTAAAGCAGGTTTTAGCGTTGTTGGTGTAAAAAATCTGGTCTTTTTGTGAAACGCCCACATTAAAATTGCAGCCGTATTGGGTAATTTGTGGATAAACCACCTCGGGTATCACGCCGCAACCATAAATAGTTACATCGTCTGGAAATTTGACGGTGTAGTAATTTTGGGCAGATAAACCGGAATTAAGCAGGAGCGCAAAGGCGCAGAGTAGGAATAAACGCATAAGGTTTTTGATTTTAAGCGTAAAAATACACTGCAAAGCCCCCTGACTGCGTTGTTAAAAATGACGCATGCACGACGAATGATCGCATAAACACGCATTTTGAACTACTTGAAATTGCTTGATTAAATATGCGCATTTATAAACAACTGATAGTCAGAATACATTCAAAATCAACAGTTTACCATGGCTTTTGTTATAGTATGAAAATACTATCCGTAACTTGGGGCGTTGTACCACGCTTTTAAAGCAAAAAATAAATTATCGCATGAAAGGTAAAAATTTCCGCACCCTGCACCCGCGCAAGCGTATCGCCCTCATTGCACACGACAACCAAAAAGACGACCTGATTGAATGGGCCATATATAACCGGCACATGTTGTCGCACCACGATTTGTTTGCGACCGGCACCACGGGTACCCTGCTAAATAAAGCCCTTGATTTGCACGTAGTCTGCATGCTCAGCGGCCCCTTGGGCGGCGATCAGCAAATCGGCGCCATGATCGCCGAAGGGAAAATTGATATGCTGATTTTCTTCTGGGACCCCATGGAAGCCCAACCCCACGACCCCGATATCAAGGCCCTCCTCCGCCTCGGCGCCGTCTGGAACATCCCCGTCGCCTGCGACCGCTCTACCGCCGATTTCCTACTCACTTCCCCACTGATGCAACAAGCCTATGAGGCCATTTTGCCCGATTATAGTGGGTATATTAAGCGGTTGATGAAGAAAGTGATGAATGATGAATGATGAATGATGAATGATGAATGATGAATGATGAATGATGAATGATGAATGATGAATGATGAATGATGAATGATGAATGATGAATGATGAATGATGAATGATGAATGATGAATGAAATTAAAATTGGCTCATAACCAACAAGTTATGAGCCAATTTTAATTTAAAACATACTTTACGCGCGCTTAAAAATCAAGCGTGAAACACCCTATTCATCATTCATCATTCATCATTAAAAAACTATCGTCCAAAATCATCCTCCAACCGAACAATATCATCTTCATCTGATGGATGGGCGGCGTCCACGTGTTGCCAGATTTCGGCTACAATGCCCCAGGCATCCACGCCTACTAAGCGGTGGCGCTCGCCTTGTTTCAGGTTGATTTCGTCGCCAATGGATAAGGCGCGTACGGGCGTTTGTTCGTCGGTATCACTCACCACTACCCCTGCCTGGCCGCCGATCACGCGCCAGATTTCGGCACGGCGGAAATGATATTGCCAGGAAAGGCGCTTTTGCGGTGCTACGACCAATATTTTTGGACTCAATTTGTCAAATCCGGCAAAATCGGCCATCGACTGGTTAGGAAAAAAGTGCTCCACAAACTGAGGAGCTTGGCTTTCATCCAATACAAAAAAACCACCCCACGGACGATTATGATCGTGAGCAGCAATGCGAAAACCCGCATCTACTAAAAATTGCGCAACAGCATCAAATACTTCAGGGGCAGGCGTAGCTGCCGAAAAATTAAGGGTAGTCATGTGTTCAGGTTTCGATGTAATCAAAAATCAAGACGGCCATACAAATTGGACATCCTGCTCCAAATCCGGGTGCAAACTTAATGCCACTGGACAACCATGCGCCGCTGCTTCCAACTTTTTTTGATCCAATTCGCTGAACGGACCAGCAGGCATGGTAATTTTCACGGTAATCTTGGCAATTCGCCGCGGATTGGCAGCCATTACTTTGGTCACTTCCGCATGCGCGCCGTCCATATTAATGCCGTGGTTGCGCGCACTAATACCCATGGTCGTGAGCATACAGGTGCCCAAAGAGGTGGCGGTGTTATCGGTGGGCGAAAATGCCGCGCCCAAGCCCTGATTATCCGGGGGCGCATCGGTGAGCACGGTGGTGCCGGAAAGCAGATGGGTGGCTTCCGTGCGCAAATTGCCTACATAAGTGATGGTAGCGGTCATACAGGTTCTACGTCTTTAGGTTTGAATGCTTCATTGTTCATGCCGTTGTCAATCGACTCCTCCTGCGGCAAATTGTCTTCCATGCGCTTGCGGATACGATCTTTTTTGGCGCGTTCTTCGTTCTCAATTTTATCGTACGCCTTGATGATTTCTTTCACCAACCGGTGCCGCACCACGTCTTCGGTAGTTAAATGCACCATACCGATGCCTTCCACCCCATCCAGAATTTCAATCGCCTGGCGCAAGCCCGAGCGCTGGTGGGTCGGCAAGTCAATCTGACTTAAGTCGCCCGTAATGATGCATTTGGCGGTCGGACCAATCCGCGTCAAAAACATTTTCAATTGCAACGGTGTGGCATTTTGTGCTTCATCGAGGATAATATAGGCGTTGTCGAGCGTCCGGCCGCGCATAAAGGCGAGCGGGGCAATCTCAATCACGCGGTTGTCCATGAAAAAGTTCAACTTATCCATCGGCAGCATATCATCCAGCGCATCGTACAAGGGGCGCAGGTATGGATCTACCTTTTCTTTCAAGTCGCCGGGCAAAAAACCGAGGTTTTCCCCTGCTTCAACCGCAGGACGGGTAAGGACGATCTTTTTGACCAATTTGTTTTTCAGGGCACGCACCGCAATCGCCACCGCCGTATAGGTTTTACCCGTACCGGCTGGTCCGAGTGCAAACACGATATCCTGGGTTTCGCTGGCTTCTACCAGTTTCTTTTGATTGCGGGTTTTGGCCTTGATTGGTTTTCCTTCCCGGCCAAACAAAATGGTACTGCCGGTCGAGCTGTCGCCGTTGACCGGAATACGCACTTCAAACGGATTTTCGCCGCCCAACAGGTCTTCCACCGTTTGAATGGGCAGTTCCGAATGCTCGCGCAAGTACCGAACCATCATTTCGAATTTGGCTTTAGCGGCCTGGGCGTCCTTTTTTTCGCCAGAAATTTTGAGGCTGTTGCCGCGCGAAGTAATCGTCGCATCAGCATAGGCTTTGCGTAAAAGGTTTAATTTTGCGTTGTTTTCGCCGTAGAGTTCAACGAGGTCTACGCCCTCGACGGTAAGAATGATTTCGCTCAAATGTTAAGTCCTCAAGTTTTTGGCAGCGGGAGGGATCAAACACACAACGGGTTGATTTTCATAGGGATGCGTTGCGGCTGGTCTCCATGCCAGATTTATTTTAAAATACCCGTTCTTTGCCCACAAATGTAAATGACTTGGGTCGCTTTTTCAACAGTTCAATGAAATGTTTAGTTCCTGAAAATATGCAGATTATCACCCTCACAACCGATTTTGGCACACAGGATTTTTATGCGGGCGCGCTCAAAGGCGCATTATTGCGTCGGCAGCCCCATTTGCAATTAATCGATATATCGCACGATATCAAGCCTTTTGACCTCGTTCAGGCCGCTTTTGTGGTACAAAACTGCTGGTCGGAGTTTCCGGAAGGCACCATCCACCTCGTGGGCGTGCATTGCGTGTACGCGCCCGAGGCGCATTTTATCCTGGCAAAACACGCGGGTCATTTTTTTATGGCACCGAATAATGGTATATTAAGTTTGTTGTTTGGCGGTGAAACGGACCTGGTCCTTCGCAATTTGGGGCCAGGCGCCGCCGAGCATTTTGCCGTTAAAAACGTATTTGCCGAAACCGTGGCGCAACTACTCAGCGGAATTGATTTTGAGGAGATTGGTCAGCCTGCAACCGAATTATTGCAACGCATCAGCATCCAGCCGGTCATCACCCGCACCCGCATCCGGGGCACCATCATGCACCTCGACAATTTCGACAATGCGATCGTGAACGTGCCCCGTGCAGTATTTGAAAAAGCCCGCAATGGCCGCAGTTTTTCGCTGTTTTTTAAACGCAACGACCCCATTTCGCACCTGAGCAACAATTACTCCGATGTTCCGATCGGCGAACCGCTTTGTTTGTTCAACGCTGCGGGTTACCTCGAAATCGCCATCAACATGGGCCGCGCCGCCAGTCTGCTCGGACTAAAAGTGGAAGATATTGTAGAAGTTGTGTTCGAATAATGCGTGTTTTATCGGATTCTTGGCGGAACTTTGCCCACCATTTCAGCAACATTTCACACCCTTCCCTTATTTGAAAGATATGCGTGCAATTCGCGAAACCAATTTTAATTTGCCCGGCCAAACCGCTTTTTACCGCGGAAAAGTGCGTGATGTGTACACCATCGGCGATCGCTTGGTGATGGTTGCCAGCGACCGAATTTCGGCGTTCGACCATATTTTACCCAAACCCATTCCCTTTAAAGGCGCGGTACTCAACCAAATTGCCCGCTATTTCCTGGAAGCGACCCGCGATATTTGCCCTAACTGGCTCATTAGCGCCCCCGACCCCAATGTGGCCATCGGGTACATGTGCGAACCAATTCGGGTGGAAATGGTCATCCGGGGTTATTTGGCTGGCCATTCCGCGCGCACGTACGCGGAAGGTTTACGCACCCTCTGTGGGGTAACACTGCCCGAGGGCATGCGCGAAAACGACCGTTTCCCGGAACCGATCATCACACCAGCCACCAAAGCCGATGAAGGACACGATGAAGACATTTCCAGGGAAGACATCCTGAAACAAGGCATCGTTGGTGAAGCAGATTACCTGCTCATGGAGCAATATACCCGCGCCCTGTTTCAACGCGGCACCGAAATGGCTGCCAAACAAGGCCTGATTCTGGTGGATACCAAGTACGAATTTGGCAAAAAAGACGGCCAAATTGTGCTGATGGATGAAATTCATACGCCCGATAGTTCCCGATATTTTTACGCGGAAGGCTACGAAGCGCGCCAGGCTGCGGGGGAGAAACAACGCCAACTCAGCAAGGAATTTGTGCGTGAATGGCTGATTGCCAACGGATTCCAAGGCAAAGATGGCCAGCAAATGCCCGACATGCCCGATACTTTTGTACAGGAAATCACCGACCGCTATGTGGAACTGTACGAACTGCTCACAGGAATGCCTTTTGAACGTCCATCCGACACAGAAGATGTGCTCCAACGCATCGAACAACATATAATCAAGGCATTATCCTAAACCGGAACACGGTATGAATACGAAGAATATGCGTGTGCTGGGTGCCTTTGCTCTCTGCACTTTTGCCGAATTGCTGGGCGAAATCACGGGCGATCGCCAATTGATCCTGTATTCCAAACCCTTGCTGATGCCCTTGTTGGGCGTTTGGCTGTTTTTGGAAACGCGTCACTTCGCCCCGCAATTTCGAAATATTATGCTGCTCGGACTGGTTTTTGCCACCCTGGGCGATACATTATTGCTTTTTTCGAGCGGACCAGCAGGCGGCATTTACTTTTTGCTGGGACTTGGGGCCTTCTTATGCATGCAGTTATGCTACATCGCGTTTTTTACCCGTTTTGCAGGATTGAAACAGGGTTATTTAAAGCAAAAACCGTTGCATTTCGCTGCTTACCTCGCCTATTTGGCGGTGTTACTGTTCCTGCTCTGGCCCGGCATTCCAGCACCCATGAAAATTCCAGTTGCCATATATGCGGCCGTATTGACCACCATGGGACTCAGCGCCCACAACCTGCGGGGCACCATTTCGGGCGATGCTGCCATGATGACGTTTTACGGTTCCCTGTTATTTATCGCCTCTGATAGTATCCTGGCAATCAATAAGTTCGGCCTGGCTTTCGACGACGCGAACATCGGTATTATGGTTACCTACATTGCGGGCCAATGGCTGATTGTAAGTGGTGCAGCGGTGTTGGTGAAGGAGCGGAAGGGTTCGTAAACACCGAATATCGAACACCGAATATCGAAGTTGTGCATGGCGTGAATAGCACCTATCGCTTGCGCGAGGTTCTACCTCGTGCATCCATCTGTCGGGTTCTACCCGTTTTCCGTCCTCGGGTAGAACCCGAAGGAAGGGCGCACGAGGTAGAACCTCGCGCGAGCGGGTAGAACCTCGCGCGAGCGGGGAAAGCATTTCTTTTTCCTACTTGGTTACTTTAATATTCAAGGTATCCGCTCCAACACCGGTAAAAATGCCCAATCCATTGGTGACATTGGTGTAGGGTGCCGACAAGTTTTGCGAGTTATCGCTGGTGCTGCGCGTGAGAGAAACGTATTCCGCATTGACCCGATAAAGAATGACGCGGTGGTTTCCATAGTAGCTAAAACTTTGAAAACCAAGCTCGTAGGAATTGGTTTGCTCCGGACTGTTGCTAAAATTCGGCCTTGGGCGGTCATCATCTCCCATATCATTAATCAGTTCGGGATCCGATTCGATATTCACCACCGCAACCTGATAATATTCGCCGATGGTATTGTCCCAGGTTAAGTCAATGGGGTCCGGAAATTCAGGTAAAGTACCTCCACCACCAATATCAAACGAAGGCACTTTGATCGAACTAGCTGATGCTTTGAAATTGGCAGGAGCCTCCGGAACGATGGTACTGGCGCTCACCTCCCGATTGTTATAAGTAAAATGCAGGCGGTAGGTTTTGCCCGCTATTGGTTTCCAGGTATTATCGGCAACGTAAGCACCTTCTGAATTTTGGGTTAATAAGTGCTCTACCCCCTCCGATTCAATATAAACCGCAAGATTAGGCAGGTTGAGTGCGCTGGAATCCGTGACGCCGTACGCCAATTGCCGGGTGATTTGCACTATGGGTGTTTGCCCTGCTTCCAAATAAGCCGAAACAACGGGCAGCACATCGGGCGATACTTCGCTTAAATCCGATTTTTCACAGGCATAAAGGAATGCAAAGAGCAAAGTGAATAGGCCAAGTTTTTTCATCATCGAAAATTTTAGCGGAGTTTGAAAGAGAAGGTAATGTTCGGCGTAAGTCCCAGGTAATTCACATCGGTCCCAACTACCTGATTGTCAATAATTTCAAATGTTTTATACCACACATTGCGTCGGTTGTACAAATTGAAAATACTGAATCCCAAACTGCTGGGCGCGGTGCCCAAGAAAAAATGATAGGTCGCAGCCACGTCGAAGCGGTGGTAATCGGGCAAGCGCAGCCCGTTTTTCGAACTTACATTCAGAATGTCCTGGGTTTCGCCGTTCAGCAATTCAATTTGGTAGCCACCGGTTGGGGCCGTGTAAGGTCGGCCGGAAGCAAAAATCCAGGTGGCTGAGAAGTCCCATTTGTGCCATTTGTACAAGTTGATAATTTTAAACTCGTGGGTGACATCGTTGGCGGCGTAAAAATCATTTTCGCCATACACGGGGAAATTGTTCCGCACATCCCCAATCGTGTAGCCGATCCAGCCATTCCATTTCCCATACTTTTTTTGCACCAAAAAATCGATCCCTTGTGCAATCCCGGTGCCCTGAAAAAAGGCTTCCTCGTAGGAAATATTGTTAAAAGAAGGGGTAAAACGCAATGAATACTCGGACAAACCACTCAACGCTTTGTGATAAGCCTCCACATCAAAAAGCCAGTCTTTGTTTTCATAACTCGCACCCAGGACAAACTGGTCGTTGCGCGAAACAGGCAAACGATCATTATCGGCCAGCACCCAAAAATCGCGGCTACTTTGCAATAAATCTTCCCGGATTACCCGTTTGGCAAACTGATAATAACGCCCTGCCGAGCCCTTCAACTTGATTTTATCGGTCATCTGCCACTGCACATTCACGCGCGGCTCGTAATAGTTTTTGCGGGTTTGGTCAAAATAATTGAGCCGCACACCAGGCGTCATCACCAGTTTGTTGTTGAATAATTGTATCCGGTCCTGCACATACCCGCCGTATAAATTGCCTTTGGTACTACGGTCAATCACCGTGCTAGTGTCATTTTGCGCATACGTATATTTGATATCGTTGTTGGTGATAAATCCGCCAAATTCAATTTGATTGCTTTTGTTGAGTTTCCATTCAAAATCAGATTTCACCGTCAAATCGCGCAAGTCATTGTCTTCAAAAGTGCCCCGTTTGATGGTTTCTTCCTCTCCATCGGCATTGGTAATATTGCCATCCACGGAGCGGTCGCGGCGAGAGAAGTACTGCGAATAACTAACCAAAGTGTTGTTGTAAAAACGATCGTTCCAGCGCCGCGACCATTTCATACTGGAACCCGTATTGCCCCATTTGGTCAAATCGGTGATGTTAATGCTAAAATTTACCCCTTGATCCTGTAAAAAGGAAGGTAGTTGTGGCCGGATCGAATTGTCTAATTTGTCGGTCCCATTGTAAAAACTAAAAGAAACCACATCTTTGGTCGTCGGGCGCCAGGTTACTTTTGCATTCAAATCATAAAAATAGGACGTCACACTCGATCCAAACTGATTGGCAAAAGGCGAACTATTTTCTTCGCTTTCCCCGCTAAATCGGTCAAAAACCTTGTTGTACAACGGGCCTTTCCAACTGCGCCGCGCCGCCACAATGGTCGTCACTTTCTCCCCCATCGGCTGTTCCAAATACACATTGGCACTCAGAAAGCTGACATCCCCGCCCATGTTGAACCCGCGGTTGTTGCCATCTTTACCCGTAATTTCCGCCACCGACGACAAACGGCCCCCAAATTTTGAGTCGAATGCGCCTTTGTACAATTGCACATCCTTTACCGCATTGGCATTAAACGCCGAGTAAAAACCGAACAAATGGTCCACATTGTACACCGTAATGCCGTCAAACAGCGTAAGCGCCTGGTCGGGTGTGCCGCCACGCACATACAGTCCGGAGGTATGTTCGTTGGCGGCACTAATCCCGGGCATTAACTGAAACGATCTAAAAATATCTTTTTCGCCCAACGATGGCAGCGCGGCAATTTGCGAGGGCGTCATTTTGAGCATCGACACCTCTTTATTGGTTTGCATCAATTCCGCGCGTTCGGCGCTGACGGTAATTTCAGCGATTTGTGCCGTGATGGCGTGCATTTCAATCACGAGCCCCTTCAAATTCAAATCCGGCGTAAGAAACAGGGTAACCGGTTCATAACCTAAATAAGTAAAAACGAGGGTACTGGTATCGCTTGGCACCTCCAGAATGGTAAAATAGCCATCCACATTGGTACTACTACCTGCCTTGGAGCCCGGCGATTTAACACTCACAAAAGGCAGATGCTCGCCCAATATCGCGTCTTGCACAATACCTTCTACCGTAATGTTTTTGCGTTTGGCCGCCCCGGTATAGGATTTTGTTTTAGCAATCGCCTGCGCATTGGGATTTTCATAGCGCCCCAGGATATGGATCGCGCCATCTTCCGCCTGAAAAAACTTCAGTTTGCGCGGCTGACAGATCGTCTCCAAAAAATCGTCGAGGCTTTGTTTAAACGGGCGCTCGGTAATCGCCAACCGGCTCAGTTTTTCCACATCGTACACAAACCGAACCTTGTGTTCTTTGGCAATGTCCTCCAGCACCTCATTGAGCCAGCCGGAATACAATTTGTCCACTTTAATGTCTGCAAGTTGTTGTCCGTTCACCACCGAAACGGACAACAACAGCATGCTGATCCATAGTATTTTCTTCATAAGGAAAGTAGTTTTGTGCTTATAACGCCCAAAATTGGGCACTTGTAAGCACGCTTTCCTTTATAATCGGTAATCGGGAAGAATGTCTCGGGGAACGGAAATTGAACACCGAATTTCGAAATAAGGTGCGCTGCAATTGGCTTTTGGTAGATGTTGAGCCAGAAGCCACACTACTGGACATTTTTATTTCGCGCAGATGTTACGCAAAAAAAAGCAGGTGTTACGCAGAAAAATCTGTGTAACATCTGCGAAAATATATCTGTGTTGCATCTGCGCGAAAAATATCCAGTAGTGTGGCCAGAAGCAACGCGCTACTTCGAAATTCGGTGTTCGGTGTTCGATATTCGATATTCACTTACTCTTTAACAACCTTCAAACACCAAATCCCATCCCCCTGCCGAACATGCAACACATACATGCCCGGCTCCAGCGATTGCACCGAAGTGCGGCTGCGCTGAAAATTCTTTTCGCGCCATTGCCGCACCGTGCGGCCTTGCATATCCACCAAAATAAAATCCGTGATGCCATTATACGGTGTTTCGGTGCGGATCTCCAGCACATCCTGCACCGGATTCGGGAACACCTGAATACCATCCGTTTGCAACAAAACAGGCTTTGTGCTGGTCAGCAAGGTGCTGTCGAGGATGATATTTTCATCGCCGGGGGCATACACGGCCACCGTGGCGAAGAGATAAAGCATTTCGTCGGTCGTTCTTTCGCCCCACTTTACGTCTTGTGGCGGAAAATTCGGGTTATCCGGATTGTTTTCGGTGTTGTCGTACACCACTTCTGCCCGCGACACCCGGTTTCCAGCCAAACGCAAGGGTTTGCGCAGCGTGTACGTGCCTTGCCAGTAAAAATCCCATTTTGGAATATCAATCAGCGGAATGGTATCGGTAAAACCAGGACGGTAAGAATAGGCCTTGAACGACTTGCACACCACGTGCGCATGCGGTGTAAGGGAAAAAATAGACAGTGCAGCACCGCCCGTTAAGGCTGCAATGGGCAATTCGCCAATGAGCGTGCGTTCTGTATTGGCAGGGATCAAAAAGGGCGGATTGACCAGGCCAAAAGACGAATCGGCGGCAACCAAAGCGCCGTAATACAGTTCGCGGGGCGGGTTGTTGGTCAATTTCAGGTTCACATGCGAGCCTTCATCGGTTTGATTGAGATGGCCTGGTGCAAAGTGCAGTTCGAGGATAAAATAGCCATTGGCCGGAATGCGGTAGCCAAACTTGGCAGGCATCTTAATAGGGGTGCCACCGGGCGTCCATTCGCCAATGAGGGATGCGTTTTCGGTAATATCGCCCACCATACCGTTGGTTTTAAAGCCCGGACCCGGATCCGCCTGATCACGCAAGAGCGGTTCATTGGTCGGGTCGGTGTACAGGACCATGTGATGGATAATGGCATCGTTGCCCGGTACAATTTCAATTTCATTAAAAAACGCATCCACACTCACCCCGGTCGGAATGACAAAAGCGCGGTATTCATCCGTCCATTGTTGAATGGTATAGGCGGGTGTTTCGATCACCATATCCACGGCGGTCAGTTGGCTGCCATTCACAAAATTGGGCAAAGGTGGCGCTTGCGATAAGTCGCCCGGCAATTGATCGCCGGTAACCCATTCCGCAATTTGCTGGATTTGTGCATCGCTGAGGTAGTTTTCGTCCTTGAAATGGCGATACGCCGGATTAGCGCGCCAAGGCGGCATGTTGCGTGATTCGACCGCAGCCAGCACCGAAGCCGCGTTGTTCTTCGCATCCGACCAGGTTTCGAGCGGAAAGTTGCCCACGCCGCCCACGCGGTGGCAGGTAACACAATGGTCGTACAGAATCGGGGCGATGTCGGTGGCCCAGGTGATCGTTTGAGCGTTCAGCACCCCAACAGATACGGTAAAAAAGACAAGGAAGAAAGGTAGTTTCATAAAAAATTGCTTAATTTTTAGTTGTACAAATCTATGACAGATAATTCGGCAGGCACCCTAATGCGTTAGGGGAATATTTTTAAATGAATATCGAACACCGAATATCGAACACCGAACACCGAAATGAGGCGTTCCTCGTGGCTAAACAAACGGCCAAAAGCCAACGGTAGCGCACCCTTATTTCGAAATTCGGTGTTCGGTGTTCGATATTTTCTAAATCGGTAGCCCCCTTTATTTCGAAATTCGGTGTTCGGTGTTCGATATTTGGCGCTCGGCGCTCGGTATTTAATCGAATTTCCAATGAATCGAATAAAAACCATAAAAAACCCACCATCCCCTAAACAATTTTAGCCGCGACGCCGCCCCCAAAGCCCTGAAAGGGCGACACACCCAGCCACGGGTGTAAGCCCGTGGGATAGGGCGAATGCCCGTGTGGGATAGGGCGAATGCCCGTGGTAAATGGGGGCGAGGGACGTGGGACGTGGGACGTGGTCACGCAGCATGTTCGTGGGAAACGGGCATGTTCATCGTCACGCGGGCGTGTACATGCTCACGCGGGCATGTTTGCGGTCAATGCGCGCGTATCCTGGGACTATGATCTTTTCAACGGGCGTTCGCCCTTTTACGATGGGCATTCGCCCTTCCCACACGGGCATTCGCCCATTACCATACGGGCATTCGCCCTTTTTCCACGGGCATTCGCCCTTCCCCACGGGCTTACACCCGTGGCTGGGTGTGTCGCCCTTTCAGGGCTGGGAGGTGCGGTTAGGATAAAATGGGCAATAATGATGGTCAAAATGACGGATATTGAGCCATAAACACCCTATAAATTGAAAATCGCCCCTTTCCATCTAACATCTTAAATCATGTAATCTTAATTCTTAAATCCGCTCCGTCCAATCAAAAACAGAAAATCCAATCGGAAATCGAAATCACAAATATCTTAATTTGCATAATACAAATGCTCATTTTTAAAATTCGTTGGGGCTACGCCCCAAACACTCATCACTCATCACTGTTGAAAGTCAATAAATCGTGTCAAAAAAATAGTCAAAAAATCGTGTCAAATTTACGCCATCTTTAACTGTTTAAAAGACAGTCATTTATGGGGCAAAAATTGACATTCGAGCAAATTTCGTTCATTGAAAAGCAATTTAAGTCGGGCAGTTCTGCAAAAGAGATTATTCAATTGAGTGGTCTTGGTCTGCGTGTTGTTCGGAAATACATTA
>Ga0247844_1005540_pt1 | contig 16016 bp, 16 predicted proteins | sample LaCtaG_FD_192421 | JGI IMG/M metagenome (GOLD analysis project Ga0247844, IMG submission 192421) | Freshwater microbial communities from meromictic Lake La Cruz, Castile-La Mancha, Spain - LaCruzMarch201714.5m_1 | ecosystem: Environmental > Aquatic > Freshwater > Lake | place: Spain: Castile-La... | reverse complement strand
ACAGTTTGAATTTTGTAATGAAATAATATCTTCCTCTCCTAATTCTTCTAAATGATCAACAGATAAAGCTCCTAATTCGATTGCTTTTGTAACAGCTCCCAGCACAGAAAATTGATTTACGTGTACTTTTGGAATTAATCCATGTTTTTTTCCAGCTTCAATTATTTCTGACATTTCATCCACTGAAAAATAGTTACGTTCACAAAAAACATCAATATAATCAGCTAAATTTTCACTTTCAATAATTGGTAACATTTCATTGATAATCAAATCAATGTATCCTTTGTGATTATCTTTATAATTAAGTGGAAATGCATGAGCACCTAAAAAAGTAGCTTTGATATCAACTTTGTTTGATTCTTTTAAACGATTAATCACTCGCAACATTTTGATTTCAGAATCGACACTCAAACCATATCCTGATTTAATTTCAATTGCCCCAGTACCACAAGCTATCATTTTTTCAATTCTTTCCTGAGCTAATTGAAACAACTCGTCTGCTGTCATCTCAGCAAGTTTTCTGGCTGAATTTAATATTCCACCACCTTTTGCTGCGATTTCCTCATAACTTAAACCCTGAATTTTAGCTACAAATTCTTCTTCTCGGGTTTTAGCAAAAACGGTATGGGTATGTGAATCACAAAAAGCAGGCAATACATAGCGGCCGTCAGCATCCACAACTTCTAAATCGCGCCAATCTGTTATTCCTTCCCAATCTTCCATCAAACCATAAGCAACTACTTCATTATCTTCCAATGCCAAAAAAGCATTCTCAAGTATAGGTAGTTCCTGCATTTCTTTACCTTTTCGAATAGCAGGTAAATTTTCTCCTACTTGTACTAAACCTTTAATGTTTTTAATTAGAATCTTTTGCATGAGCGTATTTTTACAAATATAAGTTAGAAAAGTTACCCATTTGAAAAGCAAACTTAAATCAAAACAAAAAGGAATAAAATTCAAATTTCCAAAGTCCTATTATCTTTGCAAAAAAAAATAATGACAGATAAACCCGTTCGCGTACGTTTTGCCCCATCTCCAACAGGTCCATTACACATGGGTGGAGTTAGAACAGCTCTTTATAATTATTTATTCGCAAAGAAAAATAATGGAACTTTTATTATTCGTGTTGAGGATACCGATCAAACTCGATTTGTTCCAGGAGCACAAGAATATATAATGGAAGCTTTAGCTTGGTGTGGAATTATGCCAACTGAAGGACCAGGGATTGGTGGAGATTTTGGACCCTACATTCAATCTGAAAGAAAAGATTTATATCTACCTTACGCAGAACAGTTGGTAAAACAGGAAAAAGCTTATTATGCTTTTGATACAGCTGAGGAACTAGAAATCATTCGTGAGCAAGCAAAACAGATGGGAATGCCTAATTGGCAATACAATAGTGTAACTCGTTCTTCGCTAAGAAATTCCTTAACATTACCTCAAACTGAAGTTGATCGCTTATTAGCTGAAGATGCTCAATATGTAATACGAATGAAAATGCCTCGAAATCGAGATATTCGTTTTCATGATTTAATTCGTGGCTGGGTTGTAGTGAACACAAATAATTTAGATGATAAAGTTCTTTTCAAAAGTGATGGAATGCCAACTTATCACTTGGCAAATATCGTTGATGATTATTTAATGAAAATTTCGCACGTTATTAGAGGCGAAGAATGGCTTCCATCTGCTCCTTTACATGTGATGTTGTATGAAGCTTTCGGTTGGGATGCTCCCGAATTTGCTCATTTACCCTTGTTGTTGCGTCCGGATGGAAATGGTAAACTTTCTAAAAGAGACGGAGATCGCTTAGGATTTCCAGTTTTCCCAATTGATTGGACCACAGCTGAAGGTGAACTTTACTCTGGATATAGAGAAAAAGGTTATTTTAAAGATGCTTTCATTAATATGTTAGCATTATTAGGTTGGAATCCTGGAACAACGCAAGAAATATTCGCTTTAGATGAACTTGTTGAAACATTTAGCTTGGAACGTGTTTCAAAAGCAGGTGCTAAATTTGATCCTGATAAAACGAAATGGTTTCAACAACACTATTTGCGTGCGCATTCTGATTTAGAATTGGCAGAATTGCTAATCAAACATACGGATGGTTCACATTCTTTGGAAAAATTAGAAATCGTTTGTCACTTAATGAAAGAAAGAGCAACATTCGTTCAAGATATACTTGTAGATGGAGCTTATCTTTTGACTCGACCATTAGTTTTTGACAAAGAAACAATCAAAAAGAAATGGAAATCAGAAACTTTTTCTTTAGTTAAAGATTGGTTAGAGGAATTAAAATCAATTGAAAACTTTGTAGCAGCTGAAATTGAAACAACTTTTAAATCCTTTTTAGCTAAAAAGGAAGTTGGAATTGGCGCTGTACTTTTGCCTTTTCGATTAAGCGTAACGGGTGTTGGAGCAGGACCTGGCATGTTTGATATTGCAGCTTTTTTAGGTAAAGAAGAAGTTGTTCAAAGAATAGAAATTGGTTTAGTTACAATAGAATCTATTTTCAATGAAGCATAAAATAGAAGTAAATGGAATTCAGCTTTATGCATTTCATGGTTGTTTAGAAGAGGAAGCTCGAATTGGCGGAAATTATCAAGTTGATGTTATAATTTCAACGGATTTCGCTGAAGCTGCATTATCGGATGATTTGACTAAAACGGTTGATTATGTTGCAGTTAATCAAATTGTTGCCGAAGAAATGGCCATTCGATCTAAACTAATCGAACATGTTGGACTGCGCATTTTAAATCGATTGAAAGCCGAGATTACTCATACAGCGAATTATAGTGTACGAATTGTAAAAATTTCTCCACCTATAAATGGAGATGTTCAAAATGTCGCTGTTGTTTTGGAAGATAAAAAACACTGAATTTGAACCTTTGTACAAACTTCAAATTAACTTAACTTTCAATTTCTAACTTTACTTATATTTGCCAAATGTCAACCAATATACTATATCTTTCCTACGATGGAATGACTGATTCTTTAGGTCAATCGCAGGTTTTGCCTTATTTAAAAGGTCTCACAAAAGAGGGCTATAAATTTCATATTATAAGTTTTGAGAAACCAGAGCGATTTGAAAAATTTAGAAATGATATTCAAGCAATTTGTGATGAAAACAACATTATTTGGCATCCGCTAACTTACACAAAGAATCCACCTTTGCTATCAACAATTTACGATGTTCGCCGCATGCGTTCATTAACGAGAAGTCTTCATAAAATACATAATTTTAAAATAATTCATTGTAGAAGTTACCTTTCAGCAATGGTTGGATTAGGAATGAAACGTTCCTTCGGAACTAAATTCCTTTTCGATATGCGTGGATTTTGGGCAGATGAACGAGTGGAAGGTAAAATTTGGAGTTTAAAAAATCCTGTTTTTAAAATAGTTTATAATTTTTTCAAAAAGAAAGAAAAAGAATATTTTTTAAATGCTGATTATATTGTTTCCTTAACACATGCGGGAAAAAAAGAAATAACATCTTGGAAAGGCTATGAACATTTAGAGAGTAGGATGGAGGTTATTCCTTGCTGTGTTGATTTGGATAAATTCGATTCAACTAAAATTACTTTAGAACAAAAAAAGGAGGCAAGAGCAACATTTAATTTCTCTGAAAATGATCGAATTCTTGGTTATGTTGGCTCTATTGGTACGTGGTATATGTTAGATGAAATGTTGCAGTTTTTTAAAACGTATCAATCCAATTGTCCAACAGCCAAGTTTTTATTTATTTCTGGTGAAAATCGTTCGATTATCGTTGAAAGAGCCAAATTTTTCGAAATTGATGAAAATTTGATTTACGTTAAGTCAGTTTTGCATAGTGAAGTTGCAAAATTCATCTCAATTTTTGACGCATCCGTTTTTTTTATTATTCCAACATTTTCAAAAACAGCTTCCTCTCCCACTAAACAAGGAGAACTAATGGCAATGGGGATTCCGATTTTTTGTAATAGTGGAGTAGGGGATACCGAATGGGTTGTTAATCAATATCATGCAGGAAATGCTTTAGAATTAGAACCAGTCATGGATTATTCTAAATTCGATTTTACGCTTTCAAATTTTGATATCGAAAAAACAAAATTTGGAGCAAAAGAATTCTATGGTTTGGAAACAGGTGTTTCGCGTTATCTTAAAATTTACAATTATCTTTCCGCTAAAAATTAAAAGTTTGTCAAAGAAAAAAATACTTTTTATTGCACCCTATCCGCACAACGAAGCGCCATCACAACGTTTTCGTTTTGAGCAATATTTGGACTATTTTAAAGAAAATGAACTCGATATTAGTTTTTCACCTTTTTTAGATGCAAAAACTTGGAAAACTCTATATTCTGAAGGAAATGTTGCCAAAAAAGGAATGGGAATAATGAGAAGTTTTTTAAAGCGATTTCTTTTGCTTTTTACACTTTACAAATACAATAAAATTTTCATACATCGAGAAGCAGCACATATTGGTCCTCCAATTTTTGAGTTTTTAATAGCTAAAGTGTTGAGAAAGAAATACATCTATGATTACGATGACGCCACTTGGTTGCCAAATTACAGTGAAACAAATGCTTCTTTTCATCGCTTAAAAGCTTATTGGAAGGTAAGATACTGCATTAAATGGGCGCATCATGTTACACCAGGAAATGAATATTTGGCGAATTATGCGAAAAAATACAATGAAAAGGTAACTATTATTCCAACTACAATTGATACTATTAATCACCACAATCTTGAAACGGATTATGAGGTATCAAAACCAGTAATTGGTTGGACTGGAACACATACAACGATGCGTTATTTGGATTTTTTGGTTCCAATAATTTCAGAATTAGAAAAGAAATTTGAGTTTGATTTTTTGATTATTTCCAACGAAGCTCCGACTTACCATTTAAAATCCTTGAAATTTATAAAATGGGCTCATGCAACAGAAATTCAAGATTTAGCTAAAATCTCAATCGGAGTTATGCCTTTAGAACAAGATGTTTGGTCGGAAGGAAAATGCGGATTTAAAGGTTTGCAATACATGGCTTTAGGAATTCCAGCTTTGATGTCTCCTGTTGGTGTAAATAATCAAATTCTTGAAGATAAAGTGAATGGTTTTCTAGTTAAAACTCCACAAGAATGGAAAGATTGTTTAGAAGAACTTTTAACAAACAAGGAACTTAGAAAAAAAATTGGACAAGCTGGAAAACAAACAGTTATAAATCGATATTCAGTTTTGGCTAATCGAGATGTATATTTAAATCTATTGAAATGAAATTAGTATTCGCTACTCATAATTCGAACAAAGCCAAAGAAATACAATCATTGCTTCCTGACGACTTTCAAATTCTGACTTTAACTGAGATTAATTGTATAGCTGAAATTCCAGAAACGGCTGAAACTTTAGAAGGAAACTCTTTGTTAAAGGCTCAATTTGTTTCAGATAATTACAATTTGAATTGTTTTGCTGATGATACAGGTTTGGAAATTGATGCATTAAATGGAAGGCCGGGTGTTTATTCAGCACGCTTTGCCGGAGAAGAAAAAAATGCTGAAGCGAATATGAATCTTGTTCTTTCAGAATTAGAAAATGAAAGTAATCGAAAAGCACAATTTAGAACTGTTATTACATTGATTTTGAATGAAAAAACGATTCTATTTGAAGGAGTTGTTAAAGGTGAAATAAGTACAGAAAAACGAGGAACAGATGGTTTTGGTTACGATCCAATTTTTATTCCAGAAGGGCAAAGTAAAACTTTTGCTGAAATGACACTATCAGAAAAAAATCAACAAAGTCACCGAGCTCGAGCTTTTGAAAAGATGATTGATTTTTTAAAATCCTTTTAAACTTTTAATTTAAATAACTGATTTATATATAACTAACCACTTTTATTTACATATATAATTTAAGTAAAAATTAAAGTTACAACTTAACAAAATGGAATTCTTTTGTTAGTTGAACATATTCATTTGTGTAGGAATTATCAGCATTTCGAATGTAAAAGTCGGTAACAGCTAAATTCGATTGCTTTTTTTGAAATTGAAAAATGATGCGTGTGTTTGGTTTGTTTACTTTGGCGTGAATTTTAATCAATTGTTTACAGAAAAGTTGATTTTCACAAGCAATTTTTTGAATATCTGTTTGTAGTTGAAAAGGAAGAATCAACCAAAAATCGCCATCTTCACTTAAGATTCGATTCACTAAACGAAATAACTCCGCTAATTCGTTGCTGTCACTGTGTTTCGCTCGGTTGTAATCTAAATTTTCTCCGATTATCGATTCTAAATGATAAGGTGGATTGGAGAAAATTAAATCGTAGTGCTTTTGAAAATCGATCATTAAATAATCACCTTCTAAACATTTCAAGCGATTGGACCAAACAGATTGGTCAAAATTAAAGGAACATTCAGCCGCTGCAAGAGAATTAATTTCAATAGCATCTAGTTGGATTTCAATATTTTTTTGAGCTACCATTAACGATAGCACACCTGTTCCAGTTCCTAAATCTAAACCCAGCTTTTTGTTGTTTGCGTCGATAAAAGCACCGAGCAACATAGCATCCGTTCCAACTTTTAATGGATTATTGGCTTGTTTAACGTCAAATTGCTTGAAACGAAAAACAGACAAATTAATAAGCTTTAGCGAAAATTACTCTACCAGCAGAAGGTTTTCCTGTTACCATACAAACTCCTTCTTCTGGCTCTTGATCTAAAGCAATGCAACGAATCGTAGCTTGTGTTTCTTCTTTGATTTTTGATTCGGTTTCTTTCGTTCCGTCCCAATGTGCTAAGAAAAATCCACCGCCATCAATTTGACTTTTGAACTCATCGTAAGTATCAACTTTCTTCGTGTTTGCTGCTCTGAAAGCTTTTGCACGTTCAAAAAGATTCGTTTGAATTTCACCTAATAGGTTTTCGATAAATGCATCTAACCCTTCAAAATCAACTGTTTGTTTTTCTTTCGTATCGCGACGTGCAATTTCTGCTTTCCCATTTTCCAAATCTCTTGGTCCCATTGCCACACGAACAGGAACACCTTTCACTTCGTAATGTGCAAATTTCCATCCTGGTCTACGGTTGTCATCATCGTCAAATTTGAAAGAAATACCACGAGCTTTTAATTTCACAGCTAATTCTTTCATTTTTAAAGTGATAGCTTCCAATTCATCTTCTGTTTTGTAAATTGGAACTGCAACCACTTGAATTGGAGCCAAAGTAGGAGGTAGGACCAAGCCTTCATCATCGGAATGTGTCATAATCAAAGCGCCCATCAAACGGGTAGAAACGCCCCAAGAAGTTGCCCAAACGTAATCTAATTTTCCTTCTTTGTCCGCAAATTTCACTTCAAAAGCTTTCGCAAAGTTTTGCCCTAAAAAGTGAGAAGTTCCAGCTTGTAAAGCTTTTCCATCCTGCATCATTGCTTCAATACACAATGTATCTTCAGCACCAGCAAATCGTTCGCTTTCTGATTTTCTTCCTTTAATTACAGGCATTGCCATATAATTTTCAGCGAAATCAGCATAAACTTCTAACATTTGCTCTGCTTCTGCAATTGCTTCAGCTTTGGTTGCGTGAGCGGTGTGTCCTTCTTGCCAAAGAAATTCTGTTGTACGTAAAAACAAACGTGTACGCATTTCCCAACGTACAACATTCGCCCATTGATTTATTAAAATCGGTAAATCTCTATAAGATTGAATCCAGTTTTTGTAGGAGTTCCAGATGATTGTTTCAGAAGTTGGACGAATGATTAATTCTTCCTCCAATTTTGCTGTAGGGTCTACGATTACGCCGCTTCCATCTTCCGCATTTTTTAAACGATAATGAGTTACAACGGCACATTCTTTAGCAAAACCGTCCACGTGACTTGCTTCTTTACTCAAGTAAGATTTAGGAATTAACAAAGGAAAATAAGCGTTTGAGTGACCTGTCTCTTTGAATTTTACATCCAAAATATCTCTCATTTTTTCCCAAATAGCGTAGCCATAAGGTTTGATAACCATACAACCGCGAACGTCTGAATGTTCAGCTAAATCTGCTGCATAAACCAAATCGTTGTACCATTTCGAATAATCTTCTGCTCTTGTAACGCTTTTCTGTGCCATATTCCAATAAATAAATAGGTTGCAAAGTTAATCATTTGAAACAACTGGACAATTTGGAAAAATTTATTGTCTTGAGCTAAAAAATATTAACACTTGGCATTCCTTCATCTGTAACTTTAAGAAAAATTTATGAATTTGGATTTGAAATGGAATTGGTCATTTCTGGAAATAAATTAAAACCCAATCATTCCTCTCGAAATTATAGAAAATCAAAAGCGAGGGTTTTAATGTTGTTGGGGAATCGATTTAGGTAGCTGTTAGATAGCCAATTATACATGTTTTCTCTAAAAAATTAATCCATATAGGGTTTAAAAAAGTTTAAATCAACTTCATATATTGTCTTAGGTTTTAGTCCAAGCTCTACTTGTTCAAAAAGTTCAATTAATTTTGAAGCATCAATTAATTCAATTGGAGGTGCTCCATCTCTTGAAGCTTCTCTTTTTGCATCTTCAGAAAAAGTTCCAGTTGTTAAAATTATACCTTTCTCGGCTCTTCCAATCATTGCATTTCTAAAATCACCTACCTGAGCTCTTGAAACTGTTCCTTTATAACGCTTGCACTGAAATAAAACTTTAATACTTACAAACGGATTTAACTCTAAAGTTCCATAACCATCTATTCCACCATCATGAGATCCACCTGTAACTTTCACGTTTTCAAAACCATGCTCACGTAAAAGTCTCTTACATAAATCCTCAAATCCTTTAGGTGTTACTTGTTGAAGTACTTCTAATAAATTAGGTTTTAAAGTGTGTTCAATGTTTTCAGGTTCATCTTCTTCTTGTTCTTTTATTATTTCAGATTCGGATTTTGATTTTCTTGCTTTTTGGTTAATCTCAACCCATTTAAGAAAAATTTCGCGTCCTTGAGACTCAGATAACTTTGTATTCAAACCAGTTGATGTAAGAATCCAAATCCCTTTACTATTTGCATCTAAAAGACCTTCCCATACAAGATATTGTCTAGCCCAAGCAACTTGATTATAAAATTTTGGAATTCCAGTTTTCGTTGTTTCTTCCAATATTTCATCTGCAATATTCAAATTTTTCGCAACTTGGTTTGTAACTTCTTTTGGTTTTCCAGATCCACCTAATTCTCTAAGAGCATCAAGAAGTGGACCCATCCATTTTGGAAATGTTGATTGCTTATTTTTCTTAACTGTCATATTTGTAAAATTAAGAAAAATTTAAAAAAGATTTAAGCTTCATTTTGTATTATAATTAATATTATGTTAAATAGAATAATCTAGAATATGCTAACCAATAATATCAACATCTAATAAGATTAATATAATCATAAAAAACAACTCCTCAAAATCGCATCATTCCGAGTTAGAACTTCTATTCTTTCCATCCCTCGTAACCGTTATGTAGATCGTACACTTTTTTGAAACCGGCTTTTTTCAAATCTTTTGCAGCGGACAAACTTCTACCACTAGCTGCACAGTAAATCAACTCAGTTTTGTTCTTATCAAGCTTTGAAACATTCTATAAGAACTTTGGCGAGAAATAATCGATATTTACTGAACCAGCAATTTTTCCATCAGCAATTTCTTTTTCTGTACGTACATCCAAAATTTGAGCACCTTTTTCATTCATCATAGTTTTGAACTCCGCATTTGATAATCTTTTCTGAGCATTAGAAACAAATCCTAGGAATTTTAAAACGAATAACAAGAAAATCTTTTTCATAATTGTATTTTTAGCAAAATTTAAAAATTCAAGTAACTAAATCTCATTCTATTTAACATAATATATGGCAATTTATTCATTTAACGGCTTTATTCCAGTTGTAAAACCTTCGAGTTTTGTTCATCCACAAGCCTCTGTGACTGGAAATGTAATCATTGGAGAAAATGTCTATATCGGTCCTGGTGCTGCTATTCGTGGTGATTGGGGTCAAATTATAATCGAAGATGGTTGCAATGTGCAAGAAAACTGTACGATTCACATGTTTCCTGGTACAACTGTTCTTTTGAAAAAAGGTGCACACGTTGGTCATGGTGCCATTATTCACGGTGGAACTTTAGGTGAAAATTGCCTGATTGGTATGAATGCAGTAATTATGGACGATGCAAAAATTGGTAAAGAATCAATAATCGGAGCGCTTTGTTTTGTACCTGCAAATATGGAAATCCCAGAAAGAAGCTTGGTTGTGGGAAATCCTGCGAAAATTATCAAGCAAGTGAGCGGCGAAATGATTGCTTGGAAAACGGAAGGAACTAAATTATATCAAAAACTCCCTTCAGATTGTCAGGCTTCCCTCCTACCTTGTGAACCATTGACTGAAATTGAGGAAAATCGACCTACGCAGGAAAAGAATTATTTTAAGTGGAAGAAGTAGTTGATTGAAAAAAAAAAAAAATAATTTGAAAATTTGAAAATTAGTTAATTTGAAAATTTGTTAATTTGAAAATGGACGAGTTTAATTACTAGTAATTGATACTGATTAATTTTACTCTGGAAACTAACTAACTCACAATTATTTTGATGCTGTGATATAACGATCAAGGTTGTGGTTTTTAGCAAGCTCGTCAGCACCTACAACAAATAGGCTTTTGCATTTTGACTGCTCAACCCACAAATCAAGATTTGACATACCAACCATAAGTGTTCCGTTTATGTCAATTTTGTGAATTGGTTTTTGTTGTTTGTCAAATAAGACTTTTATATCAGAAATTTCTTTATTCAAAGTTTGATTTTCATTAAAAATCAACATACTGTCAAATAAATCAAATGATTCTAATAGTTTGTCTGAAACTGTTATTACCTCTTTCGCTCTTTGTGAAGCCCATTCGGAAATCTTTTCAGAAAACTTACTGTTTGCTTTCAAATAAATAGTGTCAACCTTCATATCCCTTACCTCTTACGCTACAAATATAAGTTTTATTACATTATAACTTTGATAAATATAATTAATAACCTAATATTTTAAGATAATCAGCTGCAGTTTGTTCTTCGCTAAAAATCTCAGTTTGAATTTTACCATCTTCATTTCTTGAAATCAATACGTGTTTTGGTTCTGGAATCAGACAATGTTTTAAACCACCAAATCCGCCTATTGTTTCTTGGTATGCACCGGTGTTGAAAAAGCCAATATAAAGCGTATTATCTTTATCAAATTTCGGTAAATAAATGGCATTCGAGTGTTGCTCTGAATTGTAATAATCGTCGCTATCGCAAGTTAAACCTCCCAATAAAACACGTTCGTAGTCGTCATTCCAACGATTGATTGGCAACATAATATAACGTTGATTAATTGCCCAAGTATCAGGTAAATTGGTCATGAAAGAAGAATCAATCATGTTCCATTTTTCACGGTCGTTTTGTTGCTTTTGGTGAATGATGCTGAAAATCGCTCCTCCACTCTCCCCTACTGTGAACGACCCAAATTCAGTAAAAATATTAGGTTCTGGAATGTCATTATCGTTACAAACACGCTTAACTTGTGTCAAAATTTCTCGAACCATATACGCATAATCAAAATCAAAAGCCAATGATTTTTTAATTGGGAAACCACCGCCAATATTCAAAGAATCTAATTCTGGACATAGTTTTTTAAGGTCAGAATAAACACGTAAACATTTAGTTAACTCATTCCAATAATAAGAAGTGTCGTTTATTCCAGTGTTGATGAAAAAATGCAACATTTTAACACGAACTCTTGGATTATCTTTTAAAATCGTTTTGTAAAAAGGAACAATTTCACGGTAACGGATTCCTAAACGAGAAGTATAAAACTCAAACTTTGGTTCTTCCTCAGACGCAATTCGAATTCCAATATTTAATTCTTTGGTTGTAAGATTAATTAAACGTTTCAATTCGTCAGTATTGTCCACAACTGGAATCACTTTTAGAAAATCTTCTTCGATTAATTCAGCTATTTTATTCAAATATTGAACAGGTTTATAGCCATTACAAATTACATATTTCCCTTCCTCCAATTTACCTGTTTCAACTAGTTTTCTAACGATATCGATATCAAATGTTGATGAAGTTTCAATGTGTACGTCATTTTTTAGCACTTCATCTAATACAAAAGCAAAGTGACTTGATTTTGTACAATAAGAATAATGGTATTTTCCTGTATAACCTAAATTGTTGATTGCTTCGCGAAACCATCCTTTTGCACGTTGAATATTATTGGAAATTTGAGGTAAATAATTGAATTTCAGTGGTGTTCCATACTCGTTAATCAAACGCATTAAGTCAATACCGTGGAAGAATAATTTATCCTCTCTAAGGTTAAACTCGTTTTGCGGAAAATCAAATGTTTGGTCAATTAAATCAATGTATTTTGTTCTCATTTCAATAAAATGAAGCTGAATGCTCCTTTAGGTTATTCAATTATATTTTAATTTCTCTATTAAATTCTCAAGCGGTCTTACAATTACTGCAAACTTGTCTCCTACTACGATTGGACGTTCAATAAGTTTCGGAAACTTCACCAATAAATCCAAAATTTCATCTTCGCTTACTATTTGGTTTTTAATGAATTGATTGTACTCCTCTTCTGACTTGCGCACTAAAGCTGATGCTGGAATATTCAATTGTTTTAAAATCTGTTGAAGTTCATCTTTCGATAATGGATTCTTAAGGTACTCAACGATCTCAAAATCAATGCTATTTTCCTTGAGCCAATCAACAGCACAACGACTTTTACTGCAACGAGGATTGTGATAGATTTTCATTTCTAAAATTGAGCAGCAAAGATAATAGTTTATTCGTTCTACTATTTTAATTAATTTAAATCCTTTTTGAAACCAATCATCTTTTAAATTGTTAATTCTAAAGCTTCACTAATGATTTTAGATAACAGTGCACCAACTCCCGATTTAACTCGCAAAATCAATAAAATAGTAGGTAAACCTTTTTCATTTTTAGCTCGCTATAAAATGGGAGGAATTGGCTCACATCGTATGTACATCAAAGCATACAGTCAAGGATTTGAAAAGTTATTAGTAAGAAATTCAAATTCACTTTATGGAAATATTGAGCTTCGACCTGATGGAATAATCATTCACATCTCACAAAGAAACCATCGTTTTTCTTGGGTTCTCCCCTACTATCAATTATCTGTTTTTCAATCTGAAGGATTTACACTTCACGGACAAGGTGAATTTGTACGCTTTCATACAGATGCATATTTTGACAAAAACAAAGTCTTTTTTGAACGCATGTTTATTGCAAGAGAGCGAGTTTTAGAGAATTATTAAATAAAAAATAAAAAGGAATCTAAATAAAACAAGATTTAATTCGTTTCTATTTACTTCCAATTAAGAAATTTGTTTTGAAATCTTTTTCCATAAGTGTATTCTTTTTTATTTGGTACTCTAGCTTCACACAAAACTGGATGGAAGTTGCAGAATTTCCTGGCTCTCCAAGAGACGATGGAACTGGTTTTGTCATTAATAACACTGCTTTTGTTGGCACAGGTTTAAGTCCTTGGTGGTCAAATGAAGCTGACTTTTACGGTTTTGATTTTGAGACTGAAAATTGGTTCGAAATTACTTCCATTCCAGCAAGTGAAGGAAGGCAATACGCTTGTGGATTTAGCATAAATAATCATGGTTATCTGTTTGGAGGCTATAATGGAACTGAATTTTTAAACGATTTATGGTGCTATGACCCAACAACAAATACTTGGATTGAAAAGACATCCCTACCTTCAATTGGTCGAGGTGGAAGTAGTTGTATTGTAATCAATAATCTTGTATATGTTGTTGGTGGAAAAACATCAAGCAGTTCAGCAATTGATGAAGTTTGGTGTTATAATCCAACATCAGATACTTGGACACAAAAAAATGTACTCAACTTTGGAGGAATTTGGCGCTCGGCAACTACATCTGTAAATAATGTCGGCTATTTAATTTTCGGGAAAGCGGAGAATAATTCTTTTTGTAACAAGCTTTACAGTTATGATTCACAAAATGATAGTTGGACAGAAATTTCAACTTTTCCAGCCCAAGGTCGAACACATGCAAGTTTATTTTCACTGGACAACACGTTGTTTGTCAGTTTCGGAATTGACACTTCAAGCAACTCTTTTAATGATTTGTGGAAGTTTGATTTATTAGCATCAAGTTGGACCTTAATCCCTGGAATTCCTTCAATTGGTCGTCGTGGTGGAACCTCATTTGTTTACAATAATATCTTTTATTATACGACAGGAATTGATGAAAATAATAATCGTTTGAAAGAAACTTGGAAATACTCACCAACACTTTCAATACCCACAATTGAAAATGAAATTGATCCAATATTGCTTAAAGTTTTTGATTGGACTGGTAAAGAATGTGACGTAATTCCTAATAAATTGCTTTTTTATCAATTTAGTGATGGATCGATAAAAAAGGTGATAATCAATTAATTTTTATTCTAAGTCAATTTTAAAAAATTCGATTTCTATCATTAAGATAAACCATTCCTTTCCGATTTAGGTTTCAAAGGAGTGGTTAAAGGAACAAACAATAACTTTTCTGGAATCTTTTTCTTTTCCGGTTTCACCGGCGTCAATTGCGTTTGCAGATAAATTTTAGGTTCTTCAAAATTCTTTAAAAAGTTCTTGATAGGCTTTAATTTCGAAGCTGTTTTTTTTGGTTTTGAACTGGTATCAATGTTTAAAGCATAAGCAGTTAAATCAGTGTAACAAAAAATTGGAAGTTCAAAACGGAAATCAGGAAGCATAACTCCGCTTAAAACATAAGGTTGTTCAATCATTCCAATACCTACAAAAGGATAAATAGAATCACTAAAACTTGAAACTGTCATTGAATCAATTTTTGTTGAATCTTCCGATTGTGAAAGTTCCGTTTTTAATGTGTCTTGAACCAATTCTTCAGTTCGAACTAATGTAGAATCTTGCGCAAAAACTAAATTCACCTTCAAAAACTCTGGTCCAAAACAAACTAATAATACAAGCAGAAATTTTTGCCAAAAAGGTAAATTCCAACTTATTGATTCTATACTTTCCTCTAAATAAATCGTTGAAAGTTGATTTGTATAAGCTCGCCCACAAAGTGCTTGATAATTGTTTTTCTTGAAAACAGCGATTATTTCATTTTTTGAAAGTCTTGTGAAATCAATAACTTCTTTCGTGCAAACTTCACAAAACTTACCCTTTTCAGTTGGATTCATTTTGTCCCAATTTTCACTGCAAGCAAAAGTGTTTTTGATTTGGAAAGCCATAAAGTGAAAACGCTACTTTTCGTATTGAGTTGCTTTGATACTGAAATGATACATTCCCCTCTAAAGTCAAAAAAGAACGATTTTTTTACATCAAGCTAATTTTGATTTTAACTTTGTCAAATGCGTATAGATATTCTCACGGTTTTGCCTCAGCTTTTAGAAAGCCCTTTTGCGGCTTCGATTATGCAACGTGCTCAAGATAAAGGTCACGTTTCTATTCACGTTCACAACATTCGTGATTACTCAACAAACAAACATAAAAATGTGGACGATTATCAATACGGAGGTGGTGCTGGAATGGTAATGAGCATAGAACCAATCGCTGCTTTGATTGAAAAATTAAAAGGCGAAAGAACTTATGACGATATCATTTACATGACTCCGGATGGAGCTATTTTGGAACAAAAACACTGCAATGATTTATCCTTGAAAGAAAACATTATGATTCTTTGTGGACATTACAAAGGTGTTGATGAACGAATTAGAGAAAATTACATCACTCGAGAAATTTCAATCGGTTCTTATGTGCTATCAGGAGGTGAATTAGCAGCAGCAGTAGTTGTAGATGCTGTTGTTCGTTTGATTCCAGGAGTTTTAAATGACGAAACCTCTGCCTTAACAGATAGCTTTCAAGATAATTTATTGTCGCCACCAGTTTACACGCGTCCACCAGAATTTAATGGTTGGAAAGTTCCCGATGTTTTGCTTTCTGGAAACACAAAAGCGGTTGAAAAATGGCGCGAAGAAC